>JACLAD010008965.1_pt1 | contig 16251 bp, 14 predicted proteins | sample 8027901 | NCBI WGS metagenome assembly JACLAD01 (sample SAMN15725071, study PRJNA655200) | protist metagenome | isolation source: fluorescence activated cell sorting (FACS) single amplified genomes of... | place: Spain: Blaines Bay Microbial Observatory, Mediterranean Sea | collected 2016-07-05 | reverse complement strand
ACAGTAATTTGTTAGTAATTTTGCTGTATATTTTGTTAGTATATTGTGTAGTATTGTGCGTGTACTGTTAACATGTTCCATGCGCGCCAACCAAGTTCAATAAAGAGGTTTGCAAGATGCAAGTTTCAAATTGCCATCGCTTTTGGAGCACCATCGTAAGTTGCAGCATAACTGGCACAGTGCAATGCCCTTGGTTGAGTTGTAAGTATGATCCTGAAACATAAGCATAAGCCTTGAAGGGTGATAAGGTCACACTTTATTGTAAGCTTTAAAGATAAATAATTTCAAACACCTCAAAACACAATTCCGAGTTCATAAAGAGAGCAACTGTTACTCAGTTGAGTTGTATATGCAACTAGCATGAGAAACGGTCCTTTCCGTGTCTTTCTCCTGTGTCTTCAAAAAAGAAATCGAGTGTCAGAAAATTCCTTTCATGATGAGAAGTGGATGCCACCGATGCATAAAAACGTGAAAAGAAGGATTTTTGGTTACTATAAGCTCCCAAATTCTGAGCCAATATATTTCCAGTACAGCAGCAAATTCAACATAGTTTTCAACGGGAGTCTATCTTCTATATATAGTATGAAAGACGATAGTTATACCAATGTGACTATGTTAGGTGATCGTCCGTTGAATGCAAAGCTAGACTATATTGAGATTGCGTGTCCAAGGAGTCGTTTTTTTCTAGGAGGTTTTGCCGCGGGTATTTCGTCTCACTGCACAAATGACAATTTCAATACGTTGTGTGTTGTAAAATTAGAGCATAAAAGTCTCGATCTCCATGTTAATGATAAATATGTTCCAAAAACATCAGAGTTTTCACATAATCAAAAGCTCATCGAATCATCCAGGAACATGAAGCCTGCAGCAATAAGACCCACAGAATATTGGTCGTTCTATTTCCATGATGGAAAGCTATCAGTCGCAGTGAATGGCGCAATAGTATATAGGAGCGTGCATGTCAATTTGTTATGCAATGCTGAATATTATTTTGGTGTAAATATGCGCCGAAGTTGCAGGAGGACCTTTCGTAGTAACCAATGTTGCCCATCGTTCGTGCATCCTAAGTATCATAATTATGCATATATAAATTTCAAACGCAAGAGGAGCGCGCATTATTAACTTCATGAGATCTTGATTACCACAATTATCGTCGCCATCAGCCTAGCGAAGAGATGGCTTCGTCTCCCCTGGGCCCTTCGAAACGAAAACTCAGGCCATAGTGTATCATTGATTTTTACCATCCCATACTGCTGTAAGCATTATACATGCTCAAAAAATACCTTATAAAGTCCATATGTTGATGTTCAAACAGTGAACTACATTGGATGAATATTCAAGGCACTATAAAGGGAATTTCATGTATCTTAAATAGACAACATATGTAAGGGTACGCAGTCTTTAAGGCGATGTTAGTATGACTGTAATTACGTAACAGGGTGTCGATTATACAAAATGCCGAGCAATTTTCCTTATCTCAAAAGATGCTGTCAAAATTTGCATATCAAAGAACCTTATTTTTTACTGAAAATTGATTGCTCTTTCCAAATTTTGAATCAAGAATTGAGCGAAAAAAATTTTCAAGCTCTACAAATTCTGCCCCCCCCGCCAAATTCTTACTTTCACCCTCCGGGTCAAATTTTTTCGTTTGATTTCGAAAATCATATAGTTCTGGCGCATGACATTCTGAGAAGTTAGCGAAATTTAATGCCCCAATCCACTTACAGAATATACTATATCTCCACCCGTCCAAACTTCTCAGGGACAAGCCCATGAAATCAATTTTGTTTCTTGTAGTTTTGGCACAAGGTACAGTAAAATTTACATCTACTGATTCATCATATACACAAGAGTCTTGGTAGTCAGGATGTATTGCAGTATTATGGTACGCACGCGTGCAATTGTAACATCGTGTAATTTGTGAAAACGCATATTTTTTTGGAGAAATCTCAGAATTTTCTTCACGAAAATATTTAGTCAAATCTGTGCCTGATAAATTGAAGTGATGAATAACGTCTCCTTGGATCCCAGCTAGACTTACAGCAGTTGGAAATATATCAACTAATTCTACAAGACCATTGTATTCACGAATTGCTGTTGAATATTCTGTTACAGGTTTGATAATCAATGGGACTTGCAGGCTAGAAATGCAAAATAGAATATATTTGTAAAAAATATCAATATGACAAGGACACACAAAATTTGCAACTATACCTGCTCTCTAAAAGATTCATCATACTCCACATATTAAATTCTCCTAAATTTTGACCATGATCAGCAAACAAAATAATGTTTGTTGAATCTTCCATAGAGAGTTCCTTGAGACCATGTAAAATCCGACCTACCATGTTATCAATATGCGTCACAGCTGAAAAATAATTTCTTCTTTGAGCATGTTGCTTACTGATGGCCATTGGCGCTTTGTGCGTCACATTCCGTATGTCAGAATATAGATTAATCTCATTTTGTCGAAACCATTCAAAATTTGAAGAATGAGACTTTCTATTTCGAGTAATACTAAGATTAAATGGATATGGGTATATTTTGTTTGCGACATCATCCGGATATGACCAAGGTAATCGAGGAGACTGTAAACCAACAGCTACAAAAAAGTTTGTATAAGTATCATTTACAGAAAACTCTCGTAAGCGACGGAGAGCCACGGTAACAGCCATGTTATCAACATCCATAGAATTATTGGCAAACTGAGAAAATGGACATCCCATGGTGTTGCGCGGGCATTCAGGCTTTTCCGAAAAAAAAGGTGGATCTGTCCAGCTACTCGGATAATCAAAGTCTGCAGGCAGATTTGGGTGAAATACTTTTCCTATCGATGACGTATAGTAGCCTTCATTTTTGAAAAACTGCGGCATACTTGTCCAGTTTTTCCCGATCTTTGGCTCTCTGAAACTATCTGCAAAGCCATATGCCCAAGTTTCGCTTGGTGTTCTCCCTGTTAAGAATGAGTTCCTCGAGGGCGCTGAAAGAAAAAAGAACGACAAAGTAAAGGACTAAAATAATTCAAAAGCTGGCGAAAAGTGTGACAAGTGTGAAAAGTCCTACCGCACCAGGCCTCTTGGCAGTACGCACGCGTGAAGAGGATCCCATCTTTTGCAAGAGCATCAATATGTGGAGTCTGTGCTTCGGTTCCATTCGTATAAACCGAAAGAGAGGGTCGCAAATTATCGACAACAACCATCAATATATTTGATCTTTTCGACCGAAGTTGCTGATTCTTCTGCACGTGCTCCGCAAAAACAAACTGATGTATTGATTGGAGGCACACAGCAAGAATGATCATCAATATCCTTTTCATGTTAAATGGACACATACACGTTCCTGCATGTCTTTGTAATGCACCCATTCTAAGAGAGGAAGATATAATATATTTTCATTGTGCATCGTCGGAATAGATTCTGTAACCAAAAGTTTACGCGCACAAATGTTACAACAAGAAAAGAGTCTGAATTCATATTATACTTCTGTCTCTTTTATCTTTACCCTAAAAATCCAAAAAATTCATGAAAAAAGGCTAGAAACCCTTGCCTTGGGCTTGCCTTGGGATATTAGTATGAAAAGTGTGAAGTTTTATTTATTTACGCCACGATTATTCGCGAATCGCGATTCATAACCGGTCGTACACTCATCCATGATGTCATTGATGTCATTCGAATATTCATCATTGATGACTTTAAACTTTCATCGACACGTTAGATTGGATCACATGGGCCCATATGGGATACAAAAGTTATAGATATCTACGTATAGCTTATTTCGGTTCATACCGAGCACCATTATTATTGGCTGCACCAATGCAAATATGTAAGGATACAATGTAACATTTGTTTCACGCAAGTATTCAGTGTGTGTATTCGTGGGACGGACATACAAAACGCTTCTAGAAATCAAAGTTCATATAAAAGTTTAGAGTTTCTTTTTGCAATGACAAGTTTGACAGGAAAAACTGAAATAAAAAAGGGGCAAAAAATCGATGGTCCTCCTTTTTGGCAAGCAATTGGAGGTGCTATTATTCAAAGTTGTATTGTAGGGTATACATGGTTCAATTTTTCTTCAAGCGCTGAGCTATTGTCAAGCAAGAATCTTATGGACGTTTTCTGGTCTGATTTTTGGTCAAGGCAAGTAGTTATCACTGTCTGCGGTATCGTTTTGATATGGGCAGCCTCACTTCGCAGTTGTTTCTCGAAAAGAGGAAAGAGTGATCCGAGCATAGTGGATAGACTGTGGTCGATACAGCCGGCTTTCTATTCTTGGCATTTTTATATTTCAAGCCCATCAACAAGAGGACTGATTATGAGCGTTCTTGTAACTCTCTGGGCCTTCAGATTGACTTTCAACTTTGCAAGGAAAGGGGGGTTTTCTGGAGGTGAAGATTATCGCTGGGAAATTGTACAAAGTTGGTTTCCTGGGTGGAAATGGGAAGCGTTTAATTTCTGTTTTGTTGTTGCGTATCAGCAATTAATTATTCTGAGCTTTTCCTCCCCTGGAGCTGTTGTCGGTCAAAATATAAGTGATCTTAAATTTATTGACGGCGTGGCAATGACATTGTTTTTGTTGTTTTTAATTGGTGAGACAATTGCAGATGAACAAATGTATTACTTTCAAACTGAAAAGTACCGGAGAAAGAAAAAAGATTTGAGCTTGGCTAGATTTGCAAAGGGTTTCATAGATACAGGACTGTGGGGTTACTCGAGACATCCAAATTATTTTTGTGAAGTTGCAATGTGGTGGTGTTTCTATTTATTTTCAGTTTCAGCATCAGGAGCGTGGGTGAATTTCTCTCTGCTTGGCCCTCTATTTTTGACATTATTATTCGTCCCGCCCAAAGCATCATGCGATCTTACGGAAGCCATATCTATTCGAAAATATGATCAATACTTAGATTATCAGCGCAGAGTTAATCGATTCTTGCCTTGGATTCCGAAAGAATAAACGAAGATTGGTTTTCAACTGTGCTATAATATCTTGAAAATGACATATATTTAGAATTATGTTATGCATTCACTGTATGCTGACGTATATATGTTATTACGGTCTATTATTCTTTTTAATTCCTTTCGTCACTATGAGTGTTTGCAATGACTAGCTATTTGACTGGCAAGAAGAGCATAGATATTGCTGTCATTATTCAATACCAAATTGAAAAAGTTCAACATTATCTAGATTGCCCATTTTGAAAATTTTACCATATGAAATGGACAGGTATCCTAAAGGCGTTGCCATGCCTACTCCTAGACCAAATGATGCACGATAATTTTCGTAAAAATTTGAAAAATTTGTCCACTGCTTCCAAGTCTGTAAATTTCCTATGTTTCCGAAAATTTTCCCGTGAAGTCCCATTTCTCGTAATTCTTTTATGGGTAATGGAAACCTAAGAATTGTACTACATGACAATGACAAATCTCCACCAAGTCCATCCGTATGTTCACGTTTCCCCAACTTTTTTGCTTTTTTATCAGAAGTATTTCTTTTTGCGCGTTGTCCTCCCATGCCCCTGTGCGCAAAACATTTAAATGATTCACCACCTAAAAAGAATCTATCGTGAATAAACGTTTCTTTATCGCAATTCATTGATATCAAAGAGTTAGAATAACTACTGAAAGGAAAAATTGCGCCCCACAAAATTTTGTTTTCCAAGATAACAGAATCATTGAGACCATCATACATGGCCTTTTTTAGGAGATATGAATGCTTTAGGTAGCCAGATGTCTTAGCAAAGAAATGCTGTCCGCCAAGACTTGCAAGCTCTGATGCCACATTTAATTCTAGGCCAAAACTTGTTTGTGGGTTTGACTTCCAGCGAAATGTATGCTCAAAAGCAATTTTGCTATTTTTTTGTATAGCTTCTTTCAAAATTTCCTGCGAAGCTTTTGTTGTTGTAATGCTATTATCATTAAGTTCGACATCAAGATCCCGTGTTTCACCATTAATGGAAAATGAATTGGAGTTCTGCTCATCATTCCACGTCAGCTTTATCCCATTCCTGTTGGTCTTGCTGGAGCTTGAGAGTCTGTAGTTTGTTGTCTTCTTATAAAAATTCAGGTTAAATGATCCAGGGCAACCAAAAAGATGTCGTTTAGATAAGCTTAAATCATAGGAAGATTTGGAGATGCTACCATAATCGATACCAAAGTTTATATGTTCAGCAAGACCAAGGGAGTTTCGTATAGCACCACCAGCGTTTACTTTAAACTCTCCGGACTCTCTGGTCATGCCACCCTCTCCTTTCAGTATCCCCTTTTCGCGAACCTCTAGATGTATTTCCACAGGTATAATATCTCCATCTTCGGCATACTGAGAAGAGGGAACAACTTTAATGTGTGCTTCTTCAAAGATATCCAACTTCATAAGGTTCACCTTGCACAGTTGTAAATTTCTATTTAGGTCTTTGATATTTTGAGGATCTGTAGAAACGTTAATTTCCGCATCTATCACAGAAAGATTGGTTCGGTCATTTCCATCAACAAAAACGGCGCTAACAACAAATTTTTTTCGCATCGCATATTCTATTTTAGCCCGAACATCTTCTCCCGACATTATATTCTAGAAAAAAATGCAAATTCTTAATATATTTTTCTGAATTGACAAAAAGGATTTTAATGTCTTGAAATCATTAGAGCCGCAACCAGTATCTATATCCCGTGATCCATGTTATGCTGAGACACGAAACAAACTACAGTTTGCTATTTACAATTCACGTAGTTGAACATGAATATTCTCAAAATAGACATTGACAAAGCTTTGCTCAGCTTGTGATGTCCAAGCCCTGGCATGCATTGCATGCCCCCATGAAAAAAACCCTTTTGCATGTGCAAAGTGTATTTTGTATTCATAGTACTATTTGCAAAGCAAGTAAAAGTTTACTGTAAAACCCAACTCAAACTGGACGAGTTTTAGGTGGCCAGCCCAACAGCTCTGCAGGTGTGTACATACATAAATTAACATTGTAGTAATAAAACTGCATAATAAAATACAAATAATCCGACAGCCTCCGAATGATGATGGATCTATGTATTTACTCTAACTAAGACTTACTATTATTCCTTTCGAAATTTCAAAAATAATATTCCTACTAATTATTTTAACTACTACTCACCCTGGATACATGCTATGTGTAAATTATGGAAATGCATTAATATTTCTATTGAACAAGTAAAAATCTTATTCTGAATATTTGTGACAAGTGTGTACGTGGAGAAGTCTAGACGTCAAGAAGTGAATTGTATGGTCTTAAAGATTTTGCACGAGATTCGTTTTGCAGACAATGTATATTTTATATTTATATTTAACGTTACCCATTGTGGGTTTTACAATGACATTTCTTCACCATTTTTTTTAAATTTGCTTTTGGCAACCTTCCTTGCTGCCCTTTTCACTTGTTTTTCTATATGGCTTCTCACTTGCTTGATATGATCTAGAGTCACACCTTTACATCGAACAACCTTCAGGTGAATTTCTGTTTTATCTTTAATTAAACCTTTGAATTGCTCAATAGTTACAACCTCGTGACCTTCAATACCAACAACAATATCATCTTTTTGAAGTCCAGATTTCTTGGCAGGGCCAGGGCTACCATCGCTTCTGTCCGTCAAATCTGTAACAATTAGATGCTGCTCAGACGTCCAACCAAGTGCAGAAATCCTTGATGGGATTGTGAAGCACAATCCAAGGCTTTCCTTTGCTTCACGTCTAATTACTACTTCAGTGAATCGCCCTTCTTTGGTTGCTTTCATTATTTTGGCGTCTTGCAACAAAATAACACGACCACTCTGAGCATTTAGTAACTTATCTAACTTTTTCATCGCAGTCTTCACATGTTTTTTGATTAAATAATCACGCTGGTCATCTTCAGTCATTTCAACATTTGGTTCCTCTTGTTTGTTACTCGCATTCGCGTGCATAGATGGCTGCTTCCTCATTTTTTTGCTTTTTTTGCGCTTTTTACTTTTTTTTCTTTTGCTATTTTCACTTTTGTCAGGATTCAAGCTCGGAAGTGAACTTTCCTTACTTATAGGTGCTAATGATGTCTTTTGCCGAAGTTCTTCTGTTGTAAGCTTCCGGCGCGATTTCATAATAGCACCACCTGGACCCTTTCTGAGACTTAAGACTCCTCTTGTATTTCCACCTTGAGGAGCTATCACGCCTCGTTTTGCCTCCTACCAAAATTCGGCAAGTGCATGTTAAAAACTTTTCAGCAAATATCATAGAATAGAGCAATTCTTTTTTTTTTTTCACCTGTCTTGCATTTTGAATTATCTGTGACATACTACCCTTTGGCGGATCCATTTCAAACACTTTTTAAAATAAAAAAAAATAAAAAAAAACTATTTCACAAATACGAGTGTAACCTACAGAGATCCGTGCAATTTTCCCCCCTAAACTGTTGAAATAGATGAAGTCACAAATACACACGCGTGCACCCACATCCTCCTATTGAGTCTCCATGTGTTACATCGAAGACAGAGAATACCAACATCAAATCTGGGTCGATATCCCTTGCAGCAGAACGCGCTCCCAGGCAGCTAGGTAGTCCTCACCTCCCATATCATAGCCATTCCACTCTACTTGAAAACTTGAAGCGCATGTATGTCGCCAATCCATTTGTTCTCCAAAGAAGAACAGAACCTTGCAACACCACAAATATCGCGCATATGCATTGATTCACTTCCAGAATATTATCTTTATCATTAGAAAATTGAAACAACCAACACGAATCAAGCTTGACCGTCTGTTGTGCATGATTGTTGTCTTGCGCAAGAGCTCATATGCTGTAGAAAACCAACAGCATGAATCACACACACACTCGGCTTTGTAAATTTGCATGAGTGGCTGCATACTCCCATCCGGAATCCGGATGCGTGTTTCTCAGGCTTGATTGTATGTATAATGCTATGATACAGTAAGTAGACTGTGTATACCAAAACATGTTCAATTAATCATTCATTCTAGTAGAAAGTAAAACTGTGAATTGGAGAAAGAATAACTGCCACCTTTATTTTTTTTTTTTTTGGTTCCGCGAAACGACCCAGCCAGCTTTTTGTTGCCTAGCCGGCGGCCAGCCTATCGATATCATGAAATCACCTGTGAGGCCCACCCACTGGCACCCAGCTGGCCAGATGCATATTCTAGATGGTGGGGAGCCTGTTGCTCTGAGCTCATGAGCGGGCGGCGCGCGCTGCAGTTAGTTCTTAAAAAGCAATCCCCCCTTCCACGAAAACCCTCAGCACAGACACCACGAGAGGGGCTTTCCACGCGTACCACATGTTACCTCAGCCTGGCTCGGCGCCCAGCCCCATCCCATTCGGAATAAATTTATAATGATAGGCTCAGGCCTGCAGGGTATGGGTCAAGGTTTAGTAGGGTCAGGGCAATTTCATGAACGCTTATATGCTAGCGTAACGTAAGTTGTGATTTCACATATAAGCTAATATAATGATAAGAATGGTATCTAAACTACTAGTTAAGATATACTCATTCGCGTGTAGGACTAGCTAGAGTACGTTTTCAGAAGGAAAAAAATAACTCAATTTGTGAAGCTAGCTAGCCATAAAAAATCAACTTGAAACGACCTCTTTTTTTTAGACGAACTTTTGGAAAACCCAATTATGATTTTATGTCTTCGAAAAAAAATTGAAAATGCTTTATATCGCTACCCCTAGTAAATCCAGACCCAGTCTGGCAGAATGTTCACGTTGAAGCTGGCAATCTACACACAATAAGTCAAAACAATATTTCTGGAGAGATCGACACGTGTGTGGGTGTTGTGACTTATCAAGATGTACAAGATGCGGTACGTGGCTTAATAAGATGTGCAAGATGCGGCAAACGACACCCGATGTCATGTGTGTTGTGACTTTATAAGATGTACAAGATGCGGCACATGACACCCGATGCCTCTCCTCCACCTCTTTCTAGCGGAGGGGAGTGCCCCATATACCGGTAACCAGCTAGGGACGGGGACATTGGGTTTGCTCTTGCCTTTCGCGTTGGAACCAGAAGGCTCTGTAAAAAAAGAGTAACTTATTATCATTACTTGGGACACGCAACAACAGTTACACGATATTAGCGTTCATAGTTTCTTTCTCAAAAAAAAAAAAAATATATATATATATATATGTATATTGAGAGAGGTTTGGGCATGTGGTTACTGTTGATCTTTGTGTGCCTTTCTTTTGCAAACGTGGCTGCGCTTGTGTCGGCGGAAGAGGAGGGCGACCTATTTCGTACGCAAAACATCCTGCAGTGCTCTAATCGCACATCTTTTGCTCGAGGTTCCTGCATGCTCACAGCGCCAACGAGTTATAGCTTCACAACAGATAATGCGTCCGCTTGCTGCACGCGTTGCCAAGAGACAAGCGGTTGCCGAGCGTGGAGCATTGTGTATAACGATACTGCTGGTGGGCCTTGGAAAGGACAATCGCACTGTCTCATTTACTCGCGTGCGGTGCCCTTTGCACCAGGAAACTGCGTGTCTGGAATCATGCGAGCTACACCACCACCTACCCCAGTTAAGAAAACACCTCATGCGGCGCGCAACGTCCTCATGATTATTGTTGACGACCTTCGACCGCAACTTGGTGCTTATGGGCAGACTGGAATGATCACCCCAAACATTGACCGTATAGGCGCGAGCGGAGTGGTTTTTAGCCGCGCATACTGCCAGATTTCGATATGCGGGCCATCAAGAACTTCGTTTTTAACAGGAAGGCGGCCACAGCGTACGCAAGTGTGGAATTTTATCAACACATTCCGCGAGTCACATCCTGACTGGGCTACGTTCCCTGAGTATTTCAAGCAATACAATTACACAACTTTGGGGGCCGGAAAGACCTACCATCCTGAAATGCCACCGTACTCAGATGAACCTGCAAGCTGGACACAAGAGGAAGGGTATTCTAACGGTGCCTTTAGCTGGCCACCTCATCCTGGGAACCGCTACGAGAATGATCCCGAAACTATACCGGTAGATGTGAATCCGCCAACAGGAGACACCGATTGCCTCGAATGGTCCGGGTCTTTTTTGTGCCCGTGGTCAAATGTCACGGACGACTTCTTTCGAGACTGGCGCTCGATGAACGTGACAAGAACCCGCATTTTGAAATATGCAAGCAACAAAACGCGGCCGTTTTTTCTCGCGTACGGGGCGCACCGGCCACACCTCCCATGGAGCTTTCCGCGCCGCTTCTGGGATATGTATCCTGAGAACATTTCTCTCCCTAAGTATGAGGAAGCACCGATTGGGATGCCTGAAGTTGCTTTCACATGGGAGATGGACGGTATGGTTGCGCCCCATGCCCTGAATCGCACAGAAATCTTGCCCTGGCCTTCTGCAGACACAGCTTTTAGCCATAACATGACCCGCACGCTGAGACGTGGGTACTATGCAGCCGTGTCATGGTGCGATTTCCTGATCGGCAAGCTTTTGGATACCCTGGACGTGGCAGGTATCCAGGACCGCACAGTTGTGGCGCTGGTAGGAGACCACGGATGGCAGTTGGGTGAGCACAACATTTGGGGTAAGCATACCAATTTTGAGCTCGGGACTCGCGTTCCCTTCATCATTTCTTCTCCTGGCAGCATTATGCCAGGTGTGAGCAACGCTCTTGTCGAGCTAATAGATCTTTATCCCACAGTCGCGTCTGTGGCAGGGCTGCCTCCACCCAGCGGACTTGATGGCATGGATCTCTCGCCGCTGTTGAACAAGACTAACGAGAAACACAGTTCTATAGACAAACCAACATTTTTGTCACTGAAAGATGCCGTATTCTCAGAATATCCTCGCTGCTTTTTGAACCAGAGCACACCTTGGGATGGCTACATCCGCCCCGCGTTGGGGAATCGGCATAATGGCTGGGGAAATTGCATGAGTACCTTAAAGCACCATATTCGATCAATGGGGTACAGCGTGCGAACGGACGCGTACCGGTATAATATATGGCTACCATGGGACGGAGAGCGCTTGCAGGGAGACTTTGACGCGCAACCTTTAGGAGTTGAACTGTATCACCATGGTGGCGATAATGGCACAGATTTTGACGCCTACGAGAACGAAAATGTAGCATCAGATCCGCAAAACGCTTATATTGTGAAGAAACTGTTCACAATCGCAAGAAATCAATGGGATGTTGTACCCCCTTCTCCAAGCCCACGCTGTGCCGGCGTTCTCGGAGGCAATTTTGAAACAGATGCTCAATTTGTGGGTGAAAATAGCCATCCATTGTCTCATCATGTTGGAACGAGTGTTGTTGATTGTTGCCACAAATGTGGGGCTAGTTTGAATTGCTCCTATTTCACGTTCTTTTCAGCAGAAGGAATGTGTCGTTTTCATGGAATTGGGGCTCAAGTTCAGCATTTTGCTGGGGCCATCAGCGGGGCGTTAGATGGAGCGAAAAAGCCGCCAAAACCTATACCTGCACCTCCTCCTCCTGCCCCTGCACCTACGCCGCCGCCACCAGTCACTGGCACGTGCAAAGTGCAAAGTGGCGTTCGCTACAATGGTACCCTTCTAGGATATACCCCCTCCGCGTTGACAAATACGTGCTGCAAGCAATGTAGTACAACAAACGACTGTGTAGCGTTCACGTTTACTCCGGGCTTGCTGCGATGCGCTTTCTTTTCTAGCGTTACAAAAGTGGTGGATGAGCTAAGTAGTATCAGCGGAAACATGAGCACTGCTGTGGCATGAGCGAGCTCTATTATTTATCGCATGCGCATCGAGTGTGCTCTCCAAGTGAAGAGTATCAGAACGGCGAGGCATCATGGAAAATCAGTAGATCTATCTAGTGAATGTTGTTGTCCGAATTCCACCCAAACCATGCGGGGCTATTCGTGAATAAAGAAAGCCCGGGCAAAGCTGAGATTTTTTTTTTTTTAATTTCGGTTTGCTAAATCCGAATAAGCACTTTACACTCAAGGTTGCTCGCGGAGTATGCAAGGTGTTCACCTTCCCCAAACATGAAATTTCATGAGGAAATAAACCTTCTCAAAGCGCTGGGAATAATACCTCTGGTCAGCGTAGATGAAGAAAAGGCAAAGAAATCATTGGCGGGCAAGCTTCCAATTGCAGAAAGGTATACTCACTATTTGACTAGCGAAGCAATGATGAAAGATGGAATGAAGATACTTGAAGACAGATTGGCGGCACTTGACGCTCAATTTGAAGATGTTTTCAAAGTTCTCGACGTGCTAGATGCAATGGAAAAGCATCGCCTACAAATTGTTCCTGCTTCGGCCGATCGGGGCACACGCACGGCCTCTAGCTGTAGGGTAGTAGTCTACCGTAGAATATTCGATAGATCTAACAACAGCTGGGATGAAAGTATTTCAAGAAGCTCCCCGTGGCCCCATTCCTTTCTTTGGTGTGACCCTCTTCTTTTATTACTTTACTACACTTTCTTCGCTCAACATGAAAATATATATTGTGACATTTTTGTGCAAAAAAATATTAACTTTGACTATCCATTACTTTATTAGTTATGAACGATGGAGAATATTCGAATGCGTATCCCATGATGGGGAGGGAGTCCTATATCGATAGGGTACCGGGTACCGCCGGTTCTGTACTTACGGTAGGGAGGGTTTAACGTTTATGTGACCCTCTCGAATTCGCGAATACACTTCCTATCCGATAGGCTGATAGGCTAGATGATGCACTGGTTTCTCTGTCTTTCCACAGGCGAGGTGTGGCTTAAAATTTAACTTTATTGCTGTATCCATGGCCCATAGAGCGAACACGGATGCTTCTTTTCTTTATTCGTCACTCTTGAGCAGTGTTCACAGAAAATATTTAGAAAATATATTGGGTTAATTTAGCGAGATAAGATTTTTCAGTTTTTGTAAGTACAATAATGAGCTCAGTTCAATCCGTCTTTGTCGGTTTGATATGTGGCTTTATAATTGGAGTCTTAACGGTGAACCTGTACTCACTTCTTGCCCATCCCCATGTGTCTCAAAAGAGTGCTGTGCACGAAGTTGGACCTACAAAAAAGCAATTCCGTTTGCCACGTGCGCATTTTGATCAATATTCTGAACCACAAACTTCTACACTTCAAACTTGCCAGAAAGGCTATTGGGACGATACCTTCCAACACTGGGTTGCTTCAACTACGTGTAAATATAAGAAATATGATGTCGAAGAAGTGTCCTTGTGCTTCCAAAAGCACAAAAGAATAGTTTACATAGGTGACTCTGTACACCGTGGAATGTTTTGGGACTTGGTGGACTTTCTAAAAGCATTAAACCCTGCACGATATGTTCAAAAAATAAAGAAACGATTTAAGGAAGTTCACTTTACAAACTTTCAGGATCAAGATTTAGTCATTTACGATAGAGATACTATGGAGGAGTTGTTCTCCATAAGATTCACATATATATCCAACGCGATGGATTTTGAGGGAAGATGCGATCTAATTCACAATTGGTTCTTCCAATGTCTCGAGTCAACTGGTGATATTCTTCACAAAGTAATGAATGAAGAAGTCAACGTAAGTAGAGGAGGGGATAAGGATAAACCTGTGGATGTTTTATATTGGAACACTGGAATATGGGACTTTAGAACTGGTCTTCCAGTCAAATATTTTAAGGGCAATGTATCTGCTTTATTAGAACGAGAAAGGGAAACTTTTAAGCTTGCCAAAAAAGTTGTGTGGAGGACTATTTCTGCTTCTTGGCCCACAAAATTTGCGTCAGCGGATGAGTGTGCGAATAAACCAAGAATTGATTCTCGCCCATGCCTTATTCATACGGATGGCCCGTTTCACTATAATAAAGCCGTCACACCCTTAATGGTGAAACGGGGTTTTGATATTGTTGATGTTTGGGGACTTACATCACAAAGGCCAGATTTATCTCATGATGGATTGCATTTTCGCGATTGTGAGCACGGTGAAGATTGTATATACCGAGTAGCAAACATGATGTTTATCAACTCTATCTGCAATTGATTCACAATATTTATTACACATGTTAACTAACAAATCAATGTATTGGAGCTATATCACATCCAAAAGTTGATATATACCATCTACATATCCTCTATTCATGCCTTCTATTATTGTAGACGAAGATTTTGCACCGCGTTCCAACATATTACAATCGAGATCGTGAGTTACTTCTCATTTTCCACATTGATATTTGCACTTCAGTGCCATTATCACTGAAATCACCTTCAAACCTTTTTCTGCGGAATTCCCCCCAATTGATGGGAAAATATTCGGGGGCTCGCTTTCCTTCAATAGGAGTCACATCCATGCTATACGGCGGATTGAAAAAGAAGGGCGCACTGTACCTTTCTTTTGAATTATTGGCAAGAACCCTGTGTACAGGAGCAACAAAAGCATTATTGGATAAACATTGCATCATGTCACCAATATTTATTGTCAAAGTATTTTTAATAGGTGGAACTCTATGCCATTCACCCTTGTGATAAACTTGTAAACTTGATGGACCATTCGTATATTGCCTCAAAATTGTCAACAATCCTGCATCGCTATGACTGTTGATAGACAAATAGCCATTTGATTTTGGGTCAGGAGCTCCATTGGACCAATCTGGGCCCACAGGTTTTTTGCATATAGGGTAGTAATTAAGCCTTATGAACGATGTGTGCTTCTCAAAGTATTTTGGTACGTCCTGCACAGCATTGAACGCGCTTGCTTCGCGGATACTCAAAGCGGCAAGCAATCCCCTAATGATGCTTTCTGATAGGTCGGTGCAGGCAGAAAAGTACCTCTCAATGTTGTCTTTACAATTTGGAAGTATTCCATCTGGAAGCCATTGGTTGTGACCATCTATTTTAGAAGTCCCAGGCATGCCTATATCAAGGCACTCTTTCCAATCTAAAGTTTGCTTGGTTAACTCATCGTTAAACCATCCGCGGCTGTTCTGAGTAGTCCTTTGGATACGTTTCTTCAAACTTTTGTCTAGACAAAAGAAGTCTTTCATAGATTGGTCAAATTCTGAGAGAGTTTTTTCAGTGATACCGTGATTTGTAACGTAGAAAAATCCCCACCTATTTGGCAAAGTATGGGATAAATGTGTATGTTTCAGTACAGCAAGCAAGAAAAAGGAGTGATTAAACTATGTCCTATCAATTATTTAAGATCATTTTTTCATTACTTTGCAGCGGACGAGGCCATTTCTTCAAGAAGAAATGTTAACTCCTTGTCCCTTTGTAGTTCAATGATGTTCCCTTGAAAGTGGTTTAAACGGTCTAAACAAGATATATCGAGTATA
>JACLAD010009947.1_pt1 | contig 16256 bp, 8 predicted proteins | sample 8027901 | NCBI WGS metagenome assembly JACLAD01 (sample SAMN15725071, study PRJNA655200) | protist metagenome | isolation source: fluorescence activated cell sorting (FACS) single amplified genomes of... | place: Spain: Blaines Bay Microbial Observatory, Mediterranean Sea | collected 2016-07-05 | reverse complement strand
GATGGTAGAGTGTAGAGTGTAGAGTGGAGGAAGAGGAAGAGGAAGAGGAGGAGAGAAGAAGAAGAGAAAAAAAGAAGAAGAGAAGAAGAGAAGAAGAAGAGAAAAGAAGAAAGAAAATGAGGAAATTGGCGAAACGAATCCCATATACTCACCTCAGAGTGGAAAAAGGAAAAAGAGGAACAGAAACTTGTATTGAACACACAGTACAATACAATACAATACAATACAATACAATACAATGCAATGCAATAACAAAAACAAAAACAAACAAAAAAGTGCGAAATGGCCAGTATTGCGGCAGATGCTGCCATTGCGGATGCGGATGGAGAGGTAGATGATGCGACCGATGAGGCGAGGGCCCTCTCGAGGAGGGACCTGGGGTCCGGCGAGGAAGAGAACAAAAAGTTTCACATGTGGAACACGGTGGACCAGTACGATGAAAAGGATGTCATCGAAAAGAGCAAGTCCATGCGTATACTCAACAAAATCACGGGAAAGAACCACCGCAAAAGGCGCGTCTCGGCAGTCGTGATGAGTAAATCCATGCAATTTTTCCCGGGCGTGAATCTGCCAGATTCCCCCATGGATTTTACAAACAATCACGTCAATGAACTTGCCGAATCTTTTGCGAACGGAGAAAAGCTTGACATCCATTTTGCCCAGAATATTCTAAAGCTCATGCACGAATCTCTCAAGAAGCAGCCAAACGTGAACAAGATCAGCGTCCCAAAGCACGGTACGCTCACCGTCGTGGGAGACACACACGGGCAAATCTCGGACGTGCTCTACATCTTGAAAAGGCAGGGCATGCCCAGCCCGACAAACATGTACCTCTGGAATGGCGACTTTGTCGACCGCGGTTTCTTTGGCGTAGAGGTCTTCCTCCTCCTATCGGCTCTTCACCTGGCCAACCCAGAGAGCGTCTGGTTGAATCGCGGCAATCATGAGTCAGAGCACTACAACATTGTCTATGGGTTTCAGAAGGAGGTCATTGACAAGTATGATGCAAAGACCTTTGGCCTCTTTGAGGCAACCTTCAACCAGCTTCCTCTGGCGACCATCGTCAACAAAAAGGTCTTTGTCGTACACGGCGGCCTTTCTCAGCAGAGAAACCTCACAGTCGACGACATTCAAAATGTCAAGCGCGACCGGCAAATCCCGGACGAAGCGCTCAGCGCCGAGGATATCATCATGCAGGACCTTCTTTGGTCTGATCCAGGAGATGAAATCGGCTGCAAGGTCAACCCGCGAGGTGCCGGTGTCATATTTGGGCAGGACGTTACCGAAACTTTCCTGCGGCAGAACAAGATGAAGACCATCGTCCGTAGCCACGAGGCAGTGGACGAAGGTGCAAAGCCCGCCCATGGTAGAAGTGTATGGACGCTCTTCTCCGCCTCTAATTACTGCGGCGACGCTGGCAATTACGGCGCCATCATGATCTTTAAGCACAACAAGTCAAAGCCTTCGGAGATCCATCAGTACATGGCCCCAAGGCTCGACGTGGAAAAGGGAAAGTCTCTCGCGGAGGTCGAGATGGCCGAGCAGCAGGAAGAGCTGCGCAATATAAGCACCAAAATGGGAGAGTACATCATCCGCAGCCACGAAGATTTAGAGCTCAACTTTATGTCTGTGTGCGACGAAAATGGCCTCATCACGGCCGAGCAATGGGGAGAGGGAATGTCCAATGTTCTGCTTCTCGACCTTCCCTACGATCTGCTCCAGCCAATCATGGCCCCTTTCGAGGAAGAGGGCTCTGGGGAGGAGGGTAGCCAGGGGCGCATCGACTTCAAAAAGTTCCTGAACAAGTACACCGTGAAAAGCACAGGAATAGACATCTTGGTCAACGATATCCTGGCAGACATCAAGCAGCACATCTTCAAAAAGAGCAAGGACCTCAAGTCTGCATTCAATGAGTTTGATGCCAATGGGGACGGTAACATTACTTCAGAAGAGTTCTCCGTCGCTCTGAAGAATGCGCTGCCAGACGCCCATCTTAATGAGAGTCAAATTAGCCAGATTGTGCGCACCCTTGACAAGGATGGAGATGGGGTTCTTACCTTCTCGGAGTTTGTCGATGGTTTGTCACTAGGGCATGAAGCAGGCAAGCAGGGGAGCCACGACGGTGATAGTGGTGGCGATTCATCCTCGACTGGCGATGCTGCATCATCGAAGGAGACGCCTGAGTGGGTGCAGGACTTCTTGGTAAGTGTCGGCGAAGTCATGAAGTCCTCAGAAAGAGATGTGCAGAGCCTCTTTGGAGGGTTTGATACAGATGGAGATGGAATTATTGACAAGACAGAGTTTGGCGCCGCCCTCGAGTATATGGGCTGTCAGCTCACGGATGAGCATCTCGACGCTCTCATGGAGTATGTCGATACGGATAATAGCGGAACGATTGATATGAAGGAGTTCGTCGCTGGCTTTCAAATTGTCGGGGATGAGACGGCGCAGGATTGGCAGGGAAGATTGCAGGACCAGCTGCTGCGCATCTTTGTGAACAACAAGGCGCTTTTCTCACATGTCTTTCAAGGGTATGATGCAGAGTTAACGGGAAAAGTCACCAAGGAGGACTTTTGCGAAAGCTTAAAGGCCATTTTTTCTCTGCAGAGCTTTTATGCATCGCAGGATGCTTTGAATAAGCTTGCCGAGATCACAGCAGGAGAGGACGGCAATATCGACTACAATGCCTTTGTGGAACAGTTCAGGACGACATGCCAATGATTCATGGCGATTCTAAGGATATATTATAAACTTCAATTTCTAATTCTGCATTATTTTATTTTGCAAATGACGATTGCAGCAGCAGCCTCCCTCTATTCTTTGCGCCAAGCGCTAAGATTGTGGATGTCGAACCGTGCGCCTTTTCACTTCTACTATTACTAGAGTACCGAAGTGCTTTCGGCTGGGGCTTTTTGCGCAGCATCATTCTTGCCTCGCACACCTCGTCTACGAGAGTGCGCCGCCGCAAATTTCTCTTTCGGTTCTCCAAGGCAGACGTTGATTTAGATCTAGAACTGGAACTGGAACGAGAACGCGACCCCGCGCTGGCACCGGCAACATTCTTCTTCATCACCACAGCGCCCGTCTTCTCCTTTGCAGATAAATGTAGGGTGCGAGACAGGAGCTCTGCAACGCCGGCAGATTCTAGCTGTCGATAGGTGTCAAAGAGGCCGCCGAAAGAGGCCGATGTCGTGGATGCAGCTAGCTTTACGCGGGACACTTGCCGCCGCCGCCGCCGTCGCCCAGTACCGGTTTTCTGTGCAACGTCCGCACGTCGCTTTAAATCTAGTTCATTGAACGGAATTATTGACTCAGCGCCCTCAGCTGCATCGCGCCTCTTCTTCTTGAGGACGCTCTTTTTCGCCAACTGTAGTAGCTCGTAGACATCGGCACATGTGCTACGGGAACCAAGGCCTGTGACACCGTCGGGATCAATTCCCAAAAGCTGCAGAAGTGCCGCAGAGATTGCGCGGCCCACATCGTAGTACGCAGCCGTGGGGTAGTGCATATCCCGACGATCAGGAACAAACTCATGCATGCCAACTTGCATGATTTTCGCATAGCTGGCAGCCGAAAGGTTGCAGCTGCACTCGACAGTATAACTGTGCACAATCTTGTACCTGCTGCCGACGACGACGCGGCCCGCTCCGGACTTGTTGTGCTCCGATGGCGCACCATTTCGGAGCGTGGCCTCAGTCTTTACACGCTTCCAATCATCCGATGCCAATGCATCCCACCGCTTCGATGCACTTTCTAACCCTGTGAGTTCGCCACGCGGTTTTCTCACTCTCACAGGCATGGGTACGAGGCAACCCCAGTCTTTCGCGCACCGCCTTCTGCTTCCTGAGGATCCTTCCCCAAAGGTGCATGCGGCAAAATTGAAGTGTGGTGAGTAGAGGGATACCAATTTTGTAAAGAGCCGAGTCAATGCACGCATGATGTACGGTTTCACGCCGCTCGGGGTCACTGTGGAGGGATTATTGCACATTGCGTATGTACCTTCCCTCATGGACATGCTATGAAAATCTATAAAGGCAGCAAGCGAGCCAGTGACATTTCCAAAGAGGTCGGGCCGCTTCAACACCCCCTTCCCAAACGTTTCCTTTGCCTTTGCCTTTGCCTTTGCCTTTGACTTTTCCTTTGACTTTGACTTCGACTTCGATGCTGGCTGCCCCCCTCCTGCCGCATGCGCTCCTTTGCGTCCACTTCGTCGTAGAAAAGGCCACTCGCTAACCTGAGCTAGCAGTTTGTTGAGCGCATATACGGATGGCGATTGGTGCAGAGACGGGGTGCTGTAAGCTCTATTCAAGTTGCAGCCACGAGAATCTGTGCGAAAATGGCCAAGGCGGACACCTTCAGGATTCAGCATTGGAAGGATTTTCAGCACATAATTTTCGCGCAGAAGGATGCCGAGCGGGTCGTGAGGATTGCAGATCATGCGAATGACGCCGTTCAAGACATGGCTTCCTGGGACTTCTCCGGGATGCACACGTGACGTAAGGAACACGTACCGCTTGCCCGCAAAGCGTGCAGGGCGTGCCTCCTCGTTCATATCCGAGTTAGGAAAGAGCCCTGGGATGGGCGACTCTCGTTCTTGCATCATCCCATCGCCAGAAGTAACTGTCAAAAGATCAACGCTAGAACCATCCAGAGCATTGGTAACTGTTTCCCTCCAATAGTATATTCCCATCTTTGCCATGATTCTTCTATTCTTATCCAACGCTGCCAAATCGCGCTGAAGGGCCCCATAGGAGTAAGGGATGTGCGCGGCAAATAGAGTGGTGTCGCCATCTTGAGCAAAAGTATGCGTAAATATGATCTGCAGATCTCTAGCAACAATAAACGATCCAAAAAAATTTTCCTTTCGCACAGGCTTCCAGCATTCCGAAGGTGGCGACGCGTCAAGAGATCCTGCTGCAGAATCCTCCCGCACCGTCGCATGCACAGGCTTCAGATCCCGCAAATAGCACCTCAACATTGGATTCAAGTTCATGATTTGAATCCGGATCTTCTGACCCGCCCTTCCGCCTCTGACAGCAAAGTAGAACCACATCCTGTAGTCCGTCGCAACAGGAGTCCCTTCGCAATCTGCACGGACCCATACCTGATATGTCTCTACATGCCCTTTTGCGTCGGACAGCATCGCACTTCTAAAGTTGCCCGAGTCAAAGTTTCCCGTGAATGTTAAGCCGCCGGCAGTGCACGGCCCCCGCGAGGTCCCCAAGGTCCCCAAGGTTCCCAAGGTTCCCAAGGTTCCCGCCGACGGCAAGGTCCCCGCCGAGGGCGAGGCCCCCGCAGAGGGCATTTGAGCGAGGCCAATCATTCCACGATCTCGACGGAAAGGGGGAAGCAAGGGCGCCATCGCCGCAGCACCTTGCACAGGGGCAGCTTCCGCCATCTGCTGCTTCCGCTCGTTCGTGTCTCTTCCCCGCTCCTTCTCGTCGTCCCCTCACCACCCCACCACCCCACACACGGCAAGCAACGGCAACTATTTAGGGTCATAATACGGTTATAAGTGAAGTCTCGCAGACCATACATGACAATGTCATGTCACGTAGAGAGGAAGAACAAGAAGAAGAGGAAGAAGAAGAAAGAAAGAAAGAAGGAGCGTTGAATAAAAGTACAAAAAAAAAGCAAAAGCAAAAGCAAAAGTAAAAGTAGAAGGAAAAGAAAGGGTCAGCATGGCGCTGCGGATCACGGGCGGTGTCGAAGGCAGTCAAGGCCAGGAACCCATCGCTCCTTCGGCGGATGATTCGGCGCACGTGAGAGTCCCACCGATGGGCACGGGCCGCTCGGTCGTCCTTTTGCAGTATGATGGGAATGGCGAAATCACGGCGGGAAGGGATGCGCCAGAATCCTTCTCGGCGGGGCCTATGACTGGCCAGGTGCAAGTGGTTCCATCTCACCGCAGCTCTGGGGCAGATGAAGCCATCATGGCAGCGGAGGAACCCATACGAGATGAACCATCCTGGCTCCTTGAGGACAGACCTGGTCGCAAGCTTCCCTCTTCTGCGTCATTTGTGCGGTCTACCGTCCTCACAAAGGCCGGGTATAAACGGCGTCGTCCGGAATCTGAACGTCAACTGCCAAGCATCGATGTGGAGAAATTGACAAGGCGCCGTGTCGTCTTGAATGCGGACGGCGTGCTGGAGCTGCGGGAGGAGGATACCCTTGCGGTGAGAGAAGTGCCTGTTCCACCCAAGCCTCCGGTCATTAGTGGTCCCGTGAGCTGGTGCAAATCGATAGTCATGAAGCACCAGCTGAAACTTTTGCTGCCAAAGCTCTGCAGCGAGTACGACTCCATTCCTGTGATGCCGTCCTTAGCAAGAGGCCCCGCTGCGGCAGCCAAGGACGAACCAGTGCGCGACAGGGATAAGAATTGGCGACTAACCTCCTTCCGCGCCGTCTATCTCGGACGGGGCACATTCTCCCGGCAGCAGCCTGAGGAAGATGCTGACGCAACCACATCTGGGCGCAAAGATCTATTTGGCACGGACGACGTGAAGTGGGTTGACGGGTTTCCACTCCGGCAAAAGCTGCTGCACTGTGAGGCGAGGATGATTAGCTCCGACTACTGCATTGCGATTGTTCACGGCATGGGCATCTCGGGCAGGGTGTATAATGAAGGAGGCTCGCGCGTTCCGCGCTTCCTGCAAATTACTGTGCACACTCCTGCGGACTGTGGGCTCTACAAGCTCAAGGTTATGACAAGTGAACTCCCCGACCTGTTTGCTGACAACAGGGACCTCCTTTTGCCAGGGAGGAGAAAGAAATTGTGCTCAGAGCTCGTAAAAATGTGCTTCTTTGAATATTCGGAAACAGACCCCGTAAGCAAGGAGGATGAGACGCCCCTCTTTGGAAAGTGGGGCAGTGAGAAGCACGTGCCCCCGCACAATGCTGCAAAGTTGGACATGTATGACGAGCTGGAGCATGGTGACGCAGCGCCAGGTCTGCCAAACCCGGATCCATCGACGGTAGCGAGCAGCGCAGTCTCCCGGAAACTTCCAGAGCAGGCCTCTGTCGATGAGAATGGTTTCATTCGCGACAAGCACGGAAACGATTATTTCATCAGGCCAGACAAAAAGAAGGTGCTGTGCATCAGCCGGGGCGCAAAGTTGAACCGAAGGGAACGCCGCGCGAACTGGATCAAGGAGCGTGGCCTCATGCGCGAGGAGGGCGTGCTCCCTTCAACGCCCCGCCCGCCACCACAACCACTGCGGAGACGGCATCTCGCTTGGTCAGGTGGAAAGCGTGCGAATGGCCGGTTCTTTTACGTGAGCGTGTACCGGTATCCTGATAGACCGAGCAACTACGTCATCAAGGTACACAATCCTGGAAATTGCACCCTCCTAGAAATGAAGATTGGAAGGAAGGAGGCTGGCGTTCTCGTCGACGAGCATCGCCCTGCAAACTCGTGGACGACAAAGGTGGAGCAGGATGTACTGCGGAAGATCTCAGACTTTCTGGAAGTGCGCACTTGGCTCATTGAGGGGAAAGAGCAGCTTGGTATCCAGGCAGGTCTGTTCCTCCTAGGCAGAGGTTCTGTTCCTCGAGATGCCTCTGCGCTTGGGACGTACCCGCGCATGCATCGGCCCCCACCTCAGGTTGGAGCACGAAAGGGACAGACGCGAAGGCAGGTCGTAAAGTATGCCCGCGGAGCTACTCGGGCAGTGTTTCCCGCTCGTGTGAGGCGTTTCGGGTACCGAATATGCATGGGCACCACAAAGGTTGGGGGGTACAAGGTTATCTACCAGGTATACCAGCCTGATGTCAAGGATAGATCTGGAGAGTACTTTGCCCTTCACCTGTACATGGCTGATGAACCTTTGACGCTGATAGAGCTACGGTATGAAGATATGGCGCTCTTCCTGCGGAATACCCATGCCCTGGATCTTTTCAAGAAAGTGCGCAAAAAACTTGGCAAGAAGAAGACCGCCCGGAAGATGAACCTTAGGATGGGAAAGCCTCTCTTTCAAGAGGCATGCATGGCTGTAGAACTCTTCCTTCTTCGCCGCATATCGTTGCTTGAGCCTGGCGCAGTTCCACGGCCTCTGGTCGAGGTTGTACCACGACCAAAGATAGAAGAGGAGCGAGATGCGCGTGAAGCAGAACTTCAAAGGAAGCGAGTAGAGGCGGAAGAGAAGCGGCAGCGAGAAGAAGAAGAAAAGCTGAACGGCAAGAGGGAGAACGAAGAAGGCAGCAAAATAGAAGGAAAGAAAGATGAGGATGACGATGGGAAAGAGAATGATGATGATGATGACGACGACGACATTGATACACCCATTGTGCTAGACAATGATGACGGAACTGGAAGCGTCGTCAGCACGTTCGATGACAACAAGGACCGCGCCCTTGCCTCGTTTAAGGGAAGGTACTTGAAAATAGACCGCGTCATTTACCGCCGCTGGCATCGTATCGCGGATATGCGCGCACCGGCACCGGTTGTGGACGAAGAAACCCCTCTAATAGATGTGGACGGGGATGCAAACGCAGAAGCTTCAGGTGCAGAGACAAATGCAGCTCTGGATGGAATCACAGATTCGAATGCAGATGTTGCAGCTGATGCAGAGGGAGATTCAAATGCGAATGATACCGCCGAAGGAGATGCTTCTGGTTCGGAATCTGAATCTGAATCGGAAGCCGCTGACTCTGACAACAATTCGTCCATGGGCTCAGACTTCAGCGATGATGATGATGATGATGATGATGATGAAGAGTCCGAGAAGGAACCTCCCTCCGCGTATCTCCACTTTACCGTCCATCAACGGGGTTGGCGCCTGTATGTTGATGCATATGAGCCCCTCGACTGCCGCACGTACCACCCCAAATTTCCCGAGACGCTCTCCCGAACCCTGACCGCAGAGTTCAAGACGATCGAAGACGATAAAATCTATGCGGCGCTCGCTGTCAACCTTGGCAGTTACACCCTCGTCGACGGCAAGACAGGCCCCAAGGTGAAGTTTTTCGACGAGGTTGACAGCGAAGAGGAGGACGAGGATTTACTATGAATAATTTTTGATTGAGTATTTCAATTTTTCAAAAGAGAATGAGCGTGATAAATTTATGAAATCTATGACTTTCTAATCAATAAAGGATTTTGGATATATCATTCGTATGCCGTAATATGCCGAACAAAAACGAAAACGCCTAGCGTAAATAATACTACACACAGTTCAAAATCTTTTTTTTTTGTGTTTCTTCTTTTCTGTTTGCCTCCTCTTCCCACTACTCATCGTCCAATCACTCATCCAAACTCACCAACTCCTCCTTCCATCCAAGTTCAACCTTGCCCACATCATCACATCATATCCAACAGAAGCACTGCGTACCGACACAACAACAACAACAACAACAACAACAACAACAACAACAACAACAACACACAGAAACCTACACTGATCGTAGCAGCAGCACATCTCAAGCAGCAGAAAAGAAACAAACGAACAACTGAAAAAAAAAGAGGGGGAAAATGAAAACTACTCTTGCCGCTATCGCCGTGGTCGCACTGATCGCCGGCGCCAATGCCATGGCTCATGGTGGAAAATGCGAGGCTGGATGCGATTACTGCGAGGACTCATCAGACATGGTTACCGTGTATGACAAACTGAAGACAGACGCAACAAAGATGGTGGCGAACAATGCGACATCGAAACACGCCCCCTTCCTGTGCAAAGTCAACAGCAATAACAGACGTCATCTTGCTGCGCACGCGGGAAAATGCTTCAAAGTCGACCCTACGTGCTCGTCCAGGAGACTCCAAGCTCACGCAGTCGGTACATTCCGTATCGCTGTTAACTATGCTGATCTCAAAACGCTGCACCCAATGTCAAAGGATCACCACATTGATATGGTCCAGGTTCTTGATGCGTCATCAACAACACACAACAGAGCTCTTCAAGCGCACGCAAGTAAGCTCCTCTTCCAGAAAACGTGGGCAGCAGGCGGCGACTTCGATGAGAAAAACCCGTGCATGGATTTCACGCTTCTCAAAGCCAAAGGCATCACTCATTTGCAGACATTTGAGCACTGCAATCTCCACGGGCCCTTCATGAGCGAGAAGATTGCTGTCGCCGATATTCCAGATTGTCAGCAAGGGATGGTCGCGAAAGCAACCGAATCTGCTGACTCTGATGCGACTGCAAAGTCGCCAGCGACGACCACGGCGGTGACCACAGCGTTCGTCATTGCGTCAATCTTCGCGTTCCTCCGCCTTTTCTAATTGAATCGCGCCACTTCGAAATGCATACCATGATATTGTTTCCATCGACGAACGGCATCTGTCTGCACAACTCGTGCCTCTGAGCCCACACGTCCAAGTCAAATGGAAAAAATACAACTATAATCACCAACACTTCATTCCCGAATGAGGTTTGACCTATAATCTTATCAAGTTTGCGAATACCTAATTAATATTTATTTCGAGAGAGAAATGTATCCAATCCATCACACAAGAACGGTGACGACAACAGCAACAGCGACAGCAAGAAACAGTCCCAATCAGACACGTTGAAGAGGAGGAGGAGGAGGCGAGATGGACGCGCCGCTGCAGCATCTCGTGGCGCTTTTGCAGGATGAATTCGAGCGTCATGAAACTGCGCTCGCAGAGATCGACCTGATGGAGCGGAGAGAGGCTTTGCTTTCTCTGTATCCGTCGACGACAGGAGACGCTGCGGCGTCTGGGGCGCAATTGAGGCACGATGGATCACCGGGGATGCTAGCTGCTTCCCCTGCAGGCCCTGATGTGAGCGGGCACGATAGAATGTCGACGCCTGCGCGTGCGCTGAACTCAACATTTTCCATTTCTCCTGGATCTGCGAGTAATCTGGGCCGTGCCTCTTCTGCGGCGCTTGCTGGCTCCTCCAGCAGCCCCTACTCGGGCATATTTTTGAGCGCAGCCTTGGAGCTTATCGGGGAACAGATGAAGGTGCGTAGGACAGGTACGAGCGGGGTGGCCCTTAGCAAGTACGACTCGCAGCAAATCATCCTCACTGGTCGGTTAAAGAAGAGCAAAGGTGATCCTACAAAAAAGGACATGAACCGCATGTCCATCGGTAGCAAGACTGTCAAGTGGCTGTCAAAGAAAGTCGCCATATCGCCAGGGAAGTTTGTGTACAGCTCCACGAAGCACAATAAACTCCATTCCAGGCAGGCCCTTACAGCGTTTTTCACGAGCAGTTCCCACGGAGACGAGGAGGGAGAAAAGTCACCAGAGGAAAAGGGAAATGTGATCGAGCTGACGCCAGAATCGTTTCATTTGAGAACCTATGAGGATCCTTCAAAGAATGTGCCGCGTGGCTGCTGCTTCATCATGAATGACAGCTCGAGCAAGGACAGAGAGCGCCGCGTCTGGCAGGCCGAAACGCCTGCGGAGAGGCAAAAGTGGATGACGGCCATTAGGACCGCCGTACGGCTCGCAATATCCAAGGAATCCATCAGTCTCGCCGCTGAGCAGTGCAAAAGTGTTCGCGACCAAGTCTATGGCGCAACAGACAGGCCATCCTACGAAAAGGCTATAGAGGAGCTGCGGGGATCCCTTCTCGTGCCCGTGGAGTACGTCCGTGCGGAGAAGAAGAATGAATCCGTGATCGAGTCAGACAAAAGCATGGAGCAGATGAAGAAGGACCTGCTGCGTGATACGTTTTCAATCAACGGTGAACACTATAGCGGGGCAAGTGGTCTCGAAGTCGTTATCGGGACATTGGCGACCCGAATATTGGAGCAGGGCCGCAGCATCGGCTTGACAGAGGCGCAGGCGCTGACTTTCGCGCGCCAGGTTCTCTACGAGAGCAATCGGACCCAGTTTGGCGGGGACGCATACGAGGCCGTAGACCTTGTCTGTACCAACCATGACTTAATTTTTATCACACCTCACGGCCAGCAGTCAAGCCCAATCGAGTTGATGGTCTACAGCAGCCCATCGTTTGCTGGGAAGAACATGTTCGGGCCTGGATACTCAACAACTGTCCGCAGCACAACTAGCAGCACCAGAAGCACCGTCAGTACGCGTGGAAAATTATTTCAAAATAGCAAGGGGATTGCAGAGAGGGACTACGAGGAGCTGGGCGAGGATGCGGAGGATGATGAGGACGCGGATGAGGAAGAAAATAGCGTCGGCGAATTGCTGGGCGACATTGATGTCGCTACAGGGCTTCCAGTTGCAGATGAAAATTTGCTCACTGTGCGGGTGGAAGCAAAGATGGCGTTTAACATCAACGGCATGCAAATCGAGCGCGATGATGAGCCTGAGGACATGGTCTGGGGCAAAATCGATGCAATGTACGAGCGCACTTTTGTCTTTGCCGGAGAGCATCCTATGCCAATAGGGGCAGGCACTGTAACTCTAAACATTTAATTTTCACGTCCTTCACTTTGTTGCACCGTTTTCAGCCCTCGTGCTGCAGCAATTCATTGCAGAGGCCTGCCACAGTCGTTTGCAAAAGATCCGGTTCGCTCGAAAAGATGATACCGAGCTCGCTCACCCTGCGCTCCACGGACCATGCTTTCTCGCTGGTCACAAAGAAACCATGTGGCAGGCAAATTTCCGCGCCATGTATCAGGAGAGCGGCCATAGCCTCTGTATGTTTTTGCATGAACGCAACGCCAAATGCAGTATTCCCGGAAGCATTTCTAGTCTCCAAGACGCAGATTCCATTGCGACAGAGAACGCGGATGCACTTGCTCGCCCCAATGGACGCCGCAATGTGCAGGCAAGAGTTGCCCTTCTCATCCACTCTATTCACATCCGATACTTCCATGCGCAAAAAGTAGTCTAGAAGCACATGCTTCGCGCTGGCACACGCGAGCATTAGCAGCGTGCGGCCTCGAACATCTTTGAGCCTCATCACGGCATCCCTCCGCTGCTCCTCGCTCAGGGCGTCTTGCATCCACTCTATAAGTTCTTCCTCCGTCTCACTGGTATCGGTAATCCGGCGAAATAATTTTGACAGCCGAATTGCCCTGTATGGCACGGCTCTTCCCATCCCCTTGAACGCATTCACCCGTTTCCTTTCTTCATCATCCTCGCCCGCAGCAACACCCGCCTTCATCTGTTTCTGTTTCTGTTTCGTTTCTGTTTTGTTCTTCATTGTCTCTCGTGTTGATTGATGTAGGGTTAGGGGTGTTCATCGATCGAATCATCGAAACAAGAAACAAAAAAGATGAGCACAGTTTTGCCGCCACTGCCCGTGTCTCCCGTAAAGGCGGGCATCAGTTTAGATGATGATAGTGTGAGCACAATGCTAAGCTCGAGCACAATAACGTGCGCAAGCTCGGATTTTGATGCGCATGCAGGCGTGAGCAGCCTTTCTGCTGAGTCAGAGCTAAATTCTCCATCCAGAGTAGTAGAGAGAGGTGATTCCATCACGTGGGGGCTCTTCCGCACCAGCGACGTATCATGGGTGCCAACCTCCTTGCCGCAGCTCGGGGATGGAGTCGCAGACTTGGCAGAAGGGGGAGTGGAATCCTTCAAGAAGCCTTCCAATTCAATCTCCGTCGACCGGCTTCATAAGCAACACGTACTTCATGTCCTGCATCTTGTCAAGAGAGAAAGCGAAGCAGAAGTCTGTCGCCTACAAGCGTATGCATCGGCACCACCAAAGCAACGGGCGGAAATGGGGAAAGTTTTTGAAAGGGAGCGCCGGCAGGCTGCTCATAAAATAAATTGCGTTGCCGCCGATGGCGCGGCACTGCTCGCAGCGCGTGAACTAGAGATTGCCCATGCACACGCGCTTGATAAGAAACGAAGAAAGAAAAAGCAAAGGAAAAAAATGAAGGCTGCGAGGCTATTTCTACGGAGTGCGGCACATGCAGCGAGGAGGAGCGAAAAGGCCGCGGCGCGGCACATTCTAGATTGGGCAAAATATTACTGCCAGAGAATTCAGTTTCAAAACTTTCGTGAAGGCATCATGACCAGGAAGCGGTTTGATGAGAGGGTGAAGTGGCTCATCGAAAAAGGCGTCTCGTGCAAAAGAGAACTGGATGACTTTGACGCATCCCTGAAGGTGAGACTTGCGCCATCACGTGATAGGCTGCTCTGTTCATGCCTTGATGAAGATTTGGACAGGCCATATTCACTGACGCTCCGGCCCCTGCCCCAGGATGTCACAGCGTTTCTGTCATGTGGCCTTGCAGAAAATGCCGATGAATTGTACGCAAAGACAGAGCTCTGCATGCATGCTATACTGAAGAAGCTGGACTTTGGCATGCCAACGGCAAACGCTGGCGGTGGAGGACGCAGCCGTCGGTCCGATCGACGCATCCCCACGCTCATTCTTCGCCCTGGAGGAAGACAAAGGGAGATTGCTAGTGGAGGAACTGTTGTCATTTCTCCCATAAAGAAAGTCAGCGGGTACGTGGCACGCAACGGACGCCGGCGCAAGATGCGTGGGCAGCGAAAGATTCGATAGATAAGACCAGAAACAGAATTTGTAGATGATTGACAACAAAAATATATAGCCTCGTCCTGTCCTCCTCTGCCCATCTCACTCTGCGTAGATCTCCAGCACCGAAAAGATGACATCGGTATTGTCGGGCGACCAGAGAGTAAGCTCATCGCCAGCCTTGATGTGCGCCAGGGACGCTGTGGTTAGAGTGCGCCAACGTTCTGTGTGGGTCAGCGTCTCGGTCAGCACAGCCTTACCATTCACACCGAGGCTCCACTTTCCTCTTCCCCGATCCAGAAAAACAATTGAAACTTTTGCGTTTACAATTGACAGACCTTTCTCCAAATGCATCGTAATTTTCGTTTTATTCGTGGCATGATGCAAGCCACGAGCAAAGCGACCATATGCCTGGTCGCGCGGTCCCTGTTGCCACCAGCCGACAGAAGTCTCAACGGGCGTTACTTGCACAATATATCGACCATAGTTTGTTGGCCAGCATCGCCAGCAGACGTCGCATAGGTAGTTACCCTTTTTCTGAATGACGCTGCGCTTGTCTGCCGCCTCGTCAGGATCCTCAAGCTTCGCACCAAAGGCTGCAAAGTCACGGACAATTTTGGACATGCGCTCTGCATTGGCCTTTGAGTCGGGGGTTTTGGTATCATTCACTTGGCCATATTTTTCCACAGGAAACCGTTTTGTGTTTGAAGTGTCAAGAGAATCGCGAAAGGAAATGAACGCGGCAGGCGTCTTCGAGACGTCCTTGTGCCCTGCATGGCGATTGAAGAATGTAACTGTCTCAAAGAAAGACGCGTTGTGAAGCCATCCTGCATAGACGTTCCATGCATCGAGCCCGTATGTCAGAGCCCACTCGGCATTCGCCTGAAATGACCACGCAGGGCTGTACACCCAATTTCCGTAAGAACCGGGAAGACCGGGGTCGGGCTCCAACGCTAGCTCGCCGCGGGACCGCACATAGCTACCGTCCTTGCGCGGGGTGAGAAGCAAAGGTAGGGCTTCTGCACTAAAAACGTCCATCTCGCCATTCAGGTTATATCCATGTGAGACGGTTCCTTGCTTTAGCGCGGCATTCTTCATCCCGCGCGATTCGGCCATTTCGATGAAAATCCTTGGCTGCTCAAGCCCGATTTGACCGTATCCCGGGTTCTCCACGTTGGCGATGACAGGGATGCCGGTTTTTAGAAAAGCGTCGACGTAGACCTGCGTGAATTTGTGATTGTAGTCAATCCACTGCTCTGTGGAAATCGTCTGATTGGAGTGAATTGGCACTCCCTTCCACGGGCGTGAATCACCAGTGATCCCAAGTGAGGCTTCAACCGCCCAAATGTTATCTTTGACGTTTTGCGGCAATGCATCGAGATGTTGTGCAAATGCATGGATGAGACGTGTAAACCGCTGCTGAAAGGTTTTGTCGAGGTAGTCGGGGGCAAGGAGCACTGGACCCTTTCCCTTCTCATGCTGGTATGGGATGCCCGGCGACACTTTGAAAAGCCACTCTGGCGTCGGCACTAACCCGGAGATTGACGCGCCCTTGTGAATCCATACAGTAGGGCTTGCCTGCACGCCGTTTTCCGCCATTGCAGTCAGGTTGGCATCGACTGCGCTCCAGTCAAACTGCCCATCTTCAGGCTCGACCTGTGCCCACGGGAAGACGTGCAGCGCCCCACGCAGCTCCGGCGGCTTTTGGGAGAAGACGTCCTGCTTGCAAAGCCGCGTGTAGTACCCATGCTTGTGAGCACCCGTGTACGCCGCGCCGTCGCAGTTCCAGAGCCACATGCCGGGGCGCACGCGCTGCGCCTGCGCCCGGGAATACGCATGGGACTGCGCCGCGACGGTGATAAGTAGGACCGTCAATGT
>JACLAD010005107.1_pt1 | contig 16264 bp, 15 predicted proteins | sample 8027901 | NCBI WGS metagenome assembly JACLAD01 (sample SAMN15725071, study PRJNA655200) | protist metagenome | isolation source: fluorescence activated cell sorting (FACS) single amplified genomes of... | place: Spain: Blaines Bay Microbial Observatory, Mediterranean Sea | collected 2016-07-05 | reverse complement strand
CCTACATTGTCCAAAAAACATCAAGATGAGGCTGATCAAAGTATTGACAGTAGCTTCAGCATTCTCACTTCGGTAATTATTGCAATCATCGTGGTGCAGTTGTCGCGTTGCGTCTGGGGGCAGTGGTGCAGGAGAAGCCAGCAGGCAAGAGAGGCAAGTGAGCAGATACAGTCGACCATTGACGAATTGACGACGCCACCACGAACACTATCAGTGCTTGATAATATAGAAAGAGATAAGATATTAAGCGTTAATCATAATTTACCAGGATCCTCTGTAGATAGGGATTTGACAAAGACGCTAGATGAAAATGGGAACAGTAGTAATGGTGATAATGATCCTACGTTATATGACGATGTAAATATGATGGCGAAAAAATCAATGAGTGCCAATATAGGAGCTGTAGGCAATTTAGAAATCGATGCTCCACTTCCACGGTCAACGTATGAGGATCAGGAATCCTGTGTAAATAATGTAAAGAACAAAGATTTGGCGCAAAAGATAGGACATTTTTTCTCTCCAGAGAGAATCCCTGATCCCCATGCACACGCAATTCCCAATAATTCCACAGATGCTGGTACTACTCGTCTTGATTCTAAGACATCAGATGATTCGTTGTCGAAACTTGCCACGGAAGCGAGTGGTCCAATTGAACCTGTCAATTTGCGGGTTGATATTCCTGCACAATCCAATCATGTTACTTCGACTTTACCTTCAGCGACTTGCTCACCCTCTATGGCATCTACGGGGTCTATTCCTATGTACAATATACAGTTACCAGTATCCAAGATGCAAAGAGGAGAAAATTTACAGCAGCAGATGGAGCAATTGCGGCCAAACCAATCGATTGCTGAAGTTTCTTCATCTGGGGCCACGACTCATTCTCCTGACACCTCCGTGTCTGCTATGACAGAACAACAATTTACATTCATGAATCCTCACTATCGACAACAACAACAACAACAACAACATCAGCAGTATCAACAACATGCAGAAACGCAACAACGGGGAGTGATGCAACAAAAATCAACTACAGGGGATGAAAAGTTACATCGCGGTGGAGATACTACCAGAATCCCAGGCATGGAAATTCCTGCACATGAACAAAGGAACATTACAGGACATGACTCGAGTAAATCAAGCTACCCAAGAGGCCACTCTAAGAACACGGCAAATAAAGATACCCCGACAAGGCGATCCAGCGATGACAACGACAGAATCAGCGCGAAGAACAACAGCGATGATATTGATCGAAGAAGAGGAAGCAGCACTCACGAAAGAGGCAGAGGAAGCCATCGTGATGACCGTAGACGGTATTCTTATGACTATAGATCGAGCGATGAAGAGAGTTATTCAAGCTATAGCGATGATATGAGCAGCTACGACTCATACTCAGAAGAAGATAGACGTCGAAGTGGTCATCGAGGATTTCATCGCAACTCAGCCAGAAGGACAACTTCAAGAGATGGAAGGTCCCTTAGAAATCGAAGAGGTAATAGTAGAAAGGGCAGAAGAGGATTCAGTAGGGAGTCAGATAAAGCTTATGGGACTGATAGAGATTATGGGGATATGGTTAGGGCTAGGGATGTCTGGAATGAGAGACAATGGATCGGGAGATACATAGATCCTGGCTATCATCATGGTCCTTATGCACCGTCCTTTCATGGGGAGGATGTAATGATGCGTCATAGAGCTACAATGATGGAAAATGGCAATGACGATAGTCGTAGCAGGTATTATTATAATTATGGACCATCTAGATATATCGCAGGCGATGGTTCTCCATATGGCCGCTTCCCAGACTCTTCATACTATCCCTCGAGCGATCGTTCTTACTATGATAGTTTGGAGTATTCTAGAGGGAGGGGATATGCTTACGATCATCCCAGAGAGTATGATCAGAAAAAATACGTAAACAGTGATGAAAGGAGGCGCGAAATCTGGGAGAACGAGATACGGGAGCGATCTATCTGGCGTAAAAACATAGAACAGAGAAAAGAGTCACATGAATATGCGAGGGAACGCGACTTCAGCGAGCATTTCGAGCAAACTGATCGATATCACAGTCCCTACAGAGAAAATTCATACGATGATCCCGATATTTCTGGGTATGAGCTTCCCTCTAAAGGCATAGACTATAGAGTCGCGGACCCAGGAAGGGAATATACTGCTCATTCACGTCAAATGGACGACCCGTATAAGTCACCTCCCAACATTAAGAATAAATCACAGCATTCTCAGTCATATGATCAAGGCATAATTTCAGTATCTGATGCGAAACGCTATGATATCGGCCAAAACCAACATTTTATCAGTGCAAGTCCCGCCCCAAGTGCAAGGAACGAGCATAATCGAAGCCGACAATTCGTCAGTCCGAGTCCTGTTCCAAGTGCAAGGAACGAGCATAATCGAAGCCGACAATTCGTCAGTCCGAGTCCCGCTCCAAGTCCCACTCCAAGTCCAAGAAATGTCCCTGGAACAGATTATGTCAACATGCCTGATCAAGGTGAAGCTAACGGAAGTAGAGGCAAGAGTAGGAACCCATCATTTGAAGGGGAGGGTGGAAGCGCTAGCGCTAATATCCAATATTCGCCTCCTCTACCGTCTCAGAGATCAGTTTCGAATGATGGCGCCATTAGCGTAGATGGTATAGGAAATCGAAGCTCTAATTTAACCCATCGAATTTCGAGTCAATCCTTTAGCGCTTCACAGCGTCACAAATCTTGGGATTCGACAAGCTCTAGTAAAAGTAAAAAGGATGATTACAGGATGCGCCCCCCCGATCTATTTATTTCCACAGATCCAACGCTTTTAGTGACTAGTAGGGAAGGCGCTGAGTCTCCCGAGTTAAATGGTAGCGACAGCAATGATGATGGAAAGCTCAAAATTGACCAAAGCGCTGGAAACGAGGAGAAGTCTAGCGTTGGTCGCACTTTGTCAGGGGATTCTCAAGAAATGCCAGAGAAATTATGGGATAGTGACTCGGTCAGCACAAGGTCAAATCTTTCTGAGGCCAGTCAGAACTCTGATCGATACAATCCGTTGTTCGCAGTCTCTGGAGAGTCTGATATATCTCAGTCATATAATCCTTTGTCCCCACTGGGGGGCAGTAATCCTGAGAAATTTAAAGCTACATATTCGGACAGCTCATCTCAATCAATTTCAGAGAACGGATCGATTAGTGCGGACAACGAAGTAACCAACTCGCCAATGATTTCACCTCCACCGGTTGCCATCGCTTCCAATGCAAGCTTACCTGCACCTCATACATCTGAATTTCCAAGGCCGCATAATGCAACTGCAGTCCCTAGGGCGCCAACGATAGATAGAAATGCTCCTAGCTCAGCTGCTCCACCTGTAGCTACGACGAAAGAATTGGCTTTGTCTTCCGAGAATGTGGGTTTTGATTTAGATGGAGATTTGCTTGCGTCATTTGACGACCAGTATAAATCTCGAGAACGGAATGTCGCACCGCCACCTGAGTTGCCCTCTCGTGCTACCGGGAAGAAGGCCTCTCTTCGAAATATATTGAATGCTCAAAAGTCGAAGGTGAATATTCCTACTGGAGTGATGATAAAAGAACCACGAGGGAGTGGAAATTTTCCTAAACACCATGCTTCGTCGACACTATCTAGAAAACAGGAATATGACGAAAGAAGGAAAGCAGCGGCTAAAAAGAAGGGGTACTTGTCTGAAGACAGCGTGTCTGACTTATCTGATGCGTCGAGTGGAAGAAATGCTAAACCGGTGACGTATAAGCGCAACCAACCACAACCCACAGAAAAATCGAACCTGGAAAAGAATATTGAGAGCATCATGAAGACTCTACCCCCTCAAGTTGCTTCAATGGCAACTGAAACTCCTATAAGTGCTAGCGCTCAGGCTGCAACTCATCAGACAATAATTCAATCTACTTCTTCTAATCCAGTCGCTACTGAAATTGTTGATCCAGGTTTACCATCAGTTACGTCCCCCTCATTCGAGATGTTGCTCTCTGATGAGCACATAACACCTTCCGTAAGGCCAAACTCCAGATCTAGGAGTAGAGCCTCTTCTGTGAAGACAGATGCATCCTTCAAAAGTGTATCGCCCATGAGAAATGAGGGTAGCGATGACGACGGCAATCTCGGCACTATAGATAATGACGATGGTTTTGAAGAAGGAATAGGAACTCCATCAAACCCTGGTAGCGAATGGTTTGAACCGGACGATATAAGTGTTGTCTCTGCTGCTGAAGATAACGTGTAGAGTTTTTTTATATTTTCATTCATCTTCAAAATCAGAAGCAAGTTCTACAAATTTTCAATGATCCAATGGAAAGTAATTTTTGTTGTTAATGGAAGATGAATTTGAATCGAAGATTCGAGAATGGAAGAAGCGTGTAGTCTAGTTGTAGTTGTAGCGTAGGTACCTAGGTAGCTAAAGCTAACGTGCGCACGAAGACAAAGTGAACCGTGGTACTCGGTACTCAAAGCACCTACAACGCACGTGGAAGTAGAGGTGGTACCTAGAGACTATATATAGGTATTTTACATTAAAATTAAAATTAATATTAATATAATAATACATAATACCTAACTAACTATGACTCTAGCACTCTAGCTCTAGCTAACTCTACCCGTAGAAATAAAGATCAGTAAAAAACTCGTCCCAAAAGAAAAGTTATCAGCGATATGGTCATCTAACTTTGCGTAGTGGAAGCAGTAGGTAGTCAGCCGCTAACATCTAACATTAGGCATCATCATCATCTGCCTATAATCTATAATTCGTTTGTGACTATGTGTATCCCGTCCCATCTCTCTACCTAGTCTCGCTTGATTCTTACCTACATCATCCAGATTAATGTCTATTTCTACTTTCCCCCATCACGGTTAACGAGACTGCTATTCTGCTGCCCCTGCATGAGAGCTATATCTACATGATTCCACCAAACGTCTATCCGTGGTCACAAATATGTTCTTAAATGGTGTATACATATGAATATATCGTTGTTATCATTACTTATGATGTAACCAAATCCCACTGGTTGATCAGTGAGTAAATTGCCAAAATACCTCTCTTAGAATACGTATCCTCACTCTTCATGTAACAAATTACAATATATACAGGAAATAATTCCCACCAAACTGCCTTTATTTATGTAACAGTAGGTACTGCTTGTAAGTATTTTCTCATACTTTGTAGTAACCCAACTGTGGTAAACCCGTCTTCAGTTTTTGGCTCCCATTTATACGCTCTTCTATGTTCCTTCTCTGCTCCTCTTCAGGATTGTTGTTAACATTTTCAATAGTATCAACATTTGTAAAACACACAAAGTCTTGTAAACGACATAGTCCTGACCAAAAATCTGTCGGCGGTGGGCCCTTTGGATCTTTTGTTGGTGTTCTCTGAGCTACACTACTGCTACTGTCACCTTTGTTGATATTTACAGCACTCTTCTTTTGACCTTTGAATGAATTGATGGAAGCAACAGTGTAATCATCTTTTTTGTCAAGGGAATTACTTTCTTCGCTCTCGCCAGGGGCAGGAGTTGCAGCGGGTGTGTGGTTATCGCACACCGGTGTCTCTGTCTCCGTATCTATCTCTACCGTTGCTGACGTTATGGGCTCTCCCTTCTCCCGCTTTTCTCTATCGTTATTACCCAGTTCCGAGGCTGTCCCTGCTGTTGGTATCTTCTGACAGTATATCGTCCAGCACATAAGATTTAAGCACTCAACGCCTGTTGTCGGCAAACCAGTCCTTCAAATAATCTGACGAATATACCTTTTTACCCTTCAGTAGAAGAGTAGTATTCAACCTGCCTACTTATCTACTTACCGTCGGTATAGTGTAGGTATCTACTACCTACCTACTTCATTCAACGTTCAACCTGCTACCACTTTTAATTCGGTACACTACCTACCTACCAATCATTCTTCTGCTGCTGTGATGGTGCCTACCTCTATATGTCCTATAATAATAATAATAGGTATCTACCTCTAGGTACTAGAAGTAGAATATATACAGTAGGTACCTAATAAGTACCTAGATATGTGGTACCTACTACACTAGAGAGGTAATAAGTGGTACCTATACTTACTTACTCCAGGTATCTACACCGCCGAGAGGGGTTGTTGACGATAAAATGTCATCATCATACCTACCTAGCATTAGCAGCAGCCACCAACGATGATGAGCAGGCTAGAACTTCAACTCCTCGTCCTTGCTTCCTTCTGCCTTCTCTTCCTTTCTACTGTTTATGGGAGGCAAGAAACACGGTCAGTACGTCTTGGTGCAACTTCCCGGACAATAAGAAGAGTAATTGTTGACCTTGTAGGAGGTTCAAGCTTACCAGGAGGGAAAGAAGATAAGGAGGGAGAAGTACCAGGAGGGAAAGAAAGTAAAGAGGAGGACGAAAAACAGGAGGTTGAAGGGGAGAAGGAAAAGAGAGAAGAAACAGCGAAAGCAGCAGTTGTGGTCGATGTCACTGTAGCTAACTTTCGACGAGAAGTACTTGAGTCGGATACCCCTGTTCTCTTAGACGTGTACGCCGATTGGTGCGGTCCATGTAAGCAACTTACGCCCGTATTAGAAAAGGTAGCCATCGCTTCTAAAGGACAATTTCGTCTAGCCAAGTTGAATAGCGATGAGAATCAAGAATTGGTTGGGATTCTTAATGTGACTGGACTGCCTACGTGCTTCGCTGTCAATGAAGGAACTCTTACAGATAAGTTCATGGGTGGCCTCCCACCTGATAAATTGCAAAGCTTTCTCGACAGATTAGTGACAGGATATGGACTGAGAGCTTCAAAGGAGGTCACAGATGCAGGTATGAAGACTGAATTGACAGAGATGACAGACAAATTGAGTAATTACATAGGTATGACATCGTTGTCCTTCAGTAAGAAGGAAAAATTGAAGAGTTTGGTGAATGAAGCTATGAATAATGAAGGAACAATGGACCTAGAAAAGAAATCCCCATCAGCAGCTTTGAAGTTAACGTTATCATATTTGAAAAATGCTGCCAAAAACATCAAAAACCAAAAGTTTAGAATAATTAAAACTACATCAAAGGCATTTTCTGAAACTTTGTCAAAAAGCCCTGGATGCAAACTATTGTTAGAAGCAGCAGGATTTCAATATAAGAATGGTGATATTTCCTCGAACTTAGATGGTTATTATGAACTGCGTCATAGTAATTCGGGAATTGTGAACTATGTTCTCATATACATCAATGACGCTGTGTCTAGGAAAAAGTATGGTGGGTAGACCAGGCTATAGCTATAAGCTAGTTATACTATAAATGGTCATCATCATCAGTCATCAGTGTGACTGTCTTCATCCCTCTCTACCTGTTGAAGATCTCACTTTCAAAGGAGCTCACTTGTTGAATGGACTTGACTGGTTCTACTATATAATCAAAGTGTTCTCTGATTTTGAGGCGGACGAATCTGATCAATCAGATCCTGGACGAGAGAAGTAGAAAGAGCGACATGATGATGGAGAAAAGGTTGTGTATAGTAACTCACTTTGAGTGCAAGATTGCTCGCTGTTTGTCTTCAGGCCGCTTGGAGATAGTCTATCGAGCTTTCCTCCTTCATCCAAAGAGGCTGCCTGGATCTAATTAATAAGAAGGTCTGGGGTATTCCATACCCTCTCTTGTAGACATTTTGAAATGGGAATTTAAAAAATTTAGTGGCTGCATTGCTACTACTACATATCCCCTAGCCCCTAGAACTAGAAGCTAGAAGTAGGAGCTACTGCCTTCGGGACTCGGGACTTCAGGAAGGCAGTAGCTTCTACTTCTAGTCTTCTAGATTCTAGAGTTTCTATTTCTAGCTTCTAGTTCTAGTTCTAGTAGCTAGTACTAGTAGTAGCTACGTAGCTACGTAGCTACTACTACTACCTCAGTATTAGTATTAGTATTTTAATAGTAGTAATAGTAGATACTTAGTAGATAGTAGTAGAGTACTTAATGAACCGTGAAATGTATTCATGGTGTACACTTGATAGATGATATATTTGAGCTAGCCTAGCTAGTTAAGCGTCCTACCTCTACCTCTACCTAACTACTACTACTACTACTACTACTAGGTACTACTAGACTACCTATACCTATTGTAGTAGGTAGTAGTAGTAGTAGTAGTAGTATGTACTTCGTTCATAAGTAATCTTGTTGTCAGGTTTCCCTTGATTGCTCATCAAGCAATATAGATCCTTCTCATAGAAGCATAAATCTATTAGAAACTATAGTACCCAGCCACCCGCAAGTACATTGAGGGAAACTCAACATATATATATCAATCTATTCCTATCTACGCATGACAGATTGGGGCCTAAGAACAACTTTAATCTTTCCACCCTTATTTCCCACAGCTTCACCACCTATTGTTGTACGACAGGCCCATCTCCAATTAGGTGGACACCCTTGCTGTTTCATAGCTTTGTCTTCCACCATTACCTTACCATTCATTAGCTCTTTGCCTTCTGTGATACCAACGGTGCATGTGCCACATGTTCCCTCTCCTCCACAATCACCCGTCTGATAAGGACTATCGAACCTTGCAGTATTCATATCATAAAGTTTAAAATCTCTAGATTGTAATTCTCGTCTTAAGTTGATACCGTAGCCAGCAGGAACATCGAAGCTCTCTACGAACTCTTTATCAGGTCCATAAACCTACCAGTGCAGCCAAATATCAGGATTCATGAGCTCCATTTCAAAGCAGATAAAGACAATAAAAAAGAAAGAAAGACAGAGAACAAAGTTAAGAAATGAAGTACCTCTATAGTAATTTTTTTCCTTTTTACTAATCTATTGATGGTGATATCCAAGGAAGGTACATCGTCATCGAAGCTTGAGATGATATCAACAAGTGCATCAAAATTCAGTCCTTGTGTTGACTGAAATATATACGTAAATTGTTGACATACATTAGATTAGAATACATCATGACATTAAGGAATACTTTTGTTTATGCAGTGCATAATTTGGTAAAGAAAATTGAATAATCGAAATATGGATCGATTGTACCTTGGTAGTGCCCTGTGGGTTACGACTATCGGATAGGGACATGATAGTGTCGCCAATTTGAAACCCCCCTGCTTTTTCTGCATTCCCTCCATCATTAATGGAATCAATGAGAACCAAACCACCACTTCCCTTCTCGAGTGTGTACATTTCTTCCAGACCTAATCCCAACCCCCCTTGTCGACTACATGTGATCGTCTTTTGCTCTGTAATCATCGCAGGATCGGCACATTCAATGCCAATCTGTGTATCCCTTGCACTAACAGCGGTTGCGCCATACTGGGTGACTTTATAGCGCGCAGCTATCTCCTCTAGAGTAAGTGCATCGTAGTTAGGTGTCGAGTTCATTCTTAGAACTCGAGTCGCCGTAAGAGATCCTCTTCTAGGCGTTGATCGATAGCTACGTGTAATAGATAAACATGCCAACAACATGAATATCAATATCATCATCATCATCTTTCGTCCTCTATCCACGACCGAAGAGGGTAATGACACTTCATGATTTGTCACCTTACTTGTCCCGTGACACATATGACGCGTGACGACTTTGCTGCTGCTGTGGTGCTGGCTGCTTCGCTGCTAAAATGCTGCGCTGCTCTCTGCTGCTCTGACTGCTGCTGCTGCTCTGCTGCTGGAGGTAGCTATGCCATATGCTGGTCTGAGCTGCTCTGACGATAAAAAAGTATCTTTCAACACAGTGCGAGGTATGCTGCTGCCAGCTGCTAGTTGTGACATGTCGGCAGGCTCTCGTCGCATTAAATCGACAGTTGTTCTAACCATTTCCGAGATGTACTCTATTTTCTTTTGTCTTGCCTTCATCGCACTGCTGGCAGTCGCAGTCACTGCAGAAGACAACCGTATGATCGTGGTTATCACAGGATGCAGCACGGGTATTGGCAAGGCCACAGCACTTGCATTTGCTAATGCGGGAAATCGTTTCAAGGTGTATGCAACTATGCGAAATCCTAACAAGTGGGATGGTCCAGTAGACAATGTAAGATTGTTTTTTTCTTTTGATTTGATTTTTAAACTTGTTTACTATGATATTGAAGAAGTAAACGAATGCTCATAAAACTTCAATATATGCAGCCATACCTTATCCCAACTTCTATGGATGTTACATCGGATGAGTCAGTTACTGCATGTATCTCAAAAGTGTCGAAGGAAAATGATGGAAGACCCGTAGATATAGTTATAAATAATGCTGGCTATGGCATTGCCGGATACTTGGAATCAGTGAATATAAACGAGGCAAAGGATGTGTTTGATGTAAACGTATGGGGGATAGTTCGTGTTCTTCAAGCTGTACTCCCTGGTATGCGTAAAAAAGGAGGAGGATATGTCATCAATATTAGCTCCACCAGTGGCATCAGGGGCATTCCAGCCTTTGAATTCTATACTGGTAACTACATATTTCAGCAGCAGCGATTCTTATACAGCTATGTTTACTAACACGTAAATTCTAATCTCTACAATTCTTATCCGTACCAATTTTATAGGAAGTAAATTTGCATTGGAAGGAATAACGGACTCACTCCGCTACAGTTTACTTCCATTCAACATCAGTATTACAAATGTCAATGCTGGACCTGTTCGCACTGCTTTCACTGATAGGTTTGGAAAGAGTGAAGTGGGAGGTAATCACATGTATTTTGAAGCATTAATCTATTCTTAGCTGTTAAAATGACTAAATCTTTCTTACATTATTATCTATAGGGAAAGGCACAAGAGTTGTCGAGGATGATGAGCAAAACTATCTGCAAGATCTCACGAATAGAATGATAGCAAGCCTGGACAGACGCATGGCAGCTCCTGAAGCACAGACTAGTGAGGACGTCGCCCAGGTTATTTTAAATCTTGCAAAAATGCACTTAGAGGTTGGTTAATTCAATAATATGCATCGCCAAAATTTACATCTCATATCATTCTTGACCCCATTGCACCTTATTGCATGCATTAATGTAGGATGGAGAGCACAAAAGATTGGTACCTTTTAATGTTGGTACTTCCGAGGATAGTCAACGCATCGTTGAAGAAGTGCGCAAACATCCAACAGGCTGGGGGGGTATTTTCGATCAAATGAAGGCCGCTATTCCACCTTTGAAGAGGAGTTCATCAATTCCAAACCGAGGTGAGTTGTAAGTTCCCAGGTTACCTATTACTGTAACTTACCATTAGCAAGTGCCATTTTTTTAAATCTTGAGGACTGATGTGATGGACAGCCCAATAATACATAATATGATAGCCATAAAGAACAGAGTATACTATACAGAATGCTTACTGAAATAGCAATACTCTAGGCACCAATACTAATACTAATACTAGACTACCACTTCGAAGTACCTCTACTTCGAAGTAGCTACTTCTAGCTTCTAGTTCTAGCTTCTAGGACGCTTAAGTAGCTAGCTCAGTAACTATTATCTATTACTATTATTACTTCTAAGAAACTAGCTCAAAAATTATAATTACTTCTAAGAAGTATAGTGTAATTAATGATAGCTACATAAAACCGTAAGACAACGAAAGAAACAAATGAATCAAAGTCTAACTGAAGATCGCTAAGAGGAAAAAGCCATCCCAACGAGACTCCATATACTAGAGTGACCATATATGGAGTATTCCTATATCCACCTCTTTTCGTGGGCGTTAAATTTATCACGTCCACCGAATGTAGCATAACGTGACCCCAATTATTCGCTTTGAAGCTAGAGTCAGTTTGCGCTCTTAATATTTCTGTTGTGCATTTTCTCGCAATACTCTGAGATTTTCTTTCAGCTATTCCTAAGTGGAAGTGTTCATTACCAGACGCCGCCGCAATTTGTAATTTAATGCCTTTCGTTACACACGCACGCGTGTATCTACTGCACTCATCATTTTATGTAGCCGTTAGATGTTGCTTCAAGTTCATGCACCGGCGACAAGAAGCTAGAATTACTATTTACTATTGCTTGGCCTACTATCGATTAACGACTCTGTTGAAGTTAATAGACAGTTTAGATATCTTTCAACCATTCATTAAAGAATTCATCAGCTGCAACTTCATCTTTCATCTGGTTGCGTTGACTCTTGGGAATATAAAGACCCTTCTCTCTCATTTTTTCAATCTCTGACTCTGGAGGCAAGTTCTCGCTAAAAGAATTGATAATACTGTCGACTACTTCATCTGTTACAGGCCATTTTTGTGCCCCCGCTTCATTTTGTAGGAAAAATATTGATGATGCAAATTGTGATAATCTTAGTTGCTCATTAGATCTCCTGCGATAGCAATCTGCCTGCTGATACGAGTGTTCCAGAGCTTCAATATCAAAACTGGATTGTAAGTATTCAAAAATTGTGATATTTGAGTTTGAAATGTCAAACAATAAAGATATATATCCATAATTGTATGTACATGTATATATATTGAAGAAGGAAGCACTCGGCACTTCAACACCTACCTTCGCGTGCAAAATTCGCTACTATCGAGTCTATTCCAGGCTGGTTCCTTCTTCCAAGCGGGTACAATGACTGTAAAGGATAAAGGCCCCATAGATGGATTTCTCAAGGCTTTCTCTACAGTATCACAAAAGCTTTGCATAATCGGCTGGGTGAAAGGTGGATTTGCCTGATAGCTGCCCGATGTTATTTCCAGATCGAAGAATGAACCACGTGATCCAAAATATCCATCTACATCTGGAAAAGCCGAACTAAATACGAGAAATAAATTGACGAGTACATATCATGGTTAGAAAAAATGTATTAATTGGTTGATATTTCTATGTTCTTACCAATAATTATCTAAATAATTATTTAGAGGAGAAGCGAAGCATTCAGTTGTAAGTTCCATCTTATCTACCATATCTGCAAAAACTGGACTGGGTAATGCAGCTTGGAATCCCTTTCCCTCTAGTCCTTCATATCTTGCCATTAGACAGTATATAATCGATAAATCTCCATCAACTTGCTGTAGCAAGCCATTATAAACGTCGACATTGAGCTTGAATGGTGGATTTTGCGTCATCTCAAGCTTGTCGAGATCCATATACACCACACCTTTATCTTCAGTCACACGAATACTCTCTTTCCAATCACTATTTGTATCATTTTCAGTATCACTTTCAGAAATATCATTGTTATTTTTGTCACTGTCTAGTAGTCTATCTATTAACACACCTTTTATTCCAGAAATAGGCAACCCCCGCTCCTTGAGAAGCGCTTTTAGTTGTTCAACTTTCAATTTTTTATAAGATGAATCATCAATTGATGACGAAGATGAAGTAGAAGATGTGTCCTTAGACTTCCTTTTCTCTTTTACCATATTTTCTAGTCGTTGTGTGCGTTGTATCATATGGTCAGCGGATCTGTATAACTTATCGGTAACACGGATAGCTTTTTCCTCATTCATATCACCAAGATTCGCTAAATCAGAAATCAAGGACGCTCTATTTGCTTCGTCTGCAGAAGATGGTACTAGAGGATCATATAAATTGGGAGCAATCACAGAGGTAGATAATGATGCCCTACATAGATGATATAGCTCCCAACGTTCGAAAGCTCGTATCCAACCCCTACTGCTATCGCATCCTTCATCCTGTAAGAGTTGCTTCAGTTGCTTGCGTAGATTAACATTGACTACAAACCGCGCCCACTCTACTCTTGGTTCAAGGGCAAAGTTCTTTTCGCTTGTTGAAGAAGGCTGAGCGTACAATGAGTGTTGCTGGCAAGCTCTTGCAACTTTGCGTGGCAAAAGTTGGAAACAAAGGCCATGTTCTGCAAACAAAACGAAAACGAAGCAGACCAGGGTGAGAAGACCTGCTTTGAGCCGAGGCATTGCTCACTGCTGTCAATAGCCGTGGAGAATGCACTGCCTGCAGGAGGTAAGGATAGATAGATACGACTTTGGAACAGCAAGCTGAATGGATGGAGGTACTGTGGTAGGCACTTCCTCCTCTGCTGCTGCTGCTGCTGCTGCTGGTACCTACTATTCCTACTAGGTAGGTAGGTAGGTACTAGAAGAGAGATTTCAACCTACCTAACACACACACAGCAGCAGCAGCAGCAGCAGCAGCAGCAGCAGAGAAGAGCAGCCGGGTTCACATTCAGCTTTCTGTGCTACAACTGAAACGTCTGAATACACGACAGCCATGTCTGTTGAATAGAGCTGCCTGCAAATGCGTAAGTGTGAAGAAATATTTGGATTCTGATATGTAGAAGAGTGGTTGAAAGAGTCTGAAATGACATCGGAGGTAAACGAGCAGGTTGACCAAGATACATACAAGGGGAGCCAATCCTTGGAAGGAAATCACTTCACAGGCAGTTCACTAGCTTCCCTTGCACCAAGAGACACGTATGTTACACATCAAGAGGTGCTAGATGCAGACGAGAAATTTTTTACTCTAGTCGAGGAAAAGAAGACCAAAGATGTGCTTGAACTCATCCACAAGTACAATGGTTCGTAAAAGCATGCGTAATATCTTGTTACTTTCCACCTCGTATATTTTGTCCTTGATGCGTTTGAATGTGAACATATCTGCACCATTTAGGGTATGTAATGAAAAGTAAACATGGTGCTCATATGGAGTGGGTACCTCCAGAGGTATATCCTCCACCAGAGGATGAGCAGCGGCTATATAAGCCCAATGAAGGGGTAGGTGGATGGTACATTCCTCCTACTCCTACTCACGCTAGCCAGAGACTATTACCTGAGACGCTTCGACAACAATCTAGGCCTGGCCAAAAAACACTTGATCTTGACAGCCTGTCATCTCGAGGTGAGACTGCTCTCATGATAGCCGCTAGAAATGGAGATATTAATATGGTGAGACTATTACTCCTGTAAGATTTAATTATAAAATGCACACAGACTTATGTTTACATATCTGCACATACTGTGTGTATATCTTCAATCATTTTTACAGGCGAAAATCTTGTTGGAAGAGGGTGCAGAAGTCAACTTTACCAACAAGCAGGGTTTGACTGCGCTGGCTGTTGCAGCTGCAAACAATAGAAATTATATGTTATCTTTTTTACATCGAAATGGTGCTTCCATCAATAAACCCACAAACGAAGGCCTCACTCCTCTTCATATTGCCACTAGTCAAAACAATGATAAAATGGCAGGATATATAATAGATCGTGATGGTGATTTCAACGGCAAACATCATGGACGCAGCCCCATAGACTATGTCGATAATTCATGGAAATTTAAACGTGTAAACATCGAAAATATAGGTGGTCCCATTACCAAGGTAAATTACAAGCGTCACATCTACATTATTTATTGTCTAGGTTGTGCAGAACGTAACTATTCGTAAATATTTTGTTTCCTTGGTCCTATAGGCTCCTTTTCACTGGATAAATGAACGGTCACATCGTCCCGATATACATCCAAGAAAGGATGCTATCAATAAGATTAAAAAAGGTTGTACTGAAGACGTTGAACTTTGGGGCACATATCGAACTGTTCGGTCATCAATGGAAGTGAGTAATGGACCATGGGAGCTTGTACATAAACAAACATGGGGCTCGAAATCTCATAAAAAGCCTGAGCCTATCTCTCCCCGAACTTTTTACAATCAAAAAGGAAGAGAGTTACTGAAGGAGGGGTCTCAGTTCTTGATGTATGACCATGATAGCGTAAGGGATTTGGAAAGGGTGCCTCCAGCACTGGATCAAACTTCGAGATTACCAGAAATCATAAAAGACAAGCAATCTTTGCAACTTGCACCTGGCGCCGGCAAAATAGAGCAAACGGTGATGGTTCCTCCCAGTAATTTTGGTGCATTTCCTGCTCAGAGTAAAGCGCAAATGGAAAGTCCACAAAGAAAGTCCACACTATCCGGCGCTCCCCCCAGGTACTCTTTTTGAGATGTGTTGGAAGTAAGCATATTCCAGCAGATCGTATACAGGATAGTGGGATAAAGTGCAAGAAGATAAAGCAGAAGTACAAATTATGATAGCTAATATCTCATATGATAAGAAATGTACGGGAACAGATATTACTACGTCAGATCTACCACTACTATCAATAATAGCTAATACTACTTATTTCTTGGGCGCTATAGATCGCTGTCATGGGTCCCCCCATAGGTATAAAATTATAATTATAATTATAAAATCCTTCGCTCATGGTTGGCGGAAGACGATGACGAATGACGAATGCCCTAAAATGCTTTATCCTTTTCTGCACATTATCCTTATACCTCTGTCAGTTCATGACAATAGTACCTGCAGTGAACCTTCACTTGTTCTCACCTGCATTTGAAATCACACACA
>JACLAD010001814.1_pt1 | contig 16265 bp, 16 predicted proteins | sample 8027901 | NCBI WGS metagenome assembly JACLAD01 (sample SAMN15725071, study PRJNA655200) | protist metagenome | isolation source: fluorescence activated cell sorting (FACS) single amplified genomes of... | place: Spain: Blaines Bay Microbial Observatory, Mediterranean Sea | collected 2016-07-05 | reverse complement strand
GCGCTCTACTCACAAACCAAGAGCGTATGGCTCGGTCTCAAGGAATCTGATTTGATCTAATCAATTTGTTTTTCTTGAAAGGGTGACCAGGTGACGACCAAGTCCGTTCCAAAATACCAGTCGGTGCACGACGAAGTGCTCAACAGGCTCGAATCCGGCATGTATTCGGTCGGAACGCGCCTGCCGACAGAGGAAGCACTGGCCACGGCGTTCGACGTAAGCCGTGTGACCGTGCGCAAGGCGCTCGATATGCTGGTGCAGTCTGGATACATTACCGCGCGCCAGGGCAGCGGCTATGTCGTCTCGACGCTTTCGCCACCATCTTCGACCTGTCTTGTCTCGTTCACCGATCAGGTGATCCGCGAGGGGCGGATGCCCGGGGCGAAGCTTTTGGGTATCGATGCGCCCGCGACGTCGGTGCCGCCCGAAGTTGCCGCTCTGTTTGACAGCGAACTGACGCTCATCCGTCGGTTGCGAACTGTCGATGGCGCACCCGTCATGCTTGTTCGCACCTGGGTGCCCAGCCATCTGGTGGATGGCATCAGCGCCGAAGACCTTCCCGAAACCGGTCAGGATCAATCCATCCTGCGAATTCTCGGGCGTAGGTTCAAGATGCAGTGGACGCGCGCATGCGAAGTGATCAGCTCGCTGATCGCGGATTCCGAAATCGCTGAACTTTTAGCCGTCAAGCCAAATGCGCCCATTCTCTCGCAGGCCTGCACCGCGTTCGACGAGGACCAGAAGCCGGTCTTTTACGATCAGGTCTTCCGGCAGTCGCCCATAACCTACAACCTCGACAAATCAGCCCCCACGCGAACAGCCGGAAACGCGGCAGGAATCTCTGCATAATGACCTTCATCCTCGGCCTGATCAAAGCATCATTGCCAAGCTACTTCCCGGACAAGCATGGTGTTTTTGATCGGGCTGTGTCCGCTCTGGAAGGTCTTGTCGCGGAAGAGGGCGCCCGGTTGGTTGTCGCTCCCGACGTGCCGATGAATGGAGACCAGGCGCGAGCGGCCATGAACGCCGTCCTCTCGGAGGGCGCGGATTTTGTCATCTTGCTGCACGGCGGCTTCACGATGGGCGATGTCGCCCGGACGCTTGCCAGTTTTGATGTGCCTCTGGGTTTCTGGGCGACGCCTGAGCCCAACCACGAAGGGGACATCCAGCTCAACAATTTCGTTTCGCTCAATATGAGCATGTCGATTGCCCGCGGTGTCCGCGATCTCAACAAATCGCCGGTCCGCTGGTACTTCGGCGCGCCGGACGACGCTGCGTTGCTGGGGCAGTTGCGCCAGTCGATCAAGGCTCTGACCATGTGCAAGGCCGTGCGCGGGTCGCGGGTTGGGGTTGTCGGTGGGCTGGCCCCGACCTTCTACAACATGGCCGTAGATCAAGACGCGCTTTTTTCGCGGCTCGACGTTGAAGTCGAACATGTAGACATCCATCAGGTGACCCAGGCCATGCCTGGTTTTGCTGATGAACTGGTCGCAAAAGAATTGCGTGCCATGGCCGCCGCCGCTGACGTGGATGGCGTGACCGAAGCTCAGATGGACCTGACTGCGCGCATGGTGCTGGCATTGCGCGAATTGGCGCAGGCCAATCGCTATGACGCGCTGGCTGTGTCCGATTGGCCGGCCCTGCAGCAGGATACTGGCTTTCATCCGGGCGCCGCTTTCAGCTGGCTGGAAGAGCATGACGCCATCCCGGTCGCCTCGGAAGGTGATGTTATGGGAGCGGCAACTCAGCTTGCCGTCAAATCCATGACAGGCAAGGTCGGTTGCCTGCTCGACATGACCTCGCCGCAGCTCGCGCAGGATCGCATCCTGATGTGGCACGGCGGTGGGGGGCCGCTTCATCTCGCCGAAGGGCGGGCGCGCTGGATCAATCACCCAATGATTGGTCGGGGCACCGCGCAAGGGCCGATATACGGCGCCATCGCGGACTATTGCTTTGCCCTCGGCGCGGTGACGGTGCTGCGATTAGGACGCAGTGGTGCCAGTCGCTTCAGCTTTGAAGCAGAGGTGGTTAAGGCCCCGGAAACCGGATTTACCGGCTGCCGTGGCTGGGTTTCACGCTTCGTTGCAGACGGCCAAGCCCGCAGCGCAAACGACGTTGTGGCGGCAGTTCTCGATCACGGCGTCGAGCACCACTTTGTCCTCGTGGCCGGCCATTGGGAGCAGGTTCTGGCAGAGTTTGGCGAATGGTCCGGGCTCGTCACGTTAGACATCAAAAAGCGCTAGGAATCTCGCCTTTCTCCTCGCCGGCCAGGCGTTTGGAGTTGACACGGGGAAATTTTCGGCATTAATTTGTAGTATTGAATTGGATATAACCAATTCACACCTTAGGGAGGGAACGCGTGACCGAAGTTCGGCTCAATGCGGTTCAAAAGCGATTTGGTGCCTTTACGGCAATCGAATCCATTGATCTCGATATCAAGTCCGGGGAGCTGGTTGCTCTTCTGGGGCCCTCCGGCTGCGGCAAGACGACAACGTTGCGCATGATTGCCGGGCTCGAAGCGCCGACAAAAGGAGAAGTTCTGTTCGACGGTCATGACGTTTCTGACGTCGCCGTTCAGAAGCGAAACGTCGGCATGGTCTTTCAGCGCTACGCGCTGTTTCCCCACATGACAGTCGAAAAGAACGTGACGTTCGGGCTCGATGTGCGGGGTCTGCCCAAGAAGGAGATTAGCGAACGACTTGAGGAGATTCTCGAGGTCGTTCAGCTCAACAAATTCCGCAAACGTTTCCCCGCGCAGCTTTCAGGCGGACAGATGCAACGCGTTGCCATCGCGCGCACGCTGATCACCAAGCCCTCCGTTCTGATGATGGACGAGCCGCTGGCCAACCTCGACACAAAGCTTCGTGGCGAGATGCGGCGCTTTATCCGCGACCTACAGAAGCGCCTTGGCATCACCACTATCTTTGTGACTCACGATCAGGTCGAAGCCATGGAGCTGGCGGATCGCGTAGCGGTCATTTTCAACGGCAAGCTCGCCCAGTTTGGCGCCCCACAAGAGCTCTACCAGCAGCCCAATTCCACTGAGGTCGCCGACTTCATGGGGGCCAGCAACATCTTCAGTGCAAAGCTGGTGGCTGCCGATCGCGCCGAAACATCCTTTGGAACCATTGATATCATGTCTCAGCCCGGCCTTAAGCCTGGCAACGATGTGTATGTGATGCTGCGCAGCGAAGGTATCGACCTCTACCCCGAATCCGAGGCGCCCCAAGGTGCCCAAAATCTGATCTCTGGCAAGATCAAGGCGCGCGAGTTCTTCGGTGCGTCTGTTCAGTATGTCGTCGGTGCTGGAGAGGACATCACCGTCGCCGAGCAGTCCCGTCGTCTGCTTGACGTGGGGCAGCCAGTTGTTCTCTCGGTCCAACCGGACCGGGTGTGGACTATCGCCCGCTAGCAATAGGGGTGACGACTAGAAACGATTGTTTTTCAAGAGGAGGAAATTCAATATGCGTAAACTGGCACTAGGCGTCTCAATCGCTGCAATGCTCGCAGCCGGCGCCGCACAGGCAGAGGATCCGGCCGCTACCGAATTCCGCGAGAATTTTCTCGCCGGGGACCTCGAATGGTCAGCCGTGACCGAGCGTGCTCAATCCGAAGGCACCGTGAACCTCTACTATTGGGGTGGTAGCGATCCACTCAACGTATGGATGGACAGTGTCGTCGCTCCGGCAATGTCGGAGTTGGGCGTAACCCTCAACCCCGTTCGTATCACCGGCACCAAGGACGCCGTCGACCTGGCTTTGGCTGAGCTTGGTTCCGGCAAGATGGTCGGCGAAGGCAGCGTCGACGCGATCTGGCTCAACGGGGAGAACTTTTCGACCCTCAAAAAACAGGACGCTCTGTTTGGGGCCTTCGCGCCGCTGTTGCCGAACGCAACAAACATCGAGTGGGATGAAAGCGACCCCCGCTCGCTGCTCAACCTGCGCGATTTCGGTGTGCTCACCGATGGAGCGGAAGTCCCCTGGTCCGGCGAGCAGTATGTTTGCGCCGTGAACACGGATCGTGTGAGCGCCGATGAGGTACCCCACACATTCGAAGAAATGCGGAGCTACCTCGAAGCTAACCCCGGCAAATTCATCTACGTCAAGCCGCCGCACTACCTCGGCAACACCTTCGTGCAGGAAGCGATTTATGCGCACAATCCCGATGGTACCGGCGCTGAACCGTTCCAGCAGTCGCTGGACGAATTGGGCGCAGCCGAACTGGCGCGTCTGATCACTCCTGGTCTGGACTACCTCAAGAACCTCGAGCCTCTGCTTCTCGGCGGTGACAGTGGCACGCCGCGCTATCCTGAAGATCCCAACGCGCTGGACGGGTTGTTCCTCAATGGTGAGGTCAATTTCAACTGCAAGTTCGGCCTTTACGCAGTGTCCACCGGCCTTAGCCAAGGAACCTATCCTGAAGGAGCCCAGGAGTTCGTGTTTCCAGAAGGCAACATGATCAAGAACAAGAACTACCTGGCGATCCCGGCCAATGCGCCCAATCCGGCGGCGGCTCTGGTCTTGGCCGATTACATGACGACCGTTGAAGCGCAGATCTCCAAGCTTGAGTTCACCGGCATGCCCGCGGGTATCGATCCGTGGCTGCTTAGCGAGGAAGACGCTGCAGCGCTTGCCGCTGCCTCGCCGGGCCACACAGGGGTCGATGCTTCCGAGCTCGACGCAAACATCGCGCCCGATACCAACGCGACCCTGGTCGATGTAATCGAAGCCACCTGGCTTGAGTACATCGAACGGGACAGCACGGACTCGATCGAAACGATTGTGACCCGCGCCGCGGAAAATCTGAACCAGTAAGCGCAATTTGGTGGCCCGGCGCGGGCCGGGCCACCTGTCTCTAATTTGTCCCGGAAGTTTGATATGGCACGCTCCCACGACAGCGCACTAAAGGAAAGAATGTGGCTTTGGCTGCAGCTTTCCCCGGTCTTGCTCATCCTTGCCGTGCTCTTTGGTGGCGCTCTGGTGCTCGCCGTCGTGCAGTCTCTGGGGTTCGCCCCCTGGTTCGGGGTCAACACGTTCCCGAGTTTCCAATATTTCGGCGCGTTGTGGGGCTCTGTCTCCTTCTGGCAATCGCTCTGGCTGACGCTTTATTACGCGACCGTCTCAACGGTGATTGCCTTGGCCATGGGGATCGCGCTTGCCTTGGCTCTGGTGCGCACTTTTCCGGGCAAACATCTCTACAAATACGTCTATAAGCTCCCGCTGATGATCCCCTATACGGTGGGCATTGCCCTGGCCGTAATCATGTTGGGCAATGGCGGCATGATTTCGCGACTGGCCGCGTTCTTCGGCTTTATTTCTGATCCCTCCCAGTTTCCGCAGATCCTCAAGACCCATGCCGGCTGGGGCATCATTGCGGTCTATGTCTGGAAGCAGGTTCCCTTTATCACCCTGGCGATCTATGCGGTGATGCTCGGCATCGGCCGGGAAACCGAAGAGGCAGCGGCCATTCTTGGCGCCAACCGCTGGCAAATCCTGTCTCAGGTTACGTTGCCCCAGATCATGCCAGGTGTCGTTTCATCCACCCTGATCTGCTTTGCCTTCAATGTCGGGGCTTTCGAAGCACCATTCATCCTGGGCGGCGGGTTCCCCGACACCTTGCCGGTCGTTGCCTGGCGCTACTTCAACGATGCTGACTACACGCTGCAATTGCAAGGTATGGCCACCGTGGTTTCCATTGCTCTGGTCGCTGGCATCATCTTGTTCTCATACCTGGCCATCTATCGCCGCTTTGAACGCAAGATCGGGAGAAACTGATGGCCCGCAAATTTTCAAACACGGCGCTGAACAATCAGCTCTCAGGCTTCCAGAAGGTCTATCTGATCCTCATCGTCGGGTTCATTCTGGGGCCGTTCCTGCCGCTGATCATCCAGAGCCTGGCGTTCCGTTGGGCATGGCCCGACCTGCTGCCCGGCACCTGGTGGATGGAGCAGCGTGAAGTCTCCAGAATGCCGCTTGCCTGGGACTATGTGCTCTCGCCCTATAGCCGCATTCTCGAGGCAACGATCAACACCGTGGTGATCGGCAGCATCGTGACCGTGATCTGCCTCGCCATATGCCTTCCGGCAGCGCGGGTGCTGGCCCGAGAAAGCTTTCGCGGCAAATCGGGCTTTGAGTTCTTCCTGTCCCTGCCACTGATCGTGCCCGAGGCCGCTATCGGTATCGCTTTGCTGATGATCTTCATTCGCATGGGCATTGCGGGTAGCTATCTCGGCATCATCATCGCCCATCTGATCCCGACCATTCCCTACATGATCCGCATGCTGACGGCGGTCTACCAGGGACTGGGCAAGGATTTCGAGGAGCAGGCGATGATCTTGGGCGCAAACCGGTGGCAGGTGCTGCGGCTGGTCACGCTGCCCATGTTGCTGCCGGGCGTGGTCGCGGGTGCCTTGTTCACCTTCCTCGTGTCCACGAACATCTTCCTGCTCACCTTTTTCTTGGGGCAGGGCAAGATCATCACCCTGCCAACGCTCCTGTTCTCCAAGATTGCGGGCGGAACCCTCGATGCGTCTGCTGCTGGCATCACGCTGATCGTGACCCTGCCAGGGGTAATTCTGCTCATCATTTCCGAACGGTTCATCAAGGAAGAAGCTTTCGGCAAGGGCTTCGGAAACTAGGATTTCGACTATGCTAGACCAACACGTGCTCGCGCGCTTCCCCAAGCTTTCCGCTGAGCTGTACCAGAGCCTGCTTATCCATCCGGGGCACTCGGCCCGCGTGATCATCGACACCGACACGGCAAATGAAATCGACGACCAGTATGCGTTGGCCTGGGCCTTGCTCTCACCCGACCGCGTGCGGCTGGAAGGGGTGACGGCGGTGCCATTCTCCTTCGCCCATCACAAGGACGACCTCATTCGCTCGGTTGCCATTCTCAAGCGCGGCGGCCCGGAAAATCCTGACGAAGAAAAGTTCATGGGAGGGTTGGCCGGCTGGGCGCAGCGCATGGTCGATGCTGGGCGCGATCCCAACGAAACACTGTTCACGCTCCCCAAGGAGGGAGCCGAGCTTTCCTACCAGGAAATCCTCCGCGTCTTTGAAAAGTGTGGTGTAGACCACGAGGGTAAGGTTCATCGCGGGTCTCCCGGCTACCTTGAAAACCTGGACGCTCCGCTCGATACTCCCGCCGCCCGCTTCATTATCGAGAGCGTCCGCCGCCGCGAAGATGGCCCCGTCTATGTGCTGGCCATGGGAGCGCTGACAAACATCGCTTCCGCCTTGCTGATGGCGCCCGATATCATCGACAACATGGTTGTCGTCTGGACCGCCGGTTTCCCGACCTATGCGCCATTTTCCAACGAGCCATCGCTCAATTTGGTACAGGACCGGCTTTCCTCGCGCCTGCTTTTTGACAGTGGCGTGCCGCAGGTCTATCTGCCGGGCTATCACGTTGGCGCCCAGTTGAAGATTTCACTTCCGGAAATGGAGCGCTTTGTAAAAGGGCAGGGGGCAATCGGTGATTACTTGCACCAGCTTTACACCAACAATCCGCTGCACGAGATGTTCGCCATCACTGGGGCCGAAGCAAAGACCTGGGTGATATGGGACATAATCAATGTCGCTTGGCTCCTGGATCCGGCCTACGTGTCTACATTCGATACGCATTCGCCCATCCTGGATACGGACCTTTACTGGCGCCAAGACAGTTCGAGGCACCCCATGGTTGAGGCCTATGACCTCAACCGCGATGCGATCTTTGAGGATTTCTATAGCTGCCTGACCAAGGCCCCCTGATAGACCCCAGGTTCGAAATCGGAATGCGTCAACATTACGGTTCCATGTTCGGAAAGCGATAGGCGACAGCATGACCATAACCGATCTGTGCCAGCTCATGCTGGTCGCAGGCGTGGCCGCCTATCTGCAGACTCTCACTGGGTTTGCCTTTGGCCTGGTGATGATGGGCGCAGTAGCCATCCTTGGTCTCACCTCGCTTGCAGACGCTGCAATTATCGTTGGCATCCTGTCAGTGGTGAACTCCGTTCACATCCTCATCAGAGGCTGGCGGGATGTTGCCTGGCATGAATTCTGGCTGGTGGTCGGCCCGTCGCTTGCCGCAACGATCGTCGGTTATGCGATGCTGGAAAGTGTCGCTGCTTCGAACCTCGCAGTCTTGCAACTTATACTTGGGTTGGTGATCATCGCGGCCGCAGCCCAACTGGTGTCCAGGCCCCAGCCTCTGAACATCAGGTCATCAGCGTCACAGTTCATTGTGGCCGGGGCAGCAGGCGGCCTTCTGGGAGGGCTGTTCGCCACGGCGGGGCCACCACTGGTCTACTTATTCTATCGCCAGCCCATGGCGATCACGAGCATTCGGGTGACACTTGTCCTAGTGTTCGCCGTCGGCATCCTTTTGCGGACCACATTGGTCGTTGCGACGGGAGGCTTTCCCTTTGTCGCTGTGTTGTGGAGCTTGCTGGCGGTCCCAGTGATACTCGCCGCTACAGAGATCGCGCATCGATGGCCGCCCGCTATGTCACCCAAATCCTTCCGCCGGCTGACATTCGGCCTTCTCCTCGCGTCAGGGCTCAGCCTGAGCCTGAAGGCGCTGATCTAGCGGTCTCCTATATTACGTTTCAGACACCTCGCACTGAAATACATTTCAGCACTGCTTTCCCTGAGCACTGGGGTTGACCCCAGTTGTTCTCCCGATACGCAAACCACGTAGCCAGCAATTCAATATTAGCAGTCCCAAACGGTGGTCAAGGTCGAAAGAATGTTCCGCGTTGCCCCGCCAATGACGGTCGATGCCGACCCGACCGAGTTCATGGACTTGGACGTCGAGTACCCGGATCTCCATCAGGACTTCAAGTTCGACGATGCAGCATCAGCCTCCATGCGCGCGGAAGTGGCGAAGATTCGCCGAAGATGCTTCCGACATCCTTGACGGTTGCCAATTTCACGTCGCGCGGCGTCGGTTCGAACGCGCTCCACGCGCCAGACGGAACCTTTCGTCGCTCGAAATGATCGTCCGGATCGATGGGTGGAGGCGCCTCGTCGCGATCGAGGCGAGATGTTGGAACGGGTCGAACTCATCGCTGGTCGGGCCTCGTCGTTTGACCGGCGCAGGGTCGAGGTAGCGAACTTGCGCGTTGAGCACGCAAAGCCAAGTGGAAGGCATGGGAGGATCGCTGGCAATCACCTTGTTCATCCCGACTAGGTCGAGGCCAGGTGCGCGACGCGCGCCCTGAAGATCGGTGAACTTGTTGATGGGCCGGCGCTGGCTTCCACGACCGTGCGCTGAAACCAGGCATCCGGATTGGCGGCCCGCTCTGACCACGCCATGAGCGTGTCCCAAAGATTGGCGTAGTCGTTGCCGAACGCCACCGGCACGACGCCCTTCTGCATCCACTGCTCGTTCGCGTGCTGTTCGTCGCCATGCTGGAAGGCATAGATGTTCTCGACGGGGGATTGTTCCTCGCGAAGGGCCTCGAGGAGGTACTGGACCGGAGGGTCGTCCGCCGAATACCCCACGAACACGATCTTGAAACGGTCCATCAGGCGGCGGATGTAATGCGTGGCCCATCCATCCGAGAGATAGGCCCTGCCGAACTCGCTGCTGGAAAGGACGACAGGTTCGGATTTCGCATCATAGTCTTGGTCCACCCGTCCGTGGATGTGAATGATGCCCTCGAAGTCGGCCGGTCGCTCCGGAACCGGGAGATTGTCAGGACCCCAGCTCGTCAGCCCGGGATCACACGCTTCGAACAGTCGGTCGAAGTTCGTGGTGACCAGTCGGGGACGCCCATCTCTGATCCCCTAGAGAGGTCAATGAGCGCCTTGTGGCCATGCAGCTCCACATTGCCCTGCGGCTTCAGTACCCGCGCCACAGAGTCGCGCACGTCCTGGGTCGAACTCCAGATCGAGCAAGATGAACATGCGGTCGACAGGGACGAATGGCTTCTCCCCGGAAGGGGGTTTTGTGTTGGCCGCGGCGTGCAGGCGGCGAGCCGGGCTTCCCGTCAATGAGCCAAGGTCATCGATCACGTGTCCAGCCAACTTCAGAAAATCCGAAAGACCGGCAAAAGCGAGGGACACCCCCGCACCCCAGAAGAACAGCACTCTTCCTTCGTCCCGAGCCACCAGGAGGTCATCAGGAATATCGGGGCCGTGCTCAGTGAATTTCACGAGGCTTTCTCCTGATGGTCGCAATGCCCAATCGCGGACGGGAGACTGATATCAGAACGCGCCGATCGGGATGAAGCAAGGCCGCCGATTATGAGAGGCGGCCTTATTCTTAGCGTCGAAGGGAGCGTAGCGTGGCAAACAAGCGCCCGATTGCGGTCGTCCACCGAACTCGGAGCAAAGCCCAATAGCTGCCACTTCGCTGCCTTGCGTGACGATTAGGTCTAGCTTCGTTGATCTATTGCCAGATATTTATGGTCGCGAGCGTGCGCATGAGATGGTCGCTAACCAGTTCCTCGGCGCGTTTGCCGTTCCGCCCTGCGATCGCATCCACGATGGCCGACAAGTCCTTATGTGTCTGACGCCGAACCAGTTCAGGTGCCGGCTTGTCGGTATCATGCCCGTCAAACAACACGGCCCGCCGGTCATCAAGGATCGAGCTCATGATCTGCATGAGGAACTTGTTGCGCGTGGCCGCGAAAATGGCTCGATGCAGGGCGTAAATGTTTTCCTTGAAATCTTCCCAAGTAGGCGCGCCGAGGATGTCATCCAAGATGCCGCGCATTTCGGCGATATCCCGGTCTTGCACGCGGTTGACCACGAGCAGCATCATGGCCGGCTCGAACAGCAGCCTTCCCTCGACGATTTCGCCAAAGGACGGCACGTCGTCATGAGAATCCACGCTGGTCTGGTCCATGCGCTCGAAGACCGAGAGCGCGTCGTCGGCAAGGAAGGTCCCAGCCCCGACGCGACGATGCACCAGCCCCTCGCGCTCCATGATTGCAAGGGCGGACCGAACTGCCGTGCGGCTGGTATTGAGTTGCTGGGCCAGGTCGCGCTCATTGGGGAGCTTCGCCCCGGGAACCATCTTGCCTTCCCGGAGCGAACGCAGCAGGGCGCGATAGACCAGCGACGGCGTGGCGCGTTCATTGGTCGAAATCGAAACGAGCGGGGTCGCCGCGCCATTGGTCGTCATAACAGGGTCCTCAAAGCGGTCTGCAATGAGCAGAACCAGTCCCCCATTGTCAACCATTCCTGCAGAATGCGAAATTAGCGGCTCACATCCACAACCTTGCCGGTCTGTGCCGAAAGCGCCAGCGCGTCGAGCACCGGGATTGCGTCGAACGCCTCCCGGTAATGCTGCACATAGTCCCGTCCGGCCAGCGTTGCCTGAACGAAATGGTTGAGTTCGTCGACAAGGGCGCCGGCAATGCGTCCATTTATTTCCGGCCAGAGATGGGTGTCTCCACCAACCGTCCCTTCGTCGTTCACAAAATAGAGGCCCTGGTCCGTCACATCCATCGCCGCGGCGGTCTTGGTGCCGACGATTTCGAACGCGGAACGGAATCCATTCATCATTCCGTCCGGCCAGGCCCAGGAATAATCTAGATTGCCGATGGCGCCGTTCTCGAAGTTCAGCACCGCATAAAGCGCGTCTTCATTGCCGTTGCAGAGCATCTCCACCTTGCGGGCGTAGACACTGGAAATGCGCGAGCGCGCAATCCACTGCATCGCATCGACATCATGGACACCCATGTAGAACAGGATCGACGAGGCCGATCCCAGACGCTTGGCCGTTGAGCGGATGCCGTTACGCATGGCGCGCAGATGGATCGGGTTGCCGAGCAGATCCGGCACTGCCGCCTCGTAGACCTGCACATAGCGCGGATCGTGCCGCAGGATATGCCCGATCATCATGCGCACATCGGCAGCTTCGACGGCTTCAACGATCCGGCGCGCCGCCTCGCCATTATGCGCTAGCGGCTTTTCAAGGAGGATCGTCTTGCCCGCCCGCGCACAGGCGATGGCAACGTCCTCGTGCGAGCGGTCTGGCAGGCAGATGCTGACGGCCTCAAGCTCTGGAATGGCCAGAAACTCGGCAACGGATGTGAAGGCCTCGGCCCCAAAAGACGCCCCGATTTCCTGGGCGCGAGCCCCGTCCGCGTCGCATACGCCGATCAGCTCGGCAGCCGGATGGTCGGCATAGATGCGCGCATGGCGCGAGCCAAAAAAGCCCAGACCGATAACCCCCATCTTGAGGCTTTTCATTGGTTTCCTCCCGGAATAGTCCACACGCGGAAATCGCCGATAAATGTGGCGAGCGCTTCCGCTGCAGCATGGAAAAAGCGTTCTCCTGCCTCGGCGCTGGCAAAGGACGGATCCCCCAGCGTGCCGGTGGGGGAGAGGTCGCCAAAATCGTGGTAGACCCGAACCGACTGGCTGCCGATGAGGTCAGTGGTGAGATAGCTCGAGCCAGGATCAGGATAATGCGTTTCTGCCCGGTCGATCTTGACCAGTTCCGGCCGCAAATGCTGGATCAGCGAGGTCTCATACTCGCAGGCATGGCCCATGCCGCCTGGCTCGGACTGCCGCCCTGCCGCGATCGAGTCACGCGCCAAGGCGAAATAGGTCAGCGTTGCGATGCGCGCCTTGCCGTAATGCTTGTGGCCAAGCGTCGAGGCCAGCACATCGATGACCCCGCCGTTGCCACCATGGCCGTTGACGATCAAGACCTTGCGAAATCCATGGACGACAAGAGACGCCACGACGTCGCCGGCCACGGCCATCAAAGTCTCGGCGCGCAGGCTGATCGAGCCGGCGAAACGCATGTGATGGGCCGAAAAGCCGAACCACGGCCCTGGCAGGACGGCGACATTGCCATCAAGCTCGGCCGCCTTGAGGCTCACTTCATGAGCCAGAATGCTGTCCGTGCCAAGCGGCATATGATTACCATGCTGCTCGATTGACCCAATGGGCAGCACCACAACCGTGCGATCCCGATTCAGCGCGCCGATCTCCGGCGACGTCATTTCTTCCCAACGCATCAGCGCACCGTAAATGTTGCAGTCTTGAGGTCGCACATGGCCGTCAGCGCATGCTTGCCACCGACGCGGCCCATCCCGCTGTCCTTGCCACTGATGCCGCCAAACGGAATGTGCAGCTCCCAGTAGTTGGACGTGTCGTTAATATTGACGATGCCGGTTGGCATTTCCGCGACATAGCGGAAGGCGCGATCGATATCCTGAGTGAACACCGAGGACACAAGGCCATAGCGATTGTCCCGGGCCATATCGAACGCTTCCTCGTCGGTGTCGAACACCAGGAGCGGCGCCACCGGACCGAAGGTTTCATCCGTATTGATGATCGAGTCGCGCGTCACCCCGGTCAGGATGGTGGGCTCGAAATAGAGCGGGCTGAGGGCATTGTCGGGACGCTTGCCCCCAATCAATGCCTTTGCACCCCGCCCAAGAGCATCATTGACATGCTCGGCAACCTTCTCGGCCACCGCAGGATTGTTGAGCGGCCCCATTGTGGTGCCCTCCTTGCGCGGATCGCCAAGGACCACGGCGCGCGCCTTCTCGGCCATGCGGGATGCGAACTCGTCATAGACGGCCCGCTGCACAAGAATGCGCTCGGACGACGAGCAGACCTGGCCCGCATTGGCAAAGCACCCCGAAGCCGTCGCGGCCACGGCCTTTTCAAGATCGGCATCTGGCAGAATCACCACCGGACCATTGCCGCCAAGCTCCATCAGCTGCGGCTTGCCGGCAGCACGCTGGGCGATCACCTTGCCCGTCGCGGCGCTCCCGGTGAAGCCGACGCCATGCGTGCCCGGATTGGAGACGATTTCGTCGCCGACCACAGCCCCTGCCCCGGTTACGAGGTTGAGAATACCAGGGGGAATGTCAGCCTCCTGGATCACCTTGACCAGCGCTGCCGCAATCAGCGCCGTGCTTGGCGCTGGTGCCCAGACAATGGTGTTACCGGCGGCGAGGCCCGGCGCGATGTACTCCACCGGAATATTGACCGGGAAATTCCACGGGGTGACGACGGCATAGACGCCCCGCGGCTGGTAGAAGGTCATCACTCGCTTGGTCGGATCCTCGGTCGGGATCGTGCTGCCTTCGAGATATTTCACCAGATCGGCGGCCAGATTGAAGCCATCGACAGACTTCCCAACCTCGAAATAGGCCTCAGCAAAAGGCTTGCCCTGCTCAAGGGTGAGCAGCCGAGCGAGGTCTTCTCGATTGGCGGAAATGGCCTGGCCTATGCGCTGTACGGCCCGCGCCCGATCCCATGTGGAAACCTTACGCCAGCTGGCCTGCGCACTGCGGGCCGCCTCAATTGCCTTCTGAGCCATTGCTCGAGTGCTCCAGGTCACCGGCCCAATCTCGCTGCCATCGATCGGGGAGAACTGCATCCTGACGTCGCCGTCAGAATCCCCCACCCACTGTCCGCCGATTAAGTTCGTTCTGGCGCTGTCGGTCATCACGGGCCTATTTCGAATAATTGGTTGCAATTGCTCACGAGTGGTTCATATAGTCCAACCAGCAGCCCCGGTGTCAACGTCTATCAGCACCGCTGCCCATGAAGATAGCCCGAGGGAGACCGGGCTAGAGGAGAGGATGAATCAAATGAACATGTGGAAACTCCTTGCCACGTCAGCACTTGCTGGCCTGATGGCGCAGCCTGTTTTGGCACAGGACGTAACGCTAGAATTCGTGGTCTGGAACTATTCTCTAGAGACCGTTCAGGACAATATCGTCAAGTTCGAAGCAGAAAATCCTGACATCAAGGTCAATGTTACCGACTATGCCTGGCCAGATTATAACGACAGCCTGATCCTCCGCATCCGCGGCAATACGCAGACTGACGTAGTCTATGGTGGTCAGGATTGGTTGCCAGCTTGGGGTGCTGCAGGTTTTATCGCGCCACTTGATAGTGTGGCACCGGCCGGTGTCGTCGAAGAACTCGCCAGGGACATAGCCCCCTTTGCGCTGACCGACGTCACTTATGACGGCAAGATTTATGGGCTGCCCTATTATTCGGACACGATCAGCTTCCTCTACAACAAGCAGATCCTCGAAGAGAACGGCATTGACGTTCCGACATCGTGGGAGGAAGTGACCGCAGCTGCCGAGAAACTCAAGGCTGCCGGCATGGATAAGCCGATCATCTATGAATATGATCAGGAACTTCCGAACTACTACGACGCCTTCGTCGCCCAGGCCTATTCGCGCGGCGCCAAAATGTTCGACGCGGACCTCAATCCGCTGTTCAACGATCCGTCCAATGGCGCATTCCAGCAACTCGAATGGATCGCCGACGCCTGGCAGAAGGGTCTCGTTCAGCCCGATCCGCACGAGTCGACCATCATCACTGCGATGAACACGGGCAACCACGCCTTCACCATCGTCTATACTTACGTTCTTGCCGCCCTCAATGATGTCGGCTCCCAGCCGTTGGCTGGCCAGTTCGCCATGGCTCCCATGCCAGGCGAAACCCAGGCCACGCTCGGCTTTGCCAAGTCCTATGTCATCACCGCCCAGGCCGCTGCCGACCCGGCGCGCGGCGAAGCGGCCTGGAAGTTCGTGAACTACATGGCCGGCAAACCCTACGCCGTTGCTGAGCGTTGGGCCGTCGAAAAGGGTCTCGGCTTTGGTCAGCTGCCGCTGTTCGAAGACCAAGACGTCATCGCCGCATGGGGCAAATGGGCTGACATGGCCGATCTCGGCGCCCAGGCCGAACGCGCCAAGGCTGGAACCTACACCGAGTTCTCCTCGATCTGGTCGGCCTATTTCCGCCCGCTGCTGGCGCAGGCCATGATTGGTGAAACACCGGTTGCCGATGTCATGAACTCGGGCGCACAGCGCTGGAACGAGCTCAAGGAACAGTTCGCAAATCGCTGATGACCCTCAACACCCTCGGTGAGCGGCCTCTGCCGCTCACCCACTGCAGGCAATGAGCATGTGGACCATTCATCGCTATCCGGGCTTCTGGCTCCTGCCGGCCTTGCTTCCGGTCATTCTCCTGACGGTATATCCCATCGGTCACGCCCTCTGGACCTCCCTGCATGAGGTCATGCTGCTTTTCCCGGGCGAACCCTTTGTCGGGCTGAAAAACTACCAGCGTGTGCTGGCTGGCGACTATTTCGGCGTCGCCCTCAGAAATTCGCTCGTGTTCACCGTGGTTTCAGCGCCGCTTGCCGTTCTGCTGGGCACGCTGATCGCGCTCTTCCTGCAGCGCAAGTTTTTCGGCTCCCAGGTGATCCGCTCCGTCGTGCTGCTGCCCTGGGTCCTGCCCGGCGCCATTTCTGCCGTGCTGTGGATCTGGGTGTTTCAC
>JACLAD010007729.1_pt1 | contig 16266 bp, 7 predicted proteins | sample 8027901 | NCBI WGS metagenome assembly JACLAD01 (sample SAMN15725071, study PRJNA655200) | protist metagenome | isolation source: fluorescence activated cell sorting (FACS) single amplified genomes of... | place: Spain: Blaines Bay Microbial Observatory, Mediterranean Sea | collected 2016-07-05 | reverse complement strand
TGGTGGTGCAAACGTTGTGAAGCTTTTAGTTGGTAACAAAATAGATAAAAAGCCTAGAGCAGTTAGTAGACGCGAAGGCGAATCATGGGCACGTGCAAAAGGAATGTTATTTTTAGAAAGCAGTGCAAAAACAAAAGTTGGTATCGACGAAGTTTTCAATGAAATGTTAAATAAAATATTTGAAAACCCAAATTTATTAGCTGGAACAGCACCTCGAAGTAGAAAGAAACAGACAAATTTAAATAGTAAATATGATGCTGGAGAGGATGATTCATGCGGTTGTTAATTAAAACCTTGCTATGGGTGTGTATGTATGTATATATAATTATTAAGTTTTACATTATATATTAATGCAATATACAATATATATATATACACATATATTATTTTCGTATCATATTATATATATATGCATACTCGTATGATAGATCATGTAAACATTTTTTTCTTTTTTTAGAATTAAGCTCGCGTAATTTTTTTTGAAAATACACATTCTTATGCATACGCGACACCTCACCCTCTGTGTTATGTCATATAACACACACTTCTCTCAATCATCATCTGAATCAACTAAATACGATTTCCACAATTCACTTAAATTCGTTTTATTTGGATCTACTTTTATTGCTATTTTTTTTTTATTATTATTAGCATTATTATCATTGCCATTGACTAACCATGATGTTACATTGGTAGTATTTGTACCACGACGCTTACGTGCTTGTCCAATTTTTATTTTTTGCTCTTCCGTAAATCCTAATATATTCGACATCAATGTTAAAATTTCAGAATTAAATTGTTGCGAACGATCCAAATATGTAGTTAATAATTTATTTACCAAACGCCTATCAACTAATTCTTCATCTTGGCTTAAACTTAAATTCTCAGCTGCACGATCCAATGCCCGTTTTAACTTGGCATGTTCAACAAATGTTTTTGTTAAAGTAGCTTCTTTTTCTTTCAATCGTTCTGTTAATATTCTATTTTGTTCTGATACACTGTTAAATTTGTCTTTCCATAACTTCTCTGCATTTCGATATTGTTTCGTACTAGTTTCTATTTCATTTTTTGTTATATCCTGTATCCTGGAAATTTCATTTGCACATTTTAACTTAGTTTCGGATAATTCCTCACTGAAGCCTTCTAAAACACCACGTAAATTATCCAATTCTTCATTTGCACGAATCAAATCCTCTGTTTTCATATTTAAATCAGCTTTACAACTTGATAGATCAGCTTCTATCGTATGGTATTTTTGCTCCGTTATTTCTAACGAGGATACGCGTTCTTGCAATGTCAATATTTCATCATTAGTAGAGGTGAAATTTTCATTGTTAATTTGCTTTGTGTTATCCAGCTCTTGCCTTGCACGTCGTAATTCTTTTCCATAATTTTCTGCCCTACCTTTAGCTTCCACCGTATCACGTTCTTTTTCTATTAAAGTATTTTGTAAATTTTCAATCTCCACTTTTAATTCATCAATGCGTTGATTTGAACGTGATAATTGTTGATTCAATGCTTTTTCAGTTTCCATTTTCTTTAAAACTTTAGCGTTTAAACGCTGTACTTGGCTTCCCAATGTATCTACAAGTGCTTCTGCATCCGCACACCGATTTGCCATACGTTCTTGTGCAATAATAGCTGTTTTTGCGGTTTCCTCTGCATGCTTTAATTTTTGTTTTGTTAATGGTGGAGAATTAGGGGTAGTTGATACATTTTGTTGTAAAGGTGGAGGTTGATGAATAATTTTTTTTTGGACAACGGTTTCTTTAACAGATGTTGGTTGTTTTGGCTGATGAGCATCAATTTTTTCATTAACGACGGCGGGACGTTTAGATATCGATGATGGAGGATTTGATTCTTGATGTACTATATTATTTTGCTTGTTGTTGTAATTATTATTATTATTATTATTATTGACAGATGGTGACGAAATATATTCCATATTTTTCTTTGTTGATTTTTCATTATTACTAAATTTTTTAGCATTTATCGTTTCTGTCTTGGTTGATATGACCTGATCTTCCTTGTTATGATTATTATTTGATGAAAGTTTAGATGAATTTACAGATTCTGGTATTGATATTTCTTTTGATGGCGCTGGTAATAATGGGATTGTATCATTATTTTCAATATTATTTTCAGTTTCTTTGATTGATATATTTTTACCATAATAATCTTTTTCCTCCTCTTTTATTATTACATTTTTTGTATTATCTCCAGAAATACGAGTATCGTTGTTCTTCTTCTTATTATTATTATTATGAGCGTCATTATTTGATGTTGATTTTGATTCATCGACATCTTTGACTACTACTAAAGGTGGGGTTTGGGGTTGTACAGTCTCATTATTATGAATGTTTTCTTTCTTTACTTTATTGGAACGAACTTTGGTTAAATCAGTATCTAAAGAAGAAATTGCTTCTTCAAATTTGGTCATGACAGATAACAATTTCTTTTCCTTTTGTCGAAGTTCTAATTCATTTTCTACTGCTTCTGCCTCATCTAACAAATAATCTGAATCTTCATCACTGAAACTTCGTTCCTCACCGTCAGAATAATATTCTTCCTCAGAATCAAGCAACGGTGCAATATTTTCTACAATAGCATCATTTGCTTTTTCAGCCATTTCAGTTAACCGACCCCATAATGACATGACGGTGTAGTGGTGGTGATACTGTTACTCTTATTTTACCCTCTATTGATAGTGGTGGTGGTGGTGATACTGTTATAATCCTTTTTTTTTCTCTTCTATTGATAGTGGTGATGGTTGTGGTGATACTGTTGGTGTTATTTTTCTCTTGTATTGATATGAAAGACATCAGTGAAAAATATATCTAGAATAATAATAAATATTTAAATACAACAAGTAACAACAACAAAAGTTCTTCTGGTTGCCAGGGTGTTGCTTCTTTGTGCCTATTTTAATAATAATAAAACGTCGCTAACCAGGCTAGAGCTTACTCAGGAAACCTTAACGAGCAAATCCACTACGCACCTCAAGAATCGGAGCGTAGCGTATTTAGCTAGAGCTAACCGCCATCCGCCAAATACCAATTATCTGGATATTAAGGAATCTGATTTTCAAGTAGATTTCATTTCATTTCATTCTTCACATTTTCATCGGGAGAAAAAATTCATGATGATTATTAATATTTTTTTTGGTTGAAATTTGAATAAATGATGAAAGGTTGATGATAATAACCTTGTTGATCATCCTATATATATGGCCCAATAAAAGGAATGTGCTAATATCCATAATTTTTTTATATTATATCGACGACCATTTCACTACAACAAGAGAAAAGTTAGAAAAGAACTAATAAGTGTTAAGATATCCCAAAATATTCAACATATCTATATCTAGCTATCTATACATATATCTATCTATCTATCTATATATATACATATATCCACACATAAAGATATATTAGTTTTATACAAGATGCCACGATTCGTTGCACCGCGTTCTGGGAAGAAAAAAACAAAAACACCATCGAAACAAAATTCAAATAGTAGTAGTACAACAAATTTATTTGGTGCAACAGTTCCAACAAAAACAAATAAAACTTTAAATTTTGATGACGATGATGAAGATGGTTATGTGAATAATATGAACGATTTTCCCACTGCACCATTACTCCAACAACGAAATAACAACAATAACGACAATAATTTTAGCAATAATAATGCACCACCAACTAGTTCTTTAGCATCCAATCGTCGTCGTGGAAATGATATTGAGAATACCAATAACAACAACAATAACAACAACAATTATGAGGGAGGTAACATCAGAGGTACTACGCCGCTAAATAGAAGTGATTATCGACGTTCTGCATTAGCAAGTTCATTATTTGCACAACCAAAAGGTAGTGATTCTTCGAATGTATCGTCTCCCTTCGTACGTGGAGAAATGTTGAAAGCATCTGCACCATCAATGAGAGAATTTTCACCTAGGAACTACTCAACAGCAGATCCTGGATTATCCCCAATAGAAGCAAATTCCTCTTTTCCATCTCGTTCAGCTAAAAAAGCAAAAATGCGGCATGATAATCAATACAATAATAATAATATCAATACTAATAGGAATTATATTCAAATGTCTGGTGCTTCTACTGCAAAAGCAAACATGGCATTAATATCATTTGCAGGTGATAGTCATGATGACAATAACAACATGATGGAATCGAATGAAATGAAAACAGATCCAAGCAATAGTACATTAGTACCAACAGATGGGCCGATTGTTATTTTACCCCCAGCCTTAACTAAACCAAAATGGCCTGTACATCCAGTTTATGATGGCAGTAAAGAAGGTTCAACAGAGCAAAAAGTTTCTCCCACACAAGCCATTTTAAACAGAGTGTTGCAAGAGAATAATATTAATACGGACACGGGGAATACGGTGAAAGCAAGGCTCGATCCTGCTGATTATATGGCTAAATCATTCCGTGTATCGTTTGGGTTGAATGGTCAAGTTATAACGCCAAATAAATTTTTTTCCCGATCGTTAAACAGGGAGACACACACCATTCAATTTCAAAAATTAGTTGTGTCAAAGAACATTCTATACGTACCAGCATTGAAAGAACAATTGCAAGCATCGAAAGATGAACGTGTGTTTGAGACAAAAAGAAAGTTGCGTGGTAAAGACACTACTTCGACAAAGACCAATGGTGGTGAAAGTAAAGGAGAAAAAATGGAGGAGGAAGATGAAGAATTTGAAAGCGTAACGCGAGTTGATGAATTCGGTTTGCCAATTTTTCCAAAACCCACTGGACCTAGGCTCGTATCGTTATTGCATCGATATCAAAAATGTTATAGCAAACATTTATTTTTAAAATACCCCATGGATGGCAACGGCAGCTCTCCCTTAGCAACATTATCTAAGGATGAAAAATTATGGCATTCCAGAAATATCTGGGGATTATTTAATGCATTATGGGGAAGAGAATTAGATCCACAAATAGAAGATTCCTTGAAAGTTCAATATTTCAATGACGAATGGAAATATGGAGGATTATATATTGCAGAAGCGAATGATAATCCACAAAATGATGATATAAGCGTTGAAGTACATCGCTTGCGTGTTGGGAGACGTTTAGCATTGTGTCATTGGCTGAATTCAGCTATTATTACATGCCCATCTGTTCAAGCATACGATCGTATGTTTGAAAATGTAGGTGGCCGGGGAGGTCTGCAAAATAGCACAATAACACCATTTAGTATATTGAATGAAATGACTAAATTAAATATAGCACAAGCAACAGAAATGGCTATGGAAAATGGCGATTTACGTTTAGCAACGCTTTTGTCCCAATCGATTGGCTCGCAAGTGACTCGCGATTACATTTTAACGCAAGTGGATATGTGGAAAAGTTGGGGCATTGTTACTGACGACGACGATGGCAATAATAATAATAATAATAATAATAATAATAATTATATCGATGATGCACGTCAACGAATATATTTATTACTATCAGGGCAATTATGTGAAAATAAATTGCGTTTGAAAGAATTTCATTGGTTACAAGCATTTGCCATGCATTTATGCTTCAATGTGGATACAAAATGTGGTTCAAATGGTAGTATACGACATGGTTTAGTTAGTTATCGCAATGCATCAAATTGTGATGGCCAGAATGGTAATGGTAACGATGCTAACAACACAGCCGCACCTCCTCATGCATGGTATGAAACAGTTGATAGAATTCGGCAAAAACAAACAAATTTTACTAGTTTAACAATCATAGCTGAAGATAATGAAACAAAAGATGATAACCATAATAATAATTTTAATAACAACAATAATAATAGTAATTACCCTGTTAGCAACAGTAACAACAATATGTATCACAATGATACAATGTTTCAACTTTTACAGTTGGCATTTGAACCTGGACAAAGCCATGCAGCAGCACTTGCGGAGCATTGCAACACACGTGGATCGTTTGAACACCATTTATCGTGGCACCTGTTGACTGCACTGGATGGCTTAGGTATTTGGCAAGCATCGAGTTTGAATGTGAATCTACGTGATTCGCTGATTGGTAATTTTGTCGAAGAATTGGAATTGGCTGGGTTATGGCATTGGGCAATTTATATTGCATTATATTTAAGTGATAATGTAAATAAATATGAAACCGTGTCAAACTTGTTACATTTGCATTGTCCAGCAAATGAGGATGATGCGTTTCAAAAGGGCGAGAACATTAAGTTAAAAATCAAAGATAGGAAAGTGTTGATAGAAATATCGAAAACAGCAAAAGCAAAAGCGTACAATGAGCAGCAATTAAAATTACTGGAAAATAAATTGGAACATTCATGGGAATACGTGAAGTTGTTTTTGATTCACACTATCGGTATTCCTGAAGTTATGATTGATCGCGCATTGTCCCAGCGTTCCTATTATGAGAAACGGCAATATCCTGAAATGAGATATCAATTTGCATCTGGGGATTGGGGTGGCTTACATCGAAATGTAATCAATGTTTTAATGCCACAATGTATGTTAAATAGACATTGGATTGTTAGTGGTATTAACCAGAGCAATGTAAATAATGTCAGTGGTAATCGTGGCCGTGATTTAATTAGAAACGATTTACACATGGATTATCTCAGGAATTTCGTAGCTACATTGGCACAACAATCAGATATGCATTTGATTAAAGGTTGGGATTCAATTGGCGCCGTCTTGGCAGAATATTTAGATATTGAATCTATGATAGTTAATTTGAGAGCCGACAATGATTTGAATATGGAAGGATTGAGTGAATTATTTTATCGTGTGGTCAATTTATGCACATGGTTAAATCGTTTGGTGTCAAATCAAGAATTGAACCGTTTAAACGATTCTCCAATCGATGATGAAATTGCCCGTCTGCGTTTAATTTGTATAAAAGAAATAGCCGCTGAGGCAAAAAATTGGTATATTGTGTTGTCGAAGGAATGCAATGATATAGGTTTAAATGTAATAGAAAACTTAGAAAAGTTAGTTCGTATACCTTTAACAATCGACCATCGTTTAAAAGCATTAAGAATGTTGGAAGCAACGCATTTAAAAATTGCTATATTAGATGAAACATTGTAAAAATATTATACACGAGAGTGTGTATAATATTTTGCAAACGAGTTAGAAAGAAAGTGTGTGGTGTGTGGTGTGACAATTTTATATAAAAAAAATATATGATACGGAGAGGATGATGGTTAAAATCTAAATTATAATTAATTTTACACTTCCCGTGAGAAGATATAAATCACACAAGACACGAATGTCACAGGCGACTATATATTAATATTTTTTTCAGTGAAAAAAGTTATTTGTTACATTTTGACAAAAAGACATCATAACAAACGCATAAAGCAGAGATAGAACCAAATAGACCGGTGTAACCATCATGTATCGAATTGAACAGAAAACCATTTTTCAAACCAACTAAACACATCATGAAATAATGTAACATATTTCGTTCATGTTTTTGTACGGCTAATTTTCTTTCTTCCCCTTCATCAAATGATTTCACTCTCTGTTTTTGCCTTTTATTTACCGAAAAGTATTCTAGTATAATACAACAGGCATATCCGATCGTGCGAAATTGCCAGCTACGTTGTTTAAAATACTTTTCATGAGGTGTCACGGAAGTAGGGAATACTTTTAACTTAGCCAGCCATACCATATGATCTCCTAAAAACCACAATGCTAACGAATACCTTCCGATAAGTGCAACAATCGCTTCCAAGGTATTCGTTTTAAGTTTACCCCATGCCTTATTAGCCTTTTCTAATTCTGGCAGGAATTTGCCAAGCCGAAATACTTTTCGAGCACCACTGAAATTTTTCTCCAACAACTCTAGTTGATCTGAAAATCCAGGTGTCATGTCCATTAGATAAAACTTAAAAAAACGTGCACCATATTGTATTAGTTTCGCCAATTTATCTTTACCTTTTAAATCTCCCATGTATGCATTGGTATTTGCTAGTAGCGCCATGCTTCAATATATATGTGTATGTAAATATATGTAATTAATGATATATATATATACTTGATACAATATATTATGTTCAAAAGTATTTGCTCTTGACACGATTGTTCATTTGTCTCTATAGCCATTTATTATGTGTACAAGTTTATTACACCTAATTCTGCAGGAAAAAAAGTAGTAGATTAATAGTTGGACTGGGTGGTGGTATATATAATGATTCCAGTACCAGGTAAAATTCAATATAATACATAAATTATTCGAAATAAATTAAATAAAATACTATCAAAATATGATACTAATTTATGTATATTTGATAGGGAGGTATTGGATATTACGATATTACCAAAAATCGGATATTCTTAGTTTATTCATCAAAATACTGGCTATTTTTGTATTTTTTGTATTATAATATCCCTTACGTGCTTACGCCTCGTACCTCTCTACCAAATGTAAAACATCAAAACATCAGCAACGAGGAGCTAACCAGCTGCTACTTGTAACTAAAGTAACATAATAACAGCACCACAATAAGCCATAATAAAGCATTTTAATTTGGCACTTTAACTTTGCTGGTTTGCACAACTAACAATATACATATATATTCATACATAAGATGTAGATAGATAGATAGTAAGCCCCAATCTCCTCCCAATAACACATTGATCATATCCCCCCCCCAAAGAAACAGCAACAATACCATCATGTCATTATCGTCTAATACATCAAAGGCAACAGGAGGATCTACATCAAAAAAGAAAAAGAAAGAACAAAAAGAAGAATTTCACGAGGAGTTAATAAAATCATATGATTTTTTTAACCACCCGAAATTTTGGGCGTCGTTTTTAATATTATTTTGTTTTCCATTGATGGTATTGTTACCAATGTGGGCAACGAACGACTCATCTTTTGTCTCTCCTAAAAAATTTCCTGTTTGTGTCGAAACCGATGGCGGTGTAAAGGATACATGGTATTGCGTCCCAGAGAAAACTGCATATAGTTTAATATATAATTTTGGTGTTTGGCCCCCTTTTTTATGGTTTTTAACGTTTGGGAATTTTTTAGGTTTCTATAGCATTAAAAATGCATATATTTCATTTGTTACACAGCGACGTAAAGACTGGGAGGAAAAAGAAACGCCATCCAATGGTTCGGACTTTTCCTTCCAAACAGAGAAAGAAAAAGAAAGGGAAGAATACTTAAATGCGAAACAACGTATTGCTGAAATAAAAGAATTAGAAGCTAGAGAAAAACGACGATATTTCGTCTTTGATATTACATTTCCATTTATACGTGATATATTTGGAATGTTTCCATGTTGTAAAAAATGCCAGAAAAATACGTCATTTTTAGACCATGAAGAACTTAGACCTTCAAAAATACCATATATCATATGTAGTAAATATTGGGTCAAGCAATCCATCCTATTTTTTTTCGCAATGTTTGTACCATTAGGTGTACTGTTGCCAATATGGACACAGGATCAATTAGTTTTTAGTTTAGACGTCGATGGCAAAAGTGGTAAAACAGTATGGATCATATGCATGTCAGTAATACCTGGTTTGTATGTGCTCTTTTTATCATTCGTTGCAGGGAAGCGGTTGCGACAATTGTATTTGGAACGTTATTCCAAAGAAGCTGCTGCAGAGAAGGCACGTAAGATGAGGGAGGCACGTTTAAAGCTAGAAAAAGGTGGGAAGAAGAAGAAGAAGAAGAAAGGTGAAGAAGATGATGATATGGATGACGCTCGTATCGTTGTTAAAAAAGATGATGGGATAGATCCAAATAAGGGCACGGTAATTGGACGTTTCATAAGACGAAAATGTACACCAAAGGTAAAAATATGGAGTTTCATTACTTCCGTTTTTTTCATCATGCCGTTATTAGTTGGTTTAGTTGCGTTTTATAGAGCGCCAGATGATTTCTTCATATCATCTATGTCAACATCAGATGCCAGACTTTTATTGTTTATATTCGTTTTAGGACCACCATACTTTTGGTTTATATTTGTTTGTTTGAATTTGACACTGGAAAAAAGGCCTTTGCCACCTGTATTTAGAACTAAGGAGGCGTATGATAAGGCAGTCATGTATCAAAGGCATTTAGATGAGCAATTTAGCAGAAATTTGCGATGGCCACGTTGGATGCTGTATGAATACCCATATTGGAGTTTAGGAAATGGATTGATAACGACTGGCGAGCGAAGGGAACTGGCAGTGAAAAAAGGATATCAAGTAAATACAACACGTTTTTTGATTGCATGGTTTCTATTATTTTTCATCCCAATTGTCGTTTTATTGCCAATATATATAGAGGAGAAAGCATGGATTCGATCAAATGATATTGATAGCGGTGTCGGTGAATGGTCGTTATTTGCGTTTATAGTTGGTTACCCTTCTCTATTCGTAATATTTTACACCGTTAGAAGTATTTTAGCAGTATTACCATCGGAAGTGAAAGCCATGGGAAGACCGGTTGGTATATATTTTTTCATATTCGTTGTGATTCCATTAGGGGTTGTTGAACCATTGACCGCAGACAAATTTATTTATCTATCATCTGACAGTGCATTGATTTTAAGGGCTATCGTACTAGGATTGCCATGTAGTCTAGCTGGTTCTACGTTTGCGGTATTTTTCTTTCGTGGAACACATTGGTGGGTATGGATACATTCGTTAAGAATTGAAATGTCCATTAAAATAGCAGTTGCGAATTTTCTAAAAAAAGTGCAGCCATACATTGTAATCATTCCTATTATCTTACTCATTTGGTCATCAATTACAGTCATGACTTGGGAAGGTAAAGATCAGCGGCTGTTGACCATATTTGTTGTTACGGATACAGTGTTACAGTTTGTTTTCGGCATATTATTTGCTGGCGGTGAAATTGCATTGCTATGGGGAAATCATGTCAAGACGACTGGTGGTATAGAACGTGTTAGCTCTTTTATGATTATAGGATTATCAATATACATAGGTGTGCTTGGCGCACAAATTATGAATAAATGGATATCGCAACGTCAACCATATATTCAAGACCGGGTAGACGAGGACGATACAGCATTATATGTATTTTCACAAACAATTGTAAGCATTAATATTTGCCTAATCTTTCTGGTAAAATATAAGACGTATGATAATTGGATACAAATGGATTACAAACGTAGATTTGGGCATCATCCACAAGATTGGGAAATTGATGTACCATCCCTATTGACAAAGAATTTACCTGCATTGACGATACAACGAAATGTTGAACGTGAGAAAGCTATAAGATCCCGTGAAAAATTGTTACAAATTGATGAAAAATATCTGGCAGTCAAGCTAGTAGATGGAATTGAAGAGGAAATTATAGGATCTATCAAGAGAAGAGTGAAAGAACAATTTATTCGTAAGCGAATGAATGGTTTAAAACGAAAAGGATTATTAAAGAGTGAGGAGGATGACACCAAAAAAAAGAAAAGAGTTAATCGTAATGAGAGATATAAACAAAGAAAAGGCGCTGAAGCTAATAATAAAAAAAGCAGTACGGGAGAATCGAAAAAAAATCCAAGTAAGAGAAATAAGAAAATTGGCAAAGCAACTGTTTGAAGTTTTTGAAGACATCTCTTTTTGCGTGCGTGTGTCCGTGTTTGTGTGTGTTTTTGTACTCGGAATTTACGAAAAAACTATGCATACATACCTCGTATATTAATATTATATGATACGAATATGATTTTATTAAAGTAAAATACAAAAGCATGATACATATAATATATATATGATGGTTAAAATCAAAGCGTATATCAATATTATCAGTATATTTTTTAATTTTTTTGAAATTAATACTACTAACGTGTGCATATAAAATTTATTTCTTTAATTTACTCATATGATAATTCCGATAGTCTTCAAAAGAATTACAATAACTAAAAAAGAGCCAATAAATATGCATCATATATACGTTTCGTATGATACATATCTATCTCTCTCTAAAACACAAATTTTAAAATTTATTTACGGTTCTAAAATTTAATACTCGCGTATAAATTCATAGAGAATTTTTAAAATCTACGAATATCATACTTCGTCTAATATTATATATATATAACTAAATTCTTTTTTAATATGATATGATATCATATCTCTCTCCATCAAATATCAATCTGTCATTATTAAATAAGAGAATTTTTAATATGATATCTATCTCACACTAGCATGTTGATATTCTCATAATAGAGAATAACAATGAAGGTAAATAGATGGTATCAACTTGCAGTTGATGAAAAACGGACATCATAGGAAGGCGGAAACAAAATACAAAACAAATTTTTTACGAATTAATTTCTCGTGTACAAATAATGTATTTAAAATACGCACCACACTCTCTCTGTGTACATAAAAAAATGCTCGTAATTTTGTAATTTCTATCGCTTTTACAATTTACTTTGGCCGAATAGTCGATCTTGTATTTGTTCCCTCACACCTGGTGGTGCAAATCGTGCCAAATATAAAGAAACCGCTGTTACAGTTAAACTTGTAACTGGGAAAAACCGTGCCAATCCATAAATGCCTGCGTAATATTCAAGAAAATGAAACCAGTTTGCACGAGCAATTTTATACATACTGTCTTTTTCTTCTGTGCCTAAACGTTTAGATACTATAGGATGAATTCTTGTATAAAACCGATTATAACCTTTTAAACTTGGATGCATATGCATATCTTTCAACCATCTCCATAAATTTGGAAACTCATCAATTATTGGTATAACTTCTTTAGATAACCCACCAAAAAATTTGCTACCGGAGCAAATACACTGAAAATGTCCAAGCAATTGTATATCAATAACAGTAATTTCATCCCCATGCAAGAATCTGCCATTGCTTTCTTTTAAACGTTTACTGAAGTGTTGCATAGAATCCTTCGTAATATTATATGGCCATCCATGCTTGTCCAAACCAATAGTTTGTTGTGTCTCTTTTGGCAATGTAACACGGTTATAAACAATAATTGAATTCATTAAAAGATACATGTACAATGTTGTTAACGGGCGAAATAATGGAGCAATCATTGCACCAGTTGTTGTAGAATACACATCTTTGTGCCCAGCCCATTCAAGCCAAAAACGAAATTCTTTCCATCCTATCGGTCGTGTCAATGAATAGTTAAATATCTGTTGTAAATGTTCTCTATCAAGCCTTATCTCTTTTTTTTTAATCCCCTTAAAATTAAATAAATCAGGTAAATTTGAATTTGGAGCAATATTCTGTTGTATAAATTTTATTTGATCATATGATTCATAATAACACTTTCCTTTGTACCACAATGCTGGCATCATCCATGGCGATGCTATTTTTTGTTTATACGACTCTACCATGGTTGATAAAGATGGTGTAGAAGTTAAAGTATAATCTTTAACTTTATTAATGTGCAATGTTAATAATACACTTTGAACCCATGGTGAATGATCCAAGCCATAGAGATGAATAGTTGAGGCCATATGGTTTTTTGAAAGGCGATAATACAATGTTACAATAATATATGCGAACTGTTTGTGATGATATAGGTAGCTTGTATAGATTATAGACGACTGTCTGTACTCTTTCACTCTTCTTCTACTATTTCTCTTCTTTTCTATTTCCTTTGATGAGATGGGTTAGACACGGTTCTTCTTATAATACGCAAAAAATTATTATTATTGTTGTGTTGAAGAATATATATATGCATAATAAAAATAATACCTGGCCTTGGCTGGGACCTGGGCTAAATATAGGTATTAATACAGTAGCTTTACCAGTTAGTATGGAAATAGCATTGTGAGAGTTTACACACACTTTTATTTTGTGCAAAGAAGCAGCAACAAAATAAATGAATAAAGGGTTGTTGCAAAGCGATGAATTTATTAGTAGAAGACGACAGACGACTATATAACTAGTCCGTCTAGATACAAAAAAAGGAGAAACAGTATACATACACAAAACTAAAAAAAGGTTTTATATACTCAATACAATATATCACTTATATATATATATATATATATATTTATTTAATCGAACAACAGTGAAATAATGGCATTGTTACTTGGTACTAATGATACAACAACAACAACAACAACAATAACGGGAAGAAGAACAACAGCGGCAACTGAAGAATCTGAGCAAATGACCAATATTGTTGTCATTAATAATAATAATAATGACAACACCAATAATGTTAACAGTGGAACAGGGGGGAATGGAGCGGAAGAACAAGAAGAAGCGCCTTTTGTTGCTCCTATTGACCGGTATGTCACACCGCGTGATGCAATAGAAATTGAAGACGATCCTACAGAAATTTATGCCGTCGGTACTCGTGGAAAAAAAGTAACCATAATCGAACATTTAGATATATATTCTAAAACTTTAACAAGTGTATGTTTGCGTTCGAATTTAATTCAAAAAATGCAAGGTTTGAATACGTTAACACGCATTACAAACTTGGAATTATACGATAATAAATTAGGAAAGTTGGAAGGCATCGAAAATCTAATCCAATTAACAAATTTAGATCTATCTTATAATGAAATTAGAAAATTAGAAAATCTGGATACTTTAGTTAATTTGAAAACATTATATTGTGCAAATAATAAAATAAAAAAAATTGGGACTGGTTTAACACACCTAACAAGTTTAACACGATTAGATTTAGGTTCAAATCGTATACGTAATTTTGAAGGATTTGAAACTTTGACAAATTTAAAAGAATTGTGGCTTGGACGTAATAAAATCACACAAATTTCTGGCATTGAAAATTTAAAAGTGTTGCGTGTCTTGGATGTACAAAGCAATCGTTTATTAAATTTAACATATGGTGGTAATAATAATAACAATAGTACTACTAATAATAATATGATGGAGAATAATAATATTAATAATAATGATGGGACAAATGTTAGTGATTCTATTAGTACTAATAATAGCATGGATATGAATAATAATATGAATGACAACAACAATGCAAAGAAAGATAACGGTCTGACTAATTTAATGAATGATACAAATTTCAACGATACGAATGATAGTAATGCTAATAACAATAACAATGACGATGATGCAAAGATGAAGGAAGATAAAACAACAAATATTACGAATAGCTTGACTAATAATATCATTTTAGAAGAATTATATTTGGGACATAATAACATCGAAGAAATTAAAGGTATTGAAACATTGACGAAATTAAATACGTTAGATTTTTCAAGTAACAAAATAAAGAAGATTGAAAATTTAAACCATTTGAGTTTGTTAGAAGAATTTTGGATGTCTGGTAATTTAGTCGAAACATATGATGATATCGAACAATTAGCTAATTGCAAAAATATTAAAACGGTATATTTGGAGCATAATCCAATATCAAAAGATTTTGAATATAGAAAGAAAACTGCTGCAATGTTACCATCATTAAAACAGATTGATTCAACACCATGTCGTAGACGATGATTTTTTTACGAAGTTAAAATTTCAGAGAGCGCAGCAAGAGACAGATCTCTATATTGTTATATATATATAAGAATGATAATATTATAATTAAATTATAATATTAATAAAAAAGAATTGGAGAGATGAATATTACTTTCGTAAATAATACGGAGTAATTTATTTTACGCAGGAGTAAATACAATATATGCCATTCCTTGAGATTGGGTATTGAGCGTAGTATTTACCACGGGAAGTAAAATTATTATAACTTACTTCGTACGAAGTTCGTAGATTTTATCCATCATTTATTTTACGCATATATAATAAAAATTTACGAGTATTTTTTTAATTTTTTACGAGAACTTTTTTCCTCAAAATGATATTCGTAATTCCTAACTCTTCAAAAAGAATTACTAATAAATCTGAGACAATAATATCTATCTCACACTAGTGTGTTGATATTCTCATAATAGAGAGAATTACCATAATATAATAATTTTATTTATATATTTTTTGTAAAACACATAATACGGCGAAGGTATCACTCTCGCACCAATGCAAATATTCAAATATTTCGGTAATTTGACCAGCATAAAATCGTGCTGCGAACATATGATTAGATTTTTAGCCTCAGTAGAAAAAGCTATTGGTTTAGAGCCACCAAAATTAGCGCCAAAAGGCGATGAAGTTAGGCAAGCTAATTAAAATGACAAAAAAAACTAGGCAAACAAAGAATATGTTATGCGTCAGTCAGTAGTGGAGGGTGTGTACTATTATCATAAGTGTTTATTTTTTTTAATTAATATATACGCGTATATATATACGAAGTAGATGATGGTTAAAAT
>JACLAD010004527.1_pt1 | contig 16282 bp, 8 predicted proteins | sample 8027901 | NCBI WGS metagenome assembly JACLAD01 (sample SAMN15725071, study PRJNA655200) | protist metagenome | isolation source: fluorescence activated cell sorting (FACS) single amplified genomes of... | place: Spain: Blaines Bay Microbial Observatory, Mediterranean Sea | collected 2016-07-05 | reverse complement strand
TGTAGTCAACATCAGAGTACTATTTAGTGTATTCATGACGATGTTGAGGAAGATATCAATGTTAGTAGTTTGTAGTCATTAGTTAAGCTTAGTTCACTAAATACATTAGTATTTATTTACACTGGCTATACTTGGGTTGAATAGACTTAACTCTTCGGTTAGTCACATCCCCACTTATATTCCTATACAGCATATTTAGTGAACTAATCTTAACTAAGCATGAACCCCAACATGAGTTCGCCAGACCGTGCAGGTGGCGAAGACTCGATGTCGGCAAGAGAACTTGTTGCACTGTTATCTGCTCTGACACCTGAACAGATACGCGATGTAACCAATACGGTGAAGTCGTGTATCCACTCAGGTGCTAGAGTAGATGACAGTGCACATGAGTCTCTTCGGCTAGATAGTGGTAGCCTAGGAGTCCAATTCGACACACCGAAGTTCACGGCACCTAGAGCAACATCCAGTTTACCACATGGCGAACGAGACCTAGATCAAGGAGCCGTGAACCAAGGTGCACAGCCTGGGAGCAGATCCGATAGCAGTGAGATACCAGCGCCTCTGATCAAGGATCTGCCATTGTCTATCACAGACCTCAGGAACTCCCACAGGGAGGACCCGGGGTTTGTGACGACAATGATGCAGATCCAAAATCAGAACGCATTGATGCAGAAAGATTTTTTTGGAGCCCAGATGCAGGATATAGAGGTAAAAACACTGGTAACATATACACTTTTGTTATCAAACTACCTTGACTACGACAAGGGTCGTCAAGGTAGGGCGATTGATACGATACTACCACACGGGGTAGTATCCACATTAATCACCAACCGACTCAAGTACGCTGATGCTGAATTCACCTGTGTAGCTCTGGGAAATGTAGTAATCACGGATATCAAGCAACTGAGATCTAAGAGCACTCATGACCCAGATGTCATACAGGCGTTCAACTTAGCACTGAGGGAGCTCCTAGTATTTCTAATTTGGGCCATAGACATTCCACGAAACGAAGCTTTAGCACGCGATGTGGAGGAAAAGAAGCTTATTACAATTATTGAGTCTGTCGATTGGCCAGTCTTGTGGAAACCAACACAGTATGGGGTATCTATCCAAACATGCATCGTCAACCTGTCTGTAGTGTTAGATATTATTCAAATTGATATCAACAGACATCGAGTATTTCTTATGGACAGAGTCACCGACAAACTTCCACATGACTTCAAAAGCAGATTCAAGACCAGATGCAGAATCAGATGGATGTCAGAAAACATACCCTTAGTGTCAGGAAAGGAATCGCTTTCCTACCTAACAATGGCAATCCAAGAGGCAAGATATTGGGATAACGGGCATACATTCTGTGAAAACAAAAGTAGTACTAGCACAATCTCGTTGTCACGCTCTGTTAAGGTAGATGTGCCGAGTGCGGAGGATGACTCAATCGATATCGACACTGTAGTAGTTCAACAGGTCACTGGCAATGTTACTGATCCCAAGAAAAGCAAGAAGAAGAAAGGCAAACCTCAGGTACGTACCCTCCATAGTTCGTTACCTTCAACTAATCTGACTTCTGGTGCTTATTCATCTAGGATCCATAGGAACTGTGGTGATGGGTGTATAGATTCAGGGACGTCTGTTTTTTGTCTCCCGCGTGCTGATATGCTTGATAGTCCATCTTCGATACAGCCGAGCTTGAAGGAGGTGAAAGTGGCAGATCAGACAAGATGCCCAGTACTTGGGGAAGGGACCTTTGAAGGCCATCCAGCGCTGGTGACACCAACATTTGACCAACTCTTGATGCCAACGACAGCATTCACTCAACATTCCATTGGTGTAATGGTTGATGACTCTTTGATAATAGTTGATAAGGAAGCTACTCAAGTAGCTAGATTCCTAAAAACTATTAAAAAGATGAAATCAACCATAACAGTTAAACGTAAACGCGGAGTTTATCCTATAGCTATGCACCTAGCAAGACGAATCTGTAAGGGGACACCAGCACCAGTGGCAAACAATGTTTATTTCACCATCAAACATGAGAAAAAAGAGGATATAGTGGCATACTGGCATCATGCACTAGGGCATGCTAGCAAAAGAGATATGTTGGCTATGTGCAAAATGAAGGACAATGGTAGCCTCGTGAACATCCCGGATGGTTTGACAAGACGATCGATAAATAAATGGTTCAATAAGTCATGCGAGGCATGCCAAGCAGCAACACTGAGACAGAAGCCAATCAGCAACCATACCGGGACAAAGTACCAACCTGGACAATGTTTTGCGATGGATATTGCTGACTTTACTGAAGTGTCAGCCTGTAATCATGTATTGGCCATATGTGGCCTTGACATAGGAAGTGATAAGCCCTTTGTATTTCTGCTCCAGAATAAGGCAAACCTCCATACATACGTTGAAAAAGTATGGCATATGTATAGACAGGCCAACCACAACCTCCAAGTAATTCGAATGGATAAAGCATTCGTGACGCAACAGGCTATTAACTTCTGCAATAGTCATGGTATTGAAATTAGACAGCCAGCACCCCATGAACATGCACAACTAGGACCAGCCGAAGGCCTCATACGAATTTTGTCAGAAGATGTGAACAAAATGTTATACAACGTGCGTTCAAACTCAGTGAAATACAAGAAAATGTGGCATTTAGCGCTATTGGAAGCTGTAAGGCTTCGTGGACTACGACCCTCTAGTCAAAATCGGGGAGTATCACGTAACCAACTATGGGGTCACCAGCCAATCGATATAAACAAAACACCACACATCCCTTTTGGTTCAATTGTCCTTGGTCATATACCGTTGAATAATCAGAATAAATTAGACGCCAGATCGTTTCCTGCATTTGCGGTAGGACCAGCACCATACATCAAAGGGGGAATACTATTGTGGAATATTTTAACTGATAGAATTGTAGCACGCAGATCGTTTGTCGTGCGGGGACCATATGACCAAGAATTCGTCGACAAATGGAGTCTCAACCTCAAATATGATTATCATCTTCAACTAGATGACAACGAAGATGAAGTATATTATGATGCAATGCACCATACCACGAGTGATGAGCTACACCAGGAAAATCAGTTGTTTATGAACAATACAAACACTAGTTTGGATAACAATGATGTCCATTCAATTAGTAGATCTCAACGGTCAGAATTACCAGAACCCTTGGAGGTACAGCCAATGAATACGAAAAGGAAGGTTAAACAGTATAAGTACACTGACTGTATCAAACGCAATGCTTCAGTGTCGAGTCACAAATACTGGGACAAAGTAGGACTGTTCTTCACGGACACATCTGAAGATGGTGGACTGAGAAAGATTGTATCCATTCAAAAATGCACAACATTCAAAAAAGGTAAAGGATCCAATACATTATTCTACAAGATGTATGATCCCGATGAATTCCCGCACTCTGAGCCAAGTGACGATAGTGATTTCTTTCATATTCCATGCAGAGAAGTGTATAGTCATAAGTCTACACGTTATGAAGATGACATGAATATCAGATGTATGCGTACAGCTATCACGATGAAGGACATCTACTTCAATCAAATACTATCTATGGACGAATTTACCGACCAGGAAAAGATAGAAATTCACTCCTTGATGAGTAATTCCTTTTCATGTATTGATGATAATGTTCCAAATGCGCTCAGAGTAAACTGCAATGACATCCCACCACCGAAAAATTTCCGTGATTTGGCATCACATCCTGAAGCTGAAAAATACTTCAAAGCTTTCTTGAAGGAACTAGAAGCATTCAAAAGATCCAAAAGTATAGAGGTTCCAATAGATATTAACATACACGATATCCCTCCAGAGATGATTCTCCAGCTGATGCCTATTTTTACGAAAAAGTATGAAGGCCTAGACTTTTCCAAATTCAAATGCCGTATGGTAGTTCTAGGAAACCACTGGAAGAACATTCACAACATGCCTGTCTACTCCGATATGATAGATATGGACACGCTCAAAGTGCTCATAGGAGTAGCCGCAGCTGCAGATTGGGAACTGTTCAAAATAGATGTAGCCGAGGCTTTTCTTACCACGAGAGTGAACAAGGAACGCAAGAAACGTCACACCGGTATCTCCGAACCACCAGATGCGACATACTATGTTAGACGTCCACCGGGATTGACTAACAATCATATGCCGTATATAAGTAAAGCTAATAGTTTTATCTATGGACATCCACTAGCTATGCGAGAGTTTAATCAAGATATAAAAGAAATGTTTATCAGTAATGGTTATTCTATATCAAATTACTGCTCGAATGTGTATTACAAACACGATGAAAAAGGATCTAGGGTAGCTGGGCATGCAGTTGACGACTTACCGATGATGTGTTCTTCAGTGGAATTGAAACACGAAATGTTGCAAATGATTCAGGAGTCATATCCACATCACACCACAGAAGATCCTGTCACAATCATTCTAGGAATGACAATCTCAAGAGATAGGAAAGCAAAAATGGTCACACTTAAACAGGAAGCTGCAGTAATTGATACACTGCAACATCTTCCAAATTGGATAACTACTCCACTAGAGCAGTTACCTCAGTTGCCTTTACCACCACCACCACGAAAGTTGTCCAAACATGATCAATACCTCATGAGCCAACCGTTAAGTGCAGAACAGTTGACATTATACCAGAGTAAAATAGGGATGCTTAACTGGCTTACACATACAATTCCTGATATACTGCCAGCACAAAGGTTAAAAGCTCGAAGATCGTCGTCACCTACCTATTTGCAACGAACACAATCCCACGGACTCACCATTGGTAGTGATAATGGAGTTCAACTAATCGGAACTGTGGACACGTCATATGCACCATCTGATGTTCATTCACATGACCTGAGATCGATCACTGGTGGAACCATTCACCTTTCTGGTACAACCGGGAGTATGATATCCATATGTAAACGACATGATTATACTACTGACTCGTCTATGGCTGCAGAAGGAGTTGGAGCACATTTATTAGTTAAACGTATATTACCGTTACGTGTATTTTTAACTGAACTAGGATTTCCTCAACACCAACCAACTATGATTTTTATGGACAATGAGCCATTCTTAAAATCAATTACTGGTGACAAAGGACCATCAAACAAGTCAAAACATATCATGATCAAACTTCATATAACAAAGGAAGCTTATGAAGCTGGTGAGATAGAATTCGCTCATATGGACACTGCAAATATTCCTTCAGATGCATTAACAAAACTTCTAGCTCAGAAAGAATATAATTACAAACGGACATTTGTCAATGGATCTAGACCCATGATAATGATAAGTAAATTAAAAGTACAACATCAAAATAAATTATGAAGTGGTCTGTTCAATTTAGGGAGTATGCTATTCACTAATAACTTAGTGAATATTGAGGAACTATGATATATATGTTACTTATGGACTTTATGCATAGATTATAGTGAAGTAAGCGTAACATTACAGAGTAATCTGTAAATTGAGTGAATGGCGTACATCCATTACTGAGATTGAGATATGTAGTCAACATCAGAGTACTATTTAGTGTATTCATGACGATGTTGAGGAAGATATCAATGTTAGTAGTTTGTAGTCATTAGTTAAGCTTAGTTCACTAAATACATTAGTATTTATTTACACTGGCTATACTTGGGTTGAATAGACTTAACTCTTCGGTTAGTCACATCCCTACTTATATTCCTATACAGCAGTCTTCGGAAAAGCTCATTGATCTTGTGACTTCGAATTTAGAAAGCGCGTTGCATCTCGACACGATTAAAGTACGTCACGACACGAAGCCGTCGCATGGGTTACGCTCTAATGTTATTATCTATTTATATTCGATAATTTTTTTGCCCAACGTCCATAAAAATTTGCCTGAGCGGTCTAACGTTTGGCCCAAAATTTCAGATTTTCGGGTTCGAGTCCGATCTCCGGCCAAAAAACTAGGCCGAAACTTCGGGTCCTCGGGCTCAAGGTTGCCTGCGAAGTCTTAAAAAAAATGAAAAATGGCTTTCTTCTTCTTAAAAAAAATGAAAAATGGCTTTCTCCTTATCAATTAGGTAAGAAATTACCTAATTGCCAAAAATGCTAATTAGGTATTAGGTGTTAGGACAAATATACATAAAATATGCTGATTAGGTAATTAGGGTTAGGTAGCGCCATATGAAAATGGCTGTTAGGTAATTAGGATTAGGTAGCGCCGTTATGAAACGCCGTTTAGGAGTTAGGGTTAGGTACCTAATTACCTAACCTAATTTTTTTGCTACCTAATTGGGCACTTTACCTAATTCACGCCGAGCATTGAGTACCACATACCACTTTTATTTTTCAATTTTCTAATTTTAGATTTTACCGTAGTGTTTGTGGTTTGTGATATAAATATAAAAATATAAATATTTAAATATAAAACAGGCTGGTATATAAAATATATGTATTACTATTACTACTACTGCTACTACTACTACTACTACTTGAAGTTTGACTAGTACTAGTAGGGATTTCACAGATAGACTAAGTATGTGTATGCGATTCCGATCTACATTAATTATAAATTATAACGATATTTGAAAATTTTTACTAAGTAACCGTTACATTTTCACGTTTTTGGAATTTCAAAAATTTTATAAAATGGGCAATTTTCAACAGATTTCATGCCATTATGCATCTAAAATCTCAAAATTATCGAATTCGAATAATGAAACTTTGAACTGCTCCCCAGTTTCTAGATAGACATTGCCTAAGTATGCATTTACGTCGCAGTCTTTGAGATTTTTAGGCTTTTTTTTGCCATCCTTCCATTGGAGCACAAAGTATTCCTTACTAAATAAGAGACTAGATTTCTCCACTCAGATCTTATTTAGATAACAATTCCTAATAATACTACACTAACTTACAACATCACTTGACATCTACATGATCATGATTAACTTCTACTCACTAAACTCATTCAGGTCAACCATGTTATGATGCAATTGAATGGTTATACATCACATCATTTCAGGAATATACCAAGTATACTCCTACCTTAAAATATGTAATATCAAACATTTCTGTAATAAACGAAAAGTTAATTGTTTGATTTCCTCGGTTTACCATCTATAATGAGTGATTTGTCTCCATCTATGAGGCCGGCTTTATGTTCATAATTTTGTTAAACTGTCAGACGGAATATTAGCCGTATGCATATGAGCAAATTCAATTTCACCTGCTTCGTATGCTTCATTAATGATATCAAGTTTGATCATAATATGTTTGGATCTATTCGATGCACCTTTTTCACCAGTCATCGTATTAAGAAAAGGTTCATTGTCCATATATTAGAGATGGTTTGTCCTGTTTAAAACCTAACTCACTGAGAAATATTCGAAGAGGTAGTAGTTGCTTGGTTGAAAAATTGATCAAAAGTCATCACTAATCTCATCTACAACCCTGCCCACTCTTTGTGCCGAATAAGCCGTATCGACTAATTTGTTTGCACCTCTCAAAATGTTCCTACTAGCGACCATGTTCATTATTGCAGACAATTGCCTAACCTAGAAAGTAGTAACCTAAATGGAACCTCCGGATCCTGGGATTGCATCTTTAACTTAATTTGCTGATTGACAAAATCATAGAATTTCTTATGAACTTGCCCAGCATACGAAAAAATGGCCGGAGTAAACAAAAATCCATGTTCCTCTGCAATATTATGATATTTTGTTATCTTAGCCATTCAAAGGATTGATCATCGTCGCGTCTAGATTGCCCATGAATACCAGTACTCGCAATGTCTATGATAATATGTCTACCAGCACATTAGAAATCAATAAATCAGGTTTAAGATTGGGATTTGAATCAAATAGATTAGTTGGCTCAATACGTACTCGCAGTTTCAGGCCTGTTAGCAAAAAGTAAGAAGCTAGTGCTCAACGGTCAAAATAAGTCGCCACATCTGCCTCTATACTCCAAATTTCATTGTTTAGTGTTGTAACACCACATGTCGAGGAATCTATCGCCAGTGGAGCGCCTGATTTTGTAGTACTCCGTAATTGGTACGATCAGAATACATCTATGCATCATGAATACATGAGTTGGGAGTTCATAACAGTACCATTCGATAGGTATTGGAAGGTACTTCAATGTCATATTTGTGTTTTAGTCGAATACCCACAGGTCCGCTAATATAAAAGCACTCATGCAATATTCTTGCAAAATATGTAAGTAATTTTGATGCGGTATCAACGATTGAATACAACAGAAGGGCACAGGTGGTCTACAAATTTGGGTATAATATATCTCATTGTGTTCTTAGTATATATGCGATAATTTCATCCTTATTTCTAACCATATCTGCAAGTAACTACAACAACAAATTCTATCACTAGCATCTGGCACACACAACAGGTAGGTACGTAGGTAAGGAGGTACCATGGATGTTTGCACGGACTCCAAGGACTCTATCCCATATAACTCCTGTAAACATTAACTATTAACTACAAATTGTTGTACTTACTCATCCAGTATGCTTCCTAAACACCTTCATAGTACAGGAAATGAATGCAAAAAAAGGAGATACGCTCTTATTCTCTCTCCTCTCTCTCTCTCTCTCTCTCTCTCTCTCTCTCTCTCTCTCTCGTGTGCCCCCCTACACTGATACACAGGTATTTATCAAATACATTTAAACATTATTCGAACATTTTGAAATAAATGAATGAATATATGTTCTTAAAATTTTGGTAAATAAGTACATTGATAGATATTTATCGAATATATCGAGCGACAAATATGTTTCTACGCAAGGCTGCTTCCACTTCCATTTCGCAGTCGTAAATATATATGTATATACTGTATAGGTAGATATAAAATACATATACCAGGTTTGTCAACAATATATTGCAACAGTATTACAACTTGTTTGCAATAATAGTAATATATCATTGCAAGCAGCAAGTAAGTTGCAATAATAGTATATATATTGCAAACAAGTTTTGCAATAAAAATCTCTCTCCCAAAATTAATTATTTGAAAAAGTGAAAATTTGCTTTTTTGCATAATTCCTTTCAAAGAAAGGAGCGCGATTGCACGCAATCGCAAACCTAGCGTTTGAAATTTGTCTATCTTGTGTGTGCTAAAGTTTACATGATCAAAAACTATGCACAAAGTACAAGTAGCGATATGTCACCACATGAGTTCCGCTGAATACACTTCGACATGTATACAAAATAGATATGATTTGCATTACAATGAAGGAAAGTTGATGGAAGAACACAGTATCTACATAAATCAAGGGGTCAACATCGCCAATTCCCCACCATCTTACAGAATACATACCATCGACAAGGGAGCACTTTGTCAGTTGGAGTGGTCTACAAGTCCTCGTAGGGTTTACATTCAGTTTTCTTCGGCTTCCTGTCAGAAGTTACTGAAGATTATTCCTACATATATACATATATACATATATACATATACACATATATACATATATACATATATACATATATATATATACATAGATTCATATATACACCTAAAATCCTATCGATTGACAAGTGATAGCATTGGTGATCAGGCGTTGTGGTTAGTTTTCTTCCGTCCTCTTCTCCTTTCCTCAGTGCAATCACTGATTTCTCCTTCTCTCAAGCCTGTCCATCTTCTGCCTTTTTGAAGGTGTCTTATTGTTCCTCAATCGTTGATTCTTTTTTAAAAGCATCGGCTTTTGAACGTGTAAGGCGGGAAGATTGACTGGCGTCTGAAAGATTTGGAGTCTCTGTGACTATACTGAGAGAAAAAAAGAGAATTGAAATAGATTACCCCCCCTGCTAACCGGTTGCGCTCGTCAACGCTTGTCGAAGTACACAGATTCTATTTTCCCTATAGACTGTTGATAACCACACACATATATATACATATATATACAGAGAGAGAGAGATACATAGGCACATAGACACATACATACATTTTTACATACGTTCCAAATTCATACATATTCAACAAAACATGAAGTCATCAATTATTGACCCTATCAGATATAGTAATAGATTTATGATAGTTGTATTACTATCCGTTGTTCTGGTAGCCGATAGATGTAGTTTTGTATATGCTCAACGGAATTGCTCCGAATTCTCCAGTTCAGGTGTGTCCGCATATGTGTTCCTATTGTATCTTCACACACTCATGTTGCAATATACCTACTTTCTACCTACAGACAATGATAATTATTGGGATGCCATCTCTAAATGCCCTCTCTGCAACGCTGATAATGGCTGTGGCTATTGTCTCTCTACTCTTACCTGTATGGAAGGCACAGCTGAGGTATATACCTTTCCCGCGTGTGTGCAAGCGTACATACACAACAATTTATATACGCTTTCACAAAACACAATCCACTATTTACAATTCTTTATATGTATGGTAAATACGTTCTCAGGGCCCTGTGAATGGATCACCATGCCCCTCATGGACTTTTGAAGATTCCACTTGCCCAGTCGTTCCGAATTGTGCCTCCTCCAATTCGTGTGCATCGTGCGCTCTGCAATCTGAATGTGCGTGGTGTGCGAGTGATAATGTTTGCACTACTATTTCTGATGCATTCAGCATGGACTGCCGTGGCTTGGTATTTGAGCCACCATGTCCAGAGTCATATGTAACTGACAATGTTATTGTCGGCAATTTAATTGTCAAAGCAGATCCATCCTTTGGGGGTGGGCAGTTAAATGTTAGTGGGTCCCAGCTTTTATACGATCGCCTACATGACTACCACGTTACCATGAATGCAACTAGCTTTGACGTGCAATCTGGAGGAGCTTTGCAGATGATGGCCGGGGACACATCCGAATTTAACAGTATCGGCGGAGGTCCGTGTCTTTCTACATATTAAATGTATTCACTTGTGATACAGCCCCTTTCTGTCCGTTCTTGCTCTCACAATGCTCCCTGTTTCCACACATATTTACAGGTGTAAGCATTTTTGCAGGCTCTGGTTTATCCTCTGAAGGTGGTAGTGGTGGGAACATCGATATACGTGCCGGTGTTGGGTATGGAGAGGAAGAATACGGGTCGTCCAGCGGGTTTGGCGGGTCCATTCTGCTTACCGCTGGTGCAGCCAAGGAAGGAGCAGGTGGTGGAATCTCTATTCGTGCCGGTGCCTCGGAACTAGGTAGTGGTGGCACTATTCGAATCACTGCTGGAGGCTCAAAAAAAGGTATTGGTGGGTCCATCTCGCTTGAATCAGCATCATCTGACGTAGCAAGTACTGGATCTATCAACCTCTCCTCAGGTACGGCCAAAGAAACTTCAGGAGATATCAACCTTGTTTCTGGAAATAGTGGTAAACGTGCAGGGTCCATAAATATTGCTTCTGGATACTCAGAAACCAGTGCGGGATCAAATGTGAATCTTAACGCTGGTTCGTCCAACAGCAGTGCGGGTGGTATTGTGACCATCACATCAGGCGCTGGTGCCGAGGGATCACAGTCGGGTTCAATCCTAGTGGAGACCGAGGACGCAGCTACAATCGGAGACACAGGAGCCATTTCTTTGCGTTCTGGTGTCGCCCAGTCAGGGGAATCCGGTCAGATCCAAATCATCACTGGTGATAGTACAGTTGATGGCAAAGCAGGTGATTTAACATTGGCCTCTGGATCGTCTGCGTTTTCTGTTGGTGGCTCAATTTCCCTGTCAGCAGGAAAGGCTAATGCCGAAGGTTCCACTGGTGGATCCGTCAATTTAGTAGCAGGTGGTGCCACTGAAATAGGCGGTCAAATAAACCTCGTGGGTGGTATTTCTACTGGATCTGCAGATGGGAAGGGTGGAACTGTGTCCATTTCTGGAGGTATTTCCGATTCTATTGGTGGTGATCTCCTTTTCATGACTGGAGTAGGAGGAAAAGGATCCGGTGAAGTCATCATTGAATCTGCGTATGGCACTGCGTTAGGTCCTTCCGGTGGCATTACTGTGTCTTCTGGTACATCCATTGCCGGTGGCTCAGGAACTGTACAGATCACATCAGGTAAATCCGTGAGTGCAGGCGCGGGTAGCATCATCGTCAAACCAGGCACATCAGAACTTGCCTCGGGTGGATCGATTCAGGTTTCGGGTGGTGATTCAGATTTACAAGGTGGTGCAGTTGAGATTATTTCTGGTGCTTCAGCCAATTCCAATTCAGGAACGGCATCTGTTAAAACCGCCATGTCCGTCACTATTTCTGGTTCTTTGTCACTGACCACTGGCACATCCACTCAAGCAAATACTGGATCTATTCAAATGAACTCAGGATCATCGCTGATGGGGGGCACTGGAGATGTAATCATCCGATCTGGTGGAAGTAGCACCAAGTCAGGCACCGTCACTGTAAGTGGTGGTGACTCAGATGGTAGCGCTGGTGACCTCATTCTCACTGGGGGCAGGGGTAAACTTGCTGGTGGTGATGTGCTCCTTACCACCGGTGGTGCTGAAGGCAGTGGAGAGGCTGGGCAGCTCAGTATCGGGATTGGTGCCGCTGAAGTAGGTAATGGAGGAGACTTTTCTGTCAAGGCTGGTGAAAGCATTTTGGGTAAAGGTGGTGATATTGATATCTCCTCTGGATCAGGAGGTGCTGATTCTGGTTCCGTTTCTATTGTATCTGCTAATGCTGGTGGAACTGGCAAATCAGGACCTGTGCTTATAGCAAGTGGATCGTCTTCTTCGTCAAGTACTGGTATGGTTGAAATAAAAACGGGAAAATCTGGTACGTCAAGTGCCGGTGGTATTAGCCTTACTGCTGGTACTTCTGCCACAAGCGACGGGGCTATGCTATACCTGCGCTCTGGTGATACCCAAAGTGCCGCATCACAAGGTGGTACTGTTACCATCCGTGCTGGAGATGGTCTTTCTGATGATGCCGCTGTGGGTGGTGTAGGTGGTGATCTTCAATTCCAAGCAGGTTCCGCTTATGGTAGAGGTGCTAATGATATCGGAGGTGCCATTCATCTCACCAGTGGAGACTCAATCATGGGTAGTGGCGGTGAAATTAGAATGTCTAGTGGTAGATCTGCTCAACTGTCTTCCGGCAATATAAATTTCCGCACCGCAGACTCAGGTACAAGTGGTGTCTCCGGTAGTATTGACTTACTCACGGGAACTTCTTCTGGAGGTGCATCGGGAGGAATCAATATCCAGTCTGGTCTTGCACAGGATGGCGCTGGGGGAGACATCACCATCACAGTGGGCCAAGGCGATGAAAACGATGGTGGTGATGTGTCTATCCGAGCAGGTCTAACATCTGCCGCCTCCAAGACTGGCGGAAGAGTTCTCATTGAAGGTGGAGAAGGTGCGAATACTCAAATTGCTGATGGTGGTGATGGTGGTGATGTGAAAGTGGTTGGAGGTCAAGCTAAAGGACTTAATGTCAATGACAATGGCGGTGATGTCGATATTGATGGTGGATCTGCCTACTCTGGTTATGGAGGTAACATTCTATTGAAATCTGGAGCCGGAACATCCACCTCCTCTGGATCAATTTTCATGAAAACTGCTAATGCGGGTGTTCGAGGCATATCTGGAGCAATTTCAGTGAATACCGGTACCACATCGGTTGGTGACTCCGGTTATATATCGGTGAATTCAGGTAGGGCACAATCAGGAAGGGCTGGATACTTGCAGCTAGCTGTTGGCAGCGGAGATAGTGGTGAAGGTGGATTTGTTCAAATCCAAGCAGGTGAAACTACTGATATGATTGGTGCTAGTGGTGGTTTTATTGCGATGAAAACTGGATTTTCCTCTTCCACCTCATCAGGCCCGTTTCTCGTCTCCACAGCTAATGCAGGTAGTAAGGGTGTATCTGGTTATATCACAATGGCAACTGGGTCATCTTCCAATGGTAACACTGGTGCCTTCTCTATTTTGACCGGTAATGCACGCAACGGTCGAGGAGGTGATTTTAGAGTCCGAGTAGGCAGCGGTAACAGTGGAGATGGCGGTGATGTCTTGTTGTTTGCCGGAGAATCTACAATCGCAACTGCATCAGGAGGTAATGTGGTTGTATCAGCCGGTGAAGGCTCATCTACCTCCTCTATGAATGGTGGTGGTGGTGGGCGCGTACAAATCTTCGGAGGTGCAGCTCAGGGTGGTGCAGTATTTAATAGCGGAGGTAATATAGAAGTTGCGGGGGGGTTCGCCGCAAGGGGTTATGGCGGTTCATTTGTACTAAGAACTGGTTATGGTTTAGCATCTTCGTCGGGCCTTATCGACATAAGCACCGCAAATGCTGGTAAAGAAGGAGTTTCTGGGGAAATAAACATGTTTACTGGTACTTCCTCTGAAGGTAATACTGGATACATCAATATCCAGACTGGCGATGTAACAGGGACTGCTGCATCCGGCAGAGGAGGATACATTCATCTAATGGTAGGCACCGGTAACTCTGGCACTGGTGGTGACATCAAAGTAACCGCTGGTAGGACTACTGATTTGAAAAGTGGTGGGTCTATTTCTGTCAACACGGGCATTGGATCTGCAACATCATCTGGTGATTACACTCTCCAAACTCCAAATTCAGGTACACTGGGTGTTTCAGGTGCCGTTTACATGAAGACTGGAGCATCCAATAATGGTAACTCAGGTCAATATAAGGTCAACACTGGATCTGCTAGGGGTGGATCTGGAGGGCGTATCTCGCTCCTCGTAGGATCTGGTAATTTTGGAAATGGCGGTGATGCTGTCATTACTGCTGGAGAGAGCACAGCTGCTGCATTTGCTGGAGGTGATGTCAAGATTACTGCTGGTATTGGTTCAAACACTGCTACAAGTAACGGTGGCGATGGTGGAAGCACCATTATTCGTGGTGGACAGGCAATGGGAGGCAATCCTACGACAAATATTGGGGGATATGTGCAACTCTTCGGTGGAACTGCACAACATGCCTCAGGTGGTGTCATCATGATCGGAACTGGTGTGGGTAGTTCAACGTCTTCAGGTGATTTCCTGATGTACACAGCTGATTCAGGTTTATCTGGTGTATCTGGATCTATCACTGCTTTCACTGGTGCATCCTTGTTTGGTAATTCTGGTTACTATTCTTTAAATACTGGTGATGCAACTAACGGGCGTGGTGGAGACATAGATATTATTGTTGGAACTGGTGATACTGGTGACGGCGGGTCCATTTATTTCTCCGCTGGTGAGACACAAGCCTCAGGCCAACAAGGTGGATTTGTGCAAATTAGTGGTGGCTTGGGATCTGCGAATACAAATGGACAATCAGGAGGTAGCGGTGGTGACACCTTAATCAATGGTGGCGAGGCTCGTGGCTTAGATGGTGATGATCGCGGTGGTCACATCGTACTCACTGGAGGATCTGCGGTACAAGGCACAGGTGGTTCTATTTCTATCATCTCCGGTTTTAGTAGCAACAAAAACTCAGGTGCTATATCACTGAGCACATCCAATTCTGGTCTCACGGGCGTTTCGGGCTCTATGTCTCTCGCTACCGGTGATGCAGCCCAGGGCACAAGTGGTGAGCTCTCAATCACCACTGGCGCATCTGTTAAAGGCCATGGGGGTGACTTTTCTGTTATTGTAGGTACCGGAAATTCTGGTGCTGGCGGTGAGATTGTAATGCAAGCAGGGTCTTCCAAAGGCCTTTACGGTAAAACAGGTGGACTGGTCAGCATTCGCACAGGATATTCACAGTTTTCGTCAGGTGAATTGTTCCTGCGTACTGCCAACTCCGGTAAGAGCGGTGTTTCTGGCGCAGCTTTCCTTGTCACAGGAACTGCACACATCGGAAACTCCGGATCAATCACTCTTAGCACAGGATTTGCCAAAGATGGCCGAGCCGGAAACATTTATTTTGAACCTGGCTTGTCGTCTAATGGTAATGGAGCCGATATTTTTTTGAGTGCTGGGGATGCAGGCACGTCTACAATCAATCCGGACTCAGTTGGTGGACGGGCTGTTATTACAGCTGGTGATGGTTTACATTCAAACACGGGGAAAGGAGGCGACGTTCAGATTGCTGCGGGTAAATCTTTTGGTACACAAGAAGTTGGAGGTGATATTACACTGAATGCTGGGGTAGCTTCCTCAAGAACTGGCGGTGCAATCAACATTTATTCTGGCATTTCTGAAACATCGTCGTCTGGGTCCATTAGTGTTCAAACCGCCGATGTTCAATCTGGTGCGAAGGGTGTCACAGGTAATATGCTAATTCAAACTGGTAGTACATTAATTAATACAGCTGAAGGATCTACGGGAACTCTTACTTTATCAACTGGTAATGCTCGAAATGGAGCTGGAGGAAACATTGATATTCTAG
>JACLAD010011876.1_pt1 | contig 16316 bp, 28 predicted proteins | sample 8027901 | NCBI WGS metagenome assembly JACLAD01 (sample SAMN15725071, study PRJNA655200) | protist metagenome | isolation source: fluorescence activated cell sorting (FACS) single amplified genomes of... | place: Spain: Blaines Bay Microbial Observatory, Mediterranean Sea | collected 2016-07-05 | reverse complement strand
CAAAGAAAAAATTCTTAAAAAAGGCACCAACCTGGCAGATATCACTATGGACAATACGAAGCATGAAACCATAACAAGAACCAACCCAGAAGCGCTCAATAGCTGTAATCAACCAGCTACCGAGCCATACTTCTGGACTGATTCTGTACAGCGAAGACCAAAGATCTTACAAACTAAAGAAGACCTGCAGCTCCAACACCGAGGATGACACCAAAGCCAATCACATGACCAAGACTGGTTGTAGCGAGTAAAGCCTCTAAGCCCAAGCCACCAAAGTATTTAGGATTAGGAAGCTGAGTGCCTTCCCCTGCCTGGAAGATTTTTGAGCCTATAAAGATAACAAAAATGTTGCACAACACCATCAAGAGCCCCACCTTTGGAGACCAACTGAAGGTTTCTGGAGAAGCGACCGCTAAAAGGTGAAAAGCCATGGGTAAAAGTGAATTTGGCTCATCATCAGGCCAATTGCATCACCTGGAACCATTTCGTAAAAAGGCTTCAAATGGACGATATTCAAACTGTTTAGCTACTCATCGCCACTCGACATTGCCCTGCGAACAAGAAACTGAGTGAGGGCCAACAGACCAAGAAGTAAAGCAGCCGCAATTAGAAGCTTCAAATCCAAAACATTCAGAGCATGTTCATCTTTACAGGCAGTTGAATCAAACCACGCCATGATGAGGAGAACCCACCAAAACGATCATGCGTGTAGCACAGATGCTGATGGTCACGGCATCAGCTCTCATGCTTTCAGGATGCATGCAGCAACCGAAAACGACAAAGGTCTCCTCACAAGCAGAGGGGCCCATCAAGATCGAACTCAATCAAGTGACGCCACAAGAGAGCAAAGGGACCACTGCAAACGAAGGCAAAGAGATGGTGTTTGAGGTGGGATATGGGAAGAATGGTGTTGGATGCATAGGCAGCACATTTGTGGAGGGTGTTACACCACTCGGCACCTTCAAAGTCAATGCGATCATGAGTCAAGACAGATTCGAAATGGATGAAGCACTGATCAAGCAATCAGGAAAAACCAAAAGCTATCTGTCAGAAAATTTATTCAATAATATGAACTCCATAGACTTTAAAGGTGATGGAGAAACAGGTGAGTATGGATCAGGGTATATCAGCCTAACCCCAGTACCTTCAACACCACAGCCATTTACTTTTAATAAATATGATGGAATTTACCGATGGTATAGCTTTGCAATTCATGGAACAAATGATGAAACACGAATCGGGCAAAGCATTACAGGTGGCTGCATCAATATGCAAAACAAAGATATCAACAAACTCATAAGGAGTATCAATCTTGGCGATAAAGTTGTCGTGACATCAAAGCAACCTTGTAATCGCTGAAAACAGCAACAGGCTAACTTCAAAGATGCCAATACTGAGTGACAATACTCAATCACATGTGAGCATCCTCAAATGCAGAGAGGCAAAGGGATGCACAGCACCTATAACTAGTGTTTAGGGAACAACCCATGACCATTCGTATTGGTATCAATGGGTTTGGCCGCATTGGTCGCCTGGCTTTTCGCCAGGCGGTATCGATGGATGACGTTGAAGTGGTGGCGGTGAATGATTTGATCGATGTGAATTACCTCGCCTACCTCCTTCGATACGATTCAACTCACCGACAATTTCAAGGCGATGTAAGGGTCGAAAATAATAATTTAATTGTGAATGGTAAATCAATCCGTATCACTGCTGAAAGAGACCCAAAGGACCTGAGGTGGGGTGATATTGGTGCCGACTACGTGCTTGAAAGTACAGGCTTTTTTCTTACAGATGACAAAGCGAGAGCACATATCAATGCTGGAGCTAAGCGTGTTGTGATGAGCGCTCCATCAAAAGATGAAACCCCGATGTTTGTGATGGGTGTGAACCATAAAGAATATAAAGGACAGGAGATCGTATCGAATGCAAGCTGCACAACAAACTGCCTCGCACCATTAGCAAAAGTTGTCAACGATAATTTTGGAATCGTGAGCGGATTGATGACAACAGTCCACGCAACCACAGCAACACAAAAACCGGTCGACAGTCCGTCACATAAAGATTGGAGAGGAGGACGTGGGGCTGGTCAAAGTATTATTCCCAGTTCAACAGGAGCCGCAAAAGCTGTTGGGAGGGTGATTCCTGAATTGAATGGAAAACTCACAGGGATGGCATTCAGGGTGCCAACACCTGATGTATCAGTCGTTGATCTCACAGTCAATCTGGAAAAGTCAACCAGTTATGAGGAGGTTAAAGCTGCAATGAAAGCAGCTGCAGAAGGGGAATTAAAAGGAATTCTTGGCTACACCAATGACCAGGTGGTATCAAACGACCTGCTTGGCGATAGTGCAACATCAGTGTTTGATGCAGGTGCAGGCATGGCACTGAATGATCGATTCATGAAACTCGTTGCCTGGTACGACAACGAATGGGCCTACAGCTGCAAGTGTATTGATCTAATCAAACACATGGACACCTCAACATACGCAAAATAGCTTTATACAGGCCAAAACAATCATTCCAGTCGATTAAAGCACCATTTCAAATCAAACTGGAATGACTAGTTGAAACGGGATATCTCAAAACCTCAGCGAGCATCAACACAAACCTTCTCAAACAATTCTCAAATACTAAAAGACAAAAGATAATCCCATGAATTTGTGCAAGCTAGAGATATTTCAAAAAGATATCGGCCCGAAGAGCACGAATTAACACAAAACATGCAAAACTAGCCATTGAGCACCGTGAGGATTGAGAACACACCATGACAAATGTGCCTGATTTCAATTCGTCAACAGAAAAACGAGCTCGGTTTGGAAAAGTATTTTCAACAAGAGTAGAAAAATTGATTGAAGATCTACAAGCGATGTCAAAAACAGCAAATTTAGAGATTTATGAATTTGACGATGAATTGGTCAAAAGATTATTTATTGAACTAGCAAAACGATTTAGGTCTACAGCACATCGATTCGGGATTGAATTTGAAATCAGCATCGATAGAGAGCCGATAGAATAAATAAGTGCATCAATTCAACGCTCAACTAATTGTATTCACCGGGCGTTTCTTGCTTAGAGACGGTCACACGTCCCACTTTTTTCCCCGATTGACGTAGCAACTCATCTCCAGAAAACTCATAACCAAGCTTGGCAGCAATTTTTGCTACATCATCCGCTGTTGATGCCGAAAGAACAGTGGATTTCAGACCCTCGTCATCTTGCATCTTGATGAGAAAAGCCTTGAGTTGATCAAGAGCCATGGGAAAAACCTAAGCAGCGCCAAACAATGATGAGGTCAATGGGATTTAGGCAGTATGGAAACGAGCACGCCATAGAAGAACTAAATCTGAAACAGCATTGTCAGCAATAGGGCCGCAGGCACACAAGGCAAACAACGAACATCGCCGGCAATTCTAAAGAGAAACTTAAGCCGAATGGACTTTCGTGAAGGAGGGACCTCAACCAAAGAATACTATCTTACTTTCAACACATTCAAGGTCGCAAACACAATGAATTCCCTCGAAAACGGACCATCCTGCTTCATGCACTGGTGTGTTCAGAAGGTTACATCAAGCCTCTATTCAGTCTCTGCAACGACAAATGGCGTTCATTACGACCACGTCGGGAACTTCAGATCCGTAAGCGAGGCCCATAGAGCAGGTCGGCGATATGCAACCACCCAATCTCATCATCAGCAAAGATGTGCCTAGCTCGGCCGCAAAGATTTAGACGATTACACAAAAGATATCCGTTATTCAATCTTGGATACATCGAATAATCAAGACGAGAAAAAGGTGTGCAAAATACCAAAAATGATTTCTAGCTCATTCATCTAATACAAGCCGGGAATCATCACCTTATATTTTCTCTTTTGAATCAAGTCGGTGTCTCCTACGCTTCAGGGCATTGCGTATCTGGGGCAAAACGATGAAATCCATAATTGCAAAGCTAACAACACAAGGCAAGAATCCCTTACCAATAAGTTTGCAAATAAGCCTACTTCCATCTAGCTGACAAACAACCAACTCTGCAATCCAATAAATCCCGATCTTAATCAAGAAGCTATTAATTGATAAGAATAAAGCAGAACGATGTGACACCATCACGGCACAAAAGCTTCAATGACACTACCGCGGCAAGGGAGCACACAAGATCAAGGCAAATCAATACAGATAAATATTCATCCACACGAACAAACCGCGACGGTTTAAAGCCGAGAAATTATCAAGCCAATGGATAAAAGTCCCTATTAGGACTAAGGCCATAAAGCTAGTCAACAAATAACGAAAGATGGCGATGATCAACTTCAATCATTTCATCCTCATCCTGGTGGAACCAACATCCATACATCAGATTAATAATCCGACCAACTTCAAGATCACGGTCGGCAACCTCCTGCCACAGGCGACGAGACAACTCCCGATCATCAAGCTTGAACTGAGCTTGAACCAGGCTTCTCGTGATCGAAAAATACGTTTGACGATCATTTCGCGAACGACATTCAGAGGCCGCTCCAACGGACATCAGGGAAGGCTGAGTCTGGGAGGTGGTCATCGCAGCTTTGTTCATGAAGATTCTCCAAATTTCGGAAACGTAAGCAGGCCGCCCTCTCAATGAAACGACAGCCGAGCTCAGTGATTGATGCCGGTCAAATCCCTGTTTCCAGGGATTTGAGGTCAGCTTGCTTCGGCTGCAAACTCAGGTGGAGTGTCGTCTGTCAAAGCGCCTCCGATCTCAATATCTACAGTTTGTGCCAGCCATCACCGACTGGCATCGGTGTAAAGGCGCATTGCCAAACCAGCAAAAGCATCCAAAGCTGTATGGCTGTAATCACGAAGGCTCTGAAGCCAAATGTTCATCAATGCTCAGCGATAGCCAGAAAAGATCCGTGAGCGACTACGAGCAACTGCTAGAGGGATTAAAGAAAGTACTAAGCATTGCCAAAGCGAATGGGAACACACTCTTCATCGACAACATCGAACGAGATATTAAGGCCCTGGAAGCAGGCGAAGAATCCCCAATTATTAAAGAATATCTAACCCCAGAAGAGAGAGTGTCAAACGATTCCGAAAAAGAAAACTAACAAGTTGGAGCAAACGGAATCAGTTGCTGCTAAATAGAGAAAATTGAGAATCGAAGACAAGAATATCAACATTCATATCGCATAAACCATTATTAATATTATTGCCTTGGCTTTTTACTGATATCGCCAAAATCGTCATCGTTGGGCTGCAAAAACTGCCAAACAACAGGAACAGTAAAAACAATTACGAGGCCAATGGTGGCAAGAATGGCAACTGTGTAATCTCCCAAAAGTTCAATCTCCCAGAACTCAGAGCATATAGGTTTCTAGCCGTGATCACAACGCGCTGCAGCGCGTGCCAAACCTTCAGCACCAATCCCAATCATCAGATCGGAATCAAGGTCGCTCAGACTGTGACTGAAGCGGAGGCGCTTGGTGATTGCGAGGATCTTGGTCATTCCTCCATGGAGTGAACATCACAAAATTTCCAAGCACGAGTCCGGCCGTAATGATCAAGGCAGCAACCTGCTCAACTTTCTCAATCCGCATGCCACGTCCTTGAGGCTCTAGCTGTCATAGACGAACTCTGACGCGCCGTTGGGCTCAACCTCAAGCATCACTGAAATCAACCACAAGGTCACCATCACCATCGCGTTCAATCACAAAGCGAAACCCATTGACGAAGCCAGACCATTCACCCTCTTCAGGTTCTGCACTCTCACCGGTCTGCTCCAAAACCTTGGTTTCAAACATTGTGAGAAACACATGAGCTGCAACCTCAGCAGCTTGAACAGCATCCATGTCGTCGAGGTCATGGGCGGCAACCGAGCAACCCTCAAGCAGCTCTGGATCAATCACGATCCCCTCTCCCAAATCAGAGATCAACGCTTTAAGAGCATCGTCCTGCATCGCTGCCATCACAAAGTGCTCTATCAAACTCGTCACCAAGGCGTTGGTCAAGGGAGACGGTTCTCAAGCAACATGCAACAAAACGGCTTAGCTGGGCCGCAATGCCCCACACAGTCCCCTTAACATCTGATTGATTACGTATGGAGGGAGAATGCGTTTCGTCTACTTCAGTGTGCTCATTGCAACCGCATACTGGTTCTTGGTTTCTCTCGTTCGCTTGATCCTTTCCAAGCGCAACGTCAACGTCATTGTTGAGTCTCCTGAAAGAAATGCAAAGGTGAATGCACTCGAGCGAGCATGGACAGCAGAAAACCCCAAAGTTGAAGAAGGAGATTAAGAACCAATCAAAACTAAACTTCGGTTTGGCAATATAACCGACAAGAATAATAAATTCAGGATTTCAAGAAAGCTTGAACATAGAGACGACAAATAAGATGATATCCAGCAAAAGATGTATGCTTTCAGAGGAGCATTAAATTCAAACTGTAGGATGCCACTCACCACAATTAACATTACAGAAGGGATGTCTGAAGAAGCCATCGATCAGCTCCAAAGCACGATTCACTCATGCTTCGTGAAAGCATGGGGAATCCCAAACAATGGTGGGGTTTACATGATTAACGAACGGCCAAAATCACGAATGCGCATCAGTCGCACCATGTGGGGTATCAATCGATCTGAACAGCCACCCCTACTTCTTCAAATCACGTCTTCACCCAGGAGTAAAGCATTAAAAGTTGAGTTGTTCCGCGTGCTTACTGAAGAGCTTGAGAAACAAGGTGTGAGGAAGGAAGACCTGTTTATCAGTATTACTCCGACACAACCCGAGGACTGGTCTTTTGGGAATGGGGTAGCCCAATTGCTGCAAGAGGACGCGGACTCAAGGCGCTGAGATCATCAACGGGATAGGTCTCAGTGGCCGAAGAAAATAACCTAGCCAGCCCAGTCAGACGACTCCAGTACCGCAGCTAATCTGTGAAGCCATTCATTGCTTAAAAGATTTGGTTATGCAGGAATGGACTGATGAGTTCATCACTAATGCTCAGCATGAGCTCGTCAACATGGTCAAAGACTGGAAATACGACTATGGAGCAGATGACAAGGCCTGTTCAGCAATGCTTTTATGGATGGTTTTGAAGCTCAATCCAGAGGCTGAAATTGATGCAACGATGCTTCAGCCCTTTGGTCACTTGCCCTCCTGATCAATGAGTACATCCACAATTCATCGTGGGCGCTGTCGTTGTAGCCCAGCACCTGTTCCAAGTTTTTACACGCTCTGATCAGACCGATGCCTATAGGTGTTAAGGACACTTCCAAGACACATTGACGACTAGCCAAGCTTGGGCTTGCTCAGAAGACGTCAAGGAAGCGACCCCAGAAGAGATTCAACTCTCCTCCGCTCAACCTCTCGTCAAAGCATGCAGCGCTGAAGGGCGAAGCACCTCCATAAAACGCTATATCTCTAAGCCTGAGGCTTGAACCAATCGCAAGCAGGGAATAGCCGTGGGTGAGGCTGGCAGCTGTGATAACCCCAGAAGACCTGCCTAGACAGTTTGAGGTGTTTGATCAGATTTTTAGAGAGACGGGTCTTCCTCTCATTTGGGATGGCAACAAACTGGTGCCTTGGACGGAGTTCCACAAAAAATCAATTTTGGTCGATAGGCAGTGTCACGAAGAACTTGGGATTCAGCAACCACAGCACGAGTTGACGGATACATACGCGAAACCGATCTGGGACCCCAATTCAGAAATTTTGCAAAAGATTTGATCGGCCTTATTCAAAGCCGAGCTGATGATTGGAGACAATTGGTGGGATGTCTTTACCACTGAATGTCCTTCCATCTGCAGCGCGAATTCGTGGAGGCTCTCAGCGATCACCAGAAGGTTGAGTTGTTCAGCAATGTTTGCGCATACTTAGAGAACAGTGGCGATTACCTAGACAACTTCAACAGCGCAACTAGATGGAGTAAAGAAATCGTGCTCGAGTACATCAATAACCAGTTTTGGAGAGACTTCTCGGCGGCTGCAAGCGCTGACATCAAGAGCGGCGGCGATAGGGAGCGTCTCTTTCAATTCGTTGTGCTTCCTGAATGTCGCCACCTTCTTCCAGAAGCAGCAGATCAACCTCACATGGAAGAAACGGGTCAGGTCACTCGGCATACAGGGCACCTTGTGACTTGTCTTGTCGTTCCTAATTTCTGGAGCCTCACCATCCCAGAAGAATGGAAAAAAGAATGGTTCCTGTCTTTCTACGAACTTGAAGAGGAATGGATCGTGGGTGGATATTCAGGCATTGGGCTCGATGGTTAGGTGAATACGAAGGTCATAGTTGATGCACGCAAACGTGCGCACTAAGCAGCAGCAGAACGCGATGTGCTCGGCTGCTGCTTGGGCCTGATGCATCAAGCGCCATATCTAGCGCTTCGTTGTGATCTTCAAGCACCATATTTAGCGCTTGCCAATCAGCTCTTCCCAGGTGATTAATTCTGATTGCTTTTTGGTTGTCGTGGATGCCTTTGGTCTCGAAGCTAAGGTGCCCCGCTCTATAGGCAGTGTTTTTTGGTTCATTGAAAAAACGGTTATCTGTTCTCGCGCAGTGGGCTCTTTATCGGGCACTTTGGCGTGATCCACTCATAACACAATCGCTAGATCAAACGTCGATCACTTGAACACTCCATGCCAATTGGCCTTTGGAAGCTCAAAAGACAAGTTGATGTCATTCATGTCAGTTGAGGAGGACGTTGGATTGATTGGTCTTGAAGGCATCCAGACCGACTCCAGAGCTGACAGAACAAGAACAATCCTTTCAAGCGAAGAGCCTGCTCACCATTAGAGACCTGAAGAAATAGCCGCTGGCAAGCACGCCCTACGTGAATCTTCAGGAGATCTACCGCCCTTTGGAGATCAGCCCTGAAAGGGAAAGCGACACCAACGACAACCGTCGATTCGCGCTAGCGTCTAAAAAAGATCATGTTTAAATGAAATCTTTTCCGCAAGGACAAAGTCAGCAGACTTCAAAGACTGCATTAGGAATTGCCGGGGCAGTAGCTGGTGGTATCTTAATTCTTTCAAGCGTATTTGTTGTTCCCGCTGGTAAGGTTGGAGTTGTAACCACTCTCGGGAAGGTTGCAAAAAAGCCACGGGTCCCTGGCCTGAATCTCAAGTTACCTTTGATTCAAAGTTCACACTTATTTAGTATCCGCACACAGGTTGTTCCTGAAAATTTCTCTACTCTAACCAAGGATCTTCAGGTAATCGAGGCAACTGCAACGATTAAATATGCTGTCAAGCCCGATGAAGCACCCCGCATATACAGCACAATCGCAATCAGTGATGATGGTATATACAGCAGAGTGATTCAGCCCTCTCTTCTCAAGTCATTGAAGTCTGTATTCTCCAAGTATGAGCTAAATACAATCGCAACCGACTGGAACAACATATCTACGTTGGTAGAAAAAAGTGTGGCAGAAGAGCTTAATAAGTTTGATTATGTTGCGGTTCAAGGTCTAGACCTTACTGGCCTTCAGATCGCAGAAGAATATCGATCAGCCATTGAACAAAAACAAATTGCCGAGCAACAACTCCTAAGAGCCAAAACCGAAGTGAAGATTGCAGAGCAAGAAGCTCTCAAATTTGAAACTCTCAACAGAGGATTAAACAATCAGGTGTTGTATAAGTTGTTCCTGGACAAGTGGGATGGCACTACAAAAGTTGTTCCTAGTATTAATGGTTCAACTACGCCGGTCATCGTAGGGAATTGACCATAAAGATCAGAACAAATCAAACGGCTTTTAGTTACTCACTTGGTAAGTTAATAGTGCTGCTATCGACATATATTCCTTTCATCATTCTATCAAAGCAATCATAGAATTTCTGCGTAAATTCAAGATCAATAGATGCACACTGCGCATGCGCATGATCAACCGTCCTATCAAATTGCTGCATGGAGAGGTACATCTCTCGTTCTTGACCATCTGCCATTACGGGAGAAGTCAGCAGTAACGGCAGCAATAGAAGAAAGCATGTAAGAGGCATGACATGACTTCGTTCTTCCTGGCTTTCCCTAGGAGGTAAGATCATCTGATGCATCACTTGCGATGTTGTCAAGCGACGACAATCCCAAAGAGGTGAAGGGGGAGTTAATCGAATAAATGATCCTTTCATTAGCAAACCAGGTTCTATCCAATTTTGTTCGCGGCGAATATTACTGACAGGTGACGCTTCACGAAAAGAAATACTTACTTTGGTGCCAGCTGCAATAAATTCAACGTCTGTGCTGAGTAGTGCTACCAGCGATTGACTTGACGCCCAAGACCGTCATCAAGTCGAGTAGTTTGAGGCAGGAAACAACTGCACCAGGATTCTTCTGTTGCAGTGCCCGCCAAAACAGCTGGAATTAAAGAAAAAATGCAGTCACCTCTCCAAGAAGGATTAAGCACAATAAGATCATGAACTCCCTATGTGTATTGTTTGCGTTGGGAATGCAAAATCAATACCGTTCTCCTCAAACAATTTCATAATATAAAGGTTTATACTTTGTTGAGAGTCCATTGCCACCCCATAGTCCTTGGTGTCTATGAAATAAACGACCTCAAAATTCAAGCTTGACTGAGCAAATTCAACAAAATGACAACGGTCAAAAACTGCATGCTCAGCCCTATTAACAGCCGAAGAAATCAAACTAGGCACCTTTGCCATTACCTCTGCACTGGTATCATAGGTTACGCCTATTGTATAAATAATTCGACGTCTAGGCATATCGGCAAAATTAGAAATCACTGAACTGATTAGCGATGAATTACTCATTACAACAATTTCACCGCGCAAGCTTCGCAAGCAAGTAGACCTCACACCAATTTTTTCAACTGTTGCCCATGTAGGACCAATATTGATGAATTGCCCAACACGAAATGGTTTATCCAGCAGAATCATAAAATAAGCAAACAATTCCATAGCTGGATCTTTGAGAGCTAAGCCAATTCCAATACCACCCGCACTAAGCAAAGCCCATATTGCTGCCAACTGCATTCCTAGGCTTTGTAGATAAAGCAGAGTACCCACAACCCAAACCAAGGCACGCATCAGGGGCATAAGCGACAAATACATCACTTGAAGCTCATCCTCAGCACGGCGTACGAGTCCCTGCATAAATCGAACAGCGATGCGATTGACAAAGCGCACAGCCACTACAAAAATGGCAAAATGAACTAAATTTCCATAGGTTGAATTTAGACTCTGGTTCAATGGCAAATCATCGCGAATCAAGGTGAGCGCCACAACTACTCCCAAAGGAACCGCTAGATCGGCAAAACACTTCAATATAAAATCATCAAAACTAGTAGCTGAATGACGAGCTAATTTAGGAAGAATCCTGACGCATAACAACCAAATCACAAAAGTGCATAAGGCGCCTATTCCAATCTGCAATAAGATCATCGAGGCCAATGTCATTTCGCAAATGCAGTTGTTGTAATTCTGATGGTCACTAGTTCCTTTCGCAAGATTCTGTTGAGACTGAACTGCCTAGGCGTGATGTTGCCCTAGTGCGGGTCCCACTCCTTTCACGTTGCTGACCGGGGCCAATCATCGAGGCCACCAGTAGCTCCTGAAGCAGAGCCAGCGTCATCTAAGTGTCGAGTGTCATTGGTAGGAGGCAACTGCTTAAAGCCTTCCCCGCTGCAATAAAAAACCCCGCTCGTGGCGGGGGCAGCGCCTCCAAATCATCTCAAGCAAGCCAACGGGTAATAACCGTGCCGTCGTAAATATGACCAGAAGCTTCAACAACGGGCTTAGTTTCTGGATTCATAAAGATGTCATAGAGGACATTTTCAGGTCCTTGAAATATCACTATCGCTCTACCAAGATCGTCCTTAGAGACTCCGATATAAATGGCCTTAACTCCCATTTCAGCAAACATTGCCTGCTGCTCAGGCGCATTCATATGAGTGCGATACTCCTCAAACGTATTGCTGATCTTGAAGTCCACAACAGTTGTCTCGGTCATCGCGTAAAAAGCAGCTATGTAATTCCAACATAATACTTTTGGTTATGGAGTATTATTCCGAACAGGTAGTCAGTTAGGCGGCGTGCAGTGTTGCCAACCGATCTTTTGCAGGTTGATCCACATCTCGATGCCTAGGTGCCTGAGCATCCGCTGTTGTCTGATGGGCTGCCCAAGGCGTGCTGACAAGCGGTAGTAGCTCACCAGAACGAACTGCGCATGTTGTGTTGGTTTATCTGGCTTGATTTGTATGAGCATCCCCTCTTGCCTGTTCACCAGCCAGCCTTCACCGTTGAACTTCTCTTTGTATCGGGCGTAATCAGGCTGCTGGTGCCACATCCGAGCAGTTTGGCGAGATTGCCCATTGGGTTGAGACCCACTCACTCGAAAGGATGAGTTCAGTTAGCTCTTGTGGGTAACAACAGGACCTGAGACAGGGTCAGTCACACCCAGCTCTGGAGAGAGTTCCTCAAAAAAGTCACGGACAGAATTTAAATGCTCAATCATCTGAGGTCTTGCGGCGACAAGATTTTCCTCGCTTTCCCAGATACCAACAAAGCAATAACGACGATCACCTGTCTTAGCCCAAAAAGCATGCAGCATCCCCTCTGGATTCACCCAGGCTTCAGTTGCCGCAATGAACCTTTCCTCGCAACCCTCCTTACAAAGCACGCGGACGTTATTGAGGAATTTGGCTGACACTTGAGATCTCTGATTGCTGGGACTTTCGCAGACTCATTCAAAAAGCGGTGTCATCTAAATCACTTAAAAGGGTGAGTGTTCAATCCAGCCGTCACAGGTAAGAGCAAAATGGATTAACTACTCACCCCTTGCTGTAAGTAATGCCCCCTGTGTGATTCGAGCACACGACCGACTGCTTAGAAAGCAGTCGCAACCCTTGTAATTGCATGGGATCTGATTGCTTTCTGGGGTTCGGCGCACAAGGAAGGTCGTTCCTTTACATGTTGTCGCTCGTTGGCGCTCGGAGCTGTTTGCAGACCTTGTGCCTTTAGGCAGTTGCTCGCTTGTCGCCCTAGCCAGACTGTGGTGATCATCCACGGCCTGTTCAGACATGGAGCTTCTTGGCTTTCTGATGGCCGTCCTGGCGATTGCTTTTGTTGTCGCCAAGGTGGTCTTCAACCACGAAGTGCAGAAGGCCAAAAGCACGAGGCGCCTTAGGCGTGAGCCTCGTTCCTCAGAGCTACCAACAGGGGTTTTGGAAACGCCGCAACCTCAGACGTCCGAGCTTGCAGCAGAACCACCGAAAGCCTCTGAACCTCCCTTAGTCGAAACGACTGAGTTCGATACCGACTTTTACGTCGAGCAAGGCAACGCAGGGAAGACCTCCGGCGAGATCTTCGGGATGATGTTTCCTCAGACGCTTTTCGATGGGAAGCAGACCTGGGAGGTTCTTCAGGACACTCCTGAAAACAAGCACGATCTTGATTTGATGCTGGCCTGTTGCAAGGCCGAGATGGAGTCGTCTTATATCCGGCTTTTGTTCCCGGCCCCTGCCTACTTCAAGCGGGTGGCGATCATCCTGCGCAAGCAGAAGGATTACACCCGCGAGATCGGAATCATTGAGCTGTATTGGCAGCTGTGTGATCGGGCTTATGAAGCCAAGAGACGGGACGGAGCCAGAGCGCAGCTGATGGCACACCACTCGGCTCTGAAAGCTGGTTTTCAAAAGCGTTACGAAAAGGCCAAGCTTTTGCTGGAAAAGCAGAAGCGGAAGGCATAGAAGGAAGGATGCAACGGCTCATCTCATACTCGGAGCACATCTCATCGCAGGGCAGGCGCAAGCCGCTAAATGTGCCCATGCAGGCGACTCAGGAAACAACCACGGCTGGGCAGAGTCAGCTCGCATGAGATACCGGAGGAAACAGCCGCGGCCATGCGGGACACCAAACTTTTGGCGCACAAAAAATGATATTTAGCTTTTTCGGCATTAAAAAAGCGACTCTTGCAAGCCGCCAAAAAACCTGTCGTTAACTGGTTTTTCCCTGAAGTGGAGCCAAGCGGATTCGAACCGCTGACCCCCTGCATGCCATGCATAATTTGCCATCATCGAGATCCATTGCGACAGCTTGAGAAAACCCTGTGGCACTAGTAGTTCTCAACGTTAGACGCACAGCCTGAGACAGCATGACGCATCAGGTTATGGCAGAAAACACACTTGCAAAACACACTCATTCCCGCCAAGATCTGACCACCTTCACCACAAGAAGGGCTTCATGGCGAAGGCGGATCAATGGTTGAAAGATCTGCGGTCCGTCGTGAAGCGCAGCAATGGTCCTGGATGGGTGCTCGAAGAGCAATACGGACGCTTCAAGATTCAAAAGATTGATGGTGCACGCCGTACCGCAAGACGACCATCCATATCCACAAAACTGGCGTTCAAGCCCAGCAATGGTGACTCGGTAACCGCGCTAATCAAAAAGCTCCGCGAAACAATGCTGGAACAAAGCATTGGTCTGGCGGATGCCTATCAGCTCATCTCAGATAGCCCTGACGTAACGGGTGAAGCAACCAACTGGAAAACGGTCGCCGAGAGATACAAAAGCTTCAGGGTAGATACCGGGACGGTGTCAGAGGCCAACTTCAATACCAATGAGAAGTACCGAATCCAACGTGCTGTTGACCTAATCACTGCCAGATCTGGCGCGGCGCATGATGCCGGTGCCTTGCTTCGCCTCTACAGCGAAAAACACCTGAAACAGATTGCACCTGGATCAGAGGGACGAAAGCGCAACCTTCTTGATGTTTGTCGCTTCCTGAAATTTGCAGTGAAGCGATGCGCAGCAGATAAGACCTGGCTTCCACCTGACGAGGAAGAAATAAGCCTGCTCATTGGCGTTAAAGCAGAGGCCAAGGCAGACACCCCACCAATCAAGCCAGATCAATTGTTGAGGCTGCTTGAGAGCCTTGAGGGTGAACCTGAACTGCGTCTTGCTGTTGGATTAATTGGTCTTTATGGATTGCGACCAGCAGAACTAATGGTCTTGTCGTTTGTTGATGGCGAACTCAAGGTTGGCAACGTAAAACGCAACCTCAAAACAGCATCAACACCAAAGAAGCCACGAACGGCGCGTGCTCTCAACTTGAAAGAGTTACCCGGTGAAGGCGAAAGGCTTGTTCAGCTTTGGAACAGTGGTCTGGTCAAGCTTCCAATCAGCATCCGGAACGCAAGGGACTTCAAAAGCTGTGGTGCCAACTTCCGGCAATATCTTGACCGTCATCCTTTCTGGCGTGACGTCCTCAAGCAAGAAACACGGGAACTGGTTCCATACAGCCTCCGACATGGATATGCATGGCGGGCAACGATGTATTCACCAGTTGAGCTGCGTGTTGCTGCGCATCTAATGGGCCACGACTTACGCACGCACGTCAAACACTATGGGCAGTGGGTCGAAGACAAAGACACGAAGATCTCTGTAGAGGCAGCGAATAAGGCTTTGACTACAGCGATGCACGATCGTTAGCCAAAAACGTAACTTATTAGCCAAAACGGTAGTCACCGCGTAACTAGTCAGTAAGCCCCTCAGCGCGACATTGATCACGAACCTCATCCAACGCACGGGCAAACACCCTTAAGCGTTCAGCGTCATATACGGGCCAATAGTTGCTGCAACCCTGCAATACAAAATCAAGCTTGTCGGCAACTCTTTCCCAATACGTTTCGGGGATGGTGCGCTCGGGTTCAGGCTGCTGAGTGGGCAAATGTTGCACATGTACAACATTTAGTTTTTGCGTTTTGACCATTGGTTGGTCAACGAGACGTCGCGTATGGTTTGCGTATCTGACTTCAAGTCCAGGGCGCGAAAATAAGCGTCGCTTTGGGTCCGCATAATCAAGCCTTCCTTCCTTTACAGCCCTGCTCACAGCTGAAATTGAGCGTCCCAGGATGGCTGCTGCTTGCTTTTGATTAATCAGATCTTGGTCTCTCATCTGTTGCTCCTTAAACGCTCTAAAAACGGCTTATTTGCGCTAGCTGGTGGCGGGGTGCCTGGAGAAAGCTTGCGGCGCAACATAACTCGCGAATCTTTGGGCTAGGAAGGACCCAAAAAAGATTGGCCGTGCGGCCATGCTATTCATCGATTCGCGAAATCCATCCTAGTCGTTGCAATCTTTCGACGGATAATCCTTTGCCCCATCTATTCAACGAACCCTGCAGCTCAAGCCATTCATCCTCTGGTCTTTTGTATCGAATTGGACGTACATCAATCCGTGAGTAAGCAGTGATCCAGTTCTGTCTTGGCGTGGTCCTGCTGCGTTGGGAAAGAAAGTGGGGGGTTGGCATCCTGTGACCACCCCCCTGCTCTGCCGCTGCATTGAAACCTCACCAAGGATGCAGCGACTGTGACCGGGAGAGAAGCTAAGCAG
>JACLAD010015211.1_pt1 | contig 16317 bp, 4 predicted proteins | sample 8027901 | NCBI WGS metagenome assembly JACLAD01 (sample SAMN15725071, study PRJNA655200) | protist metagenome | isolation source: fluorescence activated cell sorting (FACS) single amplified genomes of... | place: Spain: Blaines Bay Microbial Observatory, Mediterranean Sea | collected 2016-07-05 | reverse complement strand
TGGCTCCTGCCATATTTTCTGCGCTACAGGCCTGCCTGCGAGGCAATTTCGGTGGTGATCTCAACAACTCGTAGTAGCCCGATCAATTGATCCAGTACCTCTCTTTCCTTGCCATCCTGCACCCCGACATAAAGTTCAGCAACGCTCACTGCAGAGATCCAGAATTCATGGTTGCTGATTTCCACTAGTTGGATCGCTTCTGGATATCTTCGTAGAAAATCCATGGGCACATCTGTGTCTGGCAACAGAGAGTTGCTCATTCCAGGCTGTCTAGCCTCAAGCAATCAGCCTCCAAGCGTAGTACCTGGAAATCGGTATTCTGTGGAGACGTGAGATCAGACCACAACCCTGCACAGCCTGGAGAATTTTGGTTCTGTTGTAACGACAGAAAAACCAGTTGTATCGTTGTCAACGTATCAACTTTTCTTGAAAAGCTAGGCCAAGTATCAGGAGAGATATGGAGAGGCGGAGTTCTCAAGCCCAGTAAGGGCTTGAGAAGAGGTGACTATGGTTATTCGGCAGTGATCCGAGTGTAATTATCCAAGGAGTCTTCAGTGACCGCTACCGTTTCATTGGCGTGGTACGCTTTGAAGTATTCGGCAAGAGCGTCTTGTTCCGTACCGACACCACTGAAACTGCTACCGTTGTCAGAACTGTAAGAGCCATTGTCTAGGTCAATTCGAGAGGCATTATCCAGACTGTTCAACGGGTACAGATCACCGCCGTTGGCTAGGAAAGTGGTAGTCACTATACGGTAGTTGGTACCACCTGCTACTGACAAGCTTCCATTGTCGAAGAGAGTGTTGCGCAGTGTGCCATTGTCATACATCAGTTCTATCTTAGTAATTCTACTGCCATTGTTGGTGACAGTTCCGTTGTCAAGAACTGTACGGGATTGGTTGTCCAAATTATAGTTGAAGCGTAGTCCACTGACTTGCAGAAAGCGGGGAGGAGTTGCAGTTGAAGAAGAGAGGGCGACACTATGTTCGAGCACGCTTACCAACTCAGTCGCTGTAAGCTGCAGTACTGCAAGAGAATTATTGTCGGGCAAGACTGACTTAATATCAGCTTCGGTGACAGGTCCAACTTCCAAGCCGTTACGTATTCCGCGCGCTTCTCTGAAAGAAGCATTAATTGTGATACTACTGACACCTCTAGTCAAATTGTCTGCATACCAGCGATTCGCTTTAGCGATCAGGTTCCCTAGTTGAGTATCCTGGGTTCGTAATTGGAAAGTACTGCCACTCAGGGTTATGTTATCATATCCGACGGTGTTTGATGTGGTGTTGTCATATGCCGCATCAACAACAGCTTTAATGGGAGTTTGCAAGCTAGTTACCGAGCTACTAGCGGCTCCACCGACAGAATTGACCACAGTGGATGTCGCTGCATAGGCTCCGTTAACAGCACTGTCTAGGGAACTGGTCTGAATTACGCCGTCCCTGTCAAAGCCCACCACCAGGCGTCCTAAGTATTTGTAGTCGCCATCAACGTTGACTACTAGGACAGGATTATTTTCTAAGTCTACGGTTTGATAGGGATAGTTGTCATCAAAACCACTGTCAGTAACGTGGGTACCTGAGAAGAGTGCATCGTTACTGTCCCCCATCCGGGTTCTAGAGCCGCCGGCAACAATGATGTCCACATCGTAAAGCTTGCCCGCTAAACTTTTCTCGAGTCCAATGTCTTGTAGGTGGGAGAGCAATACAATCTTGTTGACCTGTGCTGCGCGCAGTACATTCACAGTGGGTTGGAGAGTGCTAGCAAGGTCACTGGCCGTCGCAGGTGTGGTGTCATTATCGGGTGTGATTACGAGACTGCCCGTGTTGCTGACGTTATCTATGTCGGGAGAAGCTACACCGATCAAACCAATCAGATTACCACCAACGCTTACTACAGCATGCTTGGCCAGCTTACCGTGTAGTTGATTGGCATAGACGATCGAATTGTTGCCAACTTGGAATCCAGCTCCTGTAGCTACTCCATCGTCCAAGGTAATATTCGATACCAGATGTGGGAATTTAGCGGTGACATTGTCATCAATGCCATTTTGGATGGCATTTTTGAGGACGGTGAGTCCGCTAGTGAACTCATTGGGGCTAAGGTTGACGGCGTCGACTGCAAGAGCATTCAATAGGGCCATATCGGCACTGCCATAGTTTCTGCTAAGAACTGAATTGTAGACAGTTCCGTTGTCCGTGGCAGTAAAGCGAACAGCTTGTGGATCAAGGTGTCCACCAGAGCCTACAAAAAGTGTATTGCCACCATATGAGGTGTCACTTCGGAAAGCTTGAGCCAAAGCGGAGAACTGGTCCACATTGTCGATAGCGCTTTGCTCATTGCCGTTCACATCGGAGAAATGTAGTAATTGCAGTGTGTAATGGACACTGGAGGTTCCGGTATCGGCAGTTCCAGTGTCGGAAGTTCCGGCAGTAGTCGAAGAGGTTGACCCATCGTCTAGCCCAGCTTTCACAGCGGCATTGGAGATACTTGTATCGACGTCAGAGATGTAGAGACCATTGCTAGAAGCAACGTTCAGCATTGAACTGCGTAAGTTTGAAGTTTGAGTGTTCTTCTGCTCGGTTGTCAGGTCGCTCAAACTATTTATGCCTACGATCACACCAGTGCTCAGACCTGAGACCAGAGTAGTTGCTGTGGTCTTGTCGTAGCCTTGACGTTGTGATTCTGCAGCCGCTTCGTCGGCGAAGAGGCCGATATAGTTGTTGCCTACAATCTCACTGGCAGTAGCTCCTGTCTCGCTCAGATTGCTAACCACGGCTTCAGAAAGTAGTTCAAGGTAGCTTGAGTAGCCGGAAGACACTGTCGTGACTGCCCTTCCCAGGGCCTGCAGAAGCGCTGGAAAATTCTGTTTGTCTCCAATCGCAGCTACCCGGACGCTACGACTATTGGCCAGCGAGGAAGCACCATTAACGTTGCCCAATAGTGACCTTACAACTGCTTTAATGGAATTGGTCTCTTCCACTCCACTTAGGTCTGCCCGAATTTTAGTGACTGCTCCAATCAAAGCTTCTGGGATTACAGTCAACAGATCATTATTTTCACCTGCGTTGGAGGCTTCTGTTTTGGCGGCTGCAACAATCGCCTCAACCTCTTGGGGAGTTAAATCACCACTGGCACTTAGATCTGTCGTGAGTTTACTGATTAAATCCCCCAAAGCGTCAACAGTAGCAACGGTTGTGTTGTCAGTGACCGTAGTCGTATTGTCAGTGACCGTAGTCGTATTGTCAGTGACCGTAGTCGTATTGTCAGTGCTACTACTCTTGTCATCGTCTTTCGCACAGCCTGTCATAAAGAGCATTGTGGGCAGCAGGCTTGCTACTAGCAGGCGGCGAAAACGGGCAGACTGGGAAGATTTCTTGCGCGTCATAGAATCTGTTTTTGCTAAGAATGGATGAGCAACAGCAGCCGGCCACCACGTATGCCGACGCCTGCGCTCCGGAGGTCAGGAAGGCTATGGGGGAGGCGATTTGTCAGAGATCGGTACTCTATTCAGCAGAGTACCCAGCTCCGGAAAACCGGATTGTAACTACCGATGGTTCTCGGAAGAACCATCGGATAGTTTTAGGAATCAATTCCTGGGGAAAAAGGTTATTCTACGGCGGTGTGATTTCCACCAGAAGAGTCTATAGTGGCAGTTACGTGCTGGTCACTGACCTTGCCGATGATGTTGAGAATTGGATCTACAACAACAGCCGCGCCCACGGTATCAGTAGCATCATGAGCTGTGGACAAGGCACCGTCAGGGGTAGCGTCGATAGCTCCAGTATTGGTTATACCCATAGTGGAGGACTGTGCTCCATGGCCAAGTCGCAGAGTCACCGTGTAAGAAGTGGAATTTTCGTCAACGTCAGCAACTGTCACTGTAAACTGAGCATCATGACCGATGAAGCTGTCAGTTAGTTCGGTTGAGTCACCCAACCTAATAGTTGCTGTCGCGTTGTCAAGAGTCACCTTTTCACTGGCGAAGTCAGTTGTCACACCGTTAGTGGAATCATTTGTAGCAGTAGTGGGTTCATCCAAGTCGGAACCTGAGTACCAAGTTACCGCTGGTGTACCTGCTAGCTGCTCACGGAAACCGAAAACAAGACCATCAGGGTCATAGTCGTCCGATATCAACTGGCCAGTTTGCACGTTGCGCGGGCTACACATGTCGCCGTTGCCGCTTGGCATTAAGTTGACATTTGCGAGAGTCACTTTGCGATAGACCGTCATTACTGGAAGGTTGTCTCTCTCTGCAAACTTGTAAGTTGTGTCGGTCATATCAGCAGTCGCAGCCGCTGGGATTTTGAAGTGCAGCGTATAGGGCACTCCGTCCACGTATACGTCTTCCATCACCAGGGCATCTTCTGGTGAATCCCAATCCTCTCCACCATAAGCCGGGATACCCACAATCAGAGCGCTGAGTCCTGCATCTGTCAGGTAGTTCACGTTGTCATCTGCGTCCACATTCAAGACATCGCTTGCGTTGGACAGGACGTATACTCCTGAAGTACTGTTGTCACCTGGTGAACTCAACGCAGCAGTTGCTGGGTTGCTGGTGCCGTAATTGGTCGTGCTTGCGGAAACACGAATACCGGATACCACAGGTGTCGCATGGATGTAGGCGTCCACTTCTTCTTCGGTCGTGGTACAATCGTCTGCAGAACCATCTCCCCGAGAGAAGGATATTTTGTTGTTGGCACCGGGAGTAGGATCACCCTGATCAGTATCACGTGCGTAAGGAGTGTACATGTACGCCTGCGTGTCACTCGTATCAAGTTTAGAGACTCCACTGAGCTTCAGCACCGCACGAGCAGCAGTGATATTGTCACTGTTGGCATTACGAGTAGCTGGTGTTGCTGAATTGTAGTGCCAGAAGAAGAACAGTGGATAGTCAGACAGATTGTCAGTACCAGTACCAACACTGGTGAAGGCTATATCATTGCCACCAGTTTGGCTAGTGTTAGTATTGGCGGTAGTACTGTCGATAGCCCCTGTGTAGATGACATCATCATCAGTGGTCAGATGGTGATTTCCGTGAGCTGCGTACAGACTAAAGCTCACTTTGTCTGTCACATCGTACAGGAAGGTATTGGTAGAGTTATCGTTGGCGGTACCTGTGTTTCCATGCTGCAACAGTGGGCCAATTGTGTCGACTCCTACTAAAAGTGGGCTGCGCCCATCGTCATAGTTGTCGTATTCATCAGTCTTCGCCCAGGAGTTGTAGTTTGTATCCTGAATGTCTTCATAGTTAATGAAGAAACTTGGTATGGTGCCTGCGGTAGCATCTCTACTGCCCGCTGAGACATGAGATAGATCACTGAAAAATCCACCCATATCAACAGTTTCACCAACAATGCTTGTGCCGCCACTGTTAATGTTGTCTGCCACAGCAGCGTCAGCAGCAACAGCTTCTGCCACTGTTATTGTCATGGTCTTTTTATCTGTAGACAAGCTGGTGGTTACTGCTACAGACTCGCCAGGGAAGGCTCCGGTGCTAAATCCGAATACGTCTGTGTATGCATTAGCGGCCATCTCATTCTCTATACCGTTCAGAATGGTCACGGTTGAGCCGTTACCATAGTTACTTGGTATGCTTGGATAAATTGGCACGTCTGCAAGTCCAGCGTCATTTGCTGTTGTGTGGTGTGTACTGCTCTTTTCAACAGTTACGTCTCGTCCAGTGGCAACACTGCCACGAAGCGCAGGTGTAATCACGAAGTCGGCTTTTCCACCTTCAACAGTGACGTACCCGTCTCCGGCTCCATTATCAACGATTCGATAGCGGTGGGCACGCTCTCCGTTGCCGATCTGAATAATGCTGCCTTCAGCAATAATTCCGTTTTCCAGGCCGCTGAGATTGATTGTATTTGAGCCCGCGCTAACACTGTTGGTAACGTAACCTGGGTCTACGTCGGTGATTCGGATCTTGGATCCGGCATAGAGAGTGCCGGTTACACCGGTGACAGTCATATCAATGTTATTAGCTCCAACTTTGATTTTGGAGTTGGCATTGTTGTCTGCGTCTACGGTACTGCTTTCATCTACGTCCAATGTGCCAGTTGTGCCATTACGGTAGCTTGCCACATCGTGATTGGTGCCAACAGCATCGCCTCTAACGGCGGTTCCACTATTCATATCTATCCGGTAAACATAGTTTTCACCGACGAGATCTAGATATGCATACTCAGGATAATTAGCGGCAGCAAGGACTGGCTGGTCGAACGTGAGTTGAATGGAACCATCATTGTTTCGATTGTTGCCAGTACCGCCTGTTGCCAGTGTGCTTGTGCTTGTGTTCAATGGAGGAGTGGCGTCGACAAGTACGACTCCAGTCGCATGCCCACTGCCAATCGAAAGATTTTCATTTGCGGCATCTTTCTCTCCGGTCAGCATCATGAGAGAACCCTTGACAGCACCATCGCTCTCAGCATCAACTACGTAGTCTTCTGCTCGTAGCCCAAAGTGGTAGGCGGTTACTGCAGAATCACCGGAGACAGGACCATATACGTTGTCGTTGACTACGTATTCCATCCGAGGTCCGTAGAGTGTAGCGGTATCACCACGTACGACATCCTGTGAACTACTAATGAATCGACTGTTTTCATCAATAGTCCTCCAGTCAACAAGAGTCGCAACTACGTGATGAGTTCGCTCAGAAATTGTTCTCGCGGTGCGTGTACTATATTGCGAAGGAGTTTCTAAATACTTTAAGCCACCAGCGTTAAGGAGGCTAGAGCCAGTAGCGATGTTGCTTCCACTGTAGCTGGTTTGAACAGCGTTTGCAGTGCTGCCACCTGTAATGTCTTTAACATCGTCAGTCAGGTCAATGGCGAATGATCGCTCTGTATTTCCTTGAACATCGGAACATGTACTTTCATCAGCAGCGCTTGAATATATTGTAACGGATGTGCCGAAGACGTCGTACGTGCCGACTGCTTGTGTGAATTTAAAAGATCCTGTTGTCAAACCGGCCTGCAAGGTAGTATTGGTCTCTAAATCAATATCATTTGCGCCAGAGCCCGTACGTGTTCCATTAGTACCTGTTAAACCGCCAGTTAAAACGGTAAAGCTAGAATACACTCCACTTGAGAGAGCACCGCTTGGCGTGACTTCTTTGTACGTCACATCTTCTCCTGGGTCAGCGTATACGTAGCGGCATGTAGCACCGGCTGTAGCACCGTCCCAGCAGGTGTAGTCAGCCGTGTTGTAGAAGCGATCCGAGCGACCTGTCGCACAAGTCTTCCCAACACTACTTTCTGTTGGGCAGACTCCGACAGTGGAACCAGAGGCAGATTTCGCCAACAGAGGTGTCGTGTAGTAGCTCAGATCTTGCTCGCTTGCGTTGATGGGTTCTTGGCCATCAGCAACATTGGCGTCAACATTTTCTGATTTGCCTCGCTTCATACAAGCGTCATAGAGGGAGGCAGTCAGGTTCAGCTTAGGATAGAATTCCTGCGCACTACCATTCAATTGCTCACCGGCTTCGTCGGTGGTCTGCTCACCATATTCTATCAACATGCCGACACTGTCATGCGGAGCGCTGGCGTTGTTATAATTTGTTTTGTCTTGACCATTTCGATCTGCGTGTTGCAAAGCAACAAGTGGCGCAAAGTCATCTTTCAAGCTTCCGCTAGACAGCGAAACAGCAGCAGTTCCATTTTCAGAGACGGAAACGGTGTAGCCACCAGCAACGTTCTTTAAATCGATATTTGCGTCACCGCTTGCGACAGCCTCAAATGCGAGTGTGTAGCGTAGTTTGTCGCTAGCTGTAACAGATACGGTGGCGTCAACATCGTCCATTCCATCTGCATTTGCCACAACGGTACCTGTAGATGTGGCGGCATTACTTTGACTGAATGCGGTATCGCTTTCAACAGTTACTGTATAGGTACTACCCTTAGCAACGTTTTTGATCGTGACAGAGGCTACATCCGTACGTACCTCAGCTGCTCCAGTGTTGTCGTAGATTCCATCGAAGCGATCACGAACAGCATTGTAAACCAAATTCAGGCGGTCTCCCTCGTTGGCAAGCAAGCTGGCTGAACCTCCGTTTTGATGATTTGTCCAATTCTGGTTGACGGTATCGTAGTGGCCGTCCAGCACATGCAGTGCACCAGAGGTCGGTGAAATCACATCAACTCCCACACCATCATGGCCTGGTTGCGTTATGTCGTTCTGCACGAGAGAAAGGGAACGGGTTGTTAGCCCGGTATCAAAATTTTCCGTGTCGGTAGGGACCTCAGCATCTGTGAGGGCTGCCGCTTCAACGTCTTTCTTGCCCCCCTGATTGGTGTTACATCCAACCAGGCCGGCGGCTCCGGCAGCCACGAGCAAGGCGACACTCCATTTTTTTAGCATATTCGGCTTCATAAACTCTTATCCTTCTAAGAAGTCAGTAATTACGGAGAACCCTCTCAGTTTCACCGAAGAACAATGAGCAACCCGCTCCATAGGTTCACTCCTCTTGTTTGGCGTTTTCAATAGAATTTGCCAAGTTAGGGGAAGGTCGCCACATTCCTTAGGCGCCAAGCTAAGCGCAGTGGATGGGTGCCCTATTGTTCCCCAAATTCCGAATGGTCACGGAAACTCTACAGCCGCTCTACGACACTACTTCAAAAATTAGCAGTGTAGGAGTGCTTGGTCTAAGGATTACAAGACGGAAATCTTAATTGCTTGCCTTTTAAAAGCAAGTTTAATTTTTCCGGAAGTCCACCAATTTTTCAGTAATTTGTGGAAACAATCCTTGAGAAACACCTTGGAAGCAAGCTCCCATTCTTTCTTCTACTCAACACAAGTGGTTTGCTCAGTCCGCAGATGGAAAGAATAGTTCCTGTATATTAATGCTGCAACTAGAATACCAAGTTTTAACAGTAGGTCGCTGTAAAAGCTGCAATCCTATAGTTTTCATGTTTTATCTGCGATTTTGATTTGTCTCTTGATTGGAAACTTGGACAGTTACGGCGTTGTAGCTAGGGTTAGTCAGAGGAAAACAGAGCTGCTTTGGGTATTGGGTGTATGATTCGATTAAGCCATACACCCTATTCCTTCTCTACGAATTCCTTTCGTAATTTCTATGGACTAGTGTCGTCTGAATTTCAATTGTCTGATCTGTAGGTAATGTTGTCACTACCCACAGAACTGATGTTGCTGGCGTTGTCCATGACCCAGACGTAGAAGAAAATAGTCTGATTGTCTGATGTGGAGCTATTGTCGAAAGAAATTCCGGTGATGTTGTCGATGAAGCCTGAAGCTGTCAAGTTATGATTACCACCGGGTAGCGCTTTCCAAGTACTTGTTATAGTTGGAGAGGTACTATTGTCTTGCTGCACAATGTATCTGTTTGCTCCGAGGTTGTCAGTGAAGTTGATGCTAACCATTACGCCATCTCTAGTAACACTGTTAGCAGAACTGTCTGTGATATTATCCGTAGAGTTGTCCTTACCAATGTCATGTACGACGACGCTGGTGATTGCGGGAGATGTGTTATCAAAGACCACGCTCATGGTATCCAGTGCGGCTGAACTAATATTGCTGGCGTTGTCCCTAGCCCAGACATATATGGTGGTGTTGTCGGTAACCGCAAGAGTAAAGCTGTTCAAGGCCCTGAAAGAGTCAGAGTTTGTCGGAGTGCTGTTGTTGTCTCGGATGTGGTAAGTCAGGCTGGTATTGTCTGTAGCCAAGGCGGCAGTTTGGCTAAAGTTGTCTAGTGTTGTCACACTGTTGATATAGAAGGTTTGATTATCCGTTGTGAAAGTTTGGTTGCTCGACACATTATCGTTCGTAGATTCGTCAATCAGCTGTGCCGTAGTGTCAGTCGGGCTGGCGTTATCAAAGATTATGGAACTGGAAATGTTGTCGCTGCTGATGTTGCCCAGAGCGTCCATTGCCCAGTAGTAGAGGGTTAAGTTGTCTCCTGCTGTCATAAAGCTATCGTTATCACCACCAGGATAACTATTTGAAGGATGTCCATATAGATCTTTGACGGACAAATTGAAGGTGAAGGTCCGATTGCCTGTATCACCCTGATGGAAGCGGCCAAGTGTATCGAAGTCGCTTGCTGAAGGAACAAAGGTGGCATTGTCTGTTAGGATAATTCTGGCTACACCTGTGAGGTTGTCGGTAAACAGTGTGTCATTATCGATTACAACAGTCCGACTATTTGTCGCGGATGTATTGTAGCCGGTGTCAAAGAGGTTTGCGCCCGCGGCGACGGGGCTGGCATTATCGAGATAGATGTTGAATGTACGATTGTCTGAAACGTTTGTAGCGTTATCTTTCACCCAAACAGTAACTGTCCTGTTATCGACTCCGGTTAGCACATAGTGAACTGTCTGAGTATAATTGTCATCGTCCAGTTCGCTTAGACCATGCTGAGCTAGGGGATTGAATAAACCAGCGGTGGTATTATCAGAAGAGGCGTTATCCAGTTGTAGCCATCCACCAGAAACGTTATCTAGATCGGGATTGGGTATGGTGTCATTGTCAGTGATGTAGTACCAGAAGGTTCTGCTAGCCGTGGAGTAAGTTGATTCTGCGTCTTCGAAAGAAAGAGAGATGCTGATGGTTGCATTGTTAGAGTACGCAAAAACAGAGGCGTTATCAGAGTAAGCAGTTGTGTTGTCGTAGCGTGAGGCGCCACTGCTCTGTGGGTCAGTTGCGTTTGTTACGGTACCGACGGCCGTGATATTGTCGTAAAGAGTGGGCTTGTAGGTGTCCAGTATAATCTGATCAGTAATTAGCGGTGGCGTTATGGTGTCTGGAACAATATTGCCTCCACCATCTCTCACCCATGCATAAATGGTGTGTTCTGCATTGATGTTGCTAAGTAGTGGGTTGCCAGGTGTTCCGTTATCGAGAGTGTAAGTAACAGTCAAATTGTCATTATCAAATTTGTTCCAACCCGACTCTGTTGCTGATGGTGTTGTATTGTCGTTTGTGCGCGCGAACCAGTCAACCAGGCCTGTCTCATTATCGTAAGCTGTAAGTGTCAACTGCACAACTTTGTTGTCGGTGTAGGTGGCGTTAGCGACGCCAGATCCAACGTCATTGACAGTGATGCTAGATAGCGTTGGTGGTGTATTGTCCGATGGAATTTTGAGATTACTGATACTTGGTTCGGAAATATTGCCCGCGTTGTCTTTCAGATAGACGTAGAGCAAAATAGTTTGATTGTCTCCACGGTTGGATTCGTCAATGCTAAAGGTGGTTGTGTTGTTGTCATCAAGATCTCGGTTGGCTGCCTGTGTGAAGGTAGTTGTGTTGTCAACGGTCTCACTCTTATTGTCAGTCATGTAATACCCGTAGAAGCCACTGAAATCGTCATAAACTGTGTTGATGGCAACTGGGACTGAACTTAGATTATCAACGGCTACCTCATAGTTATTGACTATGACAGTTGCTCTTGGTGGCCTCAAATCATAGAGGTATGATGTAACAGTTGTGCTGTTGCTGGTTTCACCTCCTACATCCGTTACGGTGAAACTACAGGTAAAGTTGCCGCTACTACTGGTGTGCTTCAGTTCAATTGTGTTGTTTCCACTTACCACTGTAGCAGCTGTGGTGCTGCCGGTTGAACTCACGAGACAGTCAGCTGGAGAGAGCGTTATGTTGCCTGATTCGGTGCTGGTGAAGAACAGACTTGGAGGAGTGCTTGAAGTATAGTAAGTGTAGTTGTCTGTGCCGTTATCAACAACCACTCCAGAGCCAGTGATGGTAGCATTAGTAATTACCGGTACCCCTACCAGATTTGTGACTGTGATGGTGGCGTTGTCGGTGGCCGTAGCGTTGTCGGTGGCCGTAGCGTTGTCGGTGGCCGTGACGTTGTCGGTGGCCGTGACGTTGTCGGTGGCCGTGACGTTGTCGGTTGATCCACCATTGCCTGATCCAGCTTCCTTTAATTCTGCAGCTGCTGCAGCATTGTTTGCAGCAGCTACGATAGTGCTGCTGCCAGCTTTCAACTCATCGCTTTCAGAGTTATTGATGGTTTCAGACAACTTATTGCTAGCGGATGTGGCAACAGCGGCCTTGTCCAAACCTGTAACAACGATTAGGTAGATTCCCTCCGAAGCTCCTTCCCCAACACTGGTTGCAGCTGCAACTTTGTCAATGTCTGTACGTGTGGATGTGGCAACAGCTTCAGTGCTCGCAACAACAAAAACTGCAACGAAACCAGTATCACCAGAGATTTGTTCAGCTGTTGCTCCAGTTTTGTCTAAGGACCCTACCACTGCTACAGTCAGAGTTTTTATGGCGGAGGTGTCTTTCGCTTTGGCTACTACAATGACAGCAATTTTTCGAATCAACTCAGTAAAATTCGTATCATCTGTCAGTGCCGAACTCCGGCTGGTAGAACTTTTCAGTGAATCTTTACCTTTAGTATTTGCCATCAAGGACTTAACTAATGCAGAAAGTGCTTCCGAAAATTCGGTATTATCAGTAATATTTGCGTTAATATAGTCGATCCCCCCTCCGATGGCCGCTGGAATAACATTGAGTAAATCATTGTCGACGGTGCTAGCTGCGGTCTTAGCCGCTGCAGCTATTTCTGTGGCTTTTGAGATGCTAGCAGAGGCCAAATCATTAGATAGATTGGAGATGGCTGTAGTCAGCGCATCTGCGACTTTGAAGGAGATTTTAGTTTCAACCAGAGCGTTGCCGGCACTATCGGTAATGCCAGTGCCTAAAGTCAACGTGTAATCACCATCCACAAGATCTGTTTTGGGGTCTATGGTATACGTGTTCCCATCAGAGCTAACTTCCACTGCATAGCAAGTACCACTATAATTTGTGAGCTTGACGGTTTTGGTGTCGTCACAAGTACCATCCTGTCCCGAAATATAACTAACTCCAGAGACAGTTTCGCTGAAGTTCACTATCAAGTTGGCGGTGCCAACAATGTTTGCTTCATTCTGTGGAGAGGTGGCGGTCGGGATCGTGTTGTCACTGCTGTCACTGCTGTCGGTCGCACAAGAAACCAAGAGCAAGGTAGGAACGAGGCTGACAGCAAGCGTTCTAATGCACCAGGCGAATAGGGATTTTTGATTCTTCTTGCTCATGGGTAAACCTATCTGTGCTTAGTAAATACGATGGCCGACACAGCCGTGGCGGTGGAGCCTGATCTTGTTGGAGATGTCAAAGGACGAGATACTAACAAAGTCTTTTCGATTTGGAAAGACTGAAATTTATGCTTCAAGTGCCTGCGCACACAAGCTATTTCTAGCGCGACTAACGAGCACCAATAATACCAGATCTGCTCATCACAAAACAATGAGAGTTGGCAGCGAATTCAGGACATTAACCTGAAACATCCTTGAGAAAAGAAATAAAATCAAGATAGAAAGTGGCAGGAAGGAAAAAATTTCCGGAAGACCTTGTGGATTGCCGGGCGATATCCGGAGATTCCCTTCTCCATGCACCAGACCTGATGTTGCAGTTGCAAGCATGGACCTTGCCACAGCGGGGTGTTCTCAGGCGAATAAATCAATGATCAACAAAGCTGAATGATCAGATAGCTGATTAGGAATGCCCGAACCGAGTTGTTTCAATCTGGCTCCTTCTTTTTCCGGTACTGGCGCACAACGAGTTCGCGTTTGGTGGTGAACATGAAGCGTTGCTCTTCGAGCCAGTCACCGCTGTTGAGTAGTTATTGATCTTTTGCTGAGCCCGTATCAGTTCGACGCAGGTAGACCAATTTCTAGATCAAGCCCTGTCTGAGATTTTTTTGATATTTCTTCAATTCCCGGTTGGCCCGCTGGACAGAGATAGCAACTCTTTCCAGAACAGCAATGACCGGGCTGCTCGTGAACGTAGAGTGTGCCTTTTAGTGTCTTCAGGGGGCTTGGTATCTGACCACAATCCAGCTGGTGCCTGTAAAATGGTAGGGCGATCCGATCGTTGAGATTCTTCAGTGAAGTGATCAATCGCTTGCTGAATCAACTCACTCTGGCTTTGCATGAGTGGTCGAGAGAGCTAGCGAAGCATGGATTGTTCCTGCTATGTCAGGTAGATTGGCGTGCACGCCATGCATTTCTTCAGATAATGTATAATTTGATTGGAAAGCTTGGATCGGTTGAGCCTTGCTCGGTCTTTCAACGTGAATGAGCAGCCTGCATTGTGGCTCTTACCCACCAGCGTTGCTGGTTCTCCCTATCCCAGTTGGGCGAGGGATTTTGGGCCAGTGTTGTGGCGGGCATTTGTTTGTCGGTTTGTGCTGGTCAGCAACTGCCTGAAATTTTGGGTGGTCTTTGCCTTCTCCATGAGGGCAAAGGCAGCTGCCATGGCGGATGAGAAACAACACTGCAAATAGGGCGTCTTGCTCACTGATTGGCCTGATGATGTGCAACATATTAATCCAGCAGTTGGCGAATCATCTTTTGGTAGGGAGTGCGGTATTTCTTGGCTTCTGCCTTGAAAAAAGCAATGCTCTCTGCGCCTGGAGCAGTCGTCACCTTTTTCAGATGGTCCTTGGGCACAAGTTGTTCTGGTGGGGGCGGGAAATCAGCAACGAATTTGAGATTGCCGATTGGTTCGTCAGTGTAATGGATTTGCTTGCTCATCAATCTGTTTTCCCTTTCGCCAGTAGCCAGCACCAAAGATGCGAATGCGGTTGGCGCGGTGTGTAAAGCGGACGGTGATGATGCCATGGCCTTCTGCATCGAGGCCAAAGCAGTAAAAGCGTTTTTTAAATTGGCTATGTTCCAAGTCCTCAGCAATTACACGATGTTGGTCAAAGAATGCGTGCTGTGCTTCATCAAAAGAGAGACCATACTTTCTCTGATTTTCGATGTTTTTGGCGTCATCCCACTCAACTTGATCGATCAAAAATATTTATCATAGATATGGCGAAATAGCCATATCCATGCTTGTCTCCTTGCACTCCATGGCTTTCGCTAGTGATAGTCCGCAATCTCGACATCATCTGCTCTTTGTATTCACCCAACCGCTTGCGCGGTTTCCTCTCTCCCAGCGTTGCGAGGATTTTTGGGTCAACTTGATTTGAAAGCCGAGGTTTTAGACGTTTTGCTGCCGAATGATGGATAGAAAGCAATCACTCTTTGCCTTCTCCATGAGGGAGAAGGTGGCCGCCAGGCCGGATGAGGGGCTAGTGGGAATGATCAAAATTGTAATAAGTCTCCCCCGATGGAGGAAGATTTTTCAAAAATTGGGTTTTTCTGGCAGCTTTGTGGTAGAAATTTATGAAATTCAGTTTCTGGGAGTCATCACAAGCAAGGAAGAAGTATGGGCAAGGTGGTGACCAAGGCGTTACTGAGCAACGATGAGAACCGAGTATTGATCAAAAACGGTCAGTTGACTCCAGAGCACTTACGGCAATTGGAGTGTGAGTTGATTGTTGATACGGGAGCCCCGGCGGTGGGCTTACCGCTGCCAATTATTGAACAGCTGAGACTACCTCCGACGTGCAAGGTGACCGTGACGCTCTCCGATGGCAGCCGTCAGGAGCGGCAACTGTGGGGAGAGTTGCGTGTTCATGTGGGGGATCGGGATGATGTGTTCAGCTGTGTGGTCAAGCCGGAGGGGGATCCGTTGCTGTTGGGACAGATCGTGCTGGAGGCGCTGGATCTAGTGGTAGATTGCGGACGGCAGCGACTGATTCCCAACCCGGAGGCTCCGGATGGGATGAGGCTGTATGAGGATTACTAATGAGTTATTGAATCGCCCTCACCCACCAGCGCTGCTGATTCCCCCTCTCCCAAAAAATGGGCGAGGTTTTAATTCAGGCCGGCTGAGAGGCAACTCTCAGAGTTTAGCACCTACTGGTAGCTCTCCACCAATCGTAGCCAGGCCTCCCGCGAATTCTCGATGACCGAACCTAGACAACAGTAGGAGAGCCGGAAGCAACCGGGCCAACCGAAGCCAGAGCCAGGTACCAGCAGGAGCTTTTCTTCCTGGGCTCGATGCACGAAAGCCACGTCATCTTTCTCCAGTGCCTGTGGGAATAGGTAGAACGCTCCCTGGGGTCGTACACAAGAAATTCCGACTTCTTCCATCAAGCTACAGACCTGATCGCGCAGCTGCTGGTAGAAGCCAATATCGACCTGCACTCCACGCAGATGAGGCAGCGCTCGTTGCATCAGCGCCGGGGCATTGACGAAGCCCAAGATTCGATTGGTGAAGACCAGTGCCTCCTGCCAGAGAGCACGATCTGGAACTTCTGGATGCAGAGCGATGTAGCCAATCCGCTCTCCGGCCAGTCCCAGATCCTTGGAGTGTGAGGTGATCAGGATCGAGTGGGGGTGGGCCTTGAGTACGGAGCCATTGACAACCTCATCAAAAAGCAGCTTGCGGTACGGTTCA
>JACLAD010001179.1_pt1 | contig 16325 bp, 16 predicted proteins | sample 8027901 | NCBI WGS metagenome assembly JACLAD01 (sample SAMN15725071, study PRJNA655200) | protist metagenome | isolation source: fluorescence activated cell sorting (FACS) single amplified genomes of... | place: Spain: Blaines Bay Microbial Observatory, Mediterranean Sea | collected 2016-07-05 | reverse complement strand
TGCCGCTGTTCCATGCGCTGGATGGCAGGCGCGTGCTGGTCGCAGGCGATACCGATGGCTCTCGATGGAAAGCGGAACTGATGAGCGCGGCGGGCGCGCATGTGCTGGTGCTCGCCGGTCCCGAAGCCGATGTGCACCGCTGGTCGGGCCTCGTCGAAAACCCGGTCGACGGCCCCGTCACGCTGGAGAAACGCGGCTGGCTGGAGACCGATTTCGAAGGGCTCGCGCTGGCCATCGGCGATCTCGATCATTCCGATGGAGAGGCCTTCGCCGCTACTGCGCGTGCTGCGAAGGTGCCAGTCAACGTGGTCGACAAGCCCACCTTGTGCGACTTCCAGATCGGATCGATCGTCAACCGCTCGCCGGTGGTCATCGGCATCTCGACCGATGGTGCGGCGCCCATGCTGGGCCAGTCGATCCGCAGCCGGATCGAAGCCGTGCTGCCTAGCGGGATTGCAAGCTGGGCCGCCGCCGCCCAGCGCTGGCGCGCGACGCTCAAGGCCCGAGTGCCCGACGCAAAGGCGCGTCGGCGCTTCTGGGAACGGTTCACTGCCGCAGCGTGGAATGCGCCTGAGCGCACTCCGACCGAGCGTGACTTCTCCGCCTTGCAGCGGGACGAGGGCGAAACCGGCGGCAGCGTGACCATGGTGGGCGCAGGCCCGGGCGATCCGGAGCTCCTGACCCTGAAAGCCGTGCGCGCTCTGCAGGGCGCGAGCGTGATCCTCTACGACGATCTGGTGTCGTCCGAGGTGCTGGAACTTGCCCGGCGCGAAGCACATCGCATTTCCGTCGGCAAGCGTGGACGCGGGCCCTCGGTCAGCCAGCGCGATATCGACGCGGAGCTGGTCCGCCTTGCTCAGGCAGGCGAGCGCGTGGTGCGCCTGAAAGGCGGCGACCCGCTGATCTTTGGTCGCGCTACAGAAGAGCTGGAGGCGTGCCGCGCCGCCGGGGTGCCTGTATCCATCGTCCCCGGCATCACCGCCGCGCAGGGTGCCGCCGCCGCGCTGGGCTTCTCGCTCACCGAACGCGAGCATGCCCGCCGCGTGCAATTCGTCACCGGCCATTCGATGGCGGGCGCCTTGCCCGATGATATCGACTGGCAGGCCATCGCCGATCCACATGTCACAACAGCGATCTATATGCCGCGCGCGACACTGGCCGAGTTCGCCAGCCGTGCGATCGGGGCCGGACTCGATCCGCTGACTCCCGCGCTTGCCATCGCATCCGCGACCCTGCCGCAGCAGGCCGAGGTACGTGGCTCGCTCGCCGCCTTGCCCCAGCGTGCAGCCACGTTGCCGGAAGGTGCGCCCGTGCTGGTCTTTATCGGCCAGGTCACACGCGAGGCCGTGCGCGAAATCATCGGGAATGCTGCATGACCGCGCCGCTTAGCCATCTGCAGATGCTGGAGGCGGAGAGCATCCATATTTTCCGCGAAGTTGTCGCGGAGAGTGAGAACCCGGTGATGCTCTATTCGGTGGGCAAGGATTCCGCCGTGCTGCTGCACCTGGCGCGCAAGGCCTTCTTCCCCGCGCCCGTCCCGTTCCCGCTGCTGCATGTCGATACGACGTGGAAGTTTCGCGCGATGTACGAATTTCGCGACACGATTGCGGAGAAGTACGGGGTGGAACTGCTGGTCCACCAGAACCCGGAAGCGGCGGAGCGCGGCATCAATCCGTTCGACCACGGTCCATTGCACACCGATATGTGGAAGTCGCAGGGGCTACGCCAAGCGCTCGACCTCCACAAGTTCGACGCCAGCTTTGCCGGCGCGCGCCGCGATGAGGACAAGAGCCGGGCAAAGGAACGTATCATTAGCGTGCGCACGGCGGGCCACAGATGGGACCCGCGCCGCCAGCGGCCCGAGCTGTGGAACCTCTATAATGCGCGCAAGGCACCGGGCGAGACGATCCGCGCCTTCCCGCTCTCTAACTGGACCGAAGCCGACATCTGGCAATATATCGCCGCCGAGGACATCCCGATCGTACCGCTCTATTTCGCGGCCCCGCGCCCGGTGGTGGAGCGCGATGGCATGCTGCTGATGGTCGATGACGATCGCTTCCCGCTGCGCGACGGTGAGGTGCCGGAAGAACGCTGGGTGCGCTTCCGCACGCTGGGTTGCTACCCGTTGACCGGGGCCGTCGAAAGCCGCGCCGATACGCTGGAGGCGGTGGTTGCCGAGACGCTGGCTACCAGGGTTTCCGAACGGCAGGGCCGCGCGATCGACCGCGACAGTTTCGACTCGATGGAGCGCAAGAAGCGCGAAGGGTACTTCTGATGCATGGGTCCGTCGCAGCCAGCGCGCAGGCCGAAACGCGCGCCGCTCCCCCGCTCGAAAAAGACCTGCTGCGCTTCATCACATGCGGCAGCGTGGATGACGGCAAGTCCACGCTGATCGGGCGGATGCTGTACGAAACCAACAGCGTGCCGTCCGACCAGCTGGAAACGCTCGCCGCCGAAAGCCGTCGCTTCGGCACGCAGGGCAACTCGCTCGATCTCGCGCTATTGGTCGATGGACTGTCGGCCGAACGCGAGCAGGGCATCACCATCGACATCGCGTATCGCTATTTCGCGACGGAGAGCCGCAAGTTCATCGTGATCGATGCGCCGGGGCACGAGCAATATACGCGCAACATGGTCACCGGCGCCTCGCAGGCCGACTATGGCGTGCTGCTGGTGGATGCGCGGCAGGGGCTGACCGAACAGACCCGGCGCCACGCGCGCGTGCTAAAGCTGCTGGGCGTTTCGGGCATGGTGCTGGCGGTCAACAAAATGGACCGTGTGCGCTTTCTGCAGGACGCCTTCGATGAGGTGGTCGGCGCCTTTGCAGCTTTCGCCAAGGAAGAGGGGATCGAGCACTTCGACGCCGTGCCGCTCTCTGCACTGACCGGGGCCAATGTCGCGGCGCCATCCACCGCGATGCCCTGGTACGATGGGCCCGCGCTGCTCCGCCTGCTGGAAACCGTGCCCACGGGGCTGCGGGCCAAACGGGCAGAAGAACCGTTCCGCATGGCCGTGCAATTGGCGCTACGACCGGACGAGGGTTTTCGCGGCTTTGCAGGCACCATCGCATCGGGCAGCATAGCCGTTGGCGACCGCATTCTGGTGCAGCCGAGCGGGCATGCCAGCACCATCGCACGTATCGTGACGATGGACGGAGACCTTGAAAGCGCGGGTGCGAACCAGGCCGTGGTGCTCGTTCTGTCCGACGAGGTCGATTGTTCGCGTGGGGATGTGATCGCATCTGCCGACGAACCCTTGCCACTGGCCACGCGCTTGACATCGGAACTGGTGTGGCTGTCCGAACAAAGCTTCAGCCCGACGCGCGACTATGTGCTGAAGTCTGCTACGCGCTCGATAGCGGTGCGGGTGGACCTCCCCGACGGCGGGCAGGAGCTTGCGCTGAACGCGATGCGGACCGTCTCGCTCGAAACGACGGGCGAATTGCCGGTCGAGCCCTATAAGGCGGGCAGCCTGTTCGGTGCCTTCATCCTGCTCGACAAGGAAACGCAAGCGACTGTCGCGGCGGGCATGATCGGTGCATTGGATAGCGCTCAGTCCGGTTTGCGGAACGGCCCTGAGGCCGACATCGTGTGGTTCAATGCCGGAGGGGTTGAAGACTCCGCGCATGAATTGTCACGGATCGTCGCGGGGCTCTCCGCCAGCGGTAGTCGCGTGATGGCCTTCGATGACGGGGACTTGCAGGAAAGCGTGTGTGCGGGGCTGGACCGGGGCTCTGCCGAATGGGGCGCACGCGCCTATGCCGTGGCGACACTGGCTGCACGCAGCGGGGCGACCGTGGTGGTTGCGACCGCATCGCCGCGGCCCGAAGGCAGCGATGCGCGCGATGTCTCACAAGCGAGCGCCATCGCACCCGACTGGGTGATCTGAAGCGCGAGCGCGGGCAGCCCCTTATGTGCTTGCCCGAATTGACCCGATGATGAAGGGTTTGGTGCGGTCGAGAAGACTCGAACTTCCACGGCCTTGCGGCCACAACGACCTCAACGTTGCGCGTCTACCAGTTCCGCCACGACCGCACACATGCCCGCGTGTTTCCGGGCTGCATTCAGGGATTGGCGCATTGGCCAGTCCCCGTGAGGAAGCGGCGCCCTAGCAGGGGTGCACGCACCTCGCAAGCGCCTTTACAACAGGTTTCAGAAAGCCCTCGAAAGGCTCAGGAAGGGCTCCAGCCAATCTCGGCAAACTTGGCCGATTTGGGCAGGTCGGTGATCGCCTCGTTGATATCCAGCGATTCGCCCGGCTGCAGGCGTCCCTGCCGCGGCAGGATCTCCCAGTTGTAGACCTTGCGATTGCGCGAATCGTACAGCACGATCAGCACGGGCGGGACGGCCTTGGTCTCGCGCCCGACATTCTTGATCTCGCCCGCGACGCCGAAATATTCGCTGCCATCGGGCAGGGTGCGCCGGTCCTGCTGGTTGGCCGGGAATTCCAGCACCAGGTCGGGCTCGTTCGTGGCGAAGGTCGGGCGGCTGACCGGCACCCAGTCGGGCAGGCCGGCATAGCTGACCGCCGCAATCGTCCCGACGGAGATCATCGCGAACAGGCTGGCCGCCATGCCCCACATTTTCACCGGGTTGCGGCGCGGCTTGAATGGGGGTTCGGCGGCGAATTGCGAGCGAGTATCCGCTGCCGGCTCACGATCCTCTTCATCGGCAATGGGTGGCACATCGTGCCACGGTTGGCGCGGCGTGGGTGCGGCTTCGGCCTTGGCCGAACCGTCCTTTTCCAGCGTTTCGAGGTCGAGTGTGCTGCCTTCCTGGAACCAGCTGTGGCGGCATCGCGCACAGCGTACCGTGCGCCCTTCCGCCCCAATGGCGCTGTCGGGCACGGCATAGCGTGTGTCGCAAGCAGGGCAGGCGAGGATCATAGTGTCATTTCCATTACGCCTTGCAAGCATGCAGAGGCAAGCGCCCCGGTGGTGGACGGGCAGGTTTTGCGCCTTTTGTCCACACGCAATGCACCCTATATCCCGCCTTGTGTTAACCACGGGACGGGTCCGGACAGCATGAGGCAACACCATGTCAGGTGGTGACGGCGAAGTCGCGTTCTTCGATAACGTGGGGCTGCGCTATGGCACCGGCAAGGAGATCCTGACCGATGTCAGCTTCTCGCTGTGGCCGGGCAGTTTCTATTTCCTGACCGGGGCCAGCGGCGCGGGCAAGACCAGCCTGCTCAAGCTGCTGTACCTCGCGCAGCGTCCCTCGCGCGGGATCATCCGCATGTTCGGCAGCGATGTGATCACCATGCCGCGCTCGCGCCTGCCGGGGTTCCGGCGGCGGCTGGGCGTGGTGTTCCAGGATTTCCGCCTCGTCGATCACCTCTCGGCGTTCGACAATGTCGCGCTGCCGCTGCGCATCGCGGGAGTGGACGAGAGCGAACTGGTGCAGCCGGTTTCCGACATGCTTGACTGGGTGGGGCTGGCGCACCGCGCAGAGGCGCGCCCCGAAACGCTCTCGGGGGGCGAAAAGCAGCGCGTGGCGATTGCCCGCGCGGTGATCGGGCGGCCCGACATGCTGCTGGCGGACGAGCCGACGGGCAATGTCGACCCGGACATGGCACTGAAGCTGATGCGGCTGTTCGAATCGCTCAATCGCCTCGGCACCACGGTGATCGTGGCGACGCACGATGTGCACCTGCTGCAGAACGTACGCAGTTCGATGATCATGCGGCTCGACAAGGGACGTCTCGCAGACCCCACGGGCGCCTTGCGCTACCCGCCGCGCAGGCATGCAGGTGAAGAGGCCCATCGATGAGCAAGCCGCCGATCACCGATGCGGCGCGTTCCGGCCAGTCGACCTTCGATGGTGCCAAGGCGCGAGCGCTGATTCCGCAGGCGCGGCTCGCCGGGCCTATGCCATGGGTGCTTGCGATTATGGTCGCGCTGACTGTGCTGGCGGCCGGGGCCGGGCTGTCGCTCGGTAACCTTGCGGGTGGTGCGCAATCCGAACTTTCCGGGGGCGCGACCGTGCAGATCCTCGAAGCCGATCCAGCTGGGCGGGCAGAGCAGGCCGCAGCGGCTCAGGAGGCGTTGCAGACGATGGATATCGTCGCGCAGAGCCGTCTGGTCCCGCAGGAAGAACTCGACGCCCTGCTCGAACCGTGGCTGGGCGGGGCGGGCGATGCGGAAAGCGTGCCCGTGCCCGCGCTGATCGACGTGCGGCTGGGCGGAGAGGCAAATCCGCAAGCCATCGCGCAACTGCGACAAAGACTAGCCGATGTCGCGCCCGATGCGCGGGTCGATGCACAATCATCCTGGCTGCAACCGGTGTTCAGCGCGCTTACATCGCTTCAGTACCTTGCGCTCGCACTGGTGCTGCTGCTGGCGGTGACGAGCGCGGCAGCCGTGTTCCTCGCGGCGCGCAGCGCGCTGGGCAATAACCGCGAGACGATCGCGATCGTGCACCTGCTGGGCGGTACCGATGGGCAGATTGCGCAACTGTTCCAGCGCGCGGTGCTGTTCGATTCGATACTCGGCGGGATCGTGGGGCTGTTGCTCGGGCTCGCAGCGGTGCTGGGCCTGGGCTACCAGTTCTCCGCGCTCGACAGCGGAATGATCGCCAGCGCTGGTCTGGACTGGCTGGACTGGATACTGATTGCACTGATCCCCATCTTCGGGGTGGCGCTGGCGGTGTTGACCGCGCGCTTCACTGTGTTGGCAGCGGTTAGGAAGATGTTGTGATCTGGCGTATCGGATTGTTGGCGCTGCTCGCGTGGCTGCTCGGCTTTGTCTGGTTCGCCGGGTGGCTGCCCGAACCTGCGCCGATGGAGCGGACCGACGCGGTGATCGTGCCGACCGGCTCTGCCGGGCGCATCGGTCGCGGGCTCGAAGTCGTCCAGACCGACAGCGCCGATACGCTGCTCGTGACGGGGGTCGACCCGGAAGTGAAGCCCGCCGAGTTTGCGGAGGAATTCAAGGTTCCCGACAAGGTGATGGAATGTTGCGTCACGCTGGGTTTCGCGGCGACCGATACGCGCGGCAATGCGCAGGAAACCCGCGAGTGGACCGAGGCAAACGGGGTCAAGAGCCTGCGGCTCGTCACCAGCGACTGGCACATGCGCCGCGCGGCGGCGGAATTGCGGCGCGAACTGCCGGGCGACGTGAAGCTGATCGAGGATGCGGTGCGCAGCGAGCCGAGTTTCTGGATGCTGTTCGTGGAATATCACAAATGGCTGGTGAGCCGCAGCGTGGGGCCGCTGTTCTCGTAAAATGAACCTGATCCGCAGCCTCGCCTTCTATGGCGTTTTCTATCTCGGTACGCTGCCCCTGCTGCTGCTGGTGCCACTGCAGGGAAGGCGCGGTATTCGCCGTGTAGCCGGAGCGTGGACCAAGCTGCACCGCTGGAGCGTGCGCCACCTGCTGAGCATCCGTATAATCCAGGAGGGCGGGCCGGTCGATGGCCTCGCACTCTATGCCATGCGGCACGAAAGTTTCTTCGAAGCGATCGATGCAGCGTGCGTTTTCGAAGAGCCGGTGATCTTTGCCAAGCAGGAGCTGTTCAGGATCCCGATCTGGGGGAGCGCGGCGACCAAGTATGGGCTGATCCCGGTTGCGCGCGACGAAGGCGCCAGGGCACTGCGCAGCCTGATGCGCGCGGCAAAGGCGGCCAAGGAAGAGGGGAGACCCTTCCTGATCTTCCCGGAAGGCACGCGCACGCCGCATGGTGAGGAAGGCGCAATCGTGTCGGGCTTTGCAGGCCTGTACAAGCTGCTCGGCCTGCCGGTGGTGCCAGTCGCGGTGAACAGCGGGCCACTCTATCGCGGCCTGGTCAAGCGGCGGGGCCAGATCACCTACCGGTTTGGCGAGGCGATCCCGGCGGGCCTGCCGCGCAGCGAGATCGAGGCGCGGGTCAGGGAAGGCATCAACGCGCTGCAGCCTTAATTCGTTGCAGACCACCCGCCCCACCTCCCCACCCGGCCACCATATGACGGGCGTACCCTTGGTGGCCGGGTGGGGAGGCGGGGTGGAAAGGGCAGGTTCGCGCTAGCGAACCGCGCAATTAAGACAGAGTAGCCTCTATCGCGTCGCCGACCTTCACCATGTCGTCATCACGACCGATGGTGATGCGCAATGCGTCGCCGAGGCCCTGCCCCGGCAGGTGCCGCACCGCGTAGCCGGCGTCCGCGATTGCATCGCGCACGCGTTCCGCCGTCGGCTGGTCGGGAAAGAACACAAGCACGAAGTTTGCTTCGCTGGGCACGGTGCGAACGCCATGATTGCCGAGCTGCGCGAGCCGGGCGACGAAGGCTTCGCGAACCCGCGCGTTCTCGCGCCGCGAATGCCGCACGAAATCCTGGTCGTTCAACGCGGCCAGCGCGCCTGACTGCGTGGCTCCTGTCACGTTGAAAGGCGCGCGAATGCGGTTAAGGGCGTCGATCAGATGCGGGGCGCCAGTGGCCCAGCCCACCCGTGCCGAGGCGAGCCCATAGATCTTGGAGAATGTGCGGGTGACGAGCACGTTCTGCGCCGCGCCCGCCAAGGCGAGCCCCGCCGCGCCTTCGTCCTCCAGATATTCGGCATAGGCCTGGTCCAGCACCAGCAGCACGTCATCGGGCAGGCCCAGGTGCAGCCGTGCGAGATCTTCATTCGAAAGGTGAGTACCGGTCGGGTTGTTGGGATTGGCGATGAAGACCACGCGCGTGCGGTCGGTCACAGCGGCGAGCAGCGTATCGATATCGGCGCCATAATCGCGCGCCTCTGCCTCCACCGGCGTGGCGCCCACCCTCCGCGCGGCGATCGGGTAGACCGAGAAAGAGTAGCGCGGCATCAGCACCTCGTCCCCGACACCGGCAAAGGCCTGCGCCGCGAGGTTGAGCAGTTCGTCTGACCCGGTGCCGCACACGATCTGCGCCGGATCGATCCCGTGCAATTCGCCCAACGCGGTGCGCAGGGCTACCGAATGGGGATCGGGGTAACGCGCGGCGTTGTGTGGCTCGACCATTGCCGCTGCCGCCGCATCGCTGCAGCCCAGCGGGTTCTCATTGGCCGACAACTTCACCAGCGCGCGCCCGTCTGCCGCTTTCGCCACCCCTGGCACGTAGGGCGCGATGTCGAGGATATAGGGCTTAGGTTGAGGTGCTCTGGTTTTCATCGTTCGTGGATTAGTTGAGGAGAGTTGCCCATACCGTGTGGCCCAAGCTTGTCGAAGGGGAGTTTTTGGTCTCTCACCGCACAAAGCCATGCAAGACCTCGCCAACGCCCTGACCCTGCCCGATCCACTGCCGCTCGATAGCGGCGCTCAGCTGTCGCCGGTCACCATGGCATACCAGCAATATGGGGCACTGGCGGAGGATCGCAGCAACGCGATCGTGATCTTCCACGCGCTGACAGGCGATCAGTATGTCGCCAGCGAACATCCGGTGACGGGCAAATCCGGCTGGTGGGATCGCATGGTCGGCGCGGGCAAGCCGATCGATACGGATCGCTTCTGCGTGATCTGCGCCAATGTGATCGGCGGGTGCATGGGGTCGACCGGCCCTGCCAGCGATGGGCCTGGCGGGAAGCCCTATGGCACGTCTTTCCCCGTGGTGACCGTGCATGACATGGCGCGGGGCATTGCCCGGCTGCTCGATGCGCTGGGCATAGCAAAGGTCCACGCGGCCATCGGCGGCTCTATGGGCGGCATGCAGGCGCTCGCCTTCGCATCGGACTTTCCCGGGCGTGCCGAGCGTGTTCTCGTGCTGGCAAGTGCGGCCCGCCAGTCGGCGCAGAACATCGCGTTCCACGAGGTTGGGCGGCAGTCGATCATGGCCGACGCGAACTGGAACGGCGGCGATTACTACGACGGCGCGCACCCGGACGCAGGCCTCGCCGTGGCGCGGATGGCGGCGCATATAACCTATCTTTCCGAGGCGGGCCTGACCGAGAAATTCGGGCGACGCCTGCATGAGCGCGATACGAAATCCTTCGGGTTCGAAGCCGATTTCCAGGTCGAATCCTACCTGCGCTACCAGGGGAGCGGGTTTACCCAGCGGTTCGATGCCAACTCCTATCTCTATATCACGCGCGCGATCGATTATTTCGACCTTGCCGAGGAGCATGGCGGACGCCTTGCCGATGCCTTTGCAGGAACAGGCGCGCGTTTTTGCGTGGTCAGCTTCGATACTGACTGGCTCTATACGACCGCGGAGAGCCAGCACCTTGTGCGCGCGCTCAATGCGGCAGGGGCGCCGGTCAGCTTCGTGGAGCTTTCCTCTCCTTACGGGCACGACGGATTCCTGCTCGATACGCCCGGGCTGGACGAGGTGGTGCGGGGGTTCGTCGGATGAGTACGCTGGCTGCCTTGCGACCCGACCTCGCCACTATCGCGCATGCGATCCCCGATGGCTCCCGCGTGCTCGATATCGGGTGCGGTCAGGGGACGCTGCTGGCCGCGCTGGCCGAGCACAAGCGGGTCGATGCGCGCGGGTTGGAGATCGACGCTGAATGCGTCGCCACCTGCGTGTCTCGCGGGCTCTCCGTGGTGCAGGGCGATGCCGAGCGCGACCTTGCGCATTACCCTGGCGATGCGTTCGACTTCACGATCTTGGGCCAGACGATCCAGATGGTGGACCGCCCGGCAGAAGTGCTGGAGGAATTGCTGCGCGTGGGGCGCGCCGCCTTCGTCAGCTTCCCCAATTTCGCGCACTGGCGCATGCGGGTGGCGCTGGGTCTGGGCGGGCGCATGCCCGTGACGCCCGCCTTGCCCGAGGCGTGGCATGCGACCGGCAATATCCGCAACCTGACCGTGGTCGACTTTCGCGAACTGGTGGCCGATTGCGGGGCCCGGATCGAGCGCTCCTGGTTCTTTGCCAAGGGGCGCCCCATCGGAGCACGCGGTGCGAACCTGCGGGCCGAGTTTGCGCTGTTCCTGGTGGTTAGGGGTAAAGACTGACCCCTGCCATAAGTCTCATTTCTCCTCCCCCTTGAGGGGGCGGCTGGGGGGGGGGGTGCCAAGGTCGATGGCTGGGAACCCCCCCCCCCCACCCCCCCCCCCGGGGGGGGGAGGGAGGGGACCTAACCCGGACGATACATCGCGCAGATCTTGTTGCCCGACGGATCGCGCAGGTAGGCGAGATACAGCTTCATGCCTGCGCCTTCGCGGATGCCCGGCGGGTCTTCGATAGCGGTGCCGCCTGCAGCAAGGCCCGCCTCGTGCCACGCGTTCGCCTCTTCCTCGCTCGCTGCGGCAAAGCCGATGGTCGACCCGTTGCCGCAGCTCGCGGGCTTCCCGTCGATCGGCTTGGTCAGCATGAAGATGCCGCCATTGTGAATATACATTACCCGGCCCTTGGGATCGACCGAACCTTCGCGCCCGCCCAGCGCCTTGAAGCAGGCATCGTAGAACGTCTTGGAAGCGTCGATATCGTCGGCGCCGAGCATCACATGGCTGAACATTTCTCTCTCCCTTGGGGGTTGCCCGATCCGCATACCATCGCGCTCGCAGCGGGCAATCGCGATAATGCGGAATCCCGAAAAATGCGGGATAGGTCTTGGCGCCAAGGCGTGGCATCATGGCGGTGCAAGGGGAGAAAAGCCAATGAAGATTCTGCCGCTGTTGGTGACGGGCGCGATGCTGGCCGCGTGCGAGCCCCTGCTGCCGGTCGACCGCGAAGACGATGCCGATTTCGGCGCTGCCGATCAGATGCAGGCGGCACCCGGCGTCAGCATAATCGACACTGCGCCTGTCGCGGGGACCGACTGGCTGCTGGCACGGGTCGGGTGGCCGAACGATCGGCGCGAGGCTTCGGCTTCCAACTCCAGCTATACAGGGGTCGCGGTCGCCAATATCGTCATCCTCGACAAGGAAACCGGGGCGAGTATCTCGCTGCTCCCCAACGAGCGTAATATCATCCGCGACCACCGGATCATCTGGCCGGTGGCGGGTGTCGTTGCTAGCGGCACGCCGACCTTCGATGAAGGCGCCGCGCCCGTTCCGACGCATTTCATGCTCGATGCCGAGCTGCGCGACAATCGCGGGCGCGCCAACCCGGCCTCGCGGCGCCTGCTGATCGGCGGACTGGACGATTTCTCATCCTCGTTGGTCGCACGCGGCTATGCGCGCATCCATCACATGGAAATGCTCGACCAGACGCGGCTGTCGATCCTGCTCGGCTATCCCGACCGGGACGAACTGCTGGTCGTCGACTTGCAGGAACAGAAGATCGAACTGCGCAAATGGGTCGATCCGGCGCGTCCCGGCCGCTGACGCAGTGGAGGCGGGGGCGCACCCCCGCCACACCCATCAGCTTTCGTGGATGGTCTTGGGCACCATGCAGTGCATCACGCCCTCTTCGCCGTCCTCGCGGCCAAAGCCCGACCACTTGACCCCGCCAAACGGCGCATCGGGTGCGCTCACATTGGCGCCGTTGATCGCCAGCATCCCGGCCTCGACCTCGGCTGCAAGGCGGCTGCGCAGCTTGGGGTCGTTGGTCCAGGCGTATGCGGCGAGGCCATAGGGCAGGCGGTTCGCCTCTTCGACGATCGCATCGGCGTTGGGCATCGGGTTGATGAGCGCCACCGGACCGAACGGTTCTTCGTTCATGATCTCGGCATTGGTGGGCACTTCGCTGAGCACGGTCGGCTCGAAGAAGAAGCCCTGGTTGCCGATCCGGTCGCCACCGGTTTCCAGCTTTGCGCCCTTGTCCTTCGCGTCGGCGATCTTCTTGATCAGGCCTTCGGGCCCGCGCTCGTTGGCCATCGGGCCCATCTGCGTGTCATTGTCCGTGCCGTTGCCGACCTTGATCGCCTTGGCACGCTCCACGAACCCGTCGCGGAAGCTTTCGAAAAGGTCTTCCTCGATCAGGAAGCGGGTGGGGCTGACGCAGACCTGCCCGGCATTGCGGAACTTCGCACCGACCATCGTGTCCAGCACATTCTCCACATCGCTATCCTTGAACACCATTACCGGCGCGTGTCCGCCCAGCTCCATGGTGGTAACCTTCAGGTCCTCCGCTGCCAGCTTGGAGAGGTGCTTGCCGACTGCGGTCGATCCGGTGAAAGTGACCTTGCGAATCACCGGGCTGGCGAGCAGGTGGCGGCTCACCTCGTCGGGCACGCCGAACACCACCTGGCATACGTCACCCGGTACTCCGCCATCGAGCAGGCACTGGATCAGCGCGAGACCTGCGGCGGGCGTTTCTTCCGACGGTTTCACAATGACCGAGCAGCCTGCGGCAATTGCACCGCCGACCTTACGTGCCACGTTGATCGCGGGGAAGTTCCACGCGGCAAAGCCCGCCACCGGGCCGACGGGCACGTAAATGACGCGCGCGCCCTGGCCTTCAGGACGCACCAGCGTGCGGCCATAGGTGCGCTTGCACTCGCCCGCGTAGAACTCGAACAGCATCGCGCAGAAGATGACTTCGCCGTAGGCTTCCTTGGTCGGCTTGCCCTGTTCGCGCGTCAGCAGCTGGGCGATATCGCCCGCGCGCTCGCGGATCAGCGATGCCGCCTTGTTGAGCGCGGCACCGCGCTTGTCCGCGCTTTCCTTGCGCCAGGCGTGGAAGCCCTTGTCTGCATTGGCGAGCGCTTGGTCGAGATCGTCCTTGGTGGCGTGCGGCAGCGCGCCGAGCACTTCGGCGGTGGCCGGGTCGATCACGTCGGCGGTTTCGCGTCCGCCGCCAGAGAGCTTTTCGCCGCCGATCAGAAGGTGGAGGGAGGAATGGTCGGACATGCTGGTAGGCTCCTCTTGATCTCAGTTCGTCTTGTTTTCGCACCATCGCCCAGAAAGGGGCAGCGCGAGGCTTGGCCTTCAGGTAGAGTCCCCGACCATGATCGCCAACCTCTTACCGCTCGTTTTTCTTGCCCTTCAGCCTGTGTCGGGCACTGCCGACCCCGCAAATGGCGTTCAGCTGCAGCCGCTCGACGTGTCCCAGCAGGGCGCCCTGCGGTGTTCGGCCGCCTTTGCCCTCATTGCCGAGCGGCAGAAGCAGGGCGATTCCGCGGCGCTGGAATATCCGCTGCTGGCAGCGCGTGGCCGCGAATTCTTCGTCCGCTCGAATGCCCAGCTGATGGATGAAGCGGGCCTTGATCGCGCCGCCATCGAAGCGCGGTTGCGTGCGGAGGCGGATGCCATCGTCGCCGAAGGGTCGCTGGACGAAATCATGCCACCGTGCCTTCTGCTGCTCGATGCATCAGGGCTCTGACGCACAGCTGACACTGCAGGTCGCATAAGCTTTCCCAAGCCTCTGGATTTGCGGGCGCGCTTGCCCCATCTGGGGGGCGCATGTGGACCATCCACCAATTCCCCCTGTGCCCGTTCAGCCGCAAGGTCCGTATCCTGCTGCGCGAGAAGGGCGTGCCCTTCGGCCTCCAGCGCCTCGACCCCTGGAAGGCGGAGGATGACTTTTTCGACATGAACCACGCGGGCCGCGTGCCCGTGCTGGAGGAAACCGAGAAGGGCATCGTGCTGAGCGATTCGACCGCGATCTGCGAATTTTTCGAAGAGACGGTCGACAAGGCGCCAATGATCAACGGATCTGCGCTCAACCGTGCGGAAATCCGCCGGCTGGTTGCGCTGTTCGAGGAGAACCTGTTCGGCGACGTCACCATGCCGCTGCTGCACGAACGGATGAAGAAGCGCATCGTGCTGCGCGAACCGCCCGATTCCCGGATTATCCGCGAGGCGATGAAGCTGGCCCACGCGCATCTCGATTACCTCGACTGGCTGCTCGATCACCGCGCCTGGATCGCCGGGCCGCAGCTGAGCCTGGCCGACATTGCCGCCGCCGCGCAGCTTTCCGTCGCGGACTATCTCGGCGGGATCGACTGGAAGGATCACGGCCCGACGCGCGACTGGTACGCCGCGTTCAAGAGCAGGCCGAGCTTCGGCCCGCTGCTGTCTGAACGCATGGATGTTATCCAGCCGCCCCCTCACTATTCCCAGCTCGACGACTGATCCGTTTTCAAAGCTCCCGCCCGATAAGCTTGCAAAGGAGAACCCGCATCATGTCCGACAAGCTTGAACTGACCGAAGCCCAGTGGCGCGACCGCCTGACGCGCGAACAGTTCCATGTCCTGCGCGAAGCGGGCACCGAGCGCGCCTTCACCGGCGCCTACGACAAGTTGAAGGACGATGGCGAGTATCACTGTGCTGGCTGCGGCAACCTGGTGTTTCGCAGCGCCGAGAAATACGACAGCGGATCGGGCTGGCCCAGCTTCTACGCGCCGGTCGACGAGGATGCCGTACAGGTGGAGCAGGACACGTCGCACGGAATGACCCGGACAGAGGTGATGTGCGCGAAATGCGACGGCCATCTCGGCCATGTTTTTCCCGATGGCCCGCAGCCGACCGGCCTGCGCTACTGCATCAATTCCGCTGCACTGGAGTTCGAGGCGGCAGGCGATCCGCCCGTAGGAAACTGAGTGAAGAATTGCGGCAAAAAAGTGTCGGCCGTTCATTCGCCATTGAGCTTTGCCCATGCATAGGCGAGATGCGAAAACTCGGGTGCGTGTCGCGCCGCGCCATAGTCTGGGATAGAGGGCTTTAATGGCCAGGTACACGACCACCCGTGGCGAAAAGCAGCGCCGCTTTCCCGGTGCGGAGACGTGGGAAAAGGCGCCGCGCTGGTTGCAGCTCACCCTGATGTGGACCGGCGGGCTGGCCGCGCTCAGCGTGATCTTCCTGATTCTGGCGGTGGCTTTCACCGCACGTTCGCTTCCCTCCTATGAAGAGCTTAAGGCCGCGCAGACTGCGCAGACCATCGTCGTGCGCGCGGCCGATGGCAGCGAAATCCTGGAGCTCGGGCCGAGCTATGGCGAATGGCTGGACAAGGAAGAGATTCCCGATGCGATGAAGCAGGCGATGATCGCGGTCGAGGACCGGCGGTTCTATTCGCACTTCGGGATCGATATCTGGCGGACCGGCGGCGCGCTGATCGAACCGATGACCGGGCGGCGTTCTCGCGTTGGCGGCACCTCCACCATTACGCAGCAGCTCGCGCGTAACATCTTCCTCAATTCCAACCGCACGATGGACCGCAAGCTGCGAGAGGCCGTGCTGGCGATGGCCCTAGAGATGAGCTTCGACAAGGAACAGATCCTCGAGCTCTATCTCAACAAGGTCTATTTCGGCGGCGGCGCCTATGGCGTCGACAGCGCCAGCCGCAAGTTCTTCAGCCATCCCGCGACGGAGCTTTCGACCGCAGAGGCCGCGATCATCGCCGGGCTGGTCAAGGCGCCGAGCCGATATTCGCCCACCGCCGATGTCGATGCCGCTGTCGGCCGTGCGCAGGTGGTGCTGCGCCTGATGCGCGAGCAGGGGCGGATCACCGCCGAAGAGGCCTCGGTCGATCCATCGGCGGTGAAGCTGAAGCAGGAAGCGGGGCAG
>JACLAD010011594.1_pt1 | contig 16335 bp, 16 predicted proteins | sample 8027901 | NCBI WGS metagenome assembly JACLAD01 (sample SAMN15725071, study PRJNA655200) | protist metagenome | isolation source: fluorescence activated cell sorting (FACS) single amplified genomes of... | place: Spain: Blaines Bay Microbial Observatory, Mediterranean Sea | collected 2016-07-05 | reverse complement strand
GAATTAAATTTATTTTTTCATTGATAATCATTTCACTTTTAACACCAGAAGGTACAGGTAAACAATTGTAAAACGTCCAATATGAATTATCTTCTGTTTTTGTTTTAGAGTAGACTCCAACTATAGGTAGCCTTGTACCGTTTTTTCTATACTTTTTAGGAAGTTTAACTTTTACTATCCTAATGATTGGATAAGAACCTATACCCAGTGATAAATCTGTTAAAGCAGCAATCAATGAGTTTTCATCATCAACGACTATAGCAGGATTTAAATCGCCTGATTTAAATAAATCTCTAATCGCTAGAAAAGTATAAATATCATATACTATTAATAGTATATTTAAAATATAGAAAAACCAACCTATAAAAATGGCTAACGCTATAAATAATGTATGGAAGAAAAGTGAAACAAAAAAATCTTCAAAGTGTATTCGAAACCATTTAAAAAAGTAAAGATCTAAGTTTGCTTGTCTACTCGCTCTGGCACTATAATTTAAGATTAAATGATTATGCTTTTGATTAATATTTATTTCTCCATTCTCAAAATTAGCATATATGATTGTATCATCGGGTTGTTCAAGTTGCCCTTTTAACTTTGGTAACCTATCATAAATCCAATCCTCAGAAACCTCGAATAAATTGTCAGTTTCCTCATAATCTGAGGAGTCTTCATCGAGAATAAATCTTTCTTCATTTTCTTGAATTAACCAATCTCCATCATATTTTGTAAAAACAATGATTTTTGAACTATTAATCGCATTTTGGCTCGCAATAAAACGCATAATATCTATTTATGTTTTTTAGTATAGTTTACTCATTTCCAAAATCCAATGCTCGTATCATTTTCATATAAGAATAGGCAAAAGACTGAATATTTTTAAAATCTAAAATAGATGTATCTGGCTTGAAATTAGGGAATTTTCCTTGACTAGCCTTTGTGATTTGGTGAATACGTTGGCGAATAGCAGCTTTATTAAATTTCTGTGTTTTAATGTTGTAATAAGTATTTTTGAAACCTAATGCTTTAAAAAACTCACCTTCCACGATTTCAAAATAAAAATGAAATAAGGCTCTATCAGGCTGTGGAACGGCAAATTCAAACATACAGTAACCTGCGATATAGCCTGGAATGGCTAATGCAACATCGGGATAGTTATTCTTTAAGTACCATTCCATATTCGGTAATTCACCGTCTATGAAGCTAGAAACGCGGTCATGATTGACAGGTGAAGTGATGCCAAAGGTCGCAATAGTGTGGTAAATTTCTTTGACCAATTCTTCTTTTGGGCGGTCATAAATACGCTTGAACTCGTCTATGAGTTGGTCGCATTTTTCTTCAATTGTTTTGTTATCACTAGCAAAATACTGTCGATGAATGCGCTCCAATGTTTCCATCATGAAGCCTTCGGGCTTGATGAGGTAATCCATTTTATAGGTCAAATCAAGTAGAAGATAGGCGACGGCTGCGTCTAGCTCGCGACGATCGAGCTTTTCGGAACGTTCCAAAACTTGTTCAATCCAACCACGAATAAACTGATGTTTGACATCTTTTTCGGTTAGTGTTCCATCTTGAATGTGCTGATTATCAATCGGAAAGAGTATCTTTTCGTACTCGTCGATTAGAATGTCATCGAGTTTGTCCGCGTTGGTAGAGACTTCTTTGAGTGCGTTGTACAATTTATAAGGCGAAGCGTCTATGAGGTCGGTATCGAAGCGCATGGAAATGTCATTGTTCCCATCAAGTGCAAAGCGACTGTAACGAAGCGTGTAATTGCGTTCCATGAGTTGCTTCATAAAAGCTAATTCTAGACCTGTAGCTTTCGCAACTTTCACTTCAACTTCGATGCGTTTGGCATCCGCGAGACCTAGGATTTTTTTAGAACCTTGTATGATTTCAAATTTCAGAATGCCATTGTCCATCCAATGACGCACATTACTTCCCTTATCGTTTTTTAAAAATTCTAAAAAAAGCGTTAAAGAAGGAATGTATCGTTCATTATCAAAAGCAGCAATCGAACCTTCCCATTGCTCATATTGCATATCCGATTTATAGGAATCGCTGTACCGTCCAAATGGAATACTCGGAACATCTTGAAGGGTTGCTTTACTGAAAAATCGTCCTAAAAAACTCATATGTTTTATATTGAATACAGAACCTGTCTGTCCAGTGTCTATCAAAAGGCGACAGGTTCTATATTTAGAGGCTAGACTTTCATTATATCTTCCTCTTTTTCTTTGAGTAAAGACTCGATTCTTGCATAGTAAGACTTTGACATTTTATCTGCACTAGCTTCTGCATCTTTACCAGCATCTTCAGGGTAGCCTTCTTTCACCGCATCTTTGATGCCTGAAATGGCTTCTCTTCTAGCACTTCGGATAGAGACTTTTGCATTTTCACAATAAGATTTTGCTCTTTTTACAAATTCTCTACGACGTTCCTCGGTCAACGGTGGCATGATGATACGAATGACTTCGCCATTGTTTTGAGGCGTCAAACCCATATTGGCTTCAAAGATTGATTTTTCAATCGCAGCAATCACCGATTTTTCAAAAGGTGTAATCGCAATGGTTCTTGCATCTGCTACGGTGACACTTGCTACTTGCTTTAGTGGCGTTGGCATGCCGTAATAAGAAACTTGTAAACCATCGAAAATATTAGAAGATGCTTTACCTGTTCTGATTTTTGATAATTCACGTTGAAGATGTGAAATGGCACTTTTCATATCATCTTCAGCAGATTCCATATATAAATCTATATCTTCTTGCATAACTTGTATTTTGTAATTCTTTGATTATTTACAGTATCTGGATAGATAATAGCAAATTTTTATAAGAAATCAAATTTTCTAAAAGTATAAACTATCAGGTGTGATATATTATTTTGATAATCTCATCACTTAGTATTCAGTCAAGTTAATCCTTACTTAACCAATGTCCCTATATTTTCACCTTTGATGATATTCATCAAATTATCTGGATCATTGATATCAAAAACGATAATTGGTAGATTATTTTCTTGACAAATGGTGAACGCTGTCATATCCATCACTTTCAATCCTTTGCTGATAACATCATTGAAAGAAATTGTATCGTACTTAGTAGCTGTCGGATCTTTTTCTGGGTCAGCAGTATAGATTCCATCTACTCTTGTCCCTTTCAGAATGACTTCTGCGCCAATTTCATTGGCTCTAAGTGCCGCAGCAGAGTCTGTTGTAAAGAATGGATTTCCTGTACCGCCACTGAAAATGAGTACTCTTCCTTTTTCTAAATGACGAATCGCTCTACGACGAATATATGGTTCTGCAATTTTATTGACTTCAATGGCTGAGATGAGGCGTGTATAAAGTCCTACTTTCTCCAATGCGCTTTGAAGTGCCATACCATTGATGATGGTTGCCATCATTCCCATATAGTCACCTTGAACGCGTTCAATTCCTGAATGATGCGCATTTAGGCCTCGAAAAATATTTCCACCACCGATAACAACTGCTATCTCAACACCAACTTTAGCAATTTCTTTGATTTTTGTAGCATAATGTACCAACATTTCTGGTGAAATTCCAAAACCTTGATCTCCCATCAAAGACTCGCCACTTAGTTTGAGTAATACTCGTTTATATTTTAAAGACATCTTATTATTTTAGACCTGATTGTAGTCAGGTAGGTTTCATGATTCTAAATTTCAAGTGTTTTTATGATAGAGTTATTTTAATTCAGCAGACAAAAATACAGATTTCGGTGAATGATTTTTGAATTTTGGGTGAATGATTTTTTGAGAAGTCGATCTTTGGTGATTTTGGGTATAAAAAAAGCGAACTGTCAGGGACAATTCGCTTTTTTTATAAGTACTAATGAATTAAGCTAAATCCATTCTTGTGAAAGCAGTTACTTTCAAGTCTTTATCAACTGACTTTAGATAAGCTTTTACAGATTCTTTGCTCGTACTCTTAACGTATAATTGGTTCATCAACGTTTTCTCTTTGAAAAGAGATTTATTCAATTTACCATTTACAATACCTTGAATCATCTTCTCTGGCTTGTCTGGCATTTGTTGACGAGTTATTTCCATGTGTAAAGCACGCTCTTTTTCGATAACATCTGCTGAAATATCTTCCTTATCAATAGCTACAGGACTCATAGCAGTGATTTGCATCGCTAGGTTTTTACCAGCCGCTGCAATATCGTCACTTGCTTTGCTCAATCCTACAAGAACACCTACTTTGTATCCTGCGTGAATATAAGCAACTACTTGTTCTGCTTCTAAAGTAGCGTATTTTTTGATTTCAATCTTTTCGCCAATTACACCTGCCATCTGAGTAGTACGCTCAGCAACAGTCATTTCATCATTGAAAGCTAATGCGTTGAAAGCATCTTTATCCGCAGGGAAACTATTTAATGCGATAGTAGCCAATTCTTTAGCAGAATTGATAAAATCTTCGTTTTTAGCAACGAAGTCAGTCTCAGCAGATAGGTTCATGCTGATACCTTTCTTACCATCTTCGCTAACCATAGCAATCACAACACCTTCCGTTGCGTTACGGTCAGCGCGCTTACCCATGATTTTTTGTCCTTTCTTACGAAGGAATTCTACAGCTTTGTCAAAATCACCTTCTGCTTCGGTTAATGCTTTCTTACAATCCATCATACCTGCTCCTGTCAGGTCGCGGAGTTTTTTTACATCTTTTGCTGAAATCTTCACTCTATAATAAATTTAATAATTTTAAGAATTTCGAATATTTCGCGAAGTTATAAGTTGAATATTAATTGATTGTTAAATTGCTATGATTGTTAAGGTTGTCTTCCAAAATTGAACTTTACGATGACAATCCTAACAATCATAGCAATTCAACAATTAATAATATTTAAGCTTCTGCTTTTGCTTCTTCTTTCTTCTTTTGATTATCCTTTTTACCTTTATTTGCTTTGCGCTCTTCTAAACCTTCACGAATAGCATCAGTCACATATTTAGTGATGATTGCAATTGATTTTGAAGCATCGTCATTTGCAGGAATAGGGAAATCAATTTTGGTTGGATCAGAGTTTGTATCAACCATACCGAAAGTACGAACATTTAGTTTTTTCGCTTCTTGTACTGCGATGTGTTCATGGTGAATATCAACGATGAACATAGCAGAAGGAATACGGTTTAGGTTTTCGATACCACCTAATACACGGTTTAATTTGTCTTTCTGACGAGTCAACATCAAACGCTCTTTCTTCGTGATGTTCGTTACATTTTCGTCATTCAACATTTTGTCGATAGACTGCATTTTCTTTACAGACTTACGGATAGTCGCAAAGTTAGTCATCATACCACCTAACCAACGTTCAGTTACGTGTGGCATGCCTACACTTTCAGCAGCTTCTACAACGATTTCTCTAGATTGCTTCTTAGTAGCAACAAATAATATCTTTTTACCTGATTTAGCCATGGCTTTCATTGCTTTCGCAGCTTCTTCCATGCTTTCAAGTGTTCTATTCAAGTCTATGATGTGAATACCTTTTCTTTCCATGAAGATATAAGGCAACATCTTAGGATTCCACTTCTTCTTCATGTGTCCGAAGTGAACGCCAGCATCCAATAATTCTTTATAGGTTGGCTTCTGCATTTCCTTTTATTTAAAACCTAGTTTTCAATGACCGAGTGACTGAATAATTCAATGAATGAATATTTTCTATGTCGAACGTCTAAAGAAAGTACTAGGTGAATTTTCTAAAAAAATGATTGACAAAAGAGTTTTTTGAAAACAGATAATTGATTTTGAAATATTTGATAAATGAATTCCGAAATCGTACATCTGAGTTCCAAAATCGTTCTAACGTTTTGAGAACTGGAAACTCTTTCTTGCTTTTGGCTTACCGTATTTCTTACGTTCCACCACGCGAGAGTCACGAGTAAGGTATTTCTTAGCTTTAAGTCCTGGACGAAATTCTGCGTTCAACTTAATCAAAGCTCGTGAAATTGCCATACGTGTAGCTTCTGCTTGTCCTTTGAAACCACCTCCTGATACGTTTACTTTTACATCGTAAGCACCTTCAACACCTGCTGTCGTGAATGGATCTTCGACATTGCGTGTCATGTGCATTTGCGGGAAATAATCTTTGTAATCTTTTCCATTGATAGTGATAACGCCACTACCTTTTCTAAGATATACACGAGCAACCGCAGCTTTACGTCTTCCTATTGCATTAATTTGTTCCATAATAAAGAGCAATTATATTTCTAAAGTTTCTGGTTGTTGAGCGGTGTGCGGATGCTCTGTACCAGTATAAACAAATAATTTTCTATACATTGCGCGACCTAATTTACCTTTTGGTAACATGCCTTTTACAGCGTGTTCTACTGGGTAAGTAGGTTTCTTAGCTAACATTTCATTGATAGTCACGCGCTTTTGACCGCCAGGATAAAGCGAGTAAGAGATGTATTCTCTTTGATTACCTTTATCACCTGTCAAGCGGATTTTTTCAGCGTTGATTACAACCACATAGTCACCTGTGTCGGTGTGTGGTGTATAGCTTGGCTTGTGCTTACCGCGAAGAATAGTCGCTACTTTAGTACCAAGACGACCTAGAACTACGTTCTCTGCATCTACCACATACCACTTGCGCTCTACGTCTTCTTTTCTTGCCGACTTCGTCTTGTAACTTAACGTATCCACGATTATTAATTTTGAATGAAATAATTTTGAACCTGACTGACGTCAGGCAAATTTTTAAATGATTGGATATGATATAAAAAAAATCGAACTACCCAGTCCTTCAAAAACGATGCAAATGTAAGGTTAAAAGAATCGTTTTGCAAACATTTGTTGAAAATATTTTTATTTACACCTTCATAACTCATTGATAAACAGTTGAATTTTCGCACAGAAATTTAAAAGGCAATAAATAAAGGCAAGAGAAGAATATTTTAAAGAATGGTTGAAAGGTGCTTTTTTAGAATTTTAAGGTGCTTTTGTCGAATATTACTACCATTTAATTCTTAAAAATATATTTTACTCAAAACTTTCTGAATATGACTTTTAAAAGACTAGACCACACTAAGGCTTTGACCTCAAAGAATAAGCATCCTTGGTACGGATTTTTGGGTATATTATTTTGGCTTGCATTTCGCCTTCAAGAGTATGCAGCGCCTTGGGAAAAGAATACTTTAGTATTAGTAGGTATATTTGGGCCAATCTTAAATGGTCTTTGGAGTAGAGCAAAATGGTTCAAAGAGAAAGAGGTCATTGGTTCGCTTGAAATCAATGAATATGAAATCATTGTAGATGATGAAAAGGATAAAATACCTATTGCGCAGGTCAATCGGATCAAACTAACAAGTAATGATTATCTCAGCACTAGCTTCTATTGGATAACTAGTTCGAAGAGTGCGCAGCTAAGAGGCGCAACCGAAATCGAGGTTGAAACAAAAGATGGAACATTTATCATCTTTCGTTTTGTCATTGAGAACAAGGAGCAATGGAGTGATTTTAGAAAGGTAGTTCTATCGTTTTACAAGAATGGTGTTCAAATGGAAGAATTTTTAGGATATAGAAAGAGAGCGTATTTATTAGAACCTTTTAAGTCAAGGCGTAGCATCAAATTATTACCAATTTCAAAACTAAATAGCTAAAATGAATTATGATTTATTGGATATCAATAAACCGCTAGAAGGTAGAACACAGTATCCTTGGTCAAAGCCAGCCATGTTTTTCCTATTCATAGTATTTTACCTCAATGCCTTATCAGCGGATTGGGAACGAAATATCCTTTTCGTTCTTGCCATTATTTTTATCACTTTAGGGCGCATCTTGAAAAGAAAATGGTACAGTCAAGATGATATTATTGGAAAAATGCATCTGGATGAGCTTCAAGTCACTATAAATAATCAACAGGTTTTTCTATTAGATGATATAACGCATATAAAACTAGCATCGAATGGTTATTGGAGTAAAAGCATCGAATGGATTAGAAATGATAAAATCTTGAATGGTGCGACAGAAATTGAAATTCAATATAAAAATGGAAGAAGTTATGAGTATCGCTTTGTCATAGATTCTGAACAACACTATAGTAGCTTGAAGGATTTTCTGGTCAAATGTTATCGAAAGAATATTTCTATTTCTGAAACAGTCGGCGATAAAAACAAAGCTTTTCTTCTGAAATCTGTTAGTGAAATGACTTATGCTGAAATACAGAAAATCAAGAAAAAACTAAAAATATCGAACTAAAAGACAAGCTACACTAAATCTAGATAATCTGGTGTAGCTATATAAAAAATACCGTTACTCTTCAGAAAAGAGATGAGAGAAAAATTTGTTTTACGCCAATTAAAATTGTCAAAGAACGTTAAAATTGAAGTAAAACACTTTCTTTCATCTCTCCTCTCTGTTCTTCTATCTCTCTTCTAAATAGTTACAATATACTTTATGAATGCGCAGCCTTTTCCGTCGGAATAAAAATCCGTTTGTCTGCGATAAACGTCCCAAACGGGATGACAGAAGCCACAAATGCCCAAAACATGGTTTTGTAACTCCAATCATATTCAATCTTTACACGTATAACAGCCAAGATGTATAATAGAAATAAGATACCGTGTGACATCCCGATATACATATTCGGTTCAGGAATATTTGCTAAATATTTAAGTGGCATCGTTACGAAAATAATCAACAAAAGCGATACGCCTTCAAAAAATGCCATAATCCGCAATCTTCCAATTTCTGTTTTAAAAAGCTCTTTTAAATTCATGTTTTTTTATCAACTGATTTACTAATTCACTACATTGTAATAATAACCTTTCCTTTCACTTTTCGTTCCATCATTTCCTCCAGTGCTTTTGGCGTGTCTTCCAATGGATAACGACCGTGAATGTATGGTTTTAATTTTCCTTGTCCGAAGTACTGAATGAGTTCTACCGTATTTTGGAAATTTCCTTTAGGATTGCGCATCGCGAAACTGCCCCAAAATACACCAACTATCTGACAACCTTTCAACAAAGCAAGGTTTAAAGGAATTTTTGGAATATCACCAGCAGCAAAGCCAATCACCAAGAATCGACCTTCCCAAGCCGTAGCACGTAGTGCTGCCTCCGAAAAATCACCACCAACAGGATCATAAATCACATCAGCACCTTTGCCACCTGTGAGTTCTTTTACACGTTTTTTCAAATCTTCCTCACGGTAATTGATTACTTCATCCGCGCCATATTCCTTACAGAGTTCAAGTTTCGCAGCAGTAGAAGCAGCAGCGATAACCTTTGCGCCCATCAATTTTCCGAGTTCAACCGCAGCTAAACCAACACCTCCTGAAGCACCTAGGACTAGAAGCGTCTCGCCTTCTTTGAGTTTCGCGCGATCTTTCAATGCGTAGTAAGAAGTCCCATATGCCATCATAAACGACGCAGCTACATCATAATCTAGCATCGGTGGCTTCGGAAAACAAGAATTCGCAGGCACGATTACCTCTTCGGCAAATCCTCCGTGTGAAACCAAACCAAAAACTTCGTCTCCAACCTTATGGTTTTTGACACCTTCACCTACGGCTTTTACCACGCCCGCAATATCACTTCCTGGCGTGAAAGGCATTGGTGGCTTGAATTGATACAGTCCTTGAATGATTAAAGTATCAGGAAAATTGACACTGCAAGCTTTGGTAGAAACCAACACTTCGCCCTTTTTGGGCGTTGGAGATGGTAAATCTTCTAAAACTAGTTTGGACGGTGGTCCATATTCTTTGCATAAAATGGCTTTCATCTAATTATATGTTAGGTTTGTTGAAATTTCTTTAAAAGTAGACATTTTTGGAATATCTTCTAAACAAGAACCTAAAATATGATTAAAATACTTCCATCAAAATAGATAACCATTTACACAGAACACTCTATTGAAGAGATAAAGGAGATGTTGAGTAATGATACTTATATAAATAGCTTGGGATAATCAATAAGTTGTACCGTTTTATATAGAAGTTGTATAAATAACTGGCTATCAAACCTATAAGGTTTTAAAAACCTTATAGGTTTCGCCGAATAAATATGTCCGACTACTTATACCGAAGTACTTAGATATGCCAAATCCTAAAAATTTGACATATCTAATATACCTTCTCTAAGGATACTGCTCCAACAAATGAAACTGATAGAAATGGTATCTCACATGCTGATAAACTTGTAAACTCAACTCGCCATAAGTTAACTCTCCCATAAAAGCATTATAGCATTTGAAATCAGGATGAGCATCAAAATGATTGTAAAAACGCTCAATCGCTTCCGTGACGCCTGCCTTTGCTTCTTCAAAATCATCATATCGTAAAGCTGGCAAATCTGCTTTGGTTTTATCACTGGAACGATATTTAAAAATCGCACCATATTCATTGATGAATTGCTTGAAGCGAATCTGTCCTTTTGTTGGCGGATTTTCGACCTCACCTTTTCGTTTGGTCACTATCTTGGTTGTCCAAGTCAAATGCTCGACCATGTGCTGTGCCGTCATTAGTCCGAATCGTGGTGCTACATCAGCTTTTAATTGGTCTAAAAGTTTTGGTACTTCGTTAAGGAGGAAATCCTTATGTTCCTGTTTTACTTCCATAGTTAGGTTGTATTAATAGGTGTAAATGTTTGAAATATTCTTTTAAATGATAAAACTATCTCCCTTTATCTACTCAAATGGGACTGCTATCTATTCATTTAAAAGATTGATACATTTCATTTTTATATTTGTAGAACTTATCTAATGTTCATTAGTTTGATAAATTAGAACAAATTTTTATTTAAAAATACCATAAATATTAAGAGTATGAAGGTAAAATTGTTAACATTTCTACTAACACTTTTGGTAGCTAGTGCTTTTGCACAAGAAAATAGCACCAAAATCAATTTCGTTGAGTATGACTTGGACAATGGTTTACACGTCATTTTACACGAAGACCACACCACACCTATCGTTGCCGTTTCTATCATGTACCATGTAGGTTCAAAAAACGAAAATCCTGAGCGTACAGGTTTTGCGCACTTCTTTGAACACTTATTATTTGAAGGTTCAGAAAACATCAAGCGTGGAGAATTTGATAGCTACGTTAGTAATGCAGGTGGTACATTGAATGCCAATACTTCGTTTGATAGAACTTATTACTTCGAAATCCTTCCTTCTAATCAATTGGAACTAGGACTTTGGTTAGAGTCTGAGCGTTTGCTACACGCAAAGGTTGAAAATGTAGGTATCGAAACGCAGCGTCAAGTAGTAAAAGAAGAACGCCGTCAACGCGTCGATAATCAACCTTATGGCTCTGTTTTGGAGCAAACCATGAGTCATCTATACTCTGAGCATCCTTACAAATGGCCTATCATTGGTTCTATGGCACACTTGGATGCAGCACAAGAAGAGGATTACGTGAATTTTTATAAAACATTCTATGTGCCAAATAATGCGGTGTTGTCTATCGCAGGAGATATTAACATCGAGCAGGCAAAACAATGGATTGCAAAATATTTTGGTGATATTCCAAAAGGAACTAAAGCCATTCCAAGACCTGATATTAAAGAACCACCTTTGACAGCAGAAGTAAGAGATACGGTTTGGGATAATATCCAATTGCCAGGTGTAATTCAAGGTTACCGCATTCCACCTCAGGGTACTGATGATTACTATGCTGTGGATATGTTAGCGACTTTAATGTCAAGAGGTGAAAGTTCTCGTTTCAATAAGCGTCTAGTCGATGAATTAGAATTAGCCCTTTTCGTTGGTACTTTTCCGCTGAACCTAGAGGATGAAGGCGTTGCATTGACATTTGGTATCGCCAATATTACAACAGATGCCAAAGACCTCGAAACTGAAATGGATAAAATGTACGAAGAAGCTCGTAATGAATTGATTTCAGAGAAAGAATTTCAAAAGCTACAAAACCAAGTTGAGTCTAGTTTCATTCAGTCGAACTCAACTATGGCTGGTATCGCTGAAAGTTTAGCGAATTACCATATGTACTTTGATGATACGAATTTGATAAATACAGAACTCGAACGCTATCGTGCAGTTACTCGCGAAGACATTAAGCGTGTGGCAAATAAGTATTTTATCAAAACCAATCGTACTACTTTACACTATCTTCCAAAAGGTCAAAAGCCTCAAGAAGATGAAACAGAACAAGGCGAGTAGTAACGGATTGTTGAATTGCCTTTATTGCTAAAAGAACCAAGTACTTCGATAAAATTGTTTGATTGTTAAAATTGTCGAATTGTTATCTACAATAGCATAGAAACCATTGATGAATAACAATTTAACAATCATAGCAATTATGACAATTATATAGTTTTTTGCACAAATGAATGCACTAAACTATTTAAAGTCTAGGATAACAATCATAGCAATCACAACAATTGTAACAATCATCTTAATTATTCAATCAATCATTCATTTAACTATGAAAAATATATTTTTCTTTTTAATAGTAGCAATACTATTTGTTCAGTGTGATGCTACCAAAAAAGCAGGTGATAGCACTGTCAGTAATAACACCACCAATCCAGGCCCAGTAGCTGAGGTTTCAGATGATGGCGGTACGTTAGATAGAAGTATTCCGCCAACGGCTGGGCCAGCTCCAGAAATCAAGATTGGCGAGTACGATAAATTCAAATTGGACAACGGTATGGAAGTTATCGTTGTAACAAATGATAAATTACCAAGGGTTTCTTTCTCGTTACAAGTTGATGTTGACCCGATGTTGGAAGGTGACAAAGCAGGCGTTGTTGACTTAACAGGTCAAATGTTGCGTCGTGGAACAAAATCCAAATCTAAGGCAGAACTAGATGAAGAGATTGACTTTATTGGTGCAAATTTAAGCACGAGTGGGCGTAGTATTTCTGCTTCTTCACTGAGCAAACACCAAGATAAGTTATTAGAAGTGATGTCAGACCTTGTATTAAATCCAAATTTCAAAAAAGAGGAATTGGATAAAGTCAAAAAACAGACCATCTCAGGTTTAGCATCGGGCAAAGATGACCCAAATAATATTTCTTCTAATGTGGCTGATGTTTTAAACTACAGCAAAGACCATCCTTACGGTGAGCTAACAACAGAGGAAACTGTTGAAAATGTATCTGTTAAAGACTGTGAGAATTACTTTGATACGTATTTCAAACCGAATACAACGCGCTTAATCATCGTTGGTGACGTGGACTCTAAGGCAATTAAAGGTCAATTAGACAAGTATTTTGGTGATTGGGAAGAAGGAGATGTTCCGACGCACAGTTATGAAAATCCTAGTTTACCGAAAGCCGCAGAAGTAGCATTCGTAGACAAACCAGGAGCAGTTCAGTCTGTTATCAGAATTACTTACCCTATTGAGTTCAAGCCTGGTTCAACCGATGCCATTAAAGCTAGTGTGATGAATACTATTCTTGGAGGAGGTAGTTTTTCTGCTCGTTTATTCCAGAACCTTCGTGAAGACAAAGCTTATACTTATGGTGCATATTCTAGGTTGCGTTCAAATGAACTCATTGGTTCGTTTTCAGCTTTTGCCAGCGTTAGAAATGAAGTTTCAGATAGTGCTGTTACAGCGTTTTTATACGAAATAAGCCGTATGCGTGATGAGAAAGTAGCGGAAGATGATTTGAATAAAATCTTAAATCAAATGACAGGTAGTTTCTCTCGTTCACTAGAACGTCCTGAAACAGTAGCTCGTTTTGCTAAAAATATTGAAAAATACAATTTACCGAAAGATTATTACAAAAACTACTTGAAAAACCTTCGTGCGGTAACCGTGGATGATATTCAAGAAATGGCTAAAAAATATCTTCATCCAAGTAATGCGCATATTTTGGTCGTTGGTAATAAAGACGAAGTAGCTGCTAAGTTGGCTAAGTTCTCTGCGGACGGTACCGTTAGTTTTTATGATACAGAAGGCGAACGCATTGAAGAGTCTAGTTCAGAAGTGCCAACGGATTTGACAGGGAAAGCTGTAGTTGAAAAATACATTGAAGCGATTGGTGGAGCAAAAGCTGTCAATAGTATCAAAAGTGGCGAAATGTCCATCTCGATGGGCATGATGGGACAAAAGGCTGATGTCAGTATGTCTTTTGAAACTGGTAAAAGTTTCCAACAAGAGATGTCAGCGAATGGTCAAGTCATGATGAAGCAGGTTTTTGATGGCAAAACTATGTCAAATGGTATGCAAACACAGACACTAGAAGGTAAAGAACTAGAGTCTCAACAAGCACAGACTTATGTTGCGGATGAAGTGTTTTATTTAGCTAGTAAATATACTTTTGATTTAAAAGGTGTTGAAAAAGTTAATGAGAAAGACGCTTATAAAGTAGTTATTAGTTCTGAAAGTGGTATCAAATTGACGAATTACTACGACAAGGAAACAGGTCTGAAAGTCCGTTCTATCACTTCGCAGGAAACACCAATGGGCGCAATGACCATTACTGCGGACATGAAGGACTACAAAGAGTCAGGAGGTATCAAGTATCCGAGTACGATTACTCAGAAAGCTGGGCCGCAAAATATCGAGATGAATGTAAAATCTGCTACGTTCAAGAAATAGCAGGTTGAATGTTGAATAACAAACAAGGAATATCAAATGTCAAAGTACTTTAATAAAAACTTCAATATTCGATATTCTTTGTTCATTATTCGTTATTCGTTATTCCCTAAAGCTTATCATCCACAGATTTCAATTCTGTTTCATCATACGTTCCAAACCAATTCGTGAGTTGTTCACGCGCTTGTTTTTTCACTTCGTCATTCACGTATGCAGCAATCGTCACCAAACCAAAACCTAGCAATCCAACATCATCGGTAAAACCTAAAAACGGTGTCAAATCTGGAATAGCATCCAATGGCGCAATGAAATAAGCCAAAATACCTGTAATTATTCGTTTCGCCCAAGCAGGCGTTTCTTTTCGCTTGAAAGCGTAGAACAAAAGCAAAACGCTGTATACTGTTCGGATTCCTGTTCGCTTGGCATATTTCGTTATTTTATTCCAAAGCGAGGATTCCTTCACAGGCGTGTCTGCGTGTTCATTTATTTGTTCGTTATATTTTTTTTCGTCTTCTGTCATCTAAAAAGTTTGTACAAAAAATTATCTTCTCTCATAAATTTAAAAAAATTATAAGAACATAAGTTCAGAAAAAAGAGTTAATCCTTTATATTATTCGACGAAAGAAAGGCATTGATGCCACAGAGTGGTAGACACTTTCTCTAAAATGAATAAGTTTGTATTTCACTTCAACGAATAACCAATGAATAAAACGCGCTCGCTGAAAGTCATCAACAAACATCAAGAAACTGCAAATACGGTTACGCTTCACTTAAAACCAACGGATCATCAACCGATGGAATATCAAGCAGGACAATTTTTAACTTTTATATTCAAAAATCTAGGCGTGCAGGAAGTGCGCCGTTCTTACTCCATTAGTTCCGCGCCAAGTGTCGATAATATTTTAGCGATTACTGTCAAAAAAGTGAGCAATGGCTTGGCTTCAAAATATTTAACAGAAGTTGTTGAAGTTGGAGAAACATTAACTTGTCTAGCACCTGCGGGACAATTCACCATTCAAACAAAGCCCGAAAATCAAAGAGATATTTTTCTAATCGGTGGCGGAAGTGGCGTAACACCGCTTTTTTCGATTATCAAAGAAACTTTGAATAAAGAAGTAAAATCACGGGTAACGCTGCTTTTAGCCAATAGAAATAAAGCGAGTATCATTTTCAAAAAAGAACTAGATGCGCTTGCAACGCAATTCTCTGAGCAGTTTCAAATAATCCATTTTTTAAGTCAACCAAAGGATAAACCAACTTCTTCTATCAAAAATATTCGGTATCAAACGGGCTATATCAGCAATTTCTATATAGAACAATTGGTCAATAAGCATTTACAGTTTGAAAAGGATAAGGCACAGTTTTTTATCTGTGGCCCAGAAGGTTTGATGCTCAAAGCGCAGATGATAGTCAATTTTATTGGCTTTCCAAAGTCCAATATTCATAAAGAGATTTTTGTAATAAAAGAACTACCTCGCCCAGATTTTGAACAGTTACCCGATGCTCAAGTCCTTTTAAGAACCAATCAGCAAACATATGAGTTCAAAGTAAAAAGTGGACAAAACCTCTTAGAGGCTGCAAGTCAGGCAGGTTTAGAGTTACCTTTTAATTGTAAAAGCGGTATTTGTACCGTCTGCGCTTGCCAATGCGAAACAGGAATAGTCAAAATGTACACGCAAGAAGGCGTTTTTGACTCTGATATCGTGAAAGGGTTAGTTTTTACCTGCGTAGGCTATCCGTTGACTGAAAAAATTGAATTAGAATTATAAAGCTTCAACTTTCCAAACACGCAAATACGAATTAGTGACAGCATAAT
>JACLAD010008416.1_pt1 | contig 16335 bp, 10 predicted proteins | sample 8027901 | NCBI WGS metagenome assembly JACLAD01 (sample SAMN15725071, study PRJNA655200) | protist metagenome | isolation source: fluorescence activated cell sorting (FACS) single amplified genomes of... | place: Spain: Blaines Bay Microbial Observatory, Mediterranean Sea | collected 2016-07-05 | reverse complement strand
TGATCCTGTCTTCGGGGCCCGTTCCCCTGCCGGTTCTGGAACGGGCGGTCTCCGCCTATGTCGCGGCGGCGCGCGGCTGAGCGGGCCCTATCATTCCGCGTCCGGCAGGCGGACGACCGAAGGGTCGCGTTCGCCCGTAAGCGCCCAGGAAATGAGCGAGAGCGGGATCACGCCCTCGTCCTCGAGCTCGTCCATGAAGCGCTTCAGAGTATAGTCTTCGCCGCGCATGTGGCGGTAATCCATCAGCAGGCGGTCCATCATGGCGGCGCCGGTCAGATAGCTCGTGCCGTAGCCGGGCTGGCGCAGATAGAGCTGCTGCTCGAAACCGAGCAGCGACAGGTCCGGGCTCATCCAGCCGCGCGGCGTCCATTCGACATGGAAGTCCGAGGCTTCCTTCATCGTGAACTCGTTTGAATGGGCATAGAGAGAGGCGAGGCCGCGCGCCGCCCGTTGCGCCTGCATGATCCAGACGACCTCGCGGGCGCGCGGATTGCCGTCGTAGAACCCGGCATGGAGCATCATCTCCTCCATGCCCGTCGCGAGGCCTTCGGCCCGGCTGTCGAAGATATTGTAGAGAAGCGGCTCACGCCGGACCGACCGCTCATGCGGGTCGTTCTTGATCCGGTCGAGATCGAACCAGTGATGGAAATGCGGCCAGAGCGCTTCAGGGGCGGAATGGGTGACGCGGTCGAAGAAATGGCGCTCTTCCTCGGGCACGAATGAGCCGATGCGTTCGAGGAGGACCGGCTCGTGGCGCGGCGTCACCGTGACGATGTCGGCTTCGTCGAGGAAGCGGATATAGGCGCGCGCCGTGTCGGTGGCGCGCTGCCGATAGTCTTCGGGGGTCGCGACCGGATCGAGCGGCGGCAGGTCGCAGTTGCGCTGCTCCTCCAGCGCCAGCGCCGCATGCGCGCGGGCGAGCTCGCGCTTCATCAGCGTGACCTCGTCTTCCCAGCTATAGGGCACGAGGCGCACGTTCCGCAGGTACCAGCTGTAATTGTCTTTCCCGATGCCCGAGGGGCCCGTCTTGGACCTGCCCTCCTCCGCCAGCCATTCCGCGAAATCGTCCGTGGACGCGATCGCTTCGTCGATGGCCGAAAGGAGGCTTGCGTGTTCGGGTGAGACCGCCGCTCGCAGGTCTCTGAGATCGCGCGACTGCTCCTTGATCGTCTCGGTCCCCGCCAGCCAAAGGTCCCGCGCATCGCCGGTCAGATTGCGGCGGGCCTGGGCATTGAGCGGAGCGATCACCGCCAGCTCACGCTCAAGGCGCGCGGCATCGTCTGCTGAGAGCGGCATTTCGTACTGCCACAGCTCGACGACGGCGGCATGGGTGGGGCCTTCATGGGCGGGCGTGTCGCTCTCATAGGTCCAGACGGACTTGTAGAAGGCGGGGTCCCGCGCCCAGGGCCGCAGAACCTCGATATTGAACTTCAGGCCGTTCATCTCGGCGCGGAGGATATTCCAGTCCACGAAATCGGCGCGGCTCCACCCGGCGGTGTCCAGCGTGCGTAGCCGCTCTGTGATCGCGGGCAGATCCGCCTGCTTCGCCGCCACCGCTTCGGCGGAGTAGTCGGGGACGCCGTCTTCGAATTCCGGCGCCTCGAACGCCCTCCAATCCTTGAAGAGAGCCACCAGTTCCTCGGGACCGTTCTTCGGCGAAGCCTGGAAACCGCTCATGACGACGACTCCGGTCAGCAATAGAAGAATTCGAAATAGCATGCCGTGCTGCCCCCACGATAGCGGCGCCGCCCATCAGTGGCGCGCCGCTATGCGAGCCTAGGAAACCGCTCCCGGTTTCACAATGATCTTGTTCGTAGGGAGAACCGGTGTTCGCCAGACGGTGCTCAGCTTTCTGCCGTTGGTTGTGCCATGCCGACGCTTCGCCGCGTTGACGAGAGCCCGATCGCGCTCCTACCTTGCGCGCCCGAGCAGGTATTCTTTTCCCCCCAAAGCCACATTTCCGGAGCGACGATCGTGACGACGCCAGTCAAGCTCGATACCGAGTCGAGGGAATATGTGACATCCTTTGCCCGCGGGCTCGAGGTCATCCGCGCGTTCACCCGTTCGCGGCCGCGCATGACGCTGAGCGAGGTGGCGAACGCGACCGGCATGACGCGGGCGACCGCGCGCCGCTTCCTTCTGACCCTGGTGGTCGAGGAATACGTCGCCTTCGACGGCAAGCATTACAGCCTGCAGCCGAAGGTCCTCCAGCTCGGCTACTCCGCCCTCTCCTCGATGGAGTTGTGGGAGGTCGCCGCGCCGGTGCTCCAGTCGCTGGCCGACCGGCTGCAGGAAACCTGCCTGACCTGCGTCCTTCACGGACCCAATGTCATCTACACCGCCAAGGCCATGTCCCAGCGGCTCGTGAATATCGGCATCACCGTCGGCAGCAGCGCGCCGGCGCATTGCGTCTCGTCGGGGCGGGTCATGCTGTCCGCCCTGCCCGAAGACGAGCTCGATGCCTATCTCGATACGCTCGAGATTAAGGTCTTCACGCCCAACACGACCACCTCGAAGGTCAAGCTGCGCAGCGAGATCGAGAAGGCGCGGGGTCAGGGATGGGCGATCGTCGATCAGGAGATGGAGCTGGGACTGCGCTCTGTCTCGGTGCCGATCCGCGACATTCATGGCGCGGTCGTGGCGGCGCTCAACATCCCCTGCCCCACATCGCGGCTCACCATGGAAGACATCAAGACCAAGATCGTGGCGGAGATGCTCACTGCCTCGCATGAGATCACGCAGGGCCTGAAGCAGGGCATGTAGCCCTCACCTCGTCCCGATCACCTCGTGCAGGCGGGCCGCGCTCGCCCCGCGAGCCCAATCGCATGCAAGCTCTCCCAGACGCGGCCCGGCGGTCAGGCCGAGCCACGGCGCGGACAGGGCGAGCAAGCCCGCCACAGGCTCTTCGGCGACCGGCATCCAGCTGTCATTGCCGTTCACCTCATGCGCCCAGGCGCGGGCGACCTCGAGGCTGGCGATCTCGGGAACCAGATCGGCGGCGAGGTCCCGGTTGGCCCGTCCCGCCTCGGGGTCGACCGACACGGAGCCGTCCGCGGCTCTCTTCGCGGTCCACCCGCCGCCGATGACCACCGATCCGTCCGCGCGCTGTTTGAGGGTCAGCCTGTCGGACGCGGAATAGATGAGTTGGCCGATCAGCGGCCGCGTCGGGACTGTCTCCTGCAGCTGGATCGGGAAGCCTGCCATCGGGAGATCGTGACCGAGGGCGCAGAGGCTCGCGCCGGTCGCGTTGACGACGCGGCGGGCCCGGACCTCGCTCGTTTGCGTGCGGACACGGAAGGCTTCTCGGTCAGGGGCGACCGAGAGGACCGCGTCGCGATAGCGGATCTCCGCCCCGGCGGCGGCCGCCGCCGCGGCGAAGCGGCTGAGAGCCAGTGAGGGATCGCAATCCGCCTCGCCCCTCGTATAGGCCGCCCCTCGGAGGCCGGGCCGCAGATGCGGCGCCCGCTCGTAGAGCGCCTCCGGATCCAGAAGCTCGACGTCGAGGCCGGCGGCGCGTTCGACATGTGCCTTCCGCCGCACGACCTGCATCTCCTCCTCTGTCGACGCGACCAGGAGCGCGCCGATGTTCCTGAAGCCGACCGGCCCCACCAGCGCCTCGGCCGAGCGCCACGCTTCGACAGCGGAACAATAGAAGGGAATGAGCGCGGCGAAGCGCTCGGACCATGCCCGAGGCCTGTCTCGGAAGGGTGCAAAGGGGATCTGAAGGTGAAGGTTGCCGGCGCTCTGCGGGGTGCTCCCGCAGCCGCGAGCGCCAGCCTCCAGCACCACAACGCCGAACCCGGCGCGCGCGAGGTGGAAGGCCGCCGAGCATCCCGTGATGCCGGCGCCGATGATGGCGAGATCCGCCGCCCCGCTGTCGAACAGACTCATGCGGCGCGTATCTAGCCGTATTCTCCGTCTCGCTTCTACTGGCGGGGAATGAGAAGCAGCTCGCGCTGCCGTCCATCGAGATAGCGGACGGATTCGCCGTCGAAGAAGGCATCTTCCTCGGTCATGAACCGCACCGTCTGCCCGTCCCATTCAGGCACTTCGGCCTGCGCGTTCAGCTCGATCGACCAGGCCGTGTTCGGCTGGACCAGCATTTCGCCGCGGTCGCCGGCGGTTTCCTGATTGTCCCACATCCCGATCCACGGGCCCGCCCCATGGCCGTGATAGCCGAGCGGGTGGGAATAGATCGACGGCTCTTCGACGTCGCGAAGCGCGCGGCGCCGAGCGCGCTCGAGAAGCGCGTTCCCGGTGATGCCGGGCTCGAACTCGGCGAGAAGCGCGTCCTGCACCGCGTTCGCCTCGGCCAGTCCCGCGCGCAGGCCTTCTGGCGCTTCGGTTTCGCCCGGGCGCAGGACATAGGCATGGTGCTGGGTATCCGTGTTCAGGCCCAGATAGGTGATGCCGAAATCGACGTGCAGGAAGTCCCCGGGTCTTATGACCTGGCCCTCGTCGAGATTCATGTTCGCGATGGCGAAGGTGCCGGCCTCGGGGCGCTGCACGTGAACGCTCGGGTGGAACCAGGTGTCGAGCCCGAGGTCGGAGACCCGCTGGCGCAGGTGCCAGCGAAGATCGTTGGTCGTCGTCACGCCGGGGAGGACATTCGCTTCGGAGAAAGTTTCCGCAATGATCGAATGGGCGATGCGGACGATGGACGGATAGGCCGCCATTTCGGCGGGAATGCGGGTCTCGAGCCAGCCGAGAGCGAGGGCCGGTTTCGCCACGATCCGATCGGCGCGTTCACCGAGCGCCTCTTCGAGGACGTCGCGGTCCGCCGCCGTCAGGCCGTCCGCCAGCGGAAAGGTGTCGGACATGTTCACGGCGATGCGCCTCGGGTCCCGCTCGGCCACGACTTCTGCGAGCCGCGCCATCTGATCGGGCTGCTCTTCGGGGTCCCAGGCCGACGGGAAGAGATCGGCCACCGGATAGCGCGCGATGGCGAACCGCTCGACGCCTTCTTCGGGCCCCCGGTCGTGGAAGACGAGGATGGTCGTCCGCCGCGCCGACAGCCAGGTCGCCGGCAGCATGGTCTTGAGGACGGGGTCCTCATTGTATTCGCCGCCGAACAGGATCCACATGTCGACGCCCTCGCGCCGCATCAGCGGCCCGATCAGCGTGTCGAGCCGCTCCTTGAGCCACGCATCCGTCACCGCTGCCCGCTCCTCGAGGGGAAGGATGAGCGGCATGACCGGATCCATCGCCTCCGGAACCTCGGCCGTCTGCGCATGGGCAGGCGTGACGAGAGCTGAAGCCGCCGCCAGGGCGAGGAAAGGTCTGCGAAACGTCATAGTGTCACTCCGAAATCGATTGGTCCGGCGGCTGCAGATCGTCCCCCACCGTCAGGGCGAGCAGCGCCACATGGCGGGCGGTCCGCATCATCGCGTCGAGGTCCGCCCACTCGCCGGGATGGCCCCGCTCGCCGCCGCGCTCCCCGCCGAGGCCGATGGCGAGCGTGCCGTCGGCGATGGCGACGTTGAGGTTCGCAGATCCCGCATCGCTCAGCTGCGGATCGACGCCGAGATGGTCTCCGATCGCCTGCGACCAGCGGACGAGGCCGCTGTCCAGCGCGCCTTCGATCTGGCCGCCGGGGACGATGTTCTCCGCCTCCATGCGGAAATCGATGCCGGTTTCGGCCGTCACCTCGGCGAGAATGGCCCGGGTCTCTTCCTCCATCGCCGCGATCGTCGCGGCATCCAGCGAACGCAGGTCGAGCGAGAACCAGCCTTCGGCCGGCTTGTGGTTGAACACCGAGCCGCTCCTCAGGATTGCGACATTGGCGCGGGTCATACGGTCGGCGCTCTGCGAGGGCTGGGGCATGGCGAGGATGCGCTCCACCGCCTTCGCGATGCCGAGATTCACATTGGGTAGGCCGCCCCTCAGCGTATGGCCGGGCGGGCCGGAAGCCGTGATCTTCCACCAGTGAATGCCGAGCGCGCCGTGGCTGATCGTGCTGCCATCGCCGAGGATGTCGACGAAGGCGACGGCATCGTCCTTATAGGCTTCGTAGAGCCGTCGCATGCCGACGAGGCCGGTCTCTTCCTGAGCGACGGCGGCGAAGACGAGGTCGTGCTCCGGCTCGAAGCCACTCGCCGCCAACGCTTCGGCAGCGGTCAGCATGGCGACGGTGGTCGAACTCGTATTGGTGCCGGGGCCTTCTATCCGGTGACCCTCGCGGCTTGGCGGCGCCCCGCGCGCGGCTTGATGCTCGGCGACGGTCTTGAGGTCGTCGAGCGTCGATACGAAGACGAGCGCCCTGCCCGACCGGCCGGGGATGCGGCCGATGACATTGGGCGCATCCGACAATTCGACGTCGCTCAGGCCGATCTGCGACATGAGCGCCGCCACCGCTTCGGCCCGCGCGAACTCGTCGCCGGAGGGCGAAGGGATGCCGCCGATCGCGATCAGGCGTTCGGCGGCGCGGGTTTCGGCCTCTTCGACCGCGGTCTCAACCGATGCGAAGGGTTCGGTCTCGAAGCGGGCGGTCTGCGCGCCCGCCGCCGATCCGAGAAAGAGCATGGCCGCCGCGCCGGCGGACAGGAAAGGCAATGCTGGCATGAATACGCCTCCGGCAGCGCGCGAGCGTCCTTCCCTCGAAGCCGGAGCCATGAGGGAAGGACGAACCCGTCACATCTTGATCGTCGCGCCGACGAAGAGGAAGCGGCCGAGCGCGTCATAGACGGAGGGGAAGGTGTTCCCGTTGCCGAACGAACCGCCGGAACCGCCCGCCGAAGTCGTCACCGGCGCGGTCACGTCGAAGACGTTGTTAACCCCGACCCTCCAGTCGACGGCATCGTTCACCCTGCCCTGCACGGCCAGGTCGATATAGTTCACCGCGTCCAGCGTCGCGTCGACCGGTGCGGGATTGTCCGCGAGGAGGTCGGCGGAGCCGAAATGGCGCCAAGTGAGCTGGGTGCTGAAATCGCCGCTCGGCGCGATCCAGCGGATCGGGAGCCAGTGGCGGTAGTCGGGGTTCGGCGTGCCGCAGCCCGCATTGGTGGCGGAGTAGAAGCCCGCGCATTCGAACGCATCTTCTCCGGGCAGCGGCACTTTCTCGAGGCTCGACAGGAAGGTCGCGAGATAGTCGATCCGCAGGCTGCCCGAAGAACCGAGGTCGAACGTGTAGTCCGCTGCGACGTCGACGCCGCTGGTGGACAGCGAGCCGGTGTTCACCGTCGTGCCGGTGATGAAGCCGTCATCGCCGAGGAAGAGGTTGCCGTCAGTCGGGTCCCGGTTGATCAGCCCGCAGAAGAATTCATCGCCGGTGTCGAGGCAGTTGTTCAGCGCGAGTTCTCCGGGCACCGTCGAGATGAAGTCGTCCACCTCGATATTGTAGTAGTCGATCGAGACCGTCAGTCCGTCAGCGAAGCTCGGCGTTGCGATCAGGCCGACCGTGAAGGTGTCGGACGTCTCGACCTCCAGGTCCGGGTTGCCGCCGATGAGCCTGTTGTACTGGTTCGCGGGGTTGTTCGGCACGTTCCCGTACTGGTCCGGCGTCACGCCGGTCCTGATGCAGGCATCGAGGCTCGCCGCCGGATCGGTGCCCGCGCAAGGGTCCGAATTGCCGTTGGTCAGGACGGGCAGCGTCAGCTCGAACCGGCTGTTCGGCGAGAACAGCTCGATCGGGTTCGGCGAACGTGTCGCGCGCTGATACTGCGCCCTGAACCGGTAGTCCGGAACGGGCGCGTAGGAGATGCCCGCCGCATAGGTGTGCTGCGTGCCCGTCGTCTCGTAATAGTCGGAGAAACGGTAAGCGCCGGTGATGGCGAGTTCGTCCGCGAAGGGCGCGTCCTGCACGATCGGGACCTGCGCCTCGGTATAGAGCTCGTAGACCTCGATGCTGCCTTCCACATCCGCGCGCGGCGTGCCGAACGCGCCGGTGCGGGTCAGGAAGTCGTTGGTCTGGCTGAGGCTCTCCTCGCGGTATTCCGCGCCAAGAACGAGGCCGACGCCGTCAGTCGCGCTCGGGAACTTGATGCCGTAATCGCCGAGCTCCCCGGTGACGAAGCCGCCGACGATGATCTGCTCGACCGTGCCGACCCGCAGCCCCGGGGCCTGGATGTAATCGAGGGCGGCATCCGTCACCCCATCGGCCTGGAAGATGTTCCAGGGCACGCATTCGGGATCCGTTCCGTCGATCGCCACCTGGCAGGCCGGCTCGCCGGTGGTGGGATCGTTCCGTACGATGAGGGCGTTGCCGACGCGCTCATTGTTGAAGAAGTTCGACGAGTTGTCGCTGTAGCTGACCTGCGCGTACTGGCCGAACACGTCATAGGACCAGGCTTCGTCGAGCTGTCCGCGGAAGCCGCCATTGGCGCGGAAGGACTGGTGGTTGATGGTGTTCTGGCGTCCGCCGCCCTCGACGTTCCGGCGCTGCACGACCAGCGTCGTCAGCCGGTCTTCAGGATTTTCGGCATCCGGATCGACACCCCTGTTGACGCACAGGCCTTGGCGCAGCGAGTCGTTGAAGAAGGGGTTGTCGCAGTTGAGGGTCTGCTGGCCGAAGCTGCCCGTCGGCGCGATCTGCGCCGTCGTGGTGTCATCCATGAACATGAGATCGACATAGGCCTCGACCTCGTCGGTGATTTCGTAATGCGCGAAGGCGCCCAGCGCGAACCGTTCGCCCGGCCTGATCAGGTGGTTGAGCGGCGCGAAGTTGTAGGTGTCCTGCGGGAACTCGAAGGGCCGGAGGTCCCCCGTCTGCTCATCGATGATGACGTTGTAGGTCTCGCCGTCGATGAAGTGCGTGGGGAAGGTCGTGCCCGAGCCGCCGCAGGAGAAGGCGTTGCCGCCATCCTGCAGGCCGAGGGCGCAGGCGCTGGTGATGCGGTCGCCCTGCAGGATCTCTTCCTGCTTGCGGTAGTTGAAATAGGTGGTGACGTTGCCGCGGCCATTGTCCGCGTTCATGCCGAAGACGACGCTAGCGTCGATCGCCTCGCCATCGAACTTCGATCCGGGAACCGGCTGGTTGAACTGGTTCAGGACATTCTCGAGCGAGCCCTCATCGTTTCCTGTCTGATAGGCGCTCAGCTGCGTGTTGATCTCGAACCCTTCGAAATCGTCGACCATGATGAAGTTGACGACGCCGGCCACGGCGTCCGCGCCGTAGACTGCCGTCGCGCCGCCTGTCAGCACGTCCACCCGCTCGACGAGCTGGGTCGGGATCTGGTTGAGGTCGGCCGGCGCGTAGATCGGCGAGCCGTAAGGCAGCCTGCGGTCGTTGACGAGGACCAGCGTCCGCTCGGGCCCAAGGCCGCGCAGGTCGACGGTGGCGGTGCCGGTTCCTTCATTGGCGCGGCCCGAGCCTTCCGAAGGCGAGACCTGCGGCAGCGTGTTCAGGAGGTCTTCGGCCCTGATCGTGCCGCGAGCGTCGATCTCGCCCGCGCCAACGCTCGTGACCGGGCTGGTCGCGATCATGTTCTGGGACGGCAGGCGCGAGCCCGTCACGACGATCGTGTCCTGATCGGTGTCGAGAACGCCCTCGGAATCATCGACCTCCTGCGCCGCGACGCTCCCCGCCGCGAACAACGGTACGATCACCGTGCTCGCCCAAAGGAACTTCCGATAGCTTCTGTGCCTGTTGTCGAACATCGACTTCCCCTTATCTGGCCGCCCCTCGACAGAAGAAGCAAACCACGCGCGAATTTCCGTACATCACAAGTTAAACCATCACCTATCGGGACGTGGGTCCTGAAAGAGTGCCGATGCAGGCTATATTGCCCAAGGCGTTACTTGATGAGGTAGCGGTATACGAAAACAGCGTAAGGATCGCTCGAAGCTCGTGTCAATCGCACTGCACAACGCAGAAGTGCTCGCTCGGCCTCGAACAGGCGGATTTTCCGACCCAACCGCCCTCGGTCGCGCAAGAATACGCTCAGGTAAGTCATTGCTTTGACGTCATATTGCGAAGGGGCTTGGCGAGATGCGGCAAAGGAGACACACCCGCCCGAAAAAGTTTTCGCCATGCGAACTGACGTTCGCACTGTACACCTTCCTCAATCTTGAGGATGGTTCCATCGAGTCACAGGCTATGGCGAGCGACAAAGATGACAAGACATTCCCTCTCCCTGCGGGCCGCATTGGCACTCGGCGGCGTGTTCATGAGCCTGCCGAGCGCGGCGTCCGCCGAGACATTCCAGGTGCGACTGGACGAAGGCGTCGGATCGGAAGCCTATGATGGGCGAATCATCCTGATCCTGTCACCTGACGGCAGCGAGGAGCCGAGATTCCAAGTGGATCAGGCCTATGACGCCCCCCAGATCTTCGGCGTCGGGATCGATGGTCTGAACCCAGGCGAATCGGTCACCGTCGATCCCGGCGTCCTCGGCTTCCCTGCCGAGAGCCTCGATCAGGTGCCGGCGGGGGAATACACCGTTCAGGCTGTCCTGCACAAATACGACACCTTCAACCTCTCGACGGGCCACACGGTGAAACTCCCGGCGGCGCGCGGAGCCGGGCAGAACTGGCGCAAGGAGCCAGGGAACGTCATCAGCGAGCCGATGACGGTCCGATTCGACCCCGATCAGAGCGGCGAGATCGAGATCGCGCTGACCGAGGTCCTGCCGCCGATTCCCGAGAAGGAAGACACCGAATGGATTCGCCGCATCAAGGTGCGCAGCGACATCCTGTCGGAGTTCTGGGGCCGCGACGTCTTCATCAACGGCCATGTCCTCGTGCCGAAGGGTTTCGACGAGAATCCGGATGCCAACTACCCCCTAGCGATCTTCCACGGGCACTTCCCCGAGGACTTCGGCGGGTTCCGCACGACGCCGCCAGATCCGGATCTCGAATGCGAGTACAGCGAGCGCTTCGACGAGCCCTGCTACAACCGGATTCAGCAGCAGGAAGCCTACGATTTCTACCAGAAATGGACCTCGGACGACTTCCCCCGCATGCTGATCGTCGAGATCGATCACTCGAACCCCTATTACGACGACAGCTATGCGGTGAACTCGGCCAATATCGGGCCTTACGGCGACGCGCTCACCTATGAGTTCGTGCCGGCGCTCGAGGAGAAGTTCCGCGGCATCGGCGAGCCATGGGCCCGCTTTCTCTATGGCGGCTCGACGGGCGGCTGGGAGGCTCTGGCCGCGCAGGTGAAGTATCCGACCGAATATAACGGCGCCTTCGCGGCCTGCCCCGACCCGATCGACTTCCGCCAGATGATGACGGTCAATCTCTACGAGGACGAGAACGCCTATTACCGTGAGGGGCCGTTCACCCGCATCGAGCGGCCGGCCCACCGCAACTATCTCGGCCACATCTCCCGCACGATGGAGATGGAGAACCGCTACGAGCTGGTGCTCGGCACGAACACGCGGTCCGGCCAGCAATGGGACGTCTGGGAAGCGGTCTATTCGCCCATGGGCGAGGATGGCTATCCGCAGAGGATCTGGGACAAGCGGACCGGCGAGATCGACCCGGAAGTCGCCCAGTACTGGAAGGAGAATTACGACCTCCGCTACATCCTGGAGCGGGACTGGGCCGAGATCGGCGAGGACCTTGAGAACAAGATCCATATCTATACGGGCGATATGGACAACTATTACCTCAACAACGCCGTCTATCTGATGGAGGACTTCCTTCAGGGCACCGAGAACCCCCATTACGGCGGCGAGGTCACCTATGGGGACCGGGACGAGCATTGCTGGAACGGCGATCCGGACGAACCGAACGCCGTCTCCCGGCTGCGCTACAACACCATGTATGTGCCGAGGATCCTGGAGCTGATCGAGATGCACGCGCCCGAAGGCGCCGACCTCGAAAGCTGGCGGTACTAAAACTCTTCCGATGCGGGCAGGCTGAGCGGATCGCTCACCTGCCCGCACATCCTTTCAAGGAGCACGCTCCCATGCCGAACATTCACAAGGGCCTCGCCGGGGCCGTCTTGCTCATGCTTTCCGCGGGAAGCGCCCAAGCCGCCCCGGCGGCGAGCGATGCCGAGAAGGCAGAAGCGCGCGACCTTCTGGAAACGATCGTCTCCACGCGCACGGTCAAGGGTCAGGGCCAGACCGGCACCATGGCCGAAGCGCTGAAGGCGCGCCTCGTCGAGGCAGGCTTCCCAGAGGATGCGATCGACCTTCCCACCATGGAGATCGACGGCGAGACCATGACCGCCTTCGTCGCGCGATATGCGGCCGAGGGCGAGCCGAGCGCGCCGCCGATCGCCTTCCTCGCCCATATGGACGTGGTCGATGCCTCCACCGAAACATGGTCCACGACGCCCTTCGAGCCCGTGGTGCAGGACGGCTATCTCTATGGCCGCGGCGCGGTCGACAACAAGGCCGGCATAGGGGCGCTCGTCTCCAGTTTCGCCCGCCTGAAGGAATCGGGCTGGACGCCCAGCCGCGACCTCGTCCTCGCCTTCTCGGGCGACGAGGAGACGGGCATGAACACGACGAAGATGCTGACGGGCCACCCTTGGGTTCGCGATGCGGAATACGCGCTGAACTCCGATGCCGGGTCCGGCTCGGCTGCCAGCGAGGGCAAGCCCGCCAGTTTCTCGATACAGTCCGCCGAGAAGACCTATGCGACCTATGTCCTGACGGCGAAGAACAAAGGCGGGCACAGCTCCGCCCCGCGCCCGGACAACGCGATCTACGACCTCGCCGAAGCGCTGACCCGCCTCGAGACGCTGGAGTTCCCGGTCGAGTTCAACGAGATCACGCGCGGCATGGCCGAGCGGATGGCGGCGAGCGCCGAGCCGAAAGAGGCCCGCGCCCTCAGGACGCTGCTCGAAGACCCGTCCGATGAGCGGGCCCGCAGGATCATCGAGGAGAGCGGCCTCAGGGCGCACTTCCTCTCCACGACCTGCGTGCCCACCATGCTGTCGGGCGGCAGCGTCGAGAACGCCCTGCCCCAACGCGCAAGCGTCACCGTGAACTGCCGGATCATGCCAGGCACCGATCCGGCCGAGATCGAGGCGAAACTGAAGGAGACGGTCGCCAATGACGCGATCGAGATGAAGCCCCTCGGCGCGCGCACGCAAAGCCCGGTTTCGCCGATCAACGAACCGCTCTTCGCGTCGCTGAAGTCGGCGGCGCGCTCGCTCTATCCGGATGCGACCGTCAATCCGAGCATGTCGTCGGGCGGAACGGATGGGCGGGAGTTCCGGGCTCAGGGCATCCCGACCTATGGCGCCGGCGCCATCGCGCTCGGCTCTGACGATCACCGCGCGCATGGGATCGACGAGCGTGTCCCCCTCGACACTTATTACCGGCAGATCGAGTATTGGGAGACGCTGGTGAAGGATCTCGCAGGATGACACGCTCCCCCTCCAACAAGCCCTCGGGCCTCGCCCCCGACAGGCGCTCCTTCCTGGGCCTCTCGGCGGCACTCGGCCTTAGCGGGGCGATAGGCCTCAAGCCTGCCGCCGCTGCGGCCGGAACGGCTGCGCAGACTCGGATTGCCGAAGCCGATCCGATCACCGCAGACGAACGCGAGACCCGCATCGCCAAGGCGCAGCGCCTCCTCGCGGAAAGCGGCCATGGCGCCCTCCTCGTCGAGGCGGGCTCGTCGCTCGACTACTTCACGGGCATCGACTGGTGGCGGAGCGAAAGGCTGACCGCTGCCATCATCCCGCGCGAGGGCCAGATCATGGTCGTCACGCCGGAATTCGAGGAGCCTTCGATCCGCGAGATGCTGGCGGTCGATGCGGACGTCCGCATCTGGAACGAGCATCAGTCGCCCTACAAACTGGTCGGCGACTGGATGAAGGATCAGAAGCTCGCCGACCGACCGCTCGCGATCGAGGAGACCACGCGCTACTTCGCAGTCGCGGGCGTTCAGGATGCGATGCCGCGGCTCCGCATCGTGACGGGAGCGCCGGTGGTCAATGCCTGCCGCATGATCAAGAGCCCGACAGAGCTCGCCCTCATGCAGCGCGCCTCCGACATCACCATCGCCGCCTATCGCCAGGTCGCGGACAAGGTCGAAGCCGGCATGGAAGGCAGGGACGTCTTCGCGATCATGCAGGCGAACATGATCGCGCTTGGCGGCGAGAACCCATCGGGCGGCGTCCAGGTGAACGAGGGAACCGCCCTGCCCCACGGCTCCAAGGAGCGGCAAGTCATCGCGCTAGGCTCGACCATCCTCATGGACTGCGGCTGCGGGGCGGACGGATACCGCTCGGACATCTCGCGGACCTTCGTCTTCGGTGAGCCGTCCGAGGACCAGAAGCGGGTCTTCGCGGAGGTCCGCCGCGGCCAGGACATCGCCATGGAGACGGCCGAAGTCGGCCGCCCTGCCGGCGAGGTCGATGACGCCGTCAGGGCCTATTACGAAGAGCTCGGCTACGGCCCCGGCTACGCCACGCCCGGCCTGCCGCACAGGACCGGACACGGCATCGGCATGGACGTGCACGAGCCGATCAACCTCGTCCACGGCGAGACGACGCCGCTCGCTCCCGGCATGTGCTTCTCGAACGAGCCCGGCATCTACATTCCCGGGTCGTTCGGGGTACGGATCGAAGACTGTTTCTACATGACCGAGGACGGGCCGCGCTACTTCTCGAAGCCGCCGCAATCACTCGACCGCCCCTTCGCCTGACAGGAAACGGAACCACGAATGACGAAGCAAGCTCTCCTCTCCGCCCTCCTCTGCGGCTTCGCCGCCGCGCCCGCGCTCGCTGCGGCTCAATCGGATTACGAGCCCGCCCAAGGCGAGGCCTCGATGACACCGGAGGCGCCCGAAGTGCTTTCGCCGCGGGAGCAGGCGCGGATCGAAGATGAGTGGCTCGGCGAGCGGCTGGACACCATCGTGCCGGAGCTGATGCGCAGGAACGGTGTCGACATGTGGATCCTCGTCGCGCGCGAATATATGGAGGACCCGGTCGTCTCGACCATGCTCAACGCGACGAGCCTGCGCGCGCGGCGGCGGACGATCCTCGTTTTCCATGATCAGGGCCAGGAGGACGGCGTTGAGCGCCTGACCGTCAGCCGCTACGATCTCGGCGACTTCTTCAAATCGGCCTGGAACCCCGAAGAGGGCGCCGACCAGTGGGAGCGGCTGGCCGAGATCGTCGCCGAGCGCGACCCCGAGAAGATCGCGCTGAACACGTCATCGCTCTCCGCCTTCGCGGACGGAATGACATACTCGCAGTACACGGATCTCGTCGATGCCCTGCCGGAGCAGTATCGCGAACGGATCGTGGAAGGCTATCCGCTCGCCATCGGCTGGCTCGAAACGCGTATTCCCGCCGAGATCGACCGGTACGACGATATCGTGCGCACCGCCCACGACATTATCGGCCAGGGCTTCTCTGCCGAGGTGATCGAGCCCGGCGAGACGACCGTCGACGATGTCGTCTGGTGGTTCCGCCAGAAGATCGCCGATATGGGCCTCGTTCCGTGGTTCCATCCTTCCGTCGCCATTTATCGCGAGGGCGTCGAGGGGGACCTGCGCGGCGACGCGGTGATCGAACGCGGCGACATGCTGTGGACGGATTTCGGGATCGTCTATCTCGGCCTCAACACCGACACCCAGCACCTCGCCTACGTGCTCAAGGAGGGCGAGACGGAGGCCCCCGAAGGCCTTCAGGCGGGCTTGCGCGCCGCGAACGCGGTTCAGGACGATCTGACCAGCTCCTTCGAAGTGGGCCTGAGCGGCAATGAGGTCCTGGCTGCGGCGCGTGAAAAAGCCCTTGCGGCCGGTCTTGATCCGTCGATCTACAGCCATCCCATCGGCTTCCACGGTCATGGCGCCGGAACTTCGATCGGCTTCTGGGACAATCAGGACGCCGATCCGCGGGGCGCCTATCCCGTCATGCCCAATACGGCCTGGTCGATCGAGCTCAAGGCGACAGAAGCCGTTCCGGAATGGGGCGGGCAGCGCGTCGACTTCAAAACCGAGGAAGACGCCTATTTCGACGGAGAGACCGTCACCTATCTGGACGGTCGCCAGACGCAGTTCCACCTGATCGATGCGAACTGACAATCTGGAGCAGGCGATGTAGCCGGAGCCGGGCTCGCCCTCATTCGCCGCGTGAAAAGCCTGCGCTACTGGCTGAATGCCGGCAGCGCAGGTGTTCGGGATGTTGGGAAAGGATGCGGATCCGACGGTCCGTCACGAGCAGCGGCAGCTCTACATCGAATCGAATAGGCCTGTCGCCGCGCGCTCGAGCGCGATCGGGAAAGCCGCCGTTCTGCGCTGGCGTCGTGAACGGTGCGATGACCGGCCGGACACTCGGCACGGAGAACGTCCATACGCAGCGGCTCGATTATGGCTCTCATCGGTCGGCAGCGACGGCGCTCCTGCCAGGGTGAGGCGGTGGCAGCCCGCTCTCAACCAAACCGGACGGTGATGAAGAGGGCCCGTTCCGCTCGGCTCGGTCTT
>JACLAD010014024.1_pt1 | contig 16349 bp, 12 predicted proteins | sample 8027901 | NCBI WGS metagenome assembly JACLAD01 (sample SAMN15725071, study PRJNA655200) | protist metagenome | isolation source: fluorescence activated cell sorting (FACS) single amplified genomes of... | place: Spain: Blaines Bay Microbial Observatory, Mediterranean Sea | collected 2016-07-05 | reverse complement strand
AAGGACAAATTAAATATTCTCTGTCTGGATCTGATTTAATAACTGCTCAACTTTTGAGTGCAGTTGAAAGAGATCACCCAGATCCAGATATTCCAGAGCTGATAATATAATTCAATAACCTCATAAAAGTGTATAGAAAACAAATAGAAAAAGAATTAATTCATTACCTCACCTCCTTCTTCATTAAAATGTCAGCTATTTGTTGAGAGATCGGAGGAACGAATAACATCAGAACAATACCTTAAGCAATCAATACTCGTACCATGATATACGAAATCTGTTCCATTTTTACAATCCATTGCACGATGATCTGAATTGGTATCTCCACATAAGTTGCATGTATGAGATGAATGATTTTGGGTACATCCTGCTGCTCGACATCTTTCTTGTAAATCAGACATTGTTCAGGTTAGTTGTTTTTTTTGAACAGTTATTCAAGATTTGAAATGTAAACACTTCCACCAACCTGCAAAGTTTAGATCTTCATCGCTACAGAAAAAAAGCTGAAATCCAATAATTGATAAAGGTATATTACGAGATCTCTATATCAACTATAACAAATAGCAAAGAAAGAAAGAAATTTGCAACACTAATTTGTATGAAAACAAGATGAGTTGATTTTACAGCAATCACAAACGAACACAAAATTATCAATCTCTGTAGATTTCGTCTGTCTTATTCATTGCTGGTTGCAATTCAATATCAACGTCAACTTTCCCATCCTCCTTATCATCGATATCATTATCACTAAATAACTCATCAATAATAAATTCATCATGTCCTAAAAATGAAATTGCATCCAATGGTCTCTTTTTATGTGCAACAACTGAAGATGTTCTTAATCGTGCTCTTTTCCCTCCATTGTTATCCAAATCCTTTATATCATCAACATCTTTACTACTTAATCCCACAGCACCTGATAATTGAGATCTTAATCTTGATAATATTCCATCTGTATTATCACCATCCTCCTCATTCTCATCATCTTCATTATATCTACAACAACATCTTTTACATAAACTTAAAACATTTCCAGGTCCAACATTCATTTTTAAATGCCATGAAAATAGCCATATTTTTAACCATGTAATAACATAAACCGTCAAAGGTTGCCATAAAATTAATGATAATAACAACGATTGACATAATGATAATAACCATGATTTAGAATCACTTCCACCATATCCTGATGCATTCCATTCTGCCAATTCATGTTCCTTTACTGCAACATTTTCTTCATCTAATTCTGTCTCAAGTTTTAATTGTAATGAATTATTCCAACATGGTTCATCATATAAATTTGTTTGCAAATTATTATTATCTTTATAATCTAATTTTAATGTATACTTTAAATCAAATGATAATCCATAAACTATAGCAATAATACATGCAGATAATGTCCATAATATCAATATAATCCATGCAACAATTTTACATTTATTTGATAATGGATACATTGAATTTAATAATATCTCCCGAATATTATTAACAATTCGTACTTTCTCATTTGATTTATTTCCATGTAATTTTTGAATCGCATTGCTAAAATCACCCATATTTGTGGTTGCTTTGGTAATTGCTGCAATATCATAATTATCTGTTGTTATTTGTTCCGGATTATCACCTTCAGATTTTAAATTCTCTTTTTCTTTGCTATCATCCTCATCCTCATCTTTATCTTGGATTCGAATGTGTTTCTGTAATTTATCGGATTTCTCCTCGATTGGTTTTGATTTTGAAAATATTTTCTTAACAACCAATGTTGGCAATGTAGCACATAAAGAAATAAAAAAAGATGCAACAATATCTTGAGTAATTGAATGTTGTTCAATCTCATAAAACATTGCGGTTAAAACCATAATGGTACATAAATACATAAAGAAACATCCTAATCTTTGTTTAGATGAAAAATTGGTTCCAGCTGTTCTTTGAAATACAGATAAGAGAGTATGTTCATTTCGTACATATACTTTAAATAATTTCCATGATAATTGACAAATAGATGATCTATCTTCTTTTGTAGATAATAATTGTTTTAATCCATTCCCTGTATCATTTGGCATGAGATCTGAAATATATTTTATTTCTTTACCATGAACATCTTTCCATAATAAATCTTCTTGAACTGATCGATAAATAACTTCTTCATAAGCCATAATTGATTTTGTTGAGATTACCGTTGATCGTGGATTTATATAACAAATAATTATAAATATAATGAATACAGATAAAATTGTAATCCATACAATTGGATATTTCATTAAATTATCCATAGTCAATTGTCTCCAATCTAAATCTGTTAATGTTTTGGCTTTCGGAATAAATTTCTGTTCTGATAAACTAAATGTGGTTAAATGAGTACATGCACATGTTACGATATTACCGGTATCACTGATATTATATACTACACATCCATCGGTATTCCAGCTCGAGCCATCGATTTCCCAAAATTGACATAATGGAAATGTGTAAGAATTCTTTAATTTGAAGGCATCTTTATCAATGATACTGTCATTTCCTAGGTTGATCTGAATTAAATATGGGAAACATTCATTTGATTTAAAATCTAAAATATCATCCAATGATGGGATCGATTCAGTTGAATTGAATAAATTAATGGTTACGATATCAGAATTTGGTGAGTTGGAGGAGGTATTACTAGGAATGAAATTGTTTACTGTGGAGGACATAAATACGCAGTCAAAGGTTCCGTTTTGTCCTTGAATGAATGTTAATGGTAATACTATGTTTTGATTCTTATTGCCACATGATGGTAATTCATCTGATTTTGTATTTGTTTCAAATTTGGTGGCTGATACATATTTTGTGCTGATAATAGTTCCATTGTCTCCATATTCTGTATTTTTATAATTGAATGATTCACCAATATTTGATAATGCTAATGCTTTTGATGCAGATAAAGTGGCATAATCAATTAATGATTGAGATAAATCATTTGTATTGGATATATTCGAATTATTTGAGGCAGATTTGATTGCTATATTCGATTCTAAATTCTTTATGATGGCTTGTGTTTGTGTTCCAACCGTATATAATGAATTTTGTATATTGCTTTGATCAATATTGGCAGTGTCGTTGCTATTGTCATCATCATTTGTATCGATAGATTTATCAATTTCATTATCTATAACATCAAATATATCTGGTAAATAATCTTCAACTAAAGTTGTGGTTGATTTTGTATCTACAATTTCATTATTTGATAATACTGTTGATATTGTGGTTAATTCAGTGATTACTGAGCCAATGGATGTATTGCTTTTGTTGTTATTTTCATTCAATGTTGATAATACAGTCGACGTCGTAATAATATTATCAATAATTTTGGAGACAATGTTTGTTGCATTTTCCTTTGATGTTAAATTGGATGAATATAAATTATCAATCACTGTATATGTTGATACTGCAACATCAGGATTTGTAGAAAATGATGTGCTGTTTGTTATTTCCGATACAAGATCGATAAAATCTTCTGCAGTGTTATTGGTTTGATTTATTATCACTTCAATCTCTTTAAAATTTGCATAGATATTGAAACATTCAATGGCTTCTGGATATTCAGGATAACTTAATAATACAGAGATTGCAACATCTCCAACAGGTGCTCTGCTTTTGATTAATCGTGCATCATCAACAAATGATGATAATATTTGTACTCCATTGATTAATCCATTATATTGTAGATCACCTTGGTCATCCCAAGAATCACAAAATAGATTGAATATCTGTAATGGAATTAAATTCTCAATATTTTCAATTACACAAAATCCATTTGATGGTAAATTATTTGTCTCAATTTGTAATGTATCTGATATAAATTCATCATCATATTCTTCGTTATTTGATACAATTTTTAATCTCATTTCATATTGTTTATCTGACTCAAATAATCTATATTCGATACTTTTATCATCACAATAACCACTAAATAATCTTCGGATAGATTGAATTGTCAATGTACTTAAGATATCATCGGTATTATCTATTTCTGAATTATTAATAGAAATATAATCATTATTATCAATTAAAATATCATTCCAATTTGGTTCATTTATTTCCTTAATTTGCCAAATAAAACATGCTTTACATGATGATGATATTCCCAATACATTCTCTGGATCAATAATTCTAATTTTAACGGTTGCTTCAAATCTTCCATATGGATCTGCCAAGAAAAATACTTCATCAATTGAAGGTGATAACCATTTCGATGATACATTATAAAATGGTAAATCAGCAGGAGTTGGTTCAGGTGTAATTGGACTCCACGTTGGATATTTGGAGGGTACTTCCGTTGGTTGTAAAGTTGTTGGTGATTGGGTTGGCGTTGGAATAGTACATACAATGTATATTTTGTGTTGTTCTGTTGCTTCAATTGTGTATTTCCCAGGAGATAATGTTAGAGTAAATTGTGATGGTTCATGACATATCCCACAATCTGAACAACTATCGATAATGGTAAATGCTTCATCTTTTACAGTAATATCAATATTATACAATGAATCACATGAATCAAATCTTACAATGGATTCTTCTAAAATCTGCAAAACATATCCAGTAAATTCTTCATTTAATATAGAATCACCACAAAATATGTCTTCAAATCCTGTATTATTGGATGTAATGGAAATATAATTAACAATATGTTTATCAATACTGCCTGTGCTATCAGCACCAAATTGAAAATATAAATCCTCATAATTACTAAATGTGTCATTATATGAACATGAAATGGATCTTCCATCTTCCCAAATCCACTGTGTCTCCTTATTCATATCATCATTAATTATGGTTAATCTAGCTTGATAACCTTTAGAATTACTCGAATTTGCCCGCAATAAATCTGTAATATTGTTCCAATCACCTCCTAATTTTCGATCGCGTGCCTTGCCATTAAATCGAACCAAATAAGTTACATTTCCATTTGCTAAACTATCTCCACAAGTTGGTGCTATAAACATCCCAGATTTGATGTTATCCAGCCCCACACCACTATCATCCATAGAAATCAACATTGTAAATAGTTTCTTCTCATTTCCAAATCCAACCCAAATATCACAATCTCCAGGGTATGTTTCTCGTGCACATTCACCATTAATCTCAACTGCAACAGATGATACCATATTTGGCTGAAATCCATAATCAATCGCTCGTAATTTAAGTTCCATCCATTCATCATTCGGGAAAAGCCATGACGGTTTAGTTGTATTAATGGTTACATTTTGAGATAATGAAATATCAATAAATGGATCTTCATTATTTGCAGCAACAATAACCTCTTCAATGACAGATTGAGTTAAATGTATGCTATAAATATCTACCATCTCTGCAGCATCCGTTGTTAATCCAAATTGAATATCAGAACTTGTTAAAAATGAGTCATTAAATTGATATGATACGTTAAATGCTGGATTACTTAATTGAACTGTTACTTGATCATTTCTATCATCATTAATTACTGTAAAATTCAATGGCCAAACATCTCCAAAATGTGCTTCCTCTGCAACAAATCTCCAATAATAATCACCGCCATTTAATGCCTTTCTAATGAACTCTCCAGAAGTATTTGTATTGATAGATTTTGTAAATAAATCACCAACATTATCACCGGATAACAAATATCCATCTTGTGAAGTAATCAATATTCTGTTAGAACCATTTAATATAACAACATCAATCGTATTAAGCATTGCTATACCAACAGAAAAATATTTGTTATCAACGCCAAATCCAATGAATAAATCTAAATCATCTGTAACAAACCCACCGTCAATTTCAAAGGTAATTGCTGAAACTCGCCGTGGTACAAATCCATACTCATCACCATTTAATGTTAATTCTAAACTCCAATCTTTAGCAGCAACTGGATCCGTAATTGTCCATTTTGGTGTTCCTGTATCAATAACCGTAGTGTTACTTAATTCAATATTCACATCTTCATCATCAACAGAATTAGCATTAATAAGTATACCATCAACAGCATCAGGTTCACCATAATTTGTATCCACAACAATACTCGAAATAGCATGATGATCAGTATTAACAGCTCTGACTGCAAAAAATAAATCATGATGATTCTCGAATACCCCATTGAATTCGCATAATGTTGATCTTTTTGTATCTTCATAAATCAATGTGGTTTTATCTAAAATATCATCATTAATAATAGTAATTGTAGCAACATATGGATTTGTACCAAAATCATCTTTTTCTAATATCTCCCACCCATTTATATTCCCAAATTCTGTCATATGTTTGGTGTTTGTTTCTTCATTTAATAATGCTGTAATATTTGTATACGATAATGATGATCCGCATCCAGGAAACGTGAAAATTGGTTCTTTTATTCCAATCATCAAGACAGTGGTTGTCATGCCCATTATAAGTGCCATATATTTTGTTTCATCTCCAAATGCAAATAATATATCATCATCAGATGTATTTGATCTACCTTTAACCTTGAAACTAATTATTGATTTTGCTTGTGATATAAATCCATATTTTGTTGCATCTAATTTTAATTCCATCCACGAATCCGATGGTAAATACCATTCTGCTCCATTAGTACTAGATGTTATAATGGATACTGGAGGAGATAACATAATAGATATAAATGCATCAATTGAATATGGATATAAAATAGTTACTGATGGGGTATAATTTGATTCAATGGAGATATTATAAATATCATTAATATCATTATCATCTTGAATGATTCCAACATTAAAATCTTGATCAATGACAAAGGATTCATCAAACGTACATGATACATCACGAAATCCATCATCATATTGAAAGATCAATTGATCATTCATATCATCATTAATAATATCTATATTTACCGTCCATTCATATCCTAATGTGCCAGCAATTGGTGATAATTCGGTCCATATTTCATCAGGATCTCCACCACCAACTAGATCAGTTCTTTGATTTGGTGGTGAACTAATGATATTTAGTACCTGTCCTGATGCTAATCCTACAGCATTTTGTGTACAATTTGGATAAATACCCAAACCCATTGCCTTTCCATCAGCATTCGAGCTAGTTGCCCATGTACCTTTTATTGCACTGAGTAATGTAAAATATTTATTATCTACACCAAAACCAAAGTATAAGTCACAATCATTGTTGATGCATTTACCATTAATTTCAAATGAAATCATTGAAACTCCATTCTCTATAAATCCGTATCTTGTAGAGTCCATTATTAATGATAATCCCCTAAAGATTATGATATAGTATGTACACAGGGAATACATAGCATGTAAAAGTAGGAACATCCGAGAATCACATACCAGGAAGAATCAGAGGAAGCTTCCAATCTCCATTTAGGAACACTAGGCGCCACCATAGTGCCTGTTGCTGTTTGTATTGAAATGAATGAATCCACAGAATTTGCGTCCATAGTAACAACAGGAGTATTTGATGTAGTTATATCTATATCATAAATTCTTAGCGCCTCAAGTTTAGTTGCACTTTTATCATTAATTGCATTAAAATATAAATCCTTATCCGATGTGAATGTACCAATAAATGAACATGATTGTATTGAACCAGCATAATTTATAAATAATACTGTAACTTCCCCATTTCTGTCATCATTAATAATTTCAATGGTCATTGGAAATTTTGTGTCCAAACTTGCTTTCCATACATCCCAATTTTGTTTATCATTTTCAGATAATGCACTTCTAATTGAATCATCATATACTGCCTCTGATGCTGTATTGACTGTGCTATTGTTTAGTAATGCTCTCACATCACCAGTTACCAATGTACTGCCACATGGTGGATAAATAAACAAATCCTTACCAGTAATCCCGCTGTCCGCTGTTGCACCGCCATCTCGAGCAACAAATATATTGAAATATTGATTGCCATCACCAAATCCATAAAATATATCACATTGAGTATTAACACAATCTCCGTCAATTTTGAATGATATTGAGGATTCAATATTTGATACAAAACCATATCCAGATGCATCTAAAGCTAATTCCAATGACCTTTTTTGTTTCGTGGTACATTTAAATGATCATGACCTCATAAAAAAACAAATATATGATGTACAATATCAACATACCAAGATGGAGGGTCGGTGTCTTTGGTATTGTTCAAATGCCAATATGGTGTTGATGTGTCAATGATTGGAGGTGTAGCTGTTGTGATTGTAACCAATGGATCATTATCTAATGCAGTAATACTTCCATCATCTTTTTCTATCATAATATCAAATACATCAAATCCTTCAAATGTTCCTCCTCCTCCATCACTCTTTAATGTCATATATAAATCAGTATTTGCAGTGAATGTATCATCAAATGAACAGGAAGCGGATCTATCTCCATTGCTGAGTGATACAATGACTTGGTTAGTTCTATCATCATTAATTATTGCCACATTTATTGGCCAAATTACATCCTTTTCATCACTCCATGAATACAAATTTGTATAATTTCCTCCACCCAAATTATCACGTGTTGATAAAGATGTATTGAAAACTTGTGTAATATCAGCTGATGGAATAGAGCTGGTACCACATGATGGATACATCCATAATCCTGCGCTTATTTGATTATTTATATCAGCTGTATATCCGCCCTCATCCATTGCTATTATAATTAAAAGATATTTATCCATATCCCCAAATCCAAAGAATATATCACATTCATACGGATTTAAACATGCACCATTTATTTCAAATGATATTGACGATCTTTTACCTGAAATAAATCCATATTTATCTCCATCCAAAATTAATTGCATCGACCTTGAAAAGGATATAATTGTTGTTGTATTGTAACGGAAATTGGAGTTAATTGAAACAAACTCAGCACAAAAACAAAACATTGAACTTACCATTGTTTGAGTCCATCATTACCAGTAATTAGCCATTTTGGCCATGATGGTTCTAACCAGACAGAGGATGATGTCTTGACTGTTACATGAGGTTCATTTGTTAATGGTGTTATCGTTCCATCTGAGAACATGAAAGAAAAAAAAAATGTCAGATTTTGTAAACAATAGAAACGTGAAGAGTACGTCCATCAGAAAAACAATTATAACATACTTTTTGCAGTAGCTGGTGACGAAAAGTTCGACATTTCTTATTTTTGGCATATTTGGATTATTATTTGGTTTTGATCGACTTGAAACAGAGCATGGATATTATTGTGATGTGGACAAACTTAACTTATCCAAACATTGACAGAAAGATCTTTGGGTTTAGTTGGAAAGAATCTCTCTGAATAATTATTTTTACCTTCAGCATATAATATAGATAAATCATCATTTAAATTGTAAGATATCAATGGATCAGCTGGGAACGATGGACCTCGATTAAACCATTCATTATAATAAGTTGATCGTGTGTTAGATTCAATAATATATCCAAAATATGAGCAATTAGATTGAGTACATGGACTTGTTAGATTTACCTGATAGTATGTAGTAATTAGATATTCTGAACAATCTCCATTACTCAACATAAAAATGGTTCCATTCTGTATTGTATGTATAATATAATCAAATTGTATTGACCATGATTCTGTAGATTGTGGATCATTGTCATTAGTACCATAAATATCAGTCCCTTGTAGATTATCCGTTGCTCGATGCCAACGATTGAATGCATGTCTAACTAACATCCATCCTCCACCATAAATACTGTAACAAGCATCTGTTGTATGATGTATATTTGCATTATATTGAGTGTAATCGAAAATTATGAAACAACCCATTGATTTGAGTGGTTGTTATCTCTATAAAGCAAAGCATTTATATTTACCTGGTGTCGATGGTGAAGCAGAGGTAAATTGGAATCCAATTTGATTAACAATGGCATATGAAAGCATATAAAATCCACTTAAATAATATCCTGAATGTGAGATTATTCCTGAATCGATTTTATTTTGCATATCAAGTGATGGATATTGACATTGGTATGTATTGTTTAAATGTGTGTAAAATGTGATACCAAAAACAACATCTGGACCTGGGCCAGTAATCACTCTATATCCTGTTATATAATCATGTATAGATAATTGAAAAGGCGTGCATGGTGTATCAGGTGATTGATATCCAAAGGTTGCTGAGTTAGATTGTGTGGGATATCCAACAATCCATGAGAATTCACCAATGGCTCCACTCCATGATGTTACATCATATCCCCATGATGCAATTCCTCTTATTTTGCCAAGATTGATATATGGAGTTGCTGTCACTCCGACATTTCCTCCATTTCCTCCATATTTTGGTGTTTCTATGATAGTCTGTCCTGATGTAAGTGTGATGATATAGAGATGGAATAAAACGATCAAAGCAGAAATTGTTGATTGCAATATTGGTTGAAACGACGTCGACATCATGATTGTTTGGAAATGATGAAAGAGTAAAGTTTTATTCGTGGTTTTGGAAATCACACGCTACCTTAGCAGTATTTGGAAGTTTCTGCCAATACGAGTTTACATTTGACTTTTAGCTCTTAAGAAAACACAAACAAGATACACGATATTCTAAGTCCAAAAACTCTAATGACAGAGCAAATGATGAAGTATCAACTCATTTTGCATGGTTCGAACGATGAAGGATGAAGAGTGCAGACGACATTTAATGCTGTTTACTTCAAGTTTTTTCTTTTAAGTGTTACAACAGAGCATACAGAGGCGGCTTGATATGATGATAGTTGCGTAATAGATAGGGAATAATGACGCAGACATCTTTCAGACTGAAAAAGGCTTTTCAACTATAAAGCTAAAAGTCAATTCGAACTCTGAGCCATTTCCTTCTCAAATGTTTCCACATCGACATACAGATCATCCTGCACCGAGCAACAAGAAGTCATACCCTCCCAAAATGCATTTTGCTGATATGCCGATGAATGGCCCTTGCCCAGCAGGATATACCATCAATGATCAAGAGACTTCATGCAAGAAAAATTTTTGATTTTGAATTCACATCAAACAAAACATCAAAACATCAGATTTCAATCAACAGTAATTATATAAAACATAAACAAAAATATAATAACTGTATATACAAAAGATGGAACATCAATGGAAGAAAAAGATAAAAAAAAATAAATATCAAGATATAATCAACAAACATCCAAATTTGTGCAAAACAAAAGTATGTAATAAAAACAGGTTTAAAGAAAACATGATGTTGATGATATGCAATGAAGAAGGAAAAAAAAATGTAAAAACAGGAAAACAAGATAAAAAGAAACAGGAAAAGTTCAATAATCCAAATCACAAAAACAATTGGAAATAAAACAAAAAATGCAACAAAACAAAATGACAAAACAAAATGTTTGTAAATCATCAATAAAATCGGAAGGAGGAACAAAACAAAAAATACATATTATCTTTTACTGTTTAACAAAAAAAATAAACATCCATTCATTTTTTGCGTCACATAATACATTCATTATATATATAGATATCTATGAGATGATCATTTTATCTCTTTGTTTGTCTCTGTTGTCCAGCAGCAGGCACAGCTCTTCTTATATTAATTCGTGCAAATTGTGGAGTATAAGCAAATCTAGCATATGATTTCTTTAATTCCTCATAAACGTCAGTAGCACAATCATCAAATGCATTTTGTAATTCTTCTAATAATTGTATTAATTTTGAACCATCTTCAGTTTGTTCTCGAGTTGGATCCTGTTCTTCCAATTTATCTGTTACTTCCTCACGATTTCCATCATTTATTGCTGTTACATATAAACTTGATGAACCATCAATATATGTTTTAGATATTGCCCATGCATAATGTGTAAATGTTCTTCTATATATTAATCGAGCTAATTGTGTACCAACCTCACATTTAAATCCATTTCCTAATGATCTTAATTTATTTATACGAACAAATGATTTCTTATATGCCATGACATCTGTTTATATATCGTATCATGTATATTTTATCCAAAATGCACAAAATATCATATCATTTACAAACCTGACAAAAAGAATATATTTTCTACAGATACTTCATTTACTAAATGTCGGATAAATTCTGTGGTTGCTTTACGATCTCTTAATGCTAAAGATAATGGTGGACATCCTTGAGGTAATTGAATATTTGGAATACCATTTACTGAATCTAATCCAACAGAATATGTTTTACGCATCACCCAATATGTGGATACAAAACACATTCCCAATATTGTTAATACTGATAATTCAATCAAAAAAAAACCTGCCCAATTCCAACCCATTGGAGGTCCAAATATTATCAATATACCACCAACAATAAACATTGTAGCAAATATACGAAATTCAATCAATATTTCCTCTGTTTACACAAAAAATATTCGCAAATTCGCAAAGAATTTCAAAAAATCGCATAATCGCATATAAGTAAGTAAAATGGATATAGAGTAATTATCACTTAACGTCTAATAAAGAAATTATCATCTAATAATGTGATATGTCGAGTAATTCCAATTGATACAACAATTAATACAGCATAAATAAATATCATTCCATAAACAAATGTAGTTTCAGATATTAATGACCATCCCAACATAAATAAGTTAATAATTACTACCATAGCAATGGTAAATCGTGTTAAATATCGTGGTGAACCATAATTTCTTTTATTATCTAAAAACCATTGTAAATGTTCTCTTTGATCGTCTCTTAATTCTGGATTACTTACTAAATTTGCTAAAGCTACACCGGAATGGAAATCGAAATGAACTAACCATGCTCTATGTAGATGTATTATACATGTTTTCGACGATGTAGAATTGTAGATACATATATTATATGTATATCGGTATTATAATGATATGTCATATATACCTCAATAAAAACAATGCCAAGAATCCAATGCCAAATAGATTATTTAAAAACCATCTAACTTGTAATGACATATCAAATAAATCTAAAATACCACCACAAAGTTGAATATTTCTTTCAACTAAAACAAATAAAATACTCCATATTAATGCATAATATAATTGATCAAAATGTCGTGCACTCCATTGAATTAATTGTTTTTTACTATATACACTCCATAATCCATGAGCAATTAGATTGGCTACAATCACATTAAATGCAAATCCTATCCATCCAAAAACCGTTTCTGTTGAAGACATGATGGGTTTTTCGAAAAACCGTCAATCAAAAACTTTTCGCTTTGCTCTGCAGACTGTGTGTGTGGTGCCTTGGGTTTCCAACTGCTTACCCTCTCTCAGAGTCTATAATCAGTATAATGTGATTACCATACAATGGTCCATTTATATATAAAATGTACCAATCCATAGTCAACCGATGCTAACTGTAATCAAAATATAATAAGATTGTTATGAGTTACATTTCAATTTGAATGATGATACTGCTATGATTTCCCTTTGCAGCAAAGGTAAATCACAAATTACATGAGCATTTTCATATAGATTCATGTTGTCGTTTGGAAGCACACAATCTGTTCAACTGCTTTGTATAACCAGATTAAATTCCTTATCTGCGTGGTGAGTGCATTTCCGACAGATTTCCGACAGATTTATATTAGAGACTGTGTAACCAATTTGATATTGAAAAAAATGAACCAGATTGATGGAAATACAAAACGTTTCCCCATCCACAAACAATGTAAACAAATAATTATAACGCTCCTTTTTGTTGAAAGTTTTGGATCAAGTAACATTTTTTAGTTTTTTTTTTGTGGCAGCAAACTCCGCTTGACAATTGTTGTCTGTTTGAAGTATTTTTTAATATTACATTTCTTCAAATTTGACGACGATAATTAGTGGTTATATATAATAGATTTTGTTTATTTACTAATTATAAATATTAATCTCTAAATCTTATGTCTAATGAACAAACAATAATGATTCAAAATAATTTGAATTACAATAATATTAATATTAACACTAAAAATAGCATTCAAAAAATGTCATTTCAATCTCATGCATTGCAATCTCCACAACATCAATCATTTCAAATGATGCAATCTCCAAATATTAAAAAACCTGAATATTCAATCACAGCATCACCAGAATTTAAAGGCGATCAATTTATGTTTCCGTCCTTGTCAATGATGGATACCATAAATGAAGATAATATAAATCATTTTAGAGTCAGTAAACATACATACACTCCATCACCTTTATCATCATTAAATGAAACACCAACACCAAGAATAAATTCATATTTATATTCAATAATAAACACTAAATCTGGAGATAATGAAATCGTATCAAGAGATATAGAGATTGCTGGATTACCAACAGATGATCATCCATCATTACATCCAAGATATACAAATGAAACATCAATATCTTCCTCAATTGGTACAACATCAGCTCGTTCCTCTGCAAATTCTGCCAAACTTGGTTTAAACCAAACTTCATCTTTTTATTATACCAAAGAGAATTTACCAAAAATAATTTGTAAGAAAAATCATCCATTATCATCTGAATTAATATATGATAATATGAATAAATTTCAGAGTCAACACACTAAACAACCCACATTGGATGAACATTTTACAATGATTGAAGATGATGAAGATGATGATTTTGAAAGTGATCGTAATGGAGATGGAGAAGTGGAGGAGGAAATATATTATCCAACAGAAACAGAATTTGTATCAGATTATGATGAATATGATGAATATGATGGAGCATTGGAATTAGAATCTGATTTAATTGCACCGTCAATAGATATAAACAATTTGTTGATAACAGAGAATCAAAATAATAACTCACCAGAAACACAATATCAAATTGAATATGATGCAGAGGGTGATCATAATACCTCCATTCCCGTTGAATTTAGAACATTACAATTATCGACATCATTTGGTGCTGATAATGAATTTGGTATGTTTTGTGTTAATCCATTACATGTTATACATCACATTACATTTGGTTAAATTGTACCTACTATCTTTTAAAGGTACATTTATGACAAATTTTTTTGTTTTAATTTGTGGTTTCTTTTATTATCTATAAATAGCAAAAGTATCATCACCTTCACGTTCACGTTCACCACGAGCAGGATTTAATGGTAATAATAATATGAACTTGAATCATTTATCTAATTTATGTTCAATGCATAGCGATGATGAAGAAGAGGAGCAATATTTAAGATACCAACAGCAATCACAATCAAAAATGAGAGTGAATAATAAAAATTCTAAATCAAAGAAACGAAGAAAAAGTTGTACTTTGTCTCGTAAATATAAGAAATATACTCCACCAAAACATATTCAACAAAAAATTAAACTCCATAAAGCTATAAAAAGATTATCTATTTCATCAACAAATTCAAGAGAAACAGACCTAAATGAAACAAAGTCAACATTAAAACGGAATATTAAGAATAACAATAAAAAACAAAAATTATCAATCTCAAACAAGAGTAATAATAATAATAATGTTAATATCCACAATAATAAACATTCTCTCTCTCTTATTCAAACTGACACAAATTCATCAATATCATCTCATTCGTTTAATCATATCTCATTCATCAATAATGTCCATAATATGCAATCACCAATGGAATATACCCATGATGATAATTTAGTCGATTATTCACAATGTAATAGTAATAATCATACCATTTTATCACAACATACATCTTCTCTGGATTCTCAAGGTAAGTATCAATATGACCGCGTACTATGTTAAATATGTACTCAGTCGAATCTGCCATATTTATGTATATCTGACCCTTCAAGAAATATTCTAAATTATACATACTGTACATAAATACCATACAATATATACCTAAATTAAAACAGAGTTTGATGAAGAGGAGAAAAAGTTCGACTTTTCGGGTATGTTGAAATTTACATTTATATCTTTCTCTGTAATTATCTTTTTTGGCAGTAAGTACTTGAAATATTTGCGAATGGTTGAATTGCTTTGTAAATATTTAGTACCTCCAAATAGAATCAGATTGAGTGAAACAGCATGCCAACATTTAGTTGATTTATGTGAATATCAAACCAGCGATGATATGGATTAATCCTTTGCATGAACACTCTAATTATGGATATTGTGTACAATTAATTGATTATATGAATGAGAAAGGTCATACATTATTTACTCTCATTTATATGAAGTATATTTACTCATTATTTATATATTTATTTACCATCAGAATATATTTTATACAAAATATCTCTTTTTTTTTTGTGTGTTGATTTGTTTCCTTTTGCTATGATTGATTTTATTCAAAAATTCAAATTCTATAAAAAAAATAATAATAATAAAAGCTGTTTTTGTTTGTAATTTGTTCAACATTTCATCCACTTTTGATCAATTCAGGAGATTGAGAGGGCCTAAAATACATTCTTCCGTTATA
>JACLAD010007728.1_pt1 | contig 16364 bp, 8 predicted proteins | sample 8027901 | NCBI WGS metagenome assembly JACLAD01 (sample SAMN15725071, study PRJNA655200) | protist metagenome | isolation source: fluorescence activated cell sorting (FACS) single amplified genomes of... | place: Spain: Blaines Bay Microbial Observatory, Mediterranean Sea | collected 2016-07-05 | reverse complement strand
TAACAATGAAATAGAAGAATTTAGGTTGAAAATGATGATTTTATTGATTTATAGATGAAAATATGCGAGTTGTAATGGTAAATAGTGTTATTGTATAAAAACACAAAAAACTAATTATTAATACTACTGTTAGCTGGTTAGCCCTATTGCACGCCGCTATTTATCAAATTAATCAACATGTTCACTAGTAAATAAAATGTAAATTGTTAGTAAATATATCAATAACATTATGTGTTAAGAAAATGGAAAATGATACATTATATATATATATTTTGAAAAAAAAAAAATGTGCGGGTGGACAAAATAAAAACAACCGAGATACAAATGATATATATTGCACACGGGACAAGATTAACCCACTTATAGTAATAAGATTTGATGTAGCTCAACAAAATTCCAGACGGCACATATTTTATACCGTACGGACTCAACGTGAGCATAATATATATATATATAATAATATATATATTATATTGTGTGTAAATATTTATATGTTGCGAATATATTTTGGTGTGTGACAATACTTACATTATTTGTTCATATATCACTTCAAAGATTTCAATGCAAGTGTTTGTGTAATTAAATGTATTGCATTTAATAAATTCGTATTCTCTACTTCATTATCAGCTTCTTCTGCTGATTTCAAAGCCTTCACTTGCTCTTCTATCGCTTCCGCATTATTCAAAAGGAATTCTTTAAAATTCGAAACTTTGGGACATGGACACGAGTGAAATGGTAAAACAGGACTAAAACGTAAGAAAAACGATTTCCATAAGCAAACTTGTCTGGCAACTGCAGGAAACCGTGCGCGAATTTCTTTTGGATAATTTTTATCATAAAACGGATTCAAGTAACGTTTCCTTTCATGATCAATATAAGACCATAGCGACACTGTCATTCCCGGTATGTTCAAATCTAAACGTTCCCGTTCATTGTTCATCAAAAAAGTTCCAAAACAGCATGACCATAAATTATCTACAATATCCAATAACATGGATTCATTAAACTCAAATGCAGTTGGAAATTGATTTACTAATTGATATACAGCATCTATAAACATGTATATAATCGGTCCACGGTCACTGTCATAATCACTTCCATTTTTCTCCCCATGGCCGGTTCGATAATGTACTCTATGACCAAAATTGCAAAAAGATTTTTGTATTAAAATTTGAAATCCACGAATAGTACGATAAAACGGATCCATCATTAATTGAGCCAAGGAACATGTCTGCGGGGTGCGATCCCACCCATCGCTACAATGTATCAATACAGCGCGTTGCTGCCCAACTATTTGTTCTACTACATAAATTGATGCACGTAAGATAGAGCGTACGTGTTGATACCATTGTGTATCAGCTATTGCACTATCAAAGGATAAGTCATTCCCAGCATTCATTGCTACAGATGCTATTTTATTAAAACTACCCCTTGCCTCATGTATGTTACCAATATCCCAAAATCGAAAACGAATATTGCGATAGTTCGATCCTTCAAACCCACCACCACGTGCACGATTACCTATTGCATTTAATTTTGGCCGTGCATCAGCTATGACTAAAATTTTATTACCTTTCCTAGGAGAAGTTGCTGCCATAGCACGTAAATATGCCTCATCTGCTTTATTTGTATTGCCCCTTAATCCTACGCGTGGTTGACTACTACGCCATAACGAACCACCATTTTGATGCACCCAAGTGCATACTGGCAACCTCCCTTTTGTTCTAAAGGTGGAACATTCACGAACAATATTATCCTCAATACTTGATGGTACCAATAAAACTTTTGGATATGTATTGCAAATTTTGTAATTTTCATTTAACTTGGTTTCACGTAACATTGGTGCTAATACATTTGCTTTTGAAATTTTATCACCACTAGGTATCAGTCCCAACCTTTGCCATTCTCTTTTTGCTTGATAAACATCCCAACCAGTACCTGGTTCATTCGAAACATGTGGATATTTATGATCAAATGCAAATAAATGTTTTGGATTATTTGGATATACAAATGCGGTAAATAACATTTCTAATTTATCCATCCTCATAGCACGATCATGTACCTCAAATCGTAAATGCCTTGCATCTTTGCATAACATGTAAATTTCTGTTGGTTGAAATGGTTCTAAATTCATGGAGGTTTTGGAAATTGGTACTGGATCTAATTTTTTCAAAGTCATACGATCAATGGTCATCAATGGGATGGTAAATAAACCTGCAGGTACTTTTGATGAATCGTTTGCATCGATTGGTTTAAATCGCATTTTAAAATTTGTTACTTCTAGCGAACCTTTAAAACCATCTTTGCTAATTGGTGAAAAATATAAAACATTTGGTGTAGTCATAACAACTTGTTCTCCTTCTAATTCTGTGTTATGTACCCACGCCGTCGAGGCACGCTTATTATGTGCCCCTTTCTTCGTATTAGTCGGTGTTGTTTGCAATAATTCAGATACGTCGTCAACAGTACTATCTTCTGACATTGCAAGTTCGCGCTTAGCATTAGAGTCTTTCCCATCGGTCTTTTTAAAGCCCAAATCTCCCATTTCAGGAGGTGTCAACGCAAGCTCGCCTATATCTAAACCTTCGGATGGACTAAATAATTCAGCACCAGCACTTGTTGTACCAGTTAAAGGCGAATCTGTTACAGCATTTTTACTAGAAGTAAGTTTTATGGCTGAAGCTAATTTTTTGTTTATTGGTGCTTTTGGTGTTTTAGTAATACTACTACGTGGTGATTTACCATTTCCAACATTATTATTATTATCTTTTTTCACTACATCTTCTCCATCATCATCATCACCACCAAACATTGATAAAGGATCTTCCCCTTCATCGACTTTATGTTCAGACAATCTTCTCGATGACATGGTCGATATTATTTATAATATATATATATATATATATATATGTATATGTAATATATATATGTATTTACAAAGACGGATGTATATATCTGTATGTATGTATATATATATCTGTATGTATATACCATCCATCCTATCTAGTGAACTTCTACATTCATTCATAAATATAATTTTGTCCTCTCATTCAACAATAAATGAAATATTATAAAAAATAAAAAAAAAAATGACTGCCTGGACTGCCACAAAAACACACATTTGGCCACGTAAATAAGGTTGTGCACAAAAACTGGCAAAAACCAGCAAACCATCAGCACAAAGCAACTCCAAACCAAACTGGCATAAGCCCAAGAAGCCGGTCCGAACTATACTATATAGGCAGGCTAAGGCAGGCTATAAAACTAGTACTATTACCTCGTATACTCTGTCTGGATAGAAAATGGCGCCTCGGTATATGTCCTACTTTTTGCGCCACACATTTTGCTAGTTTTTATTACAATTACTCGTAGCTACGGCTAGCATGTAAATAGGATGATAGATCTCCGGCCCAGATATAGATCCGATGGTAATTTAATAATAGTTATAAAAAGATATCTTCATCATGATAGAAGTCTACAGTACATGTGGAACACAAACAAGAAACATACATTTATTTTTATTTATCAAATTCACATCTTTTTCTTTCTTTCTTTTTTTCTCATTGCTTTTTTCATTCTATATCATTTTATATTATATAAATACACGCATATATATATATATATATATATATACACAAACGATAGTGAAAGAAACAAAAAAAGAATGGCTTCAGTAAAATCAACAACTGCGAAAACGACAAAGAAAGCTACGGTGAATCCTGGAAAATTGTCAGCAGCTGATGCGAAAAAACAAGCAACAGCGGAAGAAGTTAAAGTAACGAAAGAAAATCCTGCAATGTCTTTCGCGAAAAATATTATACGTTTTCTTTTCTTAATCTTCATTTGTTGGACAGCGTACGATATTCGTTTACATGCAATTAAAGAATATGGATTGGTAATTCACGAGTTCGATCCATGGTTTAATTATCGTGCAACTGAATACTTAGATCAACATGGACTTGAGAAATTTTTCAAGTGGTTTGATTATATGGTATGGTATCCACTTGGCCGACCTGTCGGGACGACAATCTACCCTGGTATGCAAATGACAGCTGTATACTTAAAAAACTTTTTAAACAACCAAGTTGGTTATGAAATCAGTTTAAATGACGTATGTTGTTACATACCAGCATGGTTTGGCGTGACAGCAACATTATTTTTAGGTTTATTAACTTGGGAATGTTCACAGTTTAACGCTAACGCAACAATTGCTGCTTGCTTTATCATGTCAATCGTTCCAGCACATATTATGCGCTCAGTTGGTGGTGGATATGACAATGAAAGTATTGCTATGACCGCAATGATGATGACTTTCTACTTTTGGGTACGAAGTCTACGTACTAAAAATTCATGGTGGATTGGAGCTATTGCTGGTCTTGCATATATTTACATGGTTGCTGCATGGGGTGGCTTTATTTTCGTGTTAAATATGGTTGCCTTACATGCTGGTGGTTTAGTGCTATGCAATAGATATTCAAGCAAATTGCATCGTGCATACTCTTTGTTTTACATTATTGGCACAGCAGGTGCAATACAAATTCCAGTACAAGGAATGAAACCATTGAAAGATATGGAACAACTCGGTGCATTGGTTATTTTCCTAGGCTTGCAATTGTTAGAAGTATGCGAATGGATCATCAAACGTGAAGAGAAAAAAATGAAAGAAAAATTTAATTTTTACGAAGTGCAAGTGTTGCGAATGAAAGTTTTCGGTGCCGTTGGTGCAGGTGGTATATTATTGTTATCAATCTTCATGCCAGCAGGATATTTCGGCCCATTGAGTTCCCGTGTACGTGGTTTATTTGTACAACATACACGAACAGGAAATCCATTAGTCGATTCAGTAGCAGAACATCAACCGGCAACGGCAGATGCATATTTCCGCTTTTTGCACTTTGTATGTTACTATGGACCAGTTGGTTTCGTCATGGCATGTTTTAAAAAAACAGATGCGGGTTTCTTTTTAATTTTCTATGCAATTACTGCATATTACTTTTGTACGAAAATGAGTCGATTAATTATATTGCTAGGACCAATTGCATCTGCACTTGGTGGTATTGCAGTATCTGGAATGGGTGATTGGTGCATTGAACAATATGCAGAATTTTTCGATTCAGAAAAAGCAGCAGCATTAAAAGAAAAGGGAGAGAAAAAAACTGCGACATCACCAACGAAAGCAAAGAAAAGTTTAAGAGCGAAAAGAGCTGCAAAAAAACGTGATCAAAGTGTATGGGCACAAACTGGATTAGCTGATGTATATGAGGAAAGTGCACAAATACGTAAAGGTGCAGCTGTTTTCTTCATATTGATTACATACATTGCTGCTAGACAATTCTGGGCATATTCGCATTACATGGCAATTAACATGTCACATCCATCCATTATGTTTAAAGCTAATTTACGTAATGGGGAAACGATCATTGTTGATGATTATCGTGAAGCGTATTGGTGGTTGCGTGACAACACGCCAGAAGATGCCCGTGTAATGTCATGGTGGGATTATGGATACCAAATTACTGGCATTGCCAACAGAACGACCATCGCAGATGGTAACACATGGAATCACGAACATATTGCTACACTAGGACGTTGTTTAACCTCGCCAGTGAAAAAGGCACATAGAATTATCAGACATTTAGCCGATTATGTTTTGATCTGGACTGGTGGCGGTGGAGATGATTTAGCAAAATCACCACACATGGCACGTATTGGTAATAGTGTATACCCAGATATTTGCCCTGGCGATCCAACATGTTCTAAGTTTGGTTTCTTAGACAGGGAAATGACACCTACACCAATGATGTCTCGATCACTTTTGTACCGTTTACATGGCCATGGTCAAGTTCCAGGTGTACGTGTTGATAAGAAATTATTCAAAGAAGTATTTACTTCTCAATACAACAAAGTTCGCATATTCAAAGTTGTTGGTGTTTCACAGGAATCAAAAGATTGGATTGCAAACCCGGAAAACAAAATTTGCGATGCGCCAGGTAGTTGGTACTGTACTGGACAATACCCACCAGCATTGGATGATTTGATGAAGAAAAAACAAGACTTTGCACAATTGGAAGATTTCAATGTGAAAAAAGGTAAAAAAGACGAAGAATATCAAAAAGCATATCATAAAAGAATGGCCGGTGAAATTCGTGAAGATCGTGCTGGTGATTATGAACGTGATGAGGATGATCAATATGCTGATGATGAAGATGCAGAAGAAGCAGATCATGATGATGCAGAAGAGGAGGAAGAGGAAGACGATGAAGAAAAGTATCCATGGAGAAATACTAAGTACACTACAAAATTATGGAACATGATTCATGAAAAAGATTACGATGGTATTAAAGAATGGATTGAAAGAGAACCAGAAGTTGTTCATATACGTTCTGGAGATGGACGTGGACCATTATGGTGGGCATATGAACACAAAAATAAAAAAATAGTAAAACTCTTGAAAAAACATGGTGCGGATAAGAATGCAATTGATAGTGAAGGTAAAAAACCAAAAGAGATGTTTAAACCTAAAAAAAAGAAGAAATAAAATCTCAATATATATAATATACATATATATATATATATATGTATACATGAGAGCCATGAGAGAGAGAGAGACAGAGAGAGAGAGAGAAAGAGGAACAGAAAGAGGAACAGAAAGAAAGAGAGAAGAAAGAGAATGTTATTTTTAAAATTATTAATAAAATAAAAATAAAATATGTCACACCAAATTATTATCATAAAATTTAGGCTTAGATTCTAGTTCTTCTTCTCTTTTTCATAATTCAGAATATACCTGGTAATATATCATATATATGGACTATGTATATGGCCTATACTTGTATTTTTTTTTGTGTACACATAGGAAAATTGTACGTATTACTAGTACTAGACTATACAAACTTCATATTCCGACAAAAATATTGTGTTTTGTCACCGCCGTGCGTCAAGTTTATACAGGTATAACTAATAAAAACCAAAACAAACAATTTAAAAGTAATTGTATTATAAATCAATTTGCAATATAAAGAAGAAAAGAGATACAAACAAATCGTTTTAAAAAGTAAATCAGCTTCTCTAAAATATAAGATCATGTCAAAAAGACGAAAAAGACCCTCGCAAAAAGCGATTGAAGCATCTTCCTCGTCAAGTTCTGAAAAAAATACATCACCAAAGAAAAAGAGAAAGAAAGTAACGAAAGGGAAAAAACGTGGTGGATTTTTAAGTGCATTAGAAGGATGGTGGTTAGTCGATAAAGAAAAATCTGAATCACCAGCAGCATATTTGAAATTTATGGGATTACCCGATATAGCTATAAGTGCTGGTGTAAAAGCACACGATGCATATCCAACTTATATTAGTATTTTAATCAAATCAGGCGGACGCAGTGTTGCTACAGAAAGGCATTCAAGACTATTAAACGGACGTTTAGATAAATTTAAAGTAAACGAAACAGTTACAAGTACATTAAAAAAATTAGGAGAGAAAAGAATGGTAGTAAAAGCTGGCGATGCTGGGGAGTTAGTGACAGAATCAACGATACCAACGCAAGTTGGTCGTATCACAGTAAGAGACGTACGAATTGTTTTAGAGGATAATGATGATGTTATGCATCAAGTTGTTACTTGTGAAAATAGTAAAAGTAGGGCAAAATTAACACGGACAGTATATTATAATCGTGCACCGAAACCAACTTTGCCCTTGGAATTTTAATTTAAAATATTACGAAGTATACTCGAACAATACGCGAACAATGATGTACCACTGGTGGTATATATAAAACACATCATATTAAATGAATTTTAAATATATACTTTTGAAAAAAATTAAAAAAAAATATTAAGTGTGAAAAAATACTTTTTTTAGCATTCTTTCCTCTCTATTTTTTAAATAATTAATCCCCGCTGGGGCACGTTTTTGTTTGTTTTGCATTTTTACTCTTTCTCCCTTTAATTCGTCATCACAAACATATATTATCATTTTTACAACATTTTACCTTTTAATTTTCTTGCTGCTTCTAACATTTCTTCTGAAATTTCAACATTACTTGCACTCTCAACAAAACTTGGTACTTGATCAAAATTTAAATATTTATAAATTTCGGAGCTATTGGAATCAATAGTGCTGGAATATTCCAAATATTCATCAGGTGTTGGCAATCTACCTAATATAGATGCAACAGCTGCCACTTCAGCAGATGCTAAATATACATTTGCACCTGCACCTAAACGATTTGGGAAATTTCTGGTAGATGTGGATACGACCGTTGATTTATCTGCAACACGTGCTTGATTTCCCATACATAATGAACAACCAGGCATCTCCGTTCTTGCACCAACAGAACCAAACGTAGCATAGTAACCTTCATCAGTCAATTGAGCTGCATCCATCTTTGTTGGTGGTGCGACCCATAGTCTGGTTGGCAATTGTTTACCATGTTCTTTTAACAATTCACCAGCAGCACGGAAGTGACCAATATTAGTCATGCATGATCCAATAAAAACTTCATCAATTTTTTCTCCTTCCCTTTCACTTAACAAGCATGCATCATCTGGATCATTAGGGCAACATAATACAGGTTCTTTTAATTCATTCAAATCAATATCGATTACACATGCATATTCAGCATTATTGTCAGCTTCCAACAAGTCAGGTGCTTCTAACCATGCTTCCATATTTGCAATTCTTCGCTCAATTGTACGTGGATCTCCATATCCTTCTGCAATCATCCACTTCAACATTGTAATATTTGAAGTTAAATATTCAGCAATAGGCTCTTTGTCCAATTTAATAGTACAACCAGCAGCACTACGTTCAGCACTTGCATCTGATAATTCAAATGCTTGCTCGCATTTTAAGTGACCTAGGCCTTCAATTTCTAATACACGTCCACTGAAAACGTTTTTCTTACCTTCCTTAGCAACTGTTAAATGGCCTTCCTTAATAGCTTGTAAAGGAATTGCATGCACTAAATCACGAAGAGTAATACCAGGTTGCATTTCTCCACTAAAACGTACCAATACACTCTCAGGCATATCCAATGGCATGACACCAGTTGCACCTGCGAAGGCAACCAATCCACTACCAGCTGGGAAAGAAATACCTACTGGGAAACGGGTATGGGAATCACCACCAGTTCCTACTGTATCTGGCAACAACATTCGGTTCAACCAGGAATGGATAATACCATCACCAGGTCTTAAGCTAACACCGCCTCTTGTACGGATAAAATCTGGCAAAGTACCATGTGTTGTTACATCAACAGGTTTAGGATAAGCAGCGGTGTGGCAAAATGATTGCATAACTAAATCAGCGCTAAATCCAAGACATGCTAAATCTTTCAATTCGTCCCTAGTCATAGGACCAGTCGTATCTTGTGAACCAACTGTAGTCATTTTAGGTTCGCAATATGATCCTGGCAATACACCTTGACCTTCTGGTAAGCCACATGCACGGCCAACCATTTTTTGCGCCAATGTAAAACCTTGCTCAGCACTTGCTATTTCACTTGTTGGGATTCTGAAAATATCAGTTGCACCCATGCCTAGTGCATCACGTGCACGTTGTGTCAAACCACGTCCAACGATCAATGGAATACGTCCACCAGCTTGCACTTCATCTAATAACACTTCAGTTTTTAATGACCATTCACAAACAACTTCATCCGTACCATGTCTCTTCGTAACACCTTCATATGGATAAATATCAATAACATCACCCGTATTGAGATTTGTTACGTCAAACTCCAACGGTAATGCACCACTATCTTCCATGGTATTGTAAAAAATAGGTGCAATTTTGTCACCAATGCATACACCACCAGCACGTTTATTTGGTACATATGGGATATCATCCCCCATGAACCATAATACACTATTTGTTGCACTTTTACGGGATGATCCTGTACCTACAACATCACCAACATATGCCAATGGAAAGCCTTTCTCTTTTAATGCACCCATTTGTTTAATTGGACCACATGACCCTTCTACATCTGGATTGATGCCATCACGTCCAATTTTTAACATAGCCAATGCATGTAATGGAATGTCTGGACGACTCCATGCATCTGGTGCTGGAGATAAATCATCCGTATTTGTCTCACCAGTTACTTTAAATACAGTTACAGTGATTTTTTCAGCAACTTTTGGTTTCTTTAAAAACCATTCCGCATTAGCCCAGGATTCCATGACTTGCTTAGCATATGTATTGCCTGCTTTCATTTTCTCTTCAACATCATAAAATGCATCAAACATTAACAATGTATCTGATAATTGTGCAGCAGCAGTTTCACATAACTCCGTATCATCACTGTCCAACAAGTTAATAAGTGGTTCAATATTATAACCACCTTGCATTGTACCAAGCAATTCTGCAGCACGTTTTTTAGAAACTAATGGTGAGGTTGCTTCACCAGTGGTAATTGCTGCTAAGAAGGTAGCTTTGACGTATGCAGCTTCATCAACACCTGGTGGAATGCGATTTTCCAATAAATCAATTAAAAATGCAGTATCTGTACTACCTGGTTCTTTTAATAATTCTACTAAATCAGCAACTTGTTGTGCATTTAATGGTAATGGCACGATACCTTGAGCTGCTCTGTCAGCTACATGTGCTTCGTAATCCGCTTGAAATGTTGCTGATGATGCGGATGAAAATGCACGATGTTGCTTTTGTGATAGTTCTGATTTAAAATATTTGGAATAATATTTTGTGGATACATTGTTACCACTTGTTGTTGTCACCGTAAAAGCTCTTACAGTGGATTTTAATACGTTTCCACGTGTTTGGCGTTTCGAAGCAACATTTCTGGTATTTTTTAAAATACGTTTCGTATGTCTTACAGCAGTACGTAACATTTTTTTTTCTTTCTTTCTCTTGTGAAATTCTTATTTTTTACAAAAAACATAAAATATAATACTATATTATATTTATAATTACTATTTTGAATAGATTCGTATGTTAATTTATATATTTATAGATGTATCTGTACATCGATATTATGCATAAAGATGTATAAGTTATATCTATTTTCTATTAATTTATATTTATTATTATTGGATGGATGGCAATATACCCGATATAATAATTGTTAGCTTGTGTGCCGGCCAGTCGTAAATTTTTGGTACGAATTTTTTAGTATACTTAAACACTATATTAACTATCAAATACACAAATTAATCCAAAACTCACACCACTCGAAATTTATTGAAAACCTGAAAACCGATTAATTTGTGTATTTGATAGGTAATATAGTGTTTAAGTATACTAAAAAATTCGTACCGAAAATTTACGTCGGGAATAAAATAAAGAAGTGGCTATATAGCTGGTATTTACATGGTATGCTGTACAACTCCTCAAAAGGGAAATCCTCTCGGCTCGAAAAATTGCGAAATAATAGAAAAATAATAATACTGTAACCTTGTTAATGAGAAGGATTGTTACTGGATTTCAAAATGGTGCTTAATTTAAGTACTAATATAGTATACTAATTTATGCATATTTGATAGAGAGGTATTGGATATTACAAAAAATCCAAAAACAGCCAATAGTTATTTTGATGAATATAACAGCCAATAGTTATTTTGATGAATAAACTAAGAATATCCGATTTTTGGTGATATCCAATACCTCTCTATCAAATATACATAAATTAGTATACTAAATTAGTACTTAAATTAAGCACCATTTTGAAATCCACTAACAATCCTTCACATTTACAAGGGACTCGACGACTGGACTGGAGTGGAGACGACTACTGTGGAGACGATAATAACTATATTAAAGAATAAAAAATATCTTTTAGAACAAGATTATACATAGATATAAAAAAACAATATATATTATATATAGATATAAAAAAACAATATATATTATATATATATTTTTAGTTATTATATCACCACGATGAATATTAAAACATTTATATTTACAACAATAGTAGCATTATTTACAGTACACTTATCTATTGCAAAACATGCAACTGTGTCTGGAAATGATGTAAGTGATAAGAATGTTGGTTATGGCTGTGTCATCGACGCTGGTTCTAGTGGTAGTAGAATTTACGTATATCAATGGCCAAAAAGAAATTTTAAATCATTGCCTATTCCAATCACAGAAGTGTATAAATCACCTGTAATAAATAAAAAAATTAAGCCAGGTATTTCAGCTTTTGTTGATAACCCAACTGGAGCTGGACCATCACTCAACCCATTATTAACAGCAGCAAAAGCAGCAATACCAGCAGCTGTTGATTTGAAAACAGTACCAATTTATCTTGGTGCGACTGCGGGTATGCGAGTATTGGCGCCTGAAAAATCTAATTTAATCTTTGATAGCATACGTTCTACGTTAAAAAGTTCAGGATTTCATTTCAAAGATAAATGGGCAAGAATTATTTCAGGGGAAGAGGAAGGTACATATGGTTGGATAGCAGCTAACTATTTGAAAAATACGTTGAATACTGGTGATAGTGAAAAAACATATGGTGCGTTAGATTTAGGTGGTGCATCAACACAAATTTCATTTACACCAATAGAATCTATATTAGCCAATATGTTCCCAGTTCATATATCAAGCAAAGTTGATTATCAAATATATACACATAGTTTTTTATATTATGGTGTAAATGAGGCCATATCTAGATTCAATGAGAAATTAATAGCAGATGGTAAAACGAATAAAAATGTACCTAATCCATGCTATCCGAAAGGTTACAATGACAACGGATTCCATGGAACAAGCGACTGGAATACATGTTTGTCCAAAACACTTGACTTATTTGATTTCAACGCATCTTGTTATTACAGCGATCAAAATGCTCAGCGGCGCTGCTCGTTCAATGGAATTTACCAGCCATCCATTCAAGACGGTAAAAAATTTATTGGCATGTCTGCATTTTATTACACATGGTCTTTCTTAAAATTAGCAACTGGTGTCAATAGTGATAATTTAGATACATTGCTTAATGAAGCTAAATCTGTATGTAAAAAAACATTTGCTGAACAAAAAGAAACAAACCCATCTTATAATCAGCAAAACCAATGTTTCAATGTTGCCTATGTATACCATTTATTATATAGTGGATATCATATGGATGAAACAGATACCCCAATAGAGATTTATAGTGATATATTAGGGTCTGAGGTGACATGGTCGTTAGGGGCAATGATGGTTGAAGCTAATAATTTGAGTTTTACGTATGAACAGAATCCATTATATGAAGTTTTATTTTATATCACTTTATGTGTGTGTGTAGCTTGTCTTATAGGAGGGTTAGTATCATTTCGATGGTTAACTAAAAAAAGGCAACCAGGAGAAAGAAATGTTCGTGGAAACAATTTAAAGACATCTTTAATAAGCGAGAATGATGCCAAGAGTGATGATGGCAATAATGTGTAAAAATCTTTTTTTCGTAATACGTAAAGTAATTTTACTGTTTGTAGATCTTAGTATACGATATTAACATAGTGCATATATAATACTCGATATACTCAATACTCATATTCGCGTCCTCGTCTCCTCGTACTCTACTCGTCCAAATTTGGATATAGCGTCGTGTGTTCCGACTAATACAGGATACAGGTTACAGGTTACAGACTTAAATCCAAAAATTTAATACACTAAAGCTGCTATTATAAACACTAGTATACTACTTCGTAGGTATTAATACTGACTTTAGCAGTAGACAGTAAAAAATGTATAAGAACAAATAAGCAACCTGGCACGCCTGGCAAGCCCAGCAAGCCTTATAGCAAACTAGCTCTACCCTGACAAGGAAAACTAACCTGGTGGTATTTCACTGTTCACAACAACAAAAAAAAAACCAAAAAAAAACCAACAAACATGTACGTTATGAACTTCTATTATTATTATACACACACACACACACATACTATATATATATATATACATACACAAACGAAGCAAACTTTCACTAAATCACGGAGAAAGTTCAACTTTCAGAAGCCGAACCTATGGAGCGAATTACTGACTTAAAAGACATAGCCACTCTATTAGGAGAAGTTGAGAAAGGTGGTGCAAATGAACATATATTACGCAAATTATCACTTTTTCCTGATATACGCGGTAATAATTATCGTAAAAGAACCAACAATGTAAAAAATAATAATAAACCGAAAAATGCTGGGAAACGTAATGTAAATAAAAGAAATGGAAACAAAGCAAAGCAATATGCTAATAGTCCTAGGAAAAACGGGAAATCGTCTTCATTGATGCTGCAACATATACCGCTACCAAAAGCACAAACAATTAATACTAGTAGTTCTTATACTAATGTCCCTTCAAAATACAACTTAAATAATAATAGTATTCCTTATCAAAACCATATTGCAGCGTCTTCAACTATGCCAACATCGTACAATAATAATAATTTCGAAAATAGTCTCACTAATGACAAATTTGACGCTCTGTCAATGTTAGAGGCGAATGAAAGCATTATATTAGAAACAAAAAAGTCATTCGCTGAAAAACAAAAGAAGGGAAAAAAGTCTAAGTCATCAAAAACATCTTCTGAGGAGGAAGCTAAAGAAGCTTTACTCCGTGCTCAGAGAGAAAAGTATCGGGATGATTTTTTCGCAAAAATTTTAACTATAGACGTCAAAAATGTTAACAATACTTCACATGGCAGCCTTTATGGATTTTTGAGAGCAAAGCAAGCAGATGCTGAAGATGAGGATAACAATGAAGGATTTATATCACCCGAGTCGAGACGACCTGTTGAGAAAGATTTAGAGAAAAAAGTATTATCAACTTTAATTCCTACCAAAAAATATCAATGGAACAATAACAATGAAGGTTCCTCAGACTATGTATATAAAAATGCGAAGTTACATAAAACTCAACCAAAGCAAAAGGTTATCTCCGATACTGACAAAACATCTACACCACAAATTGATTTGATATCTACTTGGAACGTATTGCAAGACAATACACCAATAATGAAAAGAAATAGTACATTATCATCATCATCATCAGCTCCAAATATAGAAACATTTATTGATGGTTCCTCCTTTTATGAACAACATGAACGTGTTCAAAATTATATAAAAAAAGAGAAAAGGAAAACTCAAATAAATTCAAAATTAAAACAGGAAATAGCAACTAACAATGAACGAGAAGAAGAAAAATACGATTTTTTTACTCGCATGGAGGAATTGTCTGTGCTGAACTCTTTAATCGAGCAGCGTGATCTTATAGATAAACTCGGTGAAGAACAAAGAGAAGAACGTGTAGAAAAAAGAAATTTAGATTATGCTGTTGTAAATAAAATCGAAAAACTTCGAAACGCTTTGCCAATGGATTTCCTATTTGAAGTTGGTTTAAAAGGAGCATATGATAAAAAAGTTAAAGCAAAAATTAGAAAAATAATAACTAATTGGGCATACGGCTTAGAGTCTCAAGGTTTACGATATTGGAAACGGTATGTACGTTTACATCGTAAAGATGAAAAAATACGAAAATCAATTGATATCCAACGGGTTTGGCGTGGATATAAAGGAAGAAAACGTTTTATCAAGGTATGGTGGTTGCGTGAAGTGTATAAGGAAAAGTTGCGTTTTGAAGAATTCATGCTAGAAAGAAAACGTTGGTTATCAGCAATAATGATTCAAAAACATTGGAGAGGATTACTTGGTAGACGTAGATATGCAATTGAACGAGAGCTAATCGATTCAGTCATTATGATACAGCGTACCTGGCGAGCAAAGAAAGCGAGAATGCTTACCATCATGCTTCGACATCGAAAAGAGCAACGAGAAGATGCAGCTTTAAAAATCGAAAAATGTTTTCGTGGACACAAAGGGAGAAAACGCGCAAAGCGAGAAAGGCATCTTCAACGAAGAGAAGCACATGAAAAATTGTTAGAAAGCAAGGAATATGTTTTGTTATACAGCTTTAAGAAAGAAGGAGCAAGCAGAATATTACAGCGATGGTGGAGAAATAGTGCTTCGTCCCGCATGAAATTTCTTGGTCATGAATATACTACTAATATTCAACGTGTTTATCGTGGATATTGTGGACGCAAAATTTTTAAAAGAAAACGATTTGAAAAATTACAACGTGAAGAAGAAAAAGAATATGAAAGAATAGCTATAAAATTGCAAGCGATATACAGAGGAAAAAGGGGGAAGATAAAAACGCATGAAATGCTGATGGCAAAAATAAAGCACCAAGAAGAGTTGGCAGAGAAAAAACGAAAATATTTGGAGAAAAAAAATTCTAAATCACTCGGAAAATCTTTATCACGAAGATTTTCTATGAAAAAAGGAGCATCAAAAAAGAAACAGGAAGAAGCGGCAATTTGCATCCAGTGTGCGTATAGAATAAAACGAGCGAAGAGAAGGGTTAAAAAA
>JACLAD010017329.1_pt1 | contig 16365 bp, 6 predicted proteins | sample 8027901 | NCBI WGS metagenome assembly JACLAD01 (sample SAMN15725071, study PRJNA655200) | protist metagenome | isolation source: fluorescence activated cell sorting (FACS) single amplified genomes of... | place: Spain: Blaines Bay Microbial Observatory, Mediterranean Sea | collected 2016-07-05 | reverse complement strand
CAATAATAATAATAATAATACAATCAATATGAATAGTGGAAGTATGTTTGATTCACTTGATTTTGGTTCATCGAATATGAATATAAATGAGGAGAAAAATGTTGAAAATGATGAAGAAAAGCAATTTGATAACATCACAAAGCAATGCGCACAAATGTATGCGAATGCTGGAATGCCATTATTAAGCTTAGAATTATTATCTGAAACTGTACAAAATTTGCATGAGGATCGTATTATCGATGTACACGTTTATAAATCTGTGGAAATGTGTATTGAAAAAATCATTGGAACATATTTACTAAGATATGATGAAGAGATTAGCTTGGGAGCCACGATTGACGGCATGGTCGAGATAGATACTGATTCTACACCCGCGAGATCATTAAATGAAATTACAGAAGAATTTATTAAAGTTGTCGAAGTATTAGCTGCTCGCTTTGGAAAAGGGTTTATATTACAAGATATATTATCGTCCCACGTAGAGTTATTATCCGGCAAAGGAAAGTTCGTCCAAGCATTGCTTTTGCAATCAGCAATTCATGGTCAAATGGAATTTAATAAATTGCCTCAAATTATTGAGGCACTATCGTTAAGCATAATGAAAATACTTGATAATGGCTTAAAATTAGAATCTCCAATTAATCGATTACATGGTGCTACAATTTTATCCATTGCGAGGAAGTTTGCAAGTGACACGTTGAAATTGAAGGAAATATCTTCAAAGTTTAAATTATGGAAGTTAGAAAACATTGAAAATGAAATCAATGACAAAATGTTATTTGACTTAGCACTTACGACATTATCTATGAAGATTGCTTGGTCGACAAGGCATATTTTATTATTATCTGAAATTATTAGTGACGATTTTAATAATGGCAACATATTTAAAAATTTTTCAACGTATTCGCAAATATCAAAATTACTCGAGGAACCTGGCGCCTTTTCATACCAAACAAAAGTGCCATATGCAAACGAATGCATATTACACATTTTGTACACCAAAGCGTTGTTGAAACTTTGGGGAGACTATGTCGTTACTGTTGGGAAAAATAGAGTAATTGATCCATGGATTGATACTACGGTTGCACATTATGACACATCATTATCAATTACCATGCGGAGTAACGACAGTAGCGATAAAGATGATCTCATTACAAAAATTGATAGGATATGCTTTACCTTCGGCACATACTATAATTCCTTGATGGAAGATTCGCATAAAATGCAGCTTTTTCTCAAAAAATTGACAGCAATCAAGAAAGATATTATTCTATCAGAAAACGTAGCGTTGAAAACTATATGGACGCATTTAAACCCAGAAAACGAAATTACAGAGTATTCAGATATGTTAGACGGGATATCTTCACCAAAGATATTGTCAGATACGGAAACTTCAGCGGATGAGGAAGACAATTTAGAACAAGATGCAGAACAACGTAATGGCGACACTGAAAATGGAAACTCTTCAACTGGAGAGATAAATACTAACACGCGCCTTGAAGAAACAGCTTCAACACTATTCAATAGTATAAACAATATTACTGGCAACGATCAGAAGAGACATAATATGCGAAATTTGCCATTCGTGGAAATTGTTCACACTACAAATATATCAATTTCATCATTTTGTTTCGATGAAAGTGATTCTGCAAGTCCATATGTCACTGTTGCAACTGCAAACGGTATCATTGAAACAAATATACAAAGCTCTTTAAAATTTAGAAAACGAAATAAAAGCAGAAAGGTTTTATTGGATCGCGATGATTTATCATGGATGAAATCCAGGGATCGTTTTTGGCAAGAAGAAAACGACATGTTAGAGCGAGAAATGCTAGATCTGGCGTCAAAAGAATCACAAAACACACCTACTTTAATACAATTACTGGATCGTGGAAGATTTACAGTAAGCAGACAAGATTATTTCAAACCAAATAAATCTGAAATTGAGGAACGGACATTTGAATCAATGTCATCAATGAATGCGGGACGTTCCTTTACAGTAGATGATTTGCAAGCTTCATGTATGGAAAGCCATACGCGCTTTCCATTTTATGTATGTGGCAATGAATTAGGAGAATTATCCTTATGGTCGTTTGGCGAAACAAATTGCCTTGCGATGTATTCGGAACCCGGAGATCGCTCATGTGGTATTAACAATGTACATTTTAATGGATTAGGGGACAAATTTGTCGCTTGTGATACTTCTGGTATTGTACGATTGTGGAAGTTTGGATCAAATCCAAATTGTTTAAATTCGTATGAAAATATTGATACAGAATTAGAAAATGTGAAAGATGCTTTATTTTTGAATAGTGGAAGCGTTATAGCGTTGGGTGGAGCTTCATCGCCAAATGATAAACGTATCAACGGCACGTTTCAACTATGGGATACGTTATTGCCCCCATCTGCTCGTAAATTATGTTCGTTTGGACAGAAAATGGACAATGGATCTTGTAATGCTTTGCTATATCTACCAGACGAAGAATTATTAATCTGTGGGTATGGAAGTGGGAAATTGATGGCATTTGATATTCGACAACGTTGCATGTTAAATATCGATTCGTTTGGGAAAAAATCATGTCATAAATCTTCAGTTGTTGATGTTGCATACAGTCCAGCGCATAATATATTTAGCACAGCATCAAGTGATGGGTGTGTTAAATTGTGGGATTCGCATACATTAAACTTGAAATATACATATGAAAATATTCATGATTCTGTCACTAATATAAGTTTCCATGGCGATCACATGTACACTAGTGGTACTGATGGTCGGATGTTGATGTACAAATGTTAAAGTATACGATATATCATACTACACGAATAATTATGACACGGTAAAAAAAGTATATATACTTCGTATTTAATAAACGCCTCGTATAGAGTTTATTTTTTAATGTATTTACTATAATAGTACGTATTTAATTTAATATACGGTTCGTATATATACGAAGCGGATATATAATATACGGTAATATATATAGGGTTAAATTTAAAGTTTAAAATTTTACTTCCCGTGGCCATACTAACACGCAGTTTTCTCAATGAAACATATATAATGATTAGATTAACTTTTCTTTTTGAGTTGTATTTTTGGCTGTTCCACATAATCTACAATCATATTCGGTGTACACTAACGTTCGTACGCTTCGTAGATTTTTATACAAATGCTATATTTTCGGGAGGTGGTCCTGGATTTCTCTCTTCCATTTCTTTGATGGCTTCTTCTCGTACTTCTCTTATCAGTATACTGACCGACTTTGCAGTTAAAGATTTATTGGATATTCCATGATTAAAATTATTTGCTGCAAAACCCTCCATCAATGTAATTTCACCAACTTGCTGTGGTACCGCAACTGTCAAGTGTGTTGGCTTCATGCCAAGACCTTGTATTCCAAACATTAGTTTTGCTGCTGAAAATAGTCGCACAGAAACAATTGGTCGCTTGAATAATTTCTTACTATCTACATGGGCATTCAATTTACTAGATTCATTTTGATAAAGGTTGATAACCACCTGATTTGGATTAAAATTTTTTTCCTTCAAATATGGAATATTTTTTATTTTTTTTATCAAGTCACAAAATATATTATGATATTCCAATTTATCAACATCATTATATACAGTATCTAATTTCTTGTTTTTACCGTAGCTGTACCTATATCCCAAAAATATTTTTAGTCGGTACATTTTCTTTTCACCTTGCAAGTCTAATGTATTATTAACGGTCACTTTGCAATTAATATTGTTTGCAGTTTGAACAGCATCCTGCATCTTTCTTGCAAAAAGATTATCAATATATTCTTGTAAACTATTTATGTACGATTTTGTAAGATAATTCTCATATTGAGTTATACCATAATATGTATTACTTTTTGAAAATCTATACTTTTTTTCAATCAAGTTGTGTGGATGGAATATTCTTTCTATTTTTGTGTCTATGCCAAGTTTTGATTGACACATCAATGTATATTTGTTATCCTTACAATATTGTATCCATTCTTCATCACTCAGATCCTGCCAATCAAATCCTGCAACAAGCTTTTTATATTGAGGTTGATTAAATCCCCCAAATTTTTTAACATGCAAAATTTTGTTATCATTTGTTTTTGGTCTGTGCATTGGGCACATCCACACACTACTACTAGATTTCGTATCAAAATCATCTTTCAATTGTTGACTCATGCAATGTATATGCATAGCATTCATGCATCCTCTATTTAGTCTATCGTTTGAAACTATGTTAAATTCACAAAATAGTAAATTATTTACATTCTCAGAGGTTTCAACACACCCTTCACCACATATCATACACAAAGCCTTTTTAACATCCTCGTTCCATTTCTCATTTATTTTTTTTTGTTCAATCTTAGCAAGTTCTATTGCGCTGATAGCTACATCCGTTGTTGTTGTGGTGGTGGTTATGGTGGTGGTGGTGGTGGTGGTGGTGCTGCTGCTACTGCTGCTGTTACTGCTACTGCTGGAACTACTACTTCTACGGCTAATCTTGTTGTTAATTATATTACACTGCCGTTTAATTCTTTGCCGAGCTTTCATTGAGGCTTTTCTTTTTGGTTGTACTCCAGGTGTTACTACTGAATCTTCATTATCTTCTGTATCATCACTTTCACTATCTTCATCAACAGCTCGACTTTGACGCTCTATAACATACTCTTTGATAAATTCATCTGATGCTCTACTTCTTTTTGCATCCAGTGTAATGTATTTATTTTTTACAGTTGTTGTTGAGTTTTTAAACTCGCATTCTCCTACCCATAAAACTCTGCTACAATTGCTACCTTTGTATTCTTTTATAAAATATGCTGGGTAAGTTCCATGGTAGTAAGGATCTTCAGGGGGGTAATAAACATTAATAGGATCACCTCGTGTAAACGTTGTACTTGACATGTTGGAATAAGACAATATCTTAAACTTAATGTTTGGCTCACTTACTTTTTATTTTTATTTATCCTAGTCGAATATATGTTTTCTATGTCTATTATATTAGTCTAATGGTGCAATGATAATATATATATATATATATAATAATACTTGGATTGATTTAGAAAGTAGATAATAATAATATAAACAATGGTATTTACATGCAAATATACCCTGGATACACCACAAATTTTTCTTCTCCTTCTTTTTTTGGATCCATTTTAACTTTAACGTATATTATTACCAGTTTAAGTTCAGTTCAGACCAGGTAAAAATACATAGTATAATACGTATACATATTAAATATGCATTATATTGTCCCACTGGCAGCCCAGCTCCCAGCTGAGATTTCCAGCTTTTGCTCAGAGAGAATCTCTCTGTTTTGCTGGAAAGATTACTATTATAGTAACACATCATCACATCCAGCCTTTTTGCAGGAATACTACCACCACAGTGTGGTAAGTACCTATTAGGTATTATACTAAGAGCTTAGCTATTATACATACAGTATTTATTATTTATAGTAGTCTATTCAAGTTTCTGTGGGATGCATGTTGTTTAGTACCATTTAGTACACAGTATTTACAGCAGAAAAGCCATATGATGGTTAGAATTAGGGTTATATTTGCTTTTTTGGCTGCTGATGCCTTCACCGCCCAACAAATCCAACTTGTAAATTACACCTCCCACTAAAAATCTAGAAATATAATAACTCAAATGTATGAAATATATATATTTTGGGCTAAAATTGTAATTGTAAAATTTACGTACAATATTTGTAGTCTAAGAAAACAATATTTTTTTGAAAATTTTTAACATTTGGCAAATTTTTACGTGTGTGTTTTTGTTCAAGGTTTGTGTGATCCAAAAATACGTCGTGTCAGGTTGTGTATTCCAAATAAAACAGTGGTTTTTCTACCTCCGCTAAACCCTATATACAACTATGATACAAAATTACTAGAATGGTAGTCTAATAGACATTTTGTTCCTACAGAAAAAAATAGCAAGAGGATAGCAAGAAAATTTTGTGAAAACCAAAAAACAAAAAAACCATTTGTTCAGAAAAAAAAGTACAGCTAACTACTCTCTGATTCATTTTGTAAAAAAAAAAATTCCGATTTAAAGCTCCACGAGATCTCCACTTTTGTCAAAGGAAAAGTTGTGAAATTGATTTTTGAGCTCGAGACACTGCCACAAAAAAAGTATTTAAAAACTTGAATAGACTACTATTATATGATTTTAACCATCATATAGTCCAGCGCAGTAGCTCTACTATACTAGCTCTGAAAAACTGAAAAAACCAAAACCCATTAATTTGTGTATGTGATAGGTAAATATAGTGTTTAAGTATACTAAAAAATTTGTACCGAAAATTTTCTATACAGGCCGGCACAGTAAAAATTATATCGGGAATGGCACCCTATTTTATAATACCTGTACCAGGTATTGCACTATATAATACTATTGTTGTATTATATTTTTTAATGTTGTAAAAATGAACAAATAAAATCACATAAAATCTACATCATATTATATTATACTTGAAGAGGTAAGACACATAGACGACTACATGCCCGACACTTCATTTCAACATTCCAACTTTTTCCAAAAAGAACAAATATACAATTGCTGCCCCCAACCCCACCAGGATCAGCATTGATATTAATGGCCAATATGCAACAACAATTATTGCATTTTTCACCGTCCAGTTTAAACTATAAATATAATGTATTATCAGAAGAGGAAATAAATCAACATGTTGAGCTTATTTTTGAAAAAGGATATACGATAGTCCCAAATGCAATACCTCCTGCATTGTTGAAAGAATTGCAAATATTGGCAAATGATCATGAAAATGTTTTTGTTGAACGAAAACAGAAACTAAATTTGAAATACAAAAATGTTTATGGCAGGAACGCACCATATTCTTTATCATGTCTACCTGGTTTATCTCCATATTACTGTGATTTAGCTATTGAGCCAAATATTTTACGTATTGTGAAGAAAATAGTTGGTGATGATTGTTTATTAGGTAGTACAACGTTTACAAACCCAAGATCAAACGAACAAGAACAAGAATGGCATACGGATGATTTATTATATGGAAGAGATCTTTTTAAACGACCGCTAGATAATTATTTAAACATAAATACAATAACAGCGATTGACGATTATACGGATCGAAATGGTGCAACAAAACTTTTCCCTGGTAGTCATCGATGGAAGTCGTTCCCACCACGTGGTAATGCACCTCGTCGCAGTAAAGATCCAATTTTTTCGCCGGTAAATCAAAAATACGAAAGTGAATTTGCATTACAAAATCCATCAAAGAAGTTTGTTCAAGCTGTTATGAAAGCTGGAAGTACGGTGTTTTGGTTAGGTGCAACGTGGCATTGTAAAGGACCAAATATTACAAAGCCTAATGAAGTGAATGCACGTAGACCCACTGCTATCATTCAATATTGCCGAGGAAATTTAAGACCTCAAGAAAATCTTATGATACAATTAAAACATGAATTGGTGGCAACAATGAAACCAGACATGCAACGTCTTGTCGGTTATGATACGACGGTTGAAGGTTTAGGATTCAGTCAATATGGATCACCAGCTGCTTTACTTGGCGAAGGAGGTAATAAGTTATTGGAAATTGTACAAAAGCGAGCACGAACAGTTGCCGTGGAAAATTATAAACGTTTATTAGGACATATTGATGAATATGAACGAAGTGAAAAAAATGTTGTATTAAGTGATGAAGAGCAATTAAAAGAATTGGAAAGAAGAAATTATACTTTATCACAAAAAATATATGAATTAAAAAAGAAAATACAACAGTCGAAGATTTAAAATATAGTATAATATATATATTATACGAGAAACTATTTTATTTTTTTTTTTATTTTTTTCAACGAACTTATTATATTATTCTCAATTTAAACAGAGAGAATTCTCTCTGATTTAATAAACTTGAAAAAGAGATTATTATAAAACCTTATAAAAAATAAATTATTATATAAATAATTTAAATTAAAATGTGGTATCAATGCACCAAAATAAATATAATTAGTCCAAAATTGTGCAACCTTAAAATGCCAATTAATAGCAGAACTGCGGATCCTTAATATATTATTATACATTCTCTATTACTGTACCTCCATCATCAGGATATAGAGCTACCAGAAGAACTTTCCAGGCTTTCTAACCACTAAGCTAAAGCCCTGCTGGGCCTGCTAAGGCCTGTGATGAAAATTGAATGGATGAAAAAATATATTAATAATAATAATAATATTTTTTTGGAAACACAATTATATTTATTTAATTTCATGCACTAAATATTATTGAATTATTGAAAAGTAAAATTAGAAAAACTGATTACACATTGAAATTGCAGAAACAACAGATTTTTGTACAGATCGATACATTTATATGTTTCCATATAGAAAACAGTTGTTTCACAATACGTAATACGATATACATATAACGTATACTTTAGTAGATATATACATATATCTAAATAATAATAAAAACAAAATAAAAACATATCTAGACTATCTATAGCAATTATTATAAATATGTCAAATCCAGCTGCAATATTTTATTATGATGAACAGGCAACTAATTTACGTTCAAAATTAGTTCAACAAGGTGGTAAAAAATTATTATTTTCAAGTGTGAAAAATTTTAAACCGCCAAAAGTAGCCAAGAAAAAACCAGCGAATAACAACAACAACAACAATAATGATAACAAGAAAGGCTCAAAGAAAAACAATAACAATTCCAAAAAGATAGAACAAGTAGTTAAAACAGAAGCAAAAGTTTATCCAATAAAACCTGGACTGGTAGAAACATTTTTAACAGAGAAACAATTAAAATTTAAACAATTTTATTTAACAACAGCTATTAATTATGCAAACGGAGCGCCACATATTGGCCATGCATACGAAGGCATTACAAGTGATATCATATCACGTTACCATCGCATGATGGGAAGAGATGTATTCTTTTTAACTGGCTCAGATGAGCACGGGCAAAAAGTTGCTGCAAAAGCTGCTTCGTTAAACAAGACACCTATTGATGTATGTGATATGTACGTTAAAGGTTTTCAAGAATTAAATACACGCTGTAATCTTAGCAATGATGATTACGTACGTACAACATCAGAAAAGCATAAAATAAATGCAAGCACGTTGTGGAAAAAATGCGAAGCGAATGGTGATATTTATTTAGATAAATATGAAGGTTGGTATAATATTCGTGAGGAAAAATTTGTACCTGAAAATGAAGCAAAATTAAATGATTATAAAGATGAAGATGGAACACCATTATCAAAAGTAAAAGAAGAATCATATTTCTTTCGCATGGGAAAATATCAAAAACAATTAATTGAGCATTACGAAAATAATTTAAACTTTGTATTGCCTATATCAAGACGCAACGAAATGTTGTCAAGGTTGAAAAAAGATGAATTACGTGATTTATCTGCATCAAGAACAACATTTGATTGGGGTATACCAATACCAAATGATGCAAGTAAAAAGCACGTCATGTATGTATGGTTTGATGCATTATCAAATTATTTAACTGGTGTGGATGCGTTATTGGAAAGCGAAAGTGATTTAAAGAAATATTGGCCGTGCAACGTTCATGTGATTGGTAAAGACATCTTATGGTTCCATTCAGTCATTTGGCCTACCATGCTTATGTCTGCTGGAATTCCATTGCCAAAAACTATTATGGCACATGGTTTCGTAAATGCAGCAGATGGAAGAAAAATGAGCAAATCTTTTGGGAATACTATTGACCCCCATGATTGCTTGAAATTGTTGGAAACGGGAGGGGGAACATCGGATACGTTTCGATATTATATTATACGCGAGACACCATATGGTGCCGATATGTCTTTCTCAGAACAAGCGATGAAAACGGTGAACAATGCTGATTTAGCAGATTCATTTGGTAATTTATTTTCAAGAGCAGTTGCAATGTGTAAAAGATATTGTGGTGGTAAAATCCCAGAGGAAAAAAGTGAAGGTTCATTTGATTTGGAAAGTACAATTAAGAAAATGGAAAAAGCGATGGAAACTTACGAGTTGAATAAAATGGCTGAAGCATGTATTTCTAGCGTACACGATGTAAATAAATATTTAACAGATCGTGAACCATGGAAAATGAAAGATGAGAAAAAACGTGCTGGTGTTGTACGTACAATCCTTGAATCGTGTTTCTACTTTGCACATTTTTTTGCACCAATGTGCCCAATAGCATCAAGCAAGATTTTGAAGACATTAAATGTAGAAATGAAGCCATTGATGTCATTGTCAATTGGATTTGATAATTTACCCAATGGTCAAGTCATTGGCAATGCAGAAGTACTCTTTCCTAAACTTGTGGATGAAGATGCAAAGAAGAAAGCGCAAGAATTAGCTGCTGCAAATAAAAAAAAGAAGAAAAACAAAGGTGGTGGTGGTGGTGGTGGTAAAAATAAAAAACCAGCATCTGATCCAAATCAAAATGTATTTACCCAGGTAGATATACGTGTTGGTAAAATTGTTAAAGTATGGGAACATGAAGGTAGTGATAAATTATTTTGCGAAGAGATTGATATTGGGGAAGAGAAACCAAGACAAATAGCTAGTGGATTGCGTAAATATTACCAATTAAATGATTTACAAGATAGGAAAGTATTAGTCGTATGTAATTTGAAAAAAGCAAAATTAGCTGGATTTAGTTCAGAAGGTATGGTATTATGTGCCAGTGGTGATGGTAAAACTGAATTTATTGATCCACCAACAAATGCTAAAATTGGGGAAAATGTGAAAATTGATGGATTGAGTGGTGATCCCGTTGGATCCAATCAAATGAAAAAACGAAAAATCTGGTCCCAAGTTCAACCTGGATTGAAAACAAATGATGATCGTGTTGCATGTTGGGAAGGAAAAGTTATATTAACATCAGCTGGTCCATGTACTGCAAAAAGTGTTGTTGGTGGGGAAATTAAATAAAAAATACGAATCATATCATAGATGTGGTGATTAAATAATGATTGTGTTTAAAATCTATGCGTAAGTTATATAATGGTGGTGATTAAATATATATATATATATTAATATAATTATATATTGCACGTGATGGCAAGAAATGTGTTGTACACCCAGAGTGTTTGTGTGGGTGTATCGCGCGAGTATCATACTAATATGTGTGTGTTTATGGGTGTGCGTTTAGTATTTATTAAAATATCAACAATATTTTTAAAAATGAAATTTATATTAGTATACTAGTCATAGCCAGATAGCACCATATGCCATACGAATTTGTAAAATTTTTTATAGAATACATCATCGTGGCCAGGCAATAGAATATAGGTATACTAACCTGGCTAAGTTATTGCTATAAAACCTTATATATCAAGTAATAATAAAATCAAAATTTTATTTTCATTTGAAAAATTAACACTTTCTTACTTTTTCTCTCTCTCTCCTCTCTATGTGTATATATATTACATATATATATCAATGATATATGTTTTAACCCCAATAATTATGGAAACGACCAGATGCAAATCCACCTTGTGGTCCAAATTTAGAACTTGCAGTCTGTTTAGCTTTCAATTCAGCAGGTTCAAAATGGTTCTCCTCTGCACGTTCTGCTCTCATTCTTTTTTCAACTGATCGAAGTAACGGGTTATGTTCCCCACGAGTTTTGCGTTGGCTCCAATCTTCAAAAGTTGATAGTGGTTTCACACCTTGTGTTCTTCCAGCTTTTAAATACATCACGTGGGTAGTCCAGTCGTCTAAGCCATCAAAAATGTGGGTTGCATATAATATGCATGCACCACGAGTTTCGCATTCACTGACTAAAAAGTTTAACAAATCTTGCCTAGCAACAAGGTCTAAATCAACTGTAATTTCATCCATCAAAAGCACACGGAATGGTTTGATTAAACCAAGCATAATTTGAACACGGCGTCTTTGCCCATCCGATACTTGATGCATACGCCAGTCTAAATCAACTCCAAGTAATTTGACCAACATATCACGTCGTTCAGGGTAATCTCTTTGCAATTTCGACATCATGTCTCTGACAGGAATATCACACTGATATGCAACATTACTGGCTGCAAATGCAACTGTACGAGACCAATTATTACCAAGGAAAGCTAACCCACCAATTTGATCTTGTGGTGCACGAGAGCCAAGTACAGAAAATTCGCAATTATGTGGAGGCATATGTCTTCCGGCAAGAACTCGCAGCAAGGTACTTTTTCCAGCACCATTTGAACCAACAACTAAACAACGCTGACCAGGTTGTAGGTCTAAGTTAATATCAAATAAGACCTTTTTATCGAAATAATTGAAAGTTAGATTTTTTACACGTACTAGGTTTTCAACATTGTTGGTATCTTCGATTTTTTGTTTTTTGGTTTCTTTGCTTTCTTCACTAAATGAACTCATCTTCTTTATCTTTTGTTTCTTTTTTTCTTTCTTTTTAAATTATTGTTTTAATTAAATATATTATTGTTATATCTTTTGTCTTCTCCATCTCTTTCTGTATATATGTATATGTATGTGTGTGTGTGTGTATTCTATTTTTTTTCCATTTTTTATTAGATTTATAGCATTATTTGGTAAAATTAGCAGGTCAATAGCATTATTTTCCGTCCGCGGATTATACACAAAGTAGAAATGATTCTTAGAACAAAAAAATTGCAAAATATTATAGCTCACAAATAGTAGCTTAATAAGTACAAACAAAAAATCAAAAGGGAGATGGAAAATAGCTAATGCTATGACGATGCTAATTTTAATTTTGGAGCGACTCTAATGTTATTCCCATATAGTAATATAAAAGCGAAGAGTTTTTATTTTCAATTAGTCATTTGATTGGCAAAAGAAGGGTAAAAAGAGTACAAATACAACTACTACTAAAAAAAATAATACAAATCTACTTATCTACTTATTCGAAAATAATAATATATATCCCACATATCTATTTCGAAATAATGAAATGACAGAGAGCACAATTCATTATTCGGAACAAAGCTTTCATACTGAAATTGAAAATGAAATTATTTATATTAGTAATAATAATAACAACATGTATATCACGAATAATAGCGAATACAATACCAAATAACAAACCACTTGTTGGTCCATATGAAGTGAAACATACGACGGTCAAAGTACCTGGCTTATATTTTGATTGGGATACAGTGGATGTTTATTATCCAGTTGTAAATAATAATGATTTATCATCAAATGTATCAATACGATTCATATCATTTTCACATGGTGCTGGTGGTGGATTACTACTTTTACCAATTGTATATAAATCACTTTTAACTGAAATTGCATCTTGGGGATTTGTAATTGCTGCTCATGAATCATCATTCATGGGTGATACAAAAATTGAATATACTCAACAATTGAGTGTAATTAAATATGCACGTGAGTCAGCTGCATCTGGACATCCAATTTTTTCATTAGCTAATTTTTCATATGGAGTTGGAGTTGCAGGGCATAGTATGGGTGGACAAGCAACACTTTTCTGTTCAGAAGCTGAAAATGCAAAAAAGTATGGCATTAATGCAGCAGTAATGTTACATGCTTGGACTAAAAATGAAAATTCCCCAACTCCAGCTATACCTTTTTTAGCATTTACTGGAACTACAGATGATGTGGCAGCAATGTCTATGACAGAAACTTTTTATAATGCTGCTTCACCAACCTTACCACGTGGTTTAGTGGAAAAGGTAGGTGCACCGCATCAAGAACCAACAGATTATGAAGATAAAAAAGAACCGTATAATCCATATTTACAACAATTTGTTGCTGCTTGGTTCAAAATTTATTTACATGTATCAACAAGAACTGAAGTAAATTGGAATGAATTAATATTTGGAAATGAATCAAATTCATTATGCAATGGTGGAGATTACTACAATGGATCTACTACTATGAAAAGATGCGAAGTTCATCATGGTGGAAATGTTTCCAATATGAATTATGGTGGGAAAGAAGAAGAAAGTGAATCAAATATAATTACTAGCGGAACATGCAATGTGCAAGATTTTGGTGCTATTGGAAATAATAAAACTGATGATACATATGCAATTCAAACTACTATCGATTTATGCCACAAAAAATATCCAAACTTGGCAACTGTATTTTTCCCTGGTGATGTTCATGGTAAAGTTTATCGTATCTTTTCTTCAATCGCGCTGGTAAGCAATACTACTTTATCAATTGGCGCTAATGCAACAATTTATTCAGCGCAAAGCCCATTGAAAAGAGGAAAACCACTTACATCAAGATGCGGTGTATCATATTGGAATACAACTGCTATTTTTTGTGGTGAAAATATTTCTAATTCAGCCATTATTGGCGAGAATGTATTTACTAGCATTATAGATGGCGGAGGATGGGAAGGTTGGTGGACTGACAAAAATTATGGACAAGGCCCCCGTCTATACGAGCCAATGTGGAGCGAGAATTTAATATTGAAAGACGTGTCATTTATTCATTCCCCAAGTTGGACATTACATCCACAATATTGTAATAATATATTAGTTGAACATGTACAAATATTAAATCCACGATTTACTGCCAATACGGATGGATTTGATCCAGATTCATCGACTAATGTTGTATTACGTGATTCATTTATTGATACAGGGGATGATGGTATTTCCATTAAATCATCTAATTCTTCAAGGAATAAACATATTCAAATGCCAAGTCGTAATATTCATATTTTTAACACTACAATTCTCAGTCGCAATGTTTGTATTGGTTCAGCAACGTTTGGTGGAATATATGATATTCTTATAGAAGATTGTATTATTGGTGATGATAAAGGGTCATCTCCATGGGCTATTAAATATAAATCTCATCGATATTTTCCAGGCGCTATGATAAATCATACTTTCCGCCGTTTGAAATTTGGAAAAATAGCACCTAATAATTATCAACAACCTGATGGTGGTCAAGCATTTATCATTACATTAGATTATGGAGAAAAAAAAAGAAATCCACCACCACCATGTCCAACCATGTGCCCTTTATTTCAAAACATTACATTTGAAGATATTACAATCCAAGGTGCATTACAAGCAGGTATCATACATGGAGAACCAAATGATTTGTTAAAAGGCTTACGTTTTCATAATATTACATTTGTAGAAAAACCGACACGTGGATGGCATTGTCAGTATGTGGCTGATGATTTTATAGCAACCAATGTTTCCCCAATGTTGAAATGTTAGGAGAGAGAAGAAGAGAGTAGAGAGTTTTTATATATATATATATATATAACGACAATGAGAAAACATTTAGATTGATTAAAGAATGTGATTTACAACTTTATGAAGGAGGACCTCTTTCATTTAGCTCTGAATCACAGACAGAGGAAACATCTTTTGAATACTAAATAATTTTTACTAAAATTTATAAATCATTTTTGATTTGAGATGTTAATAAACGGGAGTAAAAAAATTTTATATAACATATGAGTAAGAGAAAAAAACATATATATATATTTAAAAAATTAATATCATATATATGCATATGCATATATGTACGAAGCGTAATTAATTAAAAATTTTATAAAGTGTATCGAAATCTCATTAATTTTTATACGTCGAACGTGAGAATTTTTGCAGCCGGGATAAACCGCCTGTCAAGATATCTTGTGTATCTTTTCCAACGCTTGTATATATCAATTATATTGTTTTTTATAATTTAGAAGCTTCGTTACTTAATGTTTTTTGAATAGCACTAAATCCTTGGCCTTCACTTTGCAATTTCAATGCCATTTCTTTCATTCCTTTCGCATCCATTATTCCATCCGTTGGACCAGGTGGTACACTTCCTCTTAAACCATTTGCAACAATTCCAGTCCTATTTGGATTTTTCACAACTCTACCTGGTAATGCACCAGTAGCAACACCATCTACAAATGATATAACCCCATTGCAAATAGTGAAACGATAGCCTTGAACTTCTTGTGTCCATCGTCCAGCACCAAGCGGCAAATCATATTTATATCTTGGTGGTAGACAATTTAAAGAGTTCATATCAATTACATTGACATCAGCACGCATGCCAGGTCTTAATTCACCACGATCATTTAATCCCATCATCCTGGCACTATCAGACGTTTGCTTTTTCACAACAAGTTCAATTGGTAATTTTTTACCCCTAGAACGATCTCTAGTATAGAACGTTAACATGGTTGTTTGAGTTGTTGCTTCACATTGCAAATTCATATGTGCACCGCCATCGGCAAATGACCCAACAACATTAGGATGTAAAAACATTTCAATGATTGCATCTAAATTGTGCTCACCGTAATTAAACATGATACGGACTAAAATCCCACCATGGGATTCCTCAGGATGTGTTAAAATATCATACATATACTCAAGTTCCT
>JACLAD010009946.1_pt1 | contig 16371 bp, 8 predicted proteins | sample 8027901 | NCBI WGS metagenome assembly JACLAD01 (sample SAMN15725071, study PRJNA655200) | protist metagenome | isolation source: fluorescence activated cell sorting (FACS) single amplified genomes of... | place: Spain: Blaines Bay Microbial Observatory, Mediterranean Sea | collected 2016-07-05 | reverse complement strand
ATGTTGCTTGGAGACCATCACATCGCATGCGCGATAGATAAGTTGGGAAATGCTGCTGCCGGGCGCATCGTCCCGCTGACAGATACTGTCGAAAGCTTCGCCAAATTCACGCGCAAAATCTTCCGTATTTTTTCCGTCAATCATTGCATGCCCCCTCGCTTGCACATTTTGCGCAAAGCATAGAATGACTACCAGAAGCATCTTGAGGAGACCCATGGGAGATGATGGACCAGTGCAATGCTTCCTGCGACCTTGCCGCATCGTAGATACAGTTGGCAGCCAAACATTGTTGAAAACGTGGATAACATGTTCAGAGAGTGTGGAGCAAAATCGTGCCACGACATTCGTAACTGCTAGAACCGTCGCAAGCAGTGTGGCCGAGCCGCAAGCAGAAGGTTTTCGCGTGCCATCCTTTGTGGTTGCGTCCAGAGACAGAGACTGGTAGGTAGCGGCGGTCGCCCCCCCTGCTCCAGCCAACGTGCTATGGTAGCGCCAGCAATGCATAATACGATGGACATGACGAGGTACAGCATCGAGCGCAAAGCCTCTGGCCCACTTTTCATCCAGCATCGCAAATGTGCTGCAAACATGGTGATGAGCAAAACAGCACAGGCATACCACAAGCGATTTGTGATCCATTCGATGATGTTGAGGCATAGCATAACAGAGCCCCATGGAAAGGCAAGCGCAGATCACCGCCACAATAGACCCGTGCACGGCATGACGGAAATTGCTCAGCACCATTATTCGCCAAAGTGCGTCAGCGATGGGAAGCACCATGCGGAAACGGGCAGCTGCGCGCCGCGTCCAGTGATCGTAGTTAGGGCACAATGACCAAACCCCTAAATGGAGGTCAGCGGGGCCGCAGGATGATGACCGCCTCTTGCGCTCATGATGTTCGGGTGCCAACAGGCACTCACGTTTTGAAGCCCTTGCCGTGGTGGCGATACGATGTTGGATGATGCAAGCGACGCCGTGCATATTTTCGGTGATACAGTGCCAGCCGTGAGGTGCAAGACCTCCCATAGAAGACGATGGCCGCTCCCCGGGTAGGAGGACTGCGCGCGCCGACTTTGGAGTGCAGGGCGCGTTGCAACGCATGGCCCGCGGCAAGCTTATGCAAGGCTGCATCAGCCAAATCCCAAAGAACGCGCATGGCGCACTTGGTTCAGCGCTTGGTTCAGCGCAGAGGCGGTTGATCTCCAGGATGGCGTACAACATACCTCGCACTATTGCGTAGAAGCTCCACACGAGGTGCAGCCCGAAGTTCAGCGCCGCCACCGCAGCGAGTACTGGGCCATCCATCCAGGCCTGCGCCGGCGATGCGTTAAAGTGCCTGGTAATTGCTGCGCCTGGCTCAGCCCACAGACTTGCGCACGGCACTGTGAGGCATTCTGTGCTACAGCGTTCAATTACATTCGTGCCTCGCACGCCCGGCGAGATTACCACCCGTCCAGACGTGGGCATTTGCAGCCTCTGCCCTTGCGCCTGAGTCTTGGCTACATTCATGGACAGCGCTGCCTGCCCGTTTCGCTCGCGAGAAGCCTGCTCATTTCCAAGCGGCATCGGGTGATGAAGGTCCAGAGATGCCCATGGCGCACTTGTAGCCACGAGGAGGTAGCTATAGAGAGAAAATGAGTCCAACACGTCTTGTACCATTACAATACAGCCTGCACCTTGCATTATGGCACAAACGGTCAATACAATGTGCAGCCTGAAGCTCAGCACTGCCGTTGCTAGTGCGGGGCCATCAATCCAGGTTTGCAGCGACGTACTGAGATGGCAAGTGCTCCTTGCGCCTAGCATCATCAAACAGTGTGTGCTGCCGCGCTCAATTGCAGATGTGTCTTGGACGCCCGGTGATATTCCCTTGTCCCCCCTTCCAGACACGAGAGTTTGCAGCCTCTGCCCTTGCGGCTGAGTCTTGGCTACGTTCATGGACAGCGCCGCCCGTCCGTTGAGCTGGCCGGGCGCTTGCACAAGCGCGTGGATGGAAGGTGCATCCTCATCCTTCGAGGCCATATCAGGAGAGACCAGGAGTGTTTTGACCATACCTCCTTCATTGCTTCCAAAGAGTGCCCCTGGTGCGCCTCTGTCGGATTCGTATCGCTGCATTCTCGCTGCAACGGCAGCATGATCATCATCCTCCCCAGAAGAAGGCGTGAGCGAGAGCCTGGCTGCCATGCCTGTTGTGTGCTGATGTGTGCACGAAGAAGCGAGAGAGATCGTTTTTCGTGTGCACTTCGTTCTCCTTCAGGTCGACCGTGAGGGTGAGGAGAGATAAGGTGTGAATCCTGTGCCTGAAGTGATGGATATGTATGTGGTTGGTTTGCCTGTGCCTGTGCCTGTTGTTCTTTCGCTGGTTCATCTTTGGTGCTTTCTTTTCGTTTCGGAGGCAGTCAGATTGTGTGTATATATATGCACAGAGAGTAAGAAAGAAAAGGAGAAGACGAAAGACGAGATGAAAAATCTCTCTCTTCTAGAGGGGGGGAGTAAAAAAAAAAACGAAGAGAGAGAGAGAGAGAGAGAGAGAGAAAGAAGAAGAAGAATCGTGTTAGCGGCGGATGGAATAAAACTATGAATACGACAGAGAATAGATGAGGAGAGGCATGAAATTTTGAAAAAATACTCTGCACACAATTGAATTTTGGAAGAAGAAATCGAGTACTTAAGAATTTCAATAGCGCATGTCTCCAAGATATTATACTACACAGAGTGTACAAAAAGAATAATAGAGAGAAGGAAAAAAATAGGAGAGAGAGAGAGAGAGAGAGAGAAGAGAAAGCTCCTCCCTCCCTCCCCCACCGATGAACGAACGAACGAACGAACGAACGAACGAACGATGAAAATAATGAAAGCAATGCAGTGAATGACGAATTGAAAAATAAAAAAAAAAAAAGAAGCAACAATGTAACGAATGTAAAGGAATGGCGAGGCCACACTGAGCCAGAGACGTGAATGAGTGCACATCATGCTTTCCAGGGAAGCGCGGGCATGGTGGTTCGCAGTCTCTCTCTTTGTACAATAGAAATATAGACGTGCCGCAAGTATTATGATGGTGGTGCTGATGATGCGGGACAGTATGAATGTGCAGAGAGCCTCGGGAGGGTTCATTCTTGCAGTGCCTTCTGTTTTTACTTTTGGGACTGTAAAGAATAATATAGTCGAGATGGGGCACTGTGGTGGCTGGCAAAGCCATGCATAGCAAAGGCAACGGCGCATTCTGTCATGGCGGGCATGATGCTGGTATTTAAAAGACTTCATTTGCAGCTCTTCAATAACGCTGGTACCTCGATCGCGTCGATGAATGCTATCGCGGCATCCTCCATCAGATGACTCATGAGGACAACGAACTACAAGCATGACAAGGGAGTAAAACAAACTTATTAAGCTTGGATAGTTTTTGATCTTGCCACGCACGCACAGCAGATGACCTTGCGGCGTTCGCCAACAGCTTGTCACACGCAATTCGAGAGAAACACAAGAAAAGAAAAACAGCAGAGAACAAACAAAGAAACAAACTAATTATCATTTGATCCTCTTCCCGTGATCTTTCACAAGGCGCGCTTTCATGCCTGGATCAATTTTGTTGTAGCTGAGGTCGACCTCTTGGACTGCCCCATTCTTGCCCAGAGCGTTTCCAAACGCGGCGGCACCTTGTTGGCCAATCTTGTTCATGCCAAGTGCCAAATGGCTGAGCGATCGGTTGACGAGGAGCGCTTCCGCGAGTCTCTTTGCCCCCTCATCCCCTACCTCGTTGTCATTCAGTTGGAGCTTCCGCAGCGCCGTATTGCTTCGGAGGGCGTCGGCGATGGTGGTGCAGCCTTCATCCTGGATACTGTTCTCGTTCAGGTTGAGCGTCCGAATGGATGATGCATTGCAGGCAAGTGCCTTGGCGAGGACGGCCGCGCCACCGGGCTTGATGACGTTCTCTTGAAGGTTCAGTTCACGAAAGGCAGAGAGGCGCATGATTATTGCAAGAAATGGGGCGTGCACGTTGCCCAGGTTTTTCTCCGAAATGTCGACAGCCTCATTCTCCTTCAACTTGCGAAATGGCAGCGCCACGCCATTGACTAGTAGCGACGAAAGGCCCTGCATACCTTGAAGCTGCGCAGCGATGGGTTCAGCGGCGGCCTCGCCGAACGCATTGCGAGGCAGTTCGAGTTCCAGCTTGTCTAGCCTCTTGTTCATCTCCAGCGCTCGGCCACTGAAGATACCATGGATGGAGCCGACGCCGCTCGTAGCATTCTCCTCATCGATGCAAATTTGGACGCTGGCATCGGAGCGCAGGCTCTTCAGGGGGTGATCGACCCCATCCAGGAGCAGCGACGTCAGCCTTGTATTTCCAGCGACGGACCTTGCAAGAAAGTCGGCAGCACCACGGTCTACGGCAGCGCTACTCACGAGATCCAGCGTGCGAAGCGCGGAGCCCCTGCTCACAGCCTTGCCGAATGCCGTTGTGCCTTTTGCCCCCAGGGGTGCCTCGCCCCATCGAAGCTTTTCAAGAGTCGTGCTCGATTGCAGCATATTTGCCATAATGATCGCATGGCCTTCCTCAAGGCCCTTGCCGCAGAGATCCACGAGGCTTGCGCCACGCAGTTCATGAACGGGCAAAGTACACCTGTAGATGCTGAGCGAGATCAGCGCATGGTTTGAGCGAAGCGCCTTTCCGAACGCCTCAGCGCACTGCACGCCAATTGCGGGATTGGACTGCAGGCGCAGTTGCTGCAATGTCGCATTTTCTTCGAGCGCCACGGCCAGCGCCGAGGCTCCAGCATTGCCAATCGCGTTTTCATCGAGGTCCAGTTGGCACAAGAAACCGAGCGCGCCTGCCAGTACAGTTGCCCCTTCATCACCAATCGCGTTGCTGCGCAGCTTCAGGTCAACGAGGCGGTCGTTGGCGTGATGGAGGACGCTGGAAATGATTGTGGCGTGCATATCTTGAAGACCTTCGCCGCAGAGGCTTATGGATCTTCCACCCTGGCATAGGGCTCCGAGGGGGAGACTCGCCCCATTCAAGGCCAGTGACGTGAGGGTGGAGGTGGAGCAGAGGGCCTTGGCCAAAGCTTGCGCGAAACGGGAGCCAAGGCCATCATTGGCGAGAACGTTGAGCGACCGCACCTTTGAAGGGCCACTGCTGATGGCGCTCGCGAGAGCAATCCCTCCCTCATCAGAGATGGCGTTTGAGCCAAGGTTAAGGTCGTCCAAGCACAGCGCTGCTGTGCCACTGAGGCAGGAGGCTAGGGCTATCGTGCCCTCGTCACGGATGCCACATCCAAAGAGGTCCAGCTCGCGCAGCGTGCCAGCTTGCTCAAGCCCAGCCGCCAGTGCAGCGGCGCCAGCCGCGCCAATGGGATTGTCCCGGAGCACAAGCTTTTCCAGCTTTGGGCATCCGCCAAGAGCCTTGCCCAGAATGACTGCATGGTTGCTGTCAAAGTTCCCTGCAGGAATGGTGACCGCACGCTTGCTTCGCAGCTCCATCAGCGGCACCACCGCGCCATGCATCAAAAGCGATTCAAGGACTACGTTTTTGGCACAGGCCTCGCCAAATGCAGCCTGCACAGCGCTGCCAAAGCGCTCTGTGGAGTTCAGAGAGAGCGCCCGAAGAGATCGATTGCAGGCAACTGCTTCGGCGAGGGCGAGGCCGCCCTCATCCTTGATGTTGTTGAAACCCAGGTTGAGCACCTCAAGCACCTCATTTGTGCGGAGGGCTTCTGCGATTTCGCGCGCCCCCCCACTTTCAATCTCATTGTCCTGGAGGTTGAGGGACCGGAGGTTCTTGTTCATCCGCAGCGCTTGCGCCAGAGCGACAGCGCCTCCGTCACCGATCTCGTTCGTCTCCAAGTTTATCGTATGGACGCGCGAATTTTCGAGGGCATATGCGATGAGCCTGCACTGCGCATCGTTGATCTCTCGCGCGCTGATGTCGATCGCCCCAGCCGATGTCTTGATCTCGTCGAGTGGCAGCCCACTGCCAACCTTGACGAGCTGCGACATGTAAGGTCTTACGTTACGACAGCCGCCTGAGGCGATGATGACCTTGAGCAGCTGATAGATGATGTGCACGACGGAAATGACGATGGAACGCAGGAGGACGCCCCCATCTTCCACATCCATGTTGCAGTGAATATCAGAGCACCTGAAAAAAATATAGGACTGCAAAACACTTTGCGGCAGGCCTTGCAAAATGCTTTCACTCAGCTTGCGCAGCGCGGCATACTGCTTCAAAAAACTCGCCATCTGATCCGGCAAGCACCTCCGAAGGAGCCTTTCGAAGGGAATGATCACATCGCATATCGCAGGGAGCACTATGGCAAGAAGGCTCTTTCCCACTGTCGCAAGCAGAGCCTTGCACCCCATTGGCTCCCTGGGGATGATTTTGCCCACGATGATGCCTGCCCAGGCGACGGCGTATGGTATGAAGAGAAAAACGACCATCACGATGGTCCACCAGGCGTGCCCATTGTCCGAAAAGTAAATCATTGTTAGAACGTCGGTGTAAATATCATATGCAAACAACAGGAACTCTAAAATTTGCTGGACCAGCTCCACTCCCAACGCAAAGCGTGGATATCTCCTCCAGCAGCTCCTCTTTTTCTGCAGCACTCTCATAGTCTTATCAGGCGCAATGGCTGCGCCAGAGAAGACGATGATTCCACCGACCCCACCGAATGCGGCCTCCATCTCGTCGGAGAGCTCATGCGCCGTTTTCAGGTCATCATCTGTGGGCCATTCTATCGGATGAATCGCCGTGATTCGAGCGGCCATCCCCCCCTTTCGTTTTATTTTATTTTTAGTTTTTTTTGTTTTTGTTTTGTTTTTGTTTTGTTTTGTTTTTGTTTTGTTTAGTTTTTTTTGTTTTGTTTTGTTTATTTTTATAGTTGTATCGGTGGTTGTTTCGTACAAGAGTTCGTTCGCTTTTCAATTTTGATTCTGTGATGTATTTTATTTATTTATTCCCTCATTCCTCAGGTACCACAACAAAATTGCACTTTGTATCATATATATTTTGGTGTAAACGTTAGTACACTGTATACAATGTCCGTGACCATCTATAAATCCGAAACGATTTGACTGCGTGCGTGTGTGCGTGCGTGTGTGCATCATCCATGATGATGAAGAGAGAAAAAAAAAAAAAACAAAAAAAAAACCCAAGGCGATAGCTAGGGTTATATAAAATCCAGGTGGAGGGAAAAAAAATTACTGAAGTAAGCAATGGCGCTCGTGCCCTTTGTCGTCATCATCTTCGTCGCCGCCATCCTCAGCAGCAGCACAGCATTGGCACAGGTGACAGCCCAAGAACAGTACAAAACATACAACAATTACAAAAATCATCAGGCATGCGGGCCCGCGGGCGCATTCTCTGCGCTGGAGGGACAGGTCTTTCGCACAGTAGGTGACGATGGCACCGCGTTTGCCCTGTCGCCGTGCGGAGATATTGCTGCTGGAGAAAAGGGTGGGTGCTCTGGGATGGTAGTGCATGGTGCCGCGCCAAAGCAGTGCACCGTCCTTGGGCGATATGATGATAGTAACAAATGGGCAAAGGTCGCGGATGGGTGGCAGCTGGAGCTGCAGAACGGTGAAGCCTGCGAGCCGGATACACCCAAGAGTGCACCAAAGGTAAAGATCACGCTTGCATGCAAGCCTGGCTTGCTCTTGCCCGTCGATGGGACGTGGGCAGCGACCACGGCGGCTGCCACTGCCGATCGCTGCCCCTCATACTCACTGAGGCTAGCCTCTTGCACAGCGTGCGCAGGAGGTTGCAGGGTACCCGCGTCAGACGCGGCGCCTTCATGGAGCAACCTCACAGCGAAGCAAATGTCCAATCTTACGAGCGAGGAGATGCGCGCGGCGACGGCAGACGATGTCAAATCTATCCCTGCAGCAGCGTTCGCAGGAATCACATCCGTGCAGATGTGGGCGCTGACGACGGCATGCGCAGGCCTGCAGAAAGCGCAAGTGAGCAGCATTCCTGCGCAGCAATTCAAGAGCGTCAACCCTCTCTGCATCCGATCGGCGCCCGGCGCCGCTTTCGCCGCGCTCACCGCCGACCAGTTCGCAGCCGTGCCGACCGAGGCCATTGAGGCCTTTGACAGGGAGAGGATTGGCACCGTGCCGCCAGAGGCGCTCTCAGCTGCCACTGCAGAGCAGGTCAGCATGTTCGACGCGGATGCCGTCGGAGGGGCATGTGGCGCACTCTCCGCCGCGCAGGTTGCGGCCATCCCAGCCGCAGCTTTTGCTGGCTTCGCGGGCGACTGCGTCTCCGAGCTCGGATCGGATGCCGTGCAGGATCTCTCCGTGAAGCAAGTGTCGACGATGCGAGCCTCGGCGCTCGGGCGCATGTCCCTTGCCACTCTCACTGCACTCATGTCACTCAGCTCCGACGTCCCAAGTGGCCTTGCCAGGGCGCTGACGGGGGACCAGCTCTCTGGTTTTGGTATGGGCACTATCATGGGCTTCAAGGCCGCCGTTGACGCCGGCAGCGTGCCATTTTGCGTCGACGACGTTCTCGGCCTGCCCGTCGACTCGTACACGTGGCTGCAGCTGGCATGCGCCGCACGCGACGAAAGGCAACCCCCAATCCACGACGGGTGGTACTTGGAGCTACCCAATGCCGCATTCATGGGGCTGCGAAGGCCTTTCGTCTCAGATATCATAGTTGGAACGCTTGGCGACGATCGCCTCGCAAACCTCCTTCCCGACACCATCAGCGAGCTCGATGCCACGCAGATCCACGAGCTTACGCCTGCGCTCTTCTCCAGCTCGTTGGGGCCACCATGGGGCGTTCGCGGATGGCCGCTATCATTCATCTCTGCCGATGCTGCCACCTCAGTCTCCGACGACCAGCTCATCAAGATTGGTTGTGCCTCCACGTGCGCGACGCCTTCCGAGACGGGATGCCTCCTGTGGCGGGCACCTCTTCTGGAAAACTATCCTGCCGTCGATCCTGCAGATGGAACAAAGCACAGCATGCGATGCGGCGTCATCATGGGCTTTCAGGACCACCAGTGGGAGACGTTAATGTCCGCGATAAAGAGCAACGGCGGGGCAAATGCAGAAAAAGTGTTGGAAGGGCTAAATGCGGACAGGAGCACCTGCGGTGGGAAGCCGAGCAGAGGCGCCGCAAAAAATCTGGACATGTGCAATGGACCAGCACCTGTCAATCCCCCCGCCCCATCCGGTTCTGGGCCTCAGGTGCCCGGTGAGCAGCGGCGGAACAATGAGATCACCCCATGGACGATTGCCCTCATCGTAGTGGGCAGCCTTTGCGCTCTGGCCATCCTCGTTGGGGCACTGGTGTATGTCCAGAGGCATGGCCTCAGCTTTGGCGGATCAAACTCAGCATCAGCAGATGCGCAGATTGACCTCAATGCCGACTACAAGCAGCTTATCTGACAATCTACAAAGTACGAATAAAGATTTACGAGAAAAAATTACGAGAGAGACGCTCGAGTCACATTGCGCATTCCTTCCAAGGCAATGCCTGCCGGTGTATAGAGCTCACCGCTGAAGCGGCCTTCGGCAATCCAGTTCAAGAGGGATGGCCGATCCCCGGTCATATTCATGAGAGACAGCTGCGACAGCGACGCCCGTTCACTGTCGGCGAGCTTCTTTGAGCTTGTATAGCTCGCTTTTGCGCGCTCAAATGCCGCATCGATGAGAAAAGGCAATGTCAAGTTGACAGCAGTTCTCGCATTGCGCCCATCCAACACGCGCGTCGCGGAATCCACTCGTTCAACGTCAAGGGACACATTCGCCATTGCCAAGACGAGGTCCGTGCTTAGGATTTCTCTGCTCGCGTTGGTCGCGGCCGCAAAGATTGAGGAATTGGACACCTCTCCCTCATAGATGCGCAAGGCCTCCATTTGATTCTCTTCAAGCTCTCGCTGCAGCGCAAACGCCCAAAACTTGCGAAGAGCCTCCACGCGCTCCTTTTCCTGCATAATGTATGCCTTGCGTTTGGCAACCTCGGTCTTTAGGAGCAGCAGAGTTTGCGCTTTTGCGCGCTGCAACTCTCGGTTTGCTTCGACAATGCGCTTCTGGTAGATTTTGCCCTGCGTGTCTGCAATTCGAGTTTCCAGGTTGGGTGTAGGCAGCACTTTTCCCATGAAGACATGCTGCAGATTGGCTCCGCGCTCATACATGTCCTCCCACAATGCATCCTTGATGCGCTTCTCAATATCTTGCCGGTGCAGCCACAGGTTAGAAAGCGAGACATCTGCAATGGCATTGCGAACGCTTGCTCGTGCTACCCTCTGAATGGCTTCGCGAAAATCACCCTCCTCTCCATAACGCAGATACATGCTGCGCACAGTCTGCTTTCCTGGGTCGTTGACAATGCTGTAGTACATGATCACCTCTAGATCTACCATTTGCCCGTCCACTGTGCGCACCGTATATGGACCCTGGCCGTTCTCTGCCGCGTACAAGCCAATCTTGTGCTGCGTCCCTGCCGGTACTACGCTGCGCATCGGCACCATGTGAGTCGGAAAAAGGACGAACGACTTGTCTGGCCCCACAAAGTGTCTGCCCGCCTCATACTGCTCCGCACCACGCACCAGCGCTCCGGAAAACGAGCTCCGAAGCAAGCCGATGTGCAAGTACGGCACCCCTCTATACGAAAAGATAAATACGAGAAAGATCGTCAGCACGACGAGAAAACCACAGACAAGCTTCACTAGCGATGGAACCGATGTAAGGGCTGAGCATAGTGCATGGTGAGCTGCAGGGCCCTTTCGTTCTTTCCAGTTCTCTCCTATAGTGATGCCATCAAATGGCTGCACCGTTGGCTTTTCCTTCAATATGGCTGGCGCAGCCTCTGCCTCTGACGATCGTGCTGCTTTTGAGCCTGCTGTGCGCGGCGTCGTGCACATAGAGCATTTCTCCGCGCTCGCACGATTCTCGAATGAGCACAGGCTGCACTGCCAAACACCCTCTCTCTCCGTAGCAGCCGCTGTCTCTGCCTCTGTCTCTGTCTCCGTTTTGGCAGCTGGTGCTGCTGATCCACACATAACACATGCCTCTGCAGAGCCAGGATTCCTCTGCGTGCAAATTGCGCACGCCCACGAGGACGCATCATGGTCCATCCCTTCTTCTTCTTCTTCTTCTTCTTCTTTCTTTTATTTCCCTTCTTCCTTCTTCCTTTGATGTTGATGTTGATGTTGATGTTGATGTTGGATGTTGATGTTGATATTGATCGTGTCTGTTGTTATCCTCTCTCGCGTAGTTGTTGACGCTGGGTAGAAAAGTAGGATATAGTAGAAGTGACAGACGCCAGCGTGAATAGAGATGTGGCGTAAGAAGTAGCAGAGCAGAAGGCAAATACAGGAGAGAGAGAGAGAAAAGAAAAGAAAGAAAGAAAGAAAGAAAGAGACAGAGAAAAAAGAAACAGAAGAGAAAAGAGAAGGAAGAGAGGTGTGTACCCTCTCTTCCTTCTTTTCTCAGAGAAAAAGCAAAAAATCAAAAAATCAAAAAAGCAAAAAAGCACAAAATTACACAAAGTGAAAAAAAAAAAAAAAAATAAAAATAAATAAATATCACTCGACGAGGCGGGAGAGCCTCCTTCTTCCAGGATTCGCAGACCATGGACGATTGTGTCCACGGCGCGCTGTGCCAGAGACTGTGATCATCCTGAAATCAGCGCTGACTCCTTTCGGCCCCACATCACCGATGATGCGAGTTCGTGCTCTTGGGGCGGATACTGGACGCATGCTGACCCTTCGCTGCTCCTGTGATGCACGCGATGCAGAGAGAGGACGCATGGCCGCTTCAGGAATGCCACAAAATTCATCATGGCGCCGGAAAGCAAAGGGGTCGACAACCGATTGGGAATGATGCCGCTGGCTCAGCATTCTTCGCTTGTACTTTTTCGAAGCCTCTTTGTAGCCCACCCTCTGCCGATGCACAGGTGTGGCATGGACTGCAAAGTCTGCTACTGTTGGCGCGAACGAGGACGCATCCATCGATGACGAGGAGTACCAGTCACTGGTACTTGTGCGGGTTGAGGCCGCTGAGGCTGGCCGCCGTGACGAGGGCCTCGAGCCTGCCGACTCGGGCCTCAAGCTGATGCTGCTGACATGGCCATCCTCATAATCACTTTGGTGCTGCTCATCCGTTTCCATCATCATCATCTTCTCCTTCTCCTTCTCCATCTTCTTCTTCTTCTTCTTCATCCTTCTTCTCTTTTTCTTTTTCATTCTCGTACTCTTCGTTCGCCATTGCTGCTTCGCGTGCAACCTCTGCGCAGGAGCCGACGACGGCCTCGCGCTGCGCACGCTCGCACTTCGAGTGCGAACGGGAGATGGGGCCTTGGCAGACTCGGGTCGTCGTACTGGGCCATTCACCTTGCGCATCAGGCGAATGCTCACCTGCCTCTTTCGCTCTTTCACATCACGCGTCTCAGAGACGCCCGAACTCGGGCGCACCAGAGCAGACGGGGCATCGACACTGCCAAAGTTTCTATGGCGCTCGGATCCTGTATAAATGTAAAGCTTCTCCAGCCGATGGCCCTCAAAGATGCCCTTCATTTGCACCTCCTCTATTCTTTTGCGCGCCCTTTCCACCTCTTTGCGTCGATCGCCCATGCGCTGCTTGGCAACCTTGTAGCTCTCATCTTTCCCTCCCTGCTTCACCGCGGCGAGCATCTCCGCCCCAGCGTCGTTCACCGCCGCGTTCAGCGCATGTGCAGTCTGCAGAGCTATCTTTACATTCTTCATTGCCTGCTTAAAGATGCGCCGCCGATCATTCCTCGCCGTCTCCAGATTCCAGGGACATTGATAAAAGAACGAGACGACATCATGATGACCCTTAAACTTGGCCAGCGCCAGTGGTGTGCGCAGCGCATTGTCCTTTTGCCGGATCGACGCGCAATTGTCCACAAGGCACTCGCACACGAGGAGATGCCCGCGCTCTGCGGCAACATGAAGTGGTGTTTGCCCCGCATGATTCACAGCCTTCACATTCGCACCATGCACAATGAGCCACCGCACATGGCCTGCCATGTTCCTCAGGGAAGCCATGTGCAGCGCCGTATCCCCAGTGCTCATGTCCACCGCGTTCACGTCTGCGCCCGCAGTCAGCAGGATTTCCAGCATAGGGATGCCGCCTTCCCGCGTGCGCTGCGCAGCCTTGTGCAGACACGTCGTCCCCCAGCAGTTTTGAAAACCCATGGGATCAGCGCCCCTTTTTATCAGTGCAGATGCCTCTTCCAAGTTTGAAGTGCGGCATGCTTCATATAGCTTCTGATCAATCTCTCGCTGGTGTTCCATCTTGGCTTTCTCCTCATCCTTCGTCTTGCTCATCCATTCTACAATATCCGTGTGTCGATTCTTCTCCGCTGCCTGCACCGCGTTCCGCCCAGAGACATCGATAAAATTTTCCCTGTTTGCACCCTTACGAATAGCATCCTTTACGCGCGATAGACTGCCAATATTCGCGGCATGGAAAATCTCCTCATCATACTGCTTCTGCAGCACGGCAAGCCTCTCCCTCTCCGCATCTTCCCGCAAGCGCCTCTCCCTCTCCAAATCAGATCTGCACGTCTCTTCCCAGCGGGCCGTCAACCGCAACAGCTCTTCCTCACGCTCCTTCTCCAGCTGTTCCTCAGCCTCCTCTAGTTCTTCATACTCTTCATCGTACCTTTTCCGCAGCTCTTTGTCTCTCTTACTCTCGACGCACGGCATAGAAGTCTGTGTTACTGCTCTTTTCTTACTCTTTCAATCACCCCGTCTCTCTTCCTCTTTCTTTGTATCTGTGTCTGTGTGTGTTGCCAACCGATAAATATTATCCCTAAGTATGACTTTAATTTTCCCCTGTGGATGACTCTTTTCCGCCAGAACCAAAAGTATGGCAGCACTGTCCTCATCTGAAAGCGTAGATGAGGCGGCGAAAGAAAAAAAGAGCCCTGTGGGGCTCGTCTATGATGAGCGCATGTGCCTGCACGCTCATCCAATGGACGATGATCATCCGGAATGCCCAGAGCGCATCGTGCGCATCTATGATGCGCTCTGCGAGGCAGGACTGGCCCAGAGGTGTATGAGAGTGGACGCTCGGGATGCCACAAAGGAGGAGCTGCTAGCGGTGCACACGCAGGAGCATTGCGACTTTGTAGAATCGCTAGAGGATGCTGACGTGCGCAGGGAAAACTTCATGAGGCTGGAATCGAAGAGCGCATTTGCTAGCGAGGGCAGTGCCGCCGCGGCGCTGCTCTCGGCGGGATCCGTTGTACAGGTATGCCTCGACGTCATGGATGGGAGCCTTGGCAGCGCCCTGGCTGTGGTGCGCCCTCCAGGGCACCACGCAGAAAGCTCATGCGCGATGGGATTCTGCCTCTATAATAATGTAGGAGTCGCAAGTGCTGCGGTTCGCCGCGCACACCCTGAGTCGCGCATCCTCGTGGTGGACTGGGATGTACACCATGGCAATGCCACGCAAGAAATGTTCTACGAGGACGCTGGCATCCTCTATTTTTCGACGCATCGCCATGACTTTGGCGCCTTTTACCCTGGCGGTGGCGCGGGCGCAGCGAAAATGGTCGGAAAGGGCAAAGGCCTCGGCTTCAACATCAATGTCGCGTGGAACGGCGGATGCGGTGGCATGGGCGACGCAGATTATCTCCTCGCATGGGAGCATGTGCTCCTCCCTGCGGCGCGCAACTTCAAGCCGGACCTCGTCATTGTCAGCGCGGGTTTTGATGCTGCAAGGGGCGATCCCCTCGGCGGCTGCGACATTACCCCGTCAGGATACGCGCAGCTACTGCGGCCCCTGATGGATCTCTGCCAGGGCCGCGTCGTCATCGCGCTGGAGGGAGGATACAACTTGTCCTCGATTGCAGCATCTGCATGTGCCTGCGCAGCCGTGTTGCTCGGCGATCCTCCTTCTCCCGCAGACAGTAACAGCCCCGGGCCCAAACGGGCTACGCTGCCTTCCCTGCATGCCCTTCGTGCGGTGCGGCAAACCCTCTTTGCACATTCAAAGCTAGCGCAGGCCCAGTGGGTCCGCAAAGTGCCTGAGGTCAAGGTTAGAGAGGCGGAAGACGAGGGTGGCGAGGATGGCGAGAGTGTGCAGGCGGTCGAGCGACTGAGCAAAAAGATGCAGCGGCGTCTCTTTTTTGAAATGCTCAAGAGGAAGACCCGCGGCCAGACGGAAGCAGCAGCGTCAGCAGCAGCGTCAGCAGCAGCGTCAGCAGCAGCGTCAACAGCAGAGGCCGATGAAGATTCATGATACAGTAGTACATTAAGCATAATTTGAGACTGGACAATGCGTAAACATATCAGAGGCTCATCATGTTCGACACGTCCTATTATAGTACTTCATTGCCACTTTTATTTTCAGCGCCTCTTCTCTCAGAAACTGCTCTAACGGTGTGTCGCCAGTTGGCGGATGCTGAACACAACTGCAACGCAGCAGCATTGAAAGATCATTATAGCACCTGGGAGTGCAAAAATATGGCATAAATTGGCACCGTTGCTGCGTTACATTGACCTCTCTCTCGCAAAAGCTAGTAAAGTTACATGTGAGCCCTCTGTGCAGCGGGACGTTGCACCACGGAGGCACAATCCGATGAAGCTTCTCTATTCCTCCTTTTCGTCCCGGAACCTCCGGAAGACTTAGCCCTCCTTCTGCCTTTTCTCCTCCGCGTATAATTGTATTTCCTTCAAACACTGCTGCGAACGAAGCCTGGCTTGCAAGTAGAGCGACTGCTCGGGCCGATAAGCAGCCGCCGATGCAAAGGTATGGTGCAGTATTGCCCATCATCAAAATGAGGGGTGTTGCGAGATTGAGCTGCAACAGCGTCGGCAGTAGGTAAGCCTGCGGCGCGCAGGACCCCCGTGGCCAAAAATTGTTCACCATCAAGAGATGACGCACGATGTTTTCATCACTGCAGTGTCCCATGGCGTGGAATAGGTATGCAAGCGCTATTGCCGAGTAATAGACTGGTGCAATGCTCCACAACCTCTTTTTGCAAAAGCGGGCATATGCTTGCCACCGCAGCGACGACTGTAGATGTTGTTGTTGTTGTTGTTGTTGTTCGTGGTACTGATGCCGATGCCAATGCTGATGTTGGTGGCGCTGTAGTATGCGTGCCCACGATTCTGCGTTTGAAAATCCAGATGCAAAGAGCACGGCATCTTGCCAGCCGCTGCTGTAAACTCCGCGCATGAGTACGGCTCGGTCGATGATGTTCATGCCTCTACTTCTCACAGTGGCCTGAAAGGCGGCTAAAATCATAAATAAAACCGAAAACACGCGCACCACGTCCAGCAGCAGCAACCTCTCCCGTTCACCGTTGGGAAGCAAAATGTCAAGGCGCTGTCTCCGCACCTGCGGAGGTGTCAGTGTACCTCCAACCAAGAGCATGCCAAGATCCTC
>JACLAD010010892.1_pt1 | contig 16372 bp, 4 predicted proteins | sample 8027901 | NCBI WGS metagenome assembly JACLAD01 (sample SAMN15725071, study PRJNA655200) | protist metagenome | isolation source: fluorescence activated cell sorting (FACS) single amplified genomes of... | place: Spain: Blaines Bay Microbial Observatory, Mediterranean Sea | collected 2016-07-05 | reverse complement strand
CATATCGCTGCCGACAAAACTTTTCAAAACCTCGCCGGTTGGCGACGACAACTTGGACGGACCCTGGACAACAAATGACCCTGTCACAAGGTTTATGAAATGTTCGTTCCTGCTACAATCCAAACCAGCACTGGCTGCACAATAACAAACACCAAACCTCCCTGCATACTTGAATCTCACAGCGAACTCGATAGACTTTGAACAGGATGCGGTTACCTCTTTTTCCAACGATGATAACTCGTATGGCACTTCGTGACCTGCAAGAGAAAGTCCACACTGGGCACTACCATCAGAGGCAAACTTGCGCATTTTGATACGATCTTTCGTTTGCAACAAAAAACCAGGTAAAATCAATTTGAATTCTTCGTCTAGATCTATCACACCATTTGGGTTGTACCGTCCATTGTCAGGATACACGCGCAGAGGGCCCGGAACATCAAAAACCCCAATAGCAACCAAAGCATCTACGTTTTCGCTTGTAGCCATATAATAACACAACAAATACCGATTTGCATGGAGAGCCGGAAACTGGAAAAATACTTCATCATCCATGCCAGTGGTATCTGATCTGATTGCGACAGCTACAACGATACGATCTGAACTTCTAGGATCGCATTCGTTGGGGGCCATGCCAGACTCAACACCAGGATGCACAAATGCATTGCGGTATTCACGCGACAATCCATGCATTCGAACCATTCCAGATGCCGGCGTGCCTGCTATAGTTTTTGCCGAGAAACTTCCGTACCGACGATACACTATCAAATTGGACGAAGGTCCTGAAAAGAAAACACGCTCTCCTATTTGTGTGCAAGCATTTTCAGAACTGTCTTCAATATCTTTACAGTGACAAAACGCCGCATACCCAGATTTCATGCTGAGCACATTATCCATTCTGATGAAATCATCTGAAAAAACTTTCGAAACGCTGTACGTAAAATAGCTTCCGGAAACTATGTCCATGCTACCAGCGGCACAATCGGTTTGCCGAATCCGCAAATGATCCGCTGCATTGCGTTTTGGAACTGAAGAATAAGTAATCACGGCAGTGAATGGTATTCCAACAATAAGATCGTTAAGAGGTTCATTGACACCATTGTAGACACCAGTCGGACCAATCACATTGATGTCACCATTGACTACTGTCCTGTACCTGCGATAATCTGAAAATTTCGTGACGACACAATGCCCCGGAGATAGGCCTGGACACCAACAAATGCCGAAGGTGCCAGGAGATAAAATTTTTGCTGAATATGCAAACGTATTGTGCACAACGCTTCGGCCATCATCCCAAAATGAATTGTTTTCTCTAAAGATGGGCTCCGTGGATATTTCGTTGTAGAGATGGTCAGGTCCGATCTGCCCGCGCGCACACAACAAACGCCCGCCGACGTCATTCCGGATCAAAAATATATCATCATGCTGCGTCAGGCCAACGCCCTCGAGAAAAATCGTGAATGGCGCCTCCATAGAAACTCGATTCTGGTTCAAGTTTTCATGATTTTGAATAGTGAAAGAATGGGGGCCGTTAATCGTGAAATACCCAACCTTCAAATAATGAATGTTGGAATCCACTGATTCGCTGGGGAAAATGTGCCAACATAAATCATACTCACCTGCAGCCAGACCAGGTGCTGGAAGCGTGAAATAAGTTCGGTCTTTGTTGAGCCTACCCTGAACTTCGCTGGTTGTAACAGAGGACTCAAACAGCAAAACATGCTGCTCTTGGTTCTGAACATGATCACAACCACGGGAATGAGAAAAACAATTTGAAGCACGATTCACAGGCGGAACATGATCACATCCGTCAGGAAGAGGGCGCAAAGCCAAGAAAGCACGACCCGTCGGAACATTCTCCACTGCGCTGGTAGAGCGATGGGTATCGTATGCCATGACAGTAATATTAAGCGAACGATGGGCCACTGCTGGACCCACTTCAATTGCCATGAAAGCATCATCTGCATTCTCACTTGACTCAGCAAACACCGATTCCCTTTCATATGGCCCACGAACGTCAAACGAATCGATCAAGAAACAGGGTTCCGCCGAAGTTGCGGATTCATCAGCGCAATAACACATATCCATTCCGCCACCAATTATAATAGAATCATTTCGAAAGAAAAGGAGTATAAATTCGTCGTCCTTTTCCAACTTACCCGAATTGACCATTGTCATTTGTTGAATTTGCTGACCATCCATGATGTCGATTCCTTGAATTAGCTGACCGACATCGTTAGCAGAAACATCAGGGGACACGCACTCGCCATCCCTGCGGACTCGCAAATGTGGGCGTGGATCAGAGTTGGGAAAAGGATCGAAGACAATTTTCATGATGAATTCCATATTGGATTCTACATGGAGCGGATGATTATCGTGTTCATCCGAAATCATGCGTGGACCGCCTACCTCAAGAAAACACAAGACACAAAAAAACTAAAAATATGCACATTTAGCAACGACATCGAGTGCAACAATATGGTCGATATACAGGACAAACACATGAGAAAAAAACACAACTTAGTTTAATATTTAAATAATCAATACTTGAAGACAGAAAAAAGAGAAATTGTTTTTAATCGTCGTTGTAAACCAATCTCGGAAAATGTCAAAATTTGAACTGGCTCGGGGTGGTTGGTAAGTCAACCTGTCACTGACCTAATTCATTTTCTTTTTCGATTTACATGCAATGGGATTCAATGGTATCTGCGTGAAAACTCATTTTCGCTCACGTTCGTACGCATCGAACAGCGATTCGTTTGTGATGATCTGGATGTGCAACTGTTTCGACTTTGATAAATATATCAGTGTTCAAATTTTTACAACGTTTCAAAAACAGGCGGATCGAATTGCTTGCTGCAAAGGTTTGCAAAAATGCGACTTCATCAAAAATTCGACACTCATTTCTGCCACAAACAAATTGAATTATAATTTTAACCGGGTGTCTATCAGGGCTAATTCACCTGTCGCAAAATCAATAGGAACGGATTTCTTTGTGATAACCAATCTGTGCTACGTCACCTAACTTCCGTGTTCTGACACAATCTCAACGCAATAACAACTATTACAGAATGTGTTGAGAGCACAAATCTGCAACAATCTTAATCAATGGCTTGTAGAAATGGAATCGATCTGATTTGGCCAAAACCACAACATATTTTTCGTTATCAATTCTTTCGAGCCGGGGTTCCAGGAGCGCAGATGCAGCCCCCAAATCTAGAGATCCCCAACCCCAACTTAAAAGCGTCCGGAGCCAAAATGATCATAAATCGACAAAAACTAATGCAAAAAAAACATCTGGATCCGTAGAACGACAAAATTTGAGTTTGTTTCGAGAAAAACATTGGTATCGCGATCACATCATAAAATTCTTTCATGTACTCATGTTGAAACTACGAACGGGTATTTTTAGTCAATTTGATGACAATACTTCGAATGGAACCATAAAATTTCTTGTTGTACATTGTCACTACGTTGAAATTATTTTAAGGGATCTTTTTATGAATTCTCCTGATGCATGATCATCCAAAATTGATGAAAAATATATTGCCCTGAGCCCCATTTTGAACAATTCGGAGCAAATATCATCAAAAAATGATGCAAAATTAAAACCCTAAAAACAATCTAAAATCTGAACACTTTTGGAAATAATTGTGGGACAAATTTCTAATTGACGTATTTTTGGGACGCAGTGAATCGCGCAAGCAGTGGCGAAAAAATCGGGAAATTGTAAATCTCAACTTGTAAACAAAATTACTAGAATACATCTATACTTCATCCTCAGACGCCAGGTGCCTAGGAAGAAATAAGGTCAGCTCGAGGGATTGCCGGCCCGCCAAGAAAAAAAAAGAACCAATGTATCACTTGATGTATTATAGATGCATCCAAAATAATTTGAGTGACACTTGCATACCGTGCTTTCGAAATGATCATGCGAACAGACGAAAATTAAACACAATGAATTGTCCTAATGTTTCGACATAAATATTTCTTTGCCACCGATGATGAAAATATGTAAATTTGTTTTGTTGCATTCGAGATAATTTTCCTTTTTAAAAACATTGAACTGCCCTTGGGTTGCAGGCGACAAGAAATTAGAATCATCTGTGCAATCCAATCCAAGACTGCCACCGCACCAGCAGATTGAAAACACCCCAAAAGTTTTGAAATTGGCTGAGAATCTGGATATCACATCACCGTTGGTGCCAGCAACAATCTCGGGGTTGGCTTGCACGTCGATTCCAGAATTCTCGGATGATAATCTTTCCATGTCCGCGCCGCATGAAGACTGTGAATTTTTCTTGGAAGGCACAACATGGATTCTGTCGGCGGTACTTAATCCTAGGCCTCGCAATGTCAGATCAAAACGTAATCCGGCAGTGAGAACTCCATAGGGATCCAGCGGACCATCCTGAATCGTCGACACAAGATGTGGTCCATTGACAACAAAAGAACCCATATAGGCAGCAAAACCATGATTGGAATCGCTCATCACGAAACACAACATGTAATAACCAGCGGCGAGAGAGTGCATATTGAAATGTGCTTTTTGCCTCGGGACGTTTCCGAACTCAGCAACACAATCGTGCTCAGTCACCGTGACGCCAACGCTGACTCGAGACCCAGATGAGACATCGCATCTAGGCGCAATTCCAGCGCTGATGGCGTTGTCAGCCTGAACGAATGCGACATCGAAAGAAGAAAGAAACCGATATCCAATAATGGAGGCTTGTAAATCAACGCCTGAGATTGGAATCCCCTCGTCCATTGTGCGACCAACCTCCAACGCTTGCGATTTGCCGACAGAGACAAAACTGAAATCACTACCTCCAATTTGTTTGCATGAAGTAGTTGAATCAGCTGCAATATTTTCGCAATAACAAACTTCCGCCGGCCCACCAAGTGGAACGACTACTGCCGTGAAAACAATAAAATCAGATCCAACACGAGGTGGAAAATCATACTGAAATGCTGCAGAAGTCACTAGTTCGTTGTTGATATCCAACGGACTTTCGCAAGACCTACGGATGCATAAATGAGGAGCAAAATCAAACTCGCTGGGCGACCCATGAAAATCTATCAGCAAATCAAATGGTTTACCAGCCATGGCCTCTATTGGTTCATGATACAGATTGTAAATGCCAACAGGACCCGTCACGGAAAAAGCTGACGCAACATAAGTTTCAAAATTTTGAAGAGTTGAGCAATCTTGCACGGGAAACACCGGTCTACAATAACATAACCGGTATTGTCCCGGATTTTCAATCGTAAGCTCGTACAAAAACAAATTGTCGCGATATGCGTTGCCGACATAGCTCCAGGTAAATTCGTCGGGCGCAAGAATATCGCTTTCTTGCAGAGACCCACGCAAAACTGTATTATTCTTAATAATCTTGAATTGATCCACGCCTGGATCGATTTTTCCAGTTATCGAAATTTGAAAATCTGATTGCAGGCGGCCGGAGATTGTTGGCGTTGCATGTGAAAATGGACTGCGCAAATGCAAATGGTAATTCGACACATGGATTGGACCCTCGACGGTGAAATTCCCCAAGTAACATATCTGGGGGTTCAACAACTGATCCAAACCACAATACCAGCAAATGGACCAATCCCCAGCAGAAAATATCAAATCATTGAAGCGCCACGTAACCTGTGTGATATGCGCCAGACGTTCAGAATTATAACGGTGAACACTGAGCAAAAACTCATCAAGAATTTCTGGCTCCGGTAGCCGAATCCGCTGATCGTGCTCGCTTTCAAAGACAACGTTGGAACATTGCTCCTGGAAAGGAACGACAAACACATCCGGCGTCGTCACGGAGGGGTGCATGATGGACATCATGGTCAGGCCAAACCCATGCACGACTAGTTGTGTCGCAAGCCCCGCCGTGGCATGCTTGCGCTCCGCAGCACCAGCAACCTCTGCAACAACAGCACCAGTGCCAGTCAAATTGGACAACCCATTCAAAGTAAACCGGTCGATAAGTTGGCAACGCGTGAACTTGTCGGCTCGGTGGTCTACGCATCGGCAGACCTCGTAAACCCCACCGTATAACAAAGGCGGAACTTCAAAATCGATATAACTATCTGCAATAGTAAAACCGATCATAGTCGGGACAGCCGCACCATCTTCATAATGCGTATGCATAAATCGAGACGGAACCCTGACGACATCGAGCGAGCCTTGGGGATGCTCACATTCGCTATTTCTGCGGAATCGTAATTTTCCGTAGTCTAAACCGTGAATATATGATTTTTGCAGCGTTGCCGTTGTTATATGACCACCATTACTTGAATCTATACCGGGAATAGGCACAGGCGTCTGCCACCATAGACGTAAAAAAAATGCGTGGTTGGTGAACGCATTCAGAGCCATGTTGTGCCTGTCAGTTACTTCGTATGGACCCCAAATGGAAATAGTGCCTGAGTTTCGCAACAATGATCAAGATTGATCGTCGACCATTGACATGCTTCTCATTTTGTGCACTAATCAGAAGTGAAACCGAAAATCAAACAAATCGTTGGCATTTAATATAAATTTATAAATAATTACGAATAATTACAGAATATCCAATAATTTCTTATTTGATATGGATATTGATGTCGACCAAAATGTAACTTTGAAAATGTTTGGCACTATTCTTTTTTGCGTGAAAGCATTATGATTTCCTGTTCGAAAAAATAATTTCAAACGCGCTCCGAGCTCCAATAACCTCAACAATCCATAATAATTTTCCTGCAGGGACTCGCTATGAATCGGAACGATGGCTGCTCGGAAAACAATAGAAACTAAAAAATTTGAACACGCAGAAAAATATGTATTTCAATTCTCAACAGGCTCGATTTTTTGAACACCGGACCGCAGGCGCGGAATCCGGATCCGAGAATTTTTTTCAGCAGAAATGTAACTCCTTCCCGCGATCAAGGAGAATTACTTCCCGCGGTTACAGATATTTATACCACGACAAAATTGAAAAATGATATATCTTCACGGCAATACCATTGGATCAAATATTTCAAATTTGGACACAATTACATCGCTGAGCATCTTGTATGTATAATATATGATGAAACACTTCTATCCCATTCTTCTCGGCCAACGCGATCAATTTCCCGGTACAAGAATTAAATATGTTTCAAACGCCGAACGTAATCATCTGTAGACTGTTAATCTTTGGTCATGTTTTTTCGAGGCGTCACAGAATGACGTTGATCAGTGTCGCGAGAAGACTGAAATTTAATGAAAATATTCCTTGGGGAACCTAATGGTTGTGATACAAAATTGTCTTGTTGGGAACAATCCAAATGCCAATCGGCTCCGCACATGCACACGGCAAATTCACCTGCACCTTGGAATACCATCGAATATGTTAATTTCACACCTGCGTCGACCGCATCCGCAACTCTCGGCAATGGGCCCGTAATCCATGCAGGAGATTCTGTTGCATGTAATTGGACGCCACAACCACCATTTCGATCTCTGTGAATGGACCGCAATCGGATGCGATCATTCTTCTGCAATAAATGTCCCTCAACTTCAATCCGAATTGGAACACCGGGCATCAAGGGAAAGTGAACTTGTCTTCCACGAGACTGCACAGCGACCACTGACGCAGGCCCACGCACCTCAAACTTACCAAGTGGTGTGGCAGCGATGCCGGATATTTTTTCAAAAACACAACATAAGACATAATGACCGGGACTATTAAGAAGTGCATGCTGGTGTCGTACTTGAAATTGAATGCCACGCGGATCTTCGGAATCAACTATTTGCATTTCTTGGAGCAATTTTCCAACCAGCGTATTTGATCGGAAACCATCCTTACACCGACCAGAAGATTGGGGGTCCGATTGGACATACACGACCATAGGCAACGAATAACCATAACCGCGAGACGTACTGATCCAAGAAGTGTTTTCCTGAGATCCCTCAACAACGCGGCTTCCAAAATTTGAAATAATGGGAGCACTTGCAGATCTACTAAAAGAATATTGAGAAATGTCTGCAGATGTGTTGATCAAACGCTGCACCCAAAACGATTCCATGGATGAACCCTTTCCAACAACATTGATCCTATTGTTACCAATTTTGTCGCAAGGAGATCCGCTAACTGAAAACGATAGCGAACAATAACAAAGATCGGCGTAACCTCCAAACGGTATGCGTATACCGGAAAAAGACACGGAATCGGGCCCTTGCACAGCAGATTCAATCTGTAATTCAAAATCATCAGGCGTCAGCAAATCTTGGCAATGACTGGCAAAAGGCAAATGACAACATCCTGCAGGTCGCAAATAAAGATGTACACCCAAATCAGATGTAACGGGGGTTACAACCTCCACAAGAATTGTTGTTGGAACATCAACCAAAGCAACAAGTTCCTGATAATACTGACTCCAAACCTCGATCGGTCCAGCAACACTGAAACTGCCAAAAGCAATGGTGTGTGCACTTGAAACATCAGAACACTGGCTGCCATCTGCGCTCGAACACCAACACACTAAATATCGTCCCGCCCTGTTGAAGGATGCTCTGTGAACAAAACCCGGTTCAGTCTCAAGGTGCCTCAATGATTCTAAACCTGTCTCCTCAAGGGACAGCGTGTCAAAATTGGTCGCCCTGGAACAGAATTCAAATGATGCCGGTATGATGTACAAAATATCGTCTGAGCGCAACTGAGAACCGTAGAGAGCAAGTTCAAACGTCTCCATCAGGGATGCGGAAGATCCGAGGCTAGAACCACGTACCTCTACACTCCTTGGCCCACCAACAACAAACTCGCTCAAAGGAGTCCATAAACCGTAGACCCTTGCACAAAATATATATGTACCAGCTTCGAATGGGTACGCAGATTGAGAAAACCTCAGCTGCGTGACGTTTTGTTGGTAATCCCGTGTGAAAAAATCGATCGAATAAGGGTCAGAGAACATAACAGCATCAGTGCGCGTAATTTGTTCGGCAATGTGCGAACAGATTTCCTGTATCATACAAACATTTTGGATTGGAGAGATGGTGATTGCAATATGCAAACATTACACAGACCAAAATAAACGGTGCAATATTGTGGCGATTCAAAAATGGAAACCCGAAATGCACCAAAATCAAAATACAAGGAATTCAGAATAAAATCGTAGACCATGACAATTTCCAATCAATAATCGTCATTTACTAATCACATTCAACAATTTGTACAAAATTCAAATGATGATTAAAATGCAGCTCGAGTCTCTTGACCACAAGCATTGAGATTGCACTCATGAAATCGTCTTGCGACATGAAATTTCGATGAAACCTTTGGAGAACATTGACGCTGGACACTTTTGCAGCAAAAAACAAACTTCCTTCAAGCTCCAATCCAAAACCATCGACAACAAAAGACAACGGGCGACTTACAATTCCGGGACGCTGACTTTCCAGACCGGCGATCAATGGAACGACAGCTGGATGACCGTTTGGAAGATGAACAGCACCTAATATCTTGAAAAACCCAATTCGCATACACTTCTGCGAATTCGGGGTCAGCGCGCTATCGCACCAACATAAACTAGAACCTCCTCCATAAGACACAGCGGGAAAAGTTACCTCAACAAACTTTTCACCGAAAACCACACGCTGAAAAATTGCAGAACTTCTTCCAAAAATATCTGGTCCGCCAAAGATATCGGGTTCAGCCTCATCGGGCTCTTCACAGAGGTGTTGCCTTCGTACTCGAAAACGCTCCAATTCATTTGTTCTGGGTATGGGACCAACATAACTAACGCGCGCGGTGAAAGTATTGTGCGTCACGGCAACCAAATGGTTTCCCGCTGGATCTGTCACACCGATCGGTCCAATGACATTGATCATACCAACAGGATCAGAAATAAAATCAGTCAAAGTGTTTCCGCACTCCAATCCCCACTGAGCTCCACAATAACAAACGGAAAATGAACCGGAGCCTCGGAATGTCATCATGAACGTTGCCTTCGTTGCTGTGGCTGTCGTGACATCAAGCACAATCTCATTCACTTTCCATTCTTGGGCCAAGGACCCTGGTAGTAGCACACCGCACCCTGCGCCATAATCATTTGTACGGATTTTGATTGAGTCATGTGTGCTGAGATTGAATCCGGTTATAACAATCTTTGCCTTCTCAAAAGGAGCCAACATATTTGGATGAGAAATGACGGACGACGGTCCGATGACGTCAAAAATGCCTAGAGAAGATGGCTCCTGCTGAACAGCATTGAAGAACGCGCACATGACCCATGTTCCAGGAGATATACCAGGATGTGTGAATTTAACAGTTTTCAGGCTGAAATCGTTCGCGGTAAGATGCTGTCGGTCTTCGCGAACTCCAAACAATAACGCATCAATATTGAAATTTGAATCGCACCGACCGTCATTGTCTTGATCTGGCTGGGAATAAACACGCATGTCATTCTCAAAACCGTAGCCATGTGCTTCCGACTTAAATGCGTAATTAGCCACCACCGGAAATTCCCCCACTTGAGCAAACAATCTTTTTGCTTCAAAACTAGTTTGACCTTTCATAAGTAGAGCAGCTTCACGTTGACCCACTTTGTTACAGTCGCTCGAACTAGAGGACTCCGCCAGGGGGCAATAACAAAGATCCATCTCGCCACCCGAGGAAACCAACACGTTAGACAGGAACAGATAACCCTCACCAAATGTTGAAGCAATCTCAAATTCAAATTGGTTGCGAGAAACATATTCTTTGCAACCAAACGTCAATGGCGAACCGCAACAACCCTTGTTTCGAATTCTGAAATGTAATGCCAGGTCAGGAATAGGCGGTCCGACCATGGGCACTATGATGTCCAGACCAACAGTTGCTATTCCATAAATCTGTTCATAATAGGGGTCAACAACGTCAATCGGGCCTGATATCGTAAACATATTTGGCGCAGCAACGTAGTGGTCATATGTTCCTGCACAAAAATCCCCGCACCAACAAAATTTAAATACTCCTGCCTCGAGAAATCTGGACCTGTACAGCAAGCCGCCAGCAATACTCACTGGAATTGGAGGATCCATTGTAACTTCAAAACTTGGTAGAACTGCTATGTTACTTTCAGAGCACAGACCGTGGGCCGGAATTATTCGAAAAGAATCATTTTGTTTTAGGCCCTCACCATAAACAATAAGATCAAAATCTTCAAGCAAAGCTGCGCTACTGGAAACGTTGGATTTTGAAATAACAACATCTGTAGGACCGCCAATATTAAATTCACCCAAGCTCGTCCACAAACCGTGAATACGCGCGCACATGGTCCAAATTCCAGCACTAAAACTCATGGCGTTCTCCTCAAAAAACACGCGCTCGACATTCCTACCGTAAATAGGTTCGCCGAGCGACTCGGCACAAACTTCGAACGCACATATGGGGACAACAATTTTGTTTGATGAATAGCTAAACGCCTGCGAAGCGCAATCGAGATCAAGCCCCTTCATAACAAAATACTGAACACTTTTTTGTAGATTGTACCCGTGCGCCGTTAAAAACACAGGCTTGCCAACAACGGCAGGATCACTTACAACAGCGGCGATGCGCGCGCTTATTGACGGTTCGTCTGAAGGTAACAACACAGCGCCGTCCATTGAAAATCGAAACACACGAACACATGGTTCGGAATTTGAGATGGTGCCAGAGCTGCACCAGCAAACTTCAAGACCGCCGCCGATTTTTGTGGGCGGTAACACAACTTCAACAAAATTCTCACCAAAAACAATTGATTGAAAATGTGCACTTGGATGACCAATCTCATCGGGACCGCCAAACACATCTGGTAAACCTGAATCTGCATCGACACAAGCGTTCTGCCGGCGCACGCGCAAACGTTGCAAATCACTCGCCGCTGGCAACAACCCCAACCATTTCAATCGAATGGTATAATTGTTGCCGGACACGGCGACCAATGGAAAAGTATCCGGTATGGCAACACTAGATGGTCCACTGACGATCACGTTTCCAATTGGAGAAACTACATAGTCAGTTTGCCGAGCACACTCAAGTCCCCACACCTCTGAACAGACGCAAACCGCAAATTCACCAGCTGAGGGGAAATTCACTGAGTATACGATAGATCCGATTCCGTACGCATCATTTTGCACAGAAGAGAGTGCCGCTGGAATCACGCCTGTCATCCATTTAGGTGCCTCGTGATCCAGGAGCCCTGATCCGCAATGACTTCCATCTGTGACCATTCGCAACCTGATTTTCTCCGCTCCCGTCTGCAAAAACCCGTGGACCACAATATTGAAATCAAATCCTGGTGACGCCAAACCTGAGATGGAAAAAAATCATGATTTCAGAAGAAAAAAATTCAGGATTCGGCTTCAACGAAACAATCAAAAAAACATAATCAAAAAAATTTTACGCGATGAGATTATATTAAGCTGTACCGTCTGGTAACATAGTGACCGAAGATGACCCAACTACATCAAATGGTCCCAATGGAGACTTCATTGCGCCGTCATGCATGATGGCACACATAATATAGCGACCGGCAGGCAGTGCAGAATGCGAGACGGTCACAAAATTTGGAATTGACTGTGAAGAAACTTGAAGGACTTGTCCAAAAGCCATTTCGTTGAAAGATGGATCGCATAATTCTTTGGCATCCAGGTCTGGTTGTGGATACACTTTGATCTCATCAGAAAAACCGTAACCACTGGAATTCGATTCGAACGGTAAACCGGCAAGAACAGGTGTATGCATCTCAAGAGACCGAGCCGCAGAGAAGGAAATTCTACCGGCAATAAAAAAACTATGATTTCTATTCGACAAGCCGATGCACGCTTCAGCAACGCAATAGCACAGATCTGCTGTGCCACCATTGAAAACGAGAACATTTGAAAACGCGATATGATCAGTTGTTGATAAACTTGGGATGCTGTAGCGAAAATCTTCACCAGTGACATATTCCTGACACAACAAAGGATCGTAATGTTCGCAACAATGGGCGGATCGCAGACGTAAACGAGTAACGACATCGACAGCAAATGGAGGATGGTAGGTCACGATCATGTGAAAAGGCACGCCCACAAAAGCATGCAAAGCGGAATAATGTTCATCAAAAACGTCCAAAGGTCCCGCTACTGTGAAGAATCCCGGAACTCGAATGCGATTTGTGCCATCGCAGATACGATTACTAAAGAATGACTTACACCAGCATATTGCAAAATCACCTACTTTCTTAAACTTGGCGCGGTAAACGAGTTCTGAACCAACTGATGAAGCTTCGGCAAGTCCGAGGCCTGTGATTGCTGCTGGTAGATGATCGTACACACTGCCACAAGTTGATGTCGAAGGAATAATTTCAACAATGTCGGACGCTGCAAAGCCATGCCCTTCCAAAACTAAATCGAATTCCTCCAAAACCAGACCAACCGGGACAAGCTCGGAACCAATGATTTTCAAAGAAAACGGTCCGCCAATCATGAACTCTCCCAATTTCGTTACGAAGTTCAACACCAATGCACACATTGTCCAAGGTCCAGGGGAAAGACGTAGTGAAAACTCATCATTATTTATATGTGCAACTGCCGCATGCTGGTTGTAGTATACACTGCCTGCTTTGAGCTCCGGTGTGACGTCTGTCAATGATTCGGTACGTTGAGAATCAGAAACCACGGCACAGTCTATGCTGCGACCTTGTGCAACAAAATACTTTGTGTCACTTTGAATACCGAATGCTGTAATTTTGAATACAATGTCATGATTTCCAAGGGCCTCTTGTGAAATATTCCCGCTGCCGACAACCTTTCTAGTTGCTTCGACTGGAGATTCCTCCGCAACCATCCATTCCGGGTTTACCGCTCCAAGCATTGCAAAAGAACCGATTTTCATGCATTGTTCAGAATTCAGCGTCTGTCCATCTTCACACCAACATGCGTCCACTGCACTGCCGTGGTCGGCAGGAGGAAGAGCAACCTGAACGAAATTGTCACCGAACACAAACGAATCGAAAGAATCGCTTGCGCGACCATAAACATCCGGGCCCCCAAAGACATCAAGAACGCTGGCGTCGGGATGCGCGCAATGGTCATGGCGACGGACTCGCAGAGAAGCCAACGCCGATTCAGCTTGGGGCACGGGACCGTACCAAGATATGCGCATCGTGTACGGGTTGTTGGACACCGCTACTAGGACTTCTCCAGCAGCATTCGAAATGTCGCCTGGACCTGCAACTAGAATATCACCGATTAAATCCGCTAAATAATTTTGCAGATCAGACTGATCACATTGCTCAGTATCCGCATGGCATACACAAACGGAAAAACGTCCGGCCCCACTGAAAACAATGCTGAACGTAGATTCACTATATGAATGTGAAACCGCTGCCAAAGAAGCGACCTTCCAATCTTCAGCAACAGACTCTACCAGACCTGTACCACAGGACTTCGACGGACCGACTGTGCGCAATTTAATTGTATCACCGGCAGCAAGATTGTGGCCGTTCACAATAATGAAAGAGGGCTCAAACGGTTTGACCAACTTGGGTTTTGATGTGGCTGACACAGGGCCGCTGACCTCAAACTGACCAAGAGGTGTCGCCAGATTGGAAACGCTGGGATTCAAAACCCCACACAACGTATATCTACCGGGTGATATTCCGGAATGCTCGTGCGTAACTCGGCTCAATTGGTATGGCTGCTGCTCAAATTCAATCAACGAACCAATAATTTGATTTTGATACACTGGACATTCACCTGAATGATCCAAATCAGAAAAAGGAAAGACGATTATGCTTTCCGCATAACCATACCCTGTGGAAGATGAATGGAACGGCTGGCCACTGACTATAGATGACCGGTCATCGCTTTCAACAGGTCTGTAAACATCAAAATGTACTTCCTCTGATGTTGCGCCACCAACAAACATTCCCTGTCCAATGGTATTGCAGATTGTTGAAGCGCTCGCATCAATGAATGGACAGTAACATAAGTCCGCTGCGCCGGCTGATGGAATGATAACATTAGAAAAAATAATGTAATCTGGACCTTCGACATTGGCAATGGAATATTCAAAATCCTCACGGCCAACCAATTCCTGACACACGCTGTTTGCAGGTAAACTACAACAATGCTTTGGACGAATGCGTAAGTGCAAGGCTAAATCTGGAGAAACAGGACGCAAAACTGATACGATCATTTCAAATGCGATGCCTACTGTCACATGAAGAAAATCATGATACATATCAAATACTGCCAAAGGGCCCGTAACAGAAAAAACATTCCCGGCGTCAACTGTATAGTCAGTGTGATCGACGCACTGCGCCGCGCACCAACAAATTCTATAATTCCCCACACGCTTGAAAAGCGCCTGATAAAAAATTCCTTGACGTGTTGAAGTCAGCTGTGCATTTCCAAGATTGATCTCCTCGTCACGTAGAACACTTTTACCATCAATCGCTTGGCCACATGAACTCTCCGCAGACACAACGATCAAGGAATCCGATGGGGCTAAACCAGCACCAAGCAATACTAAATCAAAATGCTGTAACAAAACAGCATTGGAAACCGTTTGCGAATCCTCGACATGCACAGAAATCGGTCCACCGATTACAAATTCACCCAAATGGACAAACAACTCGTTGATCATGGTGCACATCGTCCACGATCCTGCGGGCAACTTCTCAGCGGCAATCTGAAATACGGCCACGGACACGTTTCGTTCACGAATCAAGCCGATATCATGCGCGCTGCCAACTCGAATCGGCAGAACATCAATCATGCTACTACGGTTTGCGCAATCGATACCCTCGCCTTTGAGAATGAAATAGTCCCTTTGCGGAAGGTCAAATCCATTCACAGTGAGTGTCAAAGATTGTCCGACAACAGCCGGCGCACCTAAAAATAATCATGCAATACAACAACATTTTATGATTTTACGTCGCACAATATTTAAAATAGTGGCTGAAACCAAACAGAGAAATATTGTCGATGCTGCAGGCTCGTCAAAACGTGAACAACCGCAACATGTCGTTTTTTTTCTTCTTTCGATTTTTTTCGCTATAGTGTGATTTAATGCTAAATTGTTGTTGGCATCGTATTGTAATGGATTGTACGTTTTTATCTCATACTTTCAAACGGATGTCGGACGGAGACATACGTGCAATGTTGATTACAATATCCAAATTCACGTATCAAGAAAATCAAATAATATCATAGTAAATCATGTTGTGAATATTTTCAAAAAATTAAAACTAAGCGTCAAAAATGCGAACTGGGCGCCAAAATATTGAATCAAAGACCCAAGGAACTAATTTATGAAGAAACGGAAATTAAAATTCAAAAATCAAACACGTTTGCGACCGGAAATGGACATTTTTGTGTTTTCAAAAAAATAATTACGTGATAAAACTT
>JACLAD010015860.1_pt1 | contig 16381 bp, 15 predicted proteins | sample 8027901 | NCBI WGS metagenome assembly JACLAD01 (sample SAMN15725071, study PRJNA655200) | protist metagenome | isolation source: fluorescence activated cell sorting (FACS) single amplified genomes of... | place: Spain: Blaines Bay Microbial Observatory, Mediterranean Sea | collected 2016-07-05 | reverse complement strand
AGCAACATCCACTCGACTTTAAAGTCTTTGAGTGCCCACTAAACCAACAATCTTCCTCCTTCTTTGTATTTTCTGATGGAGTGACGGACCAAGTAGGCGGAGAGAAAAAACTGATGTATGGCAAGAAAAGGGTGCTCCACCAAATCAGGGAGGCAGTCGATGTCAAGACAGCTGTGACCAATATTGTGGCTGATGTTGAGAGATACCAGGGTATCAATAAGCGAAGAGATGATTTAACTTTATTTGGTTTTGCTGTTTGAAGTCGTACCTACGCTAGATTGCCTCAAATCCAAGTAAGACAATCAACAAACTCAATTCCAAAGTTGTAGTGGCTATTAATTGCTTAGGCACAACTCGGCCAGGCGAAGATTCAAGCTTCAATCAGCTGATTCCAAAGAATTCAACATCTCCCCATAGTCCCAACCTTCCTTCTCTTTTCCGGTCAGCTTTGCCTTTAATTCCAAAGCTCGTAGGACATAAGACCAGTTACCCAGTGAAGTATTGATCCACAGAAACTGATCTAATAGCACATCGAGATCTTGGGGGTTCTTTTCAATTGCCTCCAATAATGGTGACGCATGATAGTGCCCGAAGATTTTCCCTGGTTTCGAATGTTTTCTCTAAAACACTGAACTGATCTTAATTGCTAATCAACAATCAAAATCTGCTAAACAACGGTTACATTCACTTCTTGAACTCTTGTCCTGAGGATTAGTTATAAAGCAGACTGGAGTGGCAAATATCGTACATCCACCCAAATATAAAGTCAGTAAGGCCATAACTACAACTGGTTTTAGTTTTTTTCTCATTTTACCTTAGAGTATGAAATTGACAATTAGGCTAAAGCTACCTACTGGAACATATAGTAAAAAAAATTAGAGTAAAGCACAAAAATGTTAATCTAGTTTTCTATTTGCTGCAGAAATGACGCTTTAGTATATAATTTGAAAAATGTGAATCAACTAAAGTTACTGTTATTAAATACTATTTAGCATTACTGGTATTCGTATTTGTAGATTTAGCATTTTAAATTTTTATAGATTGTCTTTCATAATTCGAGTTCAAGAATTTGCATTTTTAAATAAAAATTTTTATATAAAATTCAGGTTGATAACTCCAAAGAATTCAACATTTCCTCATAGTTCAACTCTCCCTTCTCTTTTCCAGCCCGTTTTACCCTTCAATTCCAGAGCACGTAGCACATACGACCAGTTTCCTAGTGAAGTATTGATCCACAGAAATTGATCAACTAACTCTTCAAGGTCTTCCGGGTTCTTCTCGATCGCTTCCAGAAGCGGTGCCCCATGATAGTGCTCGAAGATTCTTAGGTGCTTGACTAGCTGATTCAGTGCTCTCAGTGATGTCTGGTAGTCACAAGCTGCTAGAGCCTTATCCTTCAATTCAATGTACTGCTTCACAGTTGAATCTACCCGCATTTGCAAACGCTCTCTACGAGCGTTCTGAGCATCCTGGAGGCTATGTTTGACCTTAGTATTTCTGAGTAGTCCATAAGCCATCTCAGCCGGATGCTTGGTCTGGTAACCTGCCCGAAGAACGGCCTGTGAACCGTTGCCGTCCACCTGGTATTCTTCAATGAATCGTTGCTGCTTGAAGGTCAGATTTGGAGATGCGTTCATCTGGATACTCCTCGATAGGAAATTGGGCTCGGATGAAAATCAATCAGGGGAGGTAAGAATTGAAGGGTGGGGGGTCTTTGGTCTTGCCCCCCCTTCAAGCGGATGGACGTGTTTTGAGCAGTTTCCGTGGTGGACAAATTACTGGTGACGGTTTGATGTGTCAAAGAAATAGAGTATTTCGTTTTTTATCAATAAATACTACATGATCTCAGTTAATTAAACTTTTTTCATTATACCACAATTCGGTCGAAATCTAAAGACGATTAGGCTGAAGTAAAGAATAACTTTAAGGGACTTCTGGGACGTGTTCGTGCAGGATTTTCTGGGGCAAAACCGATATGAGTGTCTACATATCCGGATTGTGCTGCTTAAGGATTGGGGGTACTTAAAAGGAGAGATCTGAGGAAGAATATAATAGGTTTGCTCAACCGTATTGAATACCCACTGCTATCAGGACCTTGATCGACTTGACAGCCTATTGTTCAAACGCCCCAGTTAGTAGGAAAGGTTACACTTAGGTGTCCTATTGAACTATCCTTTACTGTCAATCAGTACTTTTTTGATCTTTGGACTTTTTGTGCTTCTGAGAGGCTATTCGCTATAAAAACCTCCTGTTTCTCCCAATGCACCCGTTTCTTCGTTCTACCTGATGATGATTGTCAATAATGCCTTAATTTATATCAAAAGGATTTATTTTTGCATCTTTCTGATTCAAACATCTTATTGGGTCAAACAATGTCATCTGTAAGAATTTTTATTTATCTGGTCCTACTAGCCATACCAAATTTAACGATGGCTAAGACATATGTAGGAATTTCGGGTCCTTTAGCATCTTCAATGAAATATTCAGATACTTATGAAAATGTGAATCTTTCACCTTCCACAGTGTCTGATTCAACCAAAAACATAGGTATTGAAGTAATGTCTGGTGACAGGGAGCGGGGTTCAAAATGGAGAAAAGGTTTTGATTATCGCAAAATTTCTATTCAAGGAGACGGAAAAGATAAGACAACTTCTTATTTTTTTGAATCTGCAGAGTACCTTGGTAAATTAATGTATACTTATTCTCCAGTTATGGAGAGAGAGGGAAGTTTTGGTTTTAACCCCACTGCATTTGTTGGATTTGGAGTTGCCGAATACCATTTCAAACAACTAGATGAAGAAGGTCGAATTTCTGAAAAGACCAAAGAACCAGGATATTTTAATTATACCCCATATGGTATCGAATTACCTTTAGCGCTCTACTTCAAAAATTTTTATATCGGATTAACTTACCGACACTACCTCAACACAATTAAGATAAAGTATCTACCAAATGCTGATGGAAGTGCATCAACTGGAACTTTCAAAGGCTATTCAGGCTTTTTCTTCAATTTTAATTTAATTTTTCGGTGATACTTAATTAAAATGAAAAAAATTTATCTTATAATTTTGATAACATTAAAATTAATGTTTCTTTCAGCTTGCTTAGAGGGTGATATCGATACCTGGATATGGGAGGACGGAGATGGTATTGAAATCAATGAAAGAGCCCCAGGTACTAAAAGAGGTTTGGTTGTAAGGGCTCTATCTAACACCATAGACCTAAATAACGCAGGAACCTTTAATGTTGCGCTAAATACAAATCCTGGCAAAGACATTACAGTCTCTTTAGGTTTATTAGAACTTTCTGGTAATTCAACCATTTCAACAGGAGCATTTTTACTTAATTCTTCAAACTGGTTAAATGGACATCCGATAACTATTTCAGGTGTATGTGATACGCTAACCGATAATGCCACTTTTGCTTTGAATTTCAGTACAAATGAAAATTATCCTTCTACTTTTCAATATTTGGATTCAACATTTACTAACGGTGACAATTCAAGCATGGAAAGAGGAACAAATGCAGCCGGAAACTATGCAGACAATTTAACTGGAATTATCTATGAAGCAGATAAGATTGGCGTAAGGAAATCACAGAATTTCACTACTGAATCTAGTGGAAATAGCACAATTTATATTAGTCTTTGTAAACCTCCAACAAGCAATGTAACAGTTTCGGTAAGTTCTACAGATGCCACGGAGGGTGCGTTAAGCTCAAATTCGGTAATCTTTTCTAGTGGCAATTGGTCAACCGAAGTTCCAGTCAATGTACTTGGACAAGATGATAGTTTAAGTGACGGACCAGTTGGCTACAGTATCGAAGTCGCAGCGGTGGGATATCCAACAGAAATTGTTAGTTTGGAAAACTATGATAATGAGACGCCTCAAATCATTACATCTGTCTCAGCAATAAGTTCAGTTCAAGAAGGTTCGAATACAACATTAAATGTTTCATTATCATCTGCACCAACTTCAAACGTAGTTATTCCTATTTCGGTAAGGGATACTCCTTCGGGTTCTTCTAGCAGTCATGTCTCAGTTTCTCCGAGTTCAATCACTTTTACATCTGGAGATTTCTCAACACCCCAAACAATTACACTGACTGGGAAAAGTGACTCACTCAGTGAAGGTTTGGTCAGCTACTATCTTTATCTGGGCCCAGCTAACACCGCAGACAGCAACTACTCGAATCTACCGGCAAAAGTGTTAATTGGGCAAGTATACGATTAATCAGCTAAACTCTCTTAATTTTTTTTCTTTATTCATTAAGCATATAGCTGATAAAATTGGGTTTTCTTTAATTCTAACCCGAGTTTCAAACATGCGAAGATTTAAGTAGTCTTGTTACCAAGACTCAATTACGTTCTTCGATGAGAAGACATCTTCAATACGTATTCACTGATACTTTAACACCTACGATCTGAAGACCGTCGGGTTCGCAAATCAAATCAAGTCACTCACCAGAATCACGTCTTACTGCGTCCTGCTTTGTCCTGCCTCTTGAACTGGTAGTAGGACGGCGCAATCCCTGATTTTACCTATCTTTGGGGCAAGATGTCCTACCTGTCCAATGAATATGGCTTAAAACTTTTGTATTTAGCTGGGGCCGTACCTGTGTCGTGCTATCTACTGCTTTTCTTATTCTTTTTTTATATAGAAAAGAGTAAGACAGTAGGACGGCAGGCCTGTATCCCACTTATTTACTGGCTTTGCAGGCGTCCTACTTAGACTGAAGCAGGTAGGACACAGCTAGGACGGCAGGACGTATCGAAAGGCTTTCTTTGATTGCTGCTCCATCGCCACTACCCAGCTAGCACCAGCAGTTTTTGTGAGAGTAAACTCGATAGTGCTCTGAAGGCTGTTTGGAAACTTTCTTTTTTTGAACAAGCTTCCTTCCAGTTACCAGTTGACTGCTCGATGGCCACCCAAGCTTCTTTAGGAGGCAGACCCAGACTGATCAATTTGCTGAGTGTGCGATCAAGCTCCAATTCGAGTTGCTCGATGTTCCTGTGATTAATCTTCTCGGCTGGATTCTCAAACATTCTATTGAGTTCTTCCTGTAACTGAGGGCCCTGATCACGAAGTTTTGTTAAGTGTGTGTTATTGAGAGGTTGGCTATCGTAACTCAGGCCATCAATTTGGAAGGTCTCAATTGGGCGATTTTCCTCGTTTTTTGTTGCGCCATTCGGTAGCACCGTAGCAGCTTCTCCTGGCCAGTAGGCATAGCTGCGTTTTCCTTTGTCGTCTCTGGCAGTACTACGTCTTTTTTCCCAGCCAAGATGTTGCAGCACCTTACCTACCCTCATTCTATGACCTGTGTGAATCTGTAATTTGTTATCATGTTCACCCTGCAGATGCTCAATCAACTGATCTATCGTGACTGATTTTTCCTTACGACCTGAGATGTAATCCCTGACAGTCTCTTCCCACGGATCAATGGACAGTACCTGCTCCTGTTCCCTCTCAGCTATTGTCTGAGCCTCTCGGCTCATCAAAAAAGACTTCCCGACCTTGTGAAGATGAACCGCTTCAGCCAGCAGTTGATCTCTCTGTTGCTGAAACTCATTGATACTTATCGGGTTCGGTATGTGGATTGGCCAGAATCTCCGATTACCTGTGGTGTCACTCAGGAATTCATCCTCATTAGTGGATCCACCAAATACACAGGTTCTCGGAAAATCCCTGGCCCTCTTACCGTAAGGAGGACGGAATCGGTCGGCTCTCTCTGTGACAAAACTCTTGATGGTTTCAGTGTCTGCTTTTTTCAATACCGACATCTCTGCAAACTCAACAATCCATTTGCCCAGAAGTTTCTCTTGGGCTTCTTTGCCCCTGAATTCCTTGAGTTCACAAAACCAGTTGCCACCAATGATGCTAAAAACCGTTGATTTGAAATAGCCTTGCTTACCCTGCAAGATCAGGCAGTGATCGAACTTCGTGCCAGGCAGATAGGCCCTGTTCACTGCAGCCAACAGCCAGCATCTCCCTGCTTCTCTGGTGTAGAGATTGTCTTCTGCTCTACAGAAGTTAACCAGCCAGCTATCTATGCGAGGCACTCCGTCCCATTGTAGAGAGTCCAGATAGTCTGTAAGTTCATTGCGTTTGTCCTGGTAAGCGTAAGTTTGCACAGCCTTATCAACAATTACATCACTAATACCCCGCCAACCTAAGTCGAAATCCTGGAGTTCTTTTGTGAGTTTAAGAGTCAGTTCATCATCCCACTCCAGGTGATGGCCTTTCTCATCAACAGTCATTGTTCGGTGATGAAACTCATCATACCAAATCGGCCTCTGAACTACTGAGAGCCACTCGACTATGTTGTGCAGGTTTGGCTTCAGCTTTTGAGGCTCATTGGGCGCAGTCTTGAGGTAATGCCAGTTGCCCTTGATTGCAGAGAGCGCAATCTTTGGTTGATAAGGCTTCTTTTCACCTTCTGAGAAGCATTGTTGAACTGTTCGCTCTGCATCCGCAGGATCTTCTGGTCGCGCTTTCCTTGCCGTATTTACAAGCAGTTTAAGAGTGTCCTCTCGGGCCAACAAGCCACTAGAGACAAGACCACCGCAGCTATAAGCAACTTTACAGTAGGTCTTGTGACGGCTGCCTTCAGAGGCAAACCTAATCTGCTGAAGGCCCTGCTGAAGGTAGTGCTCGGCAGAAACAGTTGTCAGATCGGAGTGCTCGGCAGAAACAGTTGCCAGATTGTTTAGTAGGTCTTCAAATAAGTCTTCAGTGGACTCAGTAGGATCAGCGGGCTTATCAACAACTGTTACTGGAGGCTCTGTAATCGACCATTCTCTTGTATTCAGAGGAACCACATCTTGATTCAGAACCAACTGGGGATCATAACTAAAAAAACATAGTCGACGCACATCCTTACAACTCCCATCAATGATCAGATTGTATTTCTCCTTGATGTATCGTCTGGCTGCCTGAAAAGCCTGCTTGTGCTCATTGTCATCAAGGCAAATAGGGATTTGCATCGCAGCTTTTACACCACGTCTTGATGGACTCAAGAATACTGCTTCGATGTGAGGGTCACAGGCTAACAGTTCTCTAACCTCTCGAGCCTGCTTAAGTCCGAGGCTGTCAATATCAATTTGCAGACGTCCAGAGTGCTGGAGAAGGTTATCATTTTTAGGCCGCTGCCCTTGCTCAAAAGTACCACTCCAACAGAACACAGGAAGGGACTTCTTTTGTAGGTCATACGCTTTCTTCAACCTGGTATGCTCTTCCTTAGCTTTTGTCAATAAGCTTGGTTCCTGACCACCCGGAAGTTCTTCTGTGCTGGCTTGCTTCTCAAGTGCTAACAATACTTCTTTGGCCGCCTCCGCTTTTGCCGCTGAAGCTGCTAACAATTTGAATTCATCAATCAGAGATGGACTTTGCTGAGAAACTGCTTGCTCATCTTCAGTCAGTGGCAGTTTCCCGTCTCGAATTACTGAATAGACCCCTTGCAGGCTCATTGCTTCAAAATCCCTAAAGCCGGCTTGTCCAGATCCGTTGAAAAAGAAGTTGCCTCCTGTGGTCACAAGAGTCTCTTTCAGTGACAAACATTTTTGAGATTTGCCCCTCATAGGGCTTTCTGGCGCAGCGCCCTTTTGATTATTTTCCATAATAATCCCAGTAGTGTAATTGTGCTGAAATCAAGTACTTTTTCCCTTGAGTTGGTCCCGCAAAGTCATCAGCTCGCAGGATCAAGCATCAGTCGTGAGCAACCATTTGTCGCTTGATCCACTCCTGTAATTCCAAAAGTGGGTAACGAATCGATTTGCCAGCTATTTTGGCGTAATTGGGGCCACGACGATCAAAGCGCCAACGCCGCAGCGTCTTCACACTCAAGCTTATGTAATCAGCCGCTTCCTGTTCGGTGAGATACTCTTTGGGATAATCACTAGTCATTTAGACCTTTCAATAATGCGGTAGTGAACAAAGCCGCAGAACTCTGTGTTCTGTTTATTGTCTCCATTTTACTAAAGAGGACCCAGTAGCGCGCCCCGAGAAGTGGCGCGATGGTGTTCGCGCCAAAACTCGCGCCAACTGTATGCGGACTTGCTGCTGAAAAACTGTCGAAGTGGGGAGATTGAAGTGAGCGAAAGTTCGACGAATGGGATGACTAATCTGGGAGGTGATTCCTTAAAATCGCCATTGTGTTCTTTGGAAGGTCATCATCAGTTGGCTTACGTCCTCTTTTAAGAGCCTTTGCATTCAGAGGTTTTCCATAATGCAGGAAGTGTTGATGGAGAATTGATTTTCTTAGATCTAGTATATCAGCCACACATCTGAGCCTTGCTTGCTTTGACAGCCAATCAAAGCAAGCAACTGATGGAGGAACTGGCTCATTTTGACCAAATCTCACAAAACGTTTAGGGACAAGTAATTCAGCACCTGCTTTGACCCACCCCTGCCGAACCATTTCAGCAAAAGCTTTTTGCAAATTCTCAAAAGGCCAATTTGTCTGTAGCTTTAGAACTGTTTCTGCAGAGATTGGCTCAGCCAGGCTTGCAAAGGTACTCTCAACCAACAGGTTATTGACAGGTGTCCCATAAGCATAGTCACGTCCGTTAACTATGAAGTGAAAAACGGGAAGGCTCTTCCACAGGATCAGGTTCCAGAAGGGGAGTGGAATAACCTGTTCGCCCTTTAAGGCAACTAGATGCTGAAATCCTGCAGCATATTGCAGCATTTGCCAGAGGTCTTTTTTACGTTCATCTTCTTGCTCTCGGTCTCTCGAATTCTCATAATCTATGCGCCTGGTTTCATCCATATCAGAGACTGGTCTGAGATCGCAGACTCTTACATACAGTTGCCAGCTTTGATCATAGGCATGAAGCAGTGCTGCTTCTTCTAAGTTTCCCTCTGAGTTGGGTGCAGCATCCAGCAAGGACATCTTCTGAGTCATTAATAGATCCTTTCTTTTGTTTTCATTGATTACAGCTTCACTTCGAACTCACTTTGGACCTTATTGATCGACGTGTACCTCTAGGAGGCATTTAGTCTCTTGAGGACAATGAACACAATAGGGTTTGGGCAAAACAGGAATAAGTAGGTATGCGAAGTAGGGCTTTAGGTTGATCTGCGAGAGTTCGTTTAATTGAAGGGAGATGCTCTTAAGGTTGGCAAAAAGTCATTCAGCAGGTCCGAGTTAAATCAGGTTCTTTTTAGTCTGGTTTTGAGGTCTCAAGATTTTCTGCAGCTGACCAAGCTTCTTCTAATAGTTTGAGTTGTTTTCGCTTCGGATCATACAGCTCATTAACCATCGAATCGAGCAACACCCGATAGTAGTGTCGATCTACGAAGGTGCGTCCATGCTGGATTTCTTCAATACTGTGGCGCTGGTATGCACTGGAATGAGGAAGTTCAAGGTATCTGGATGAGTCAGGATTCTTTGGCATCAGAAACGGAGGATTTTTTGGAGTTAACGATGGATTAGTGTCTGCAACCCAGCAGAATCAACGCTTACACCAGGCTGCCAAAGCCGATATGAAGATCAACTTCGTCTAGCCAGGACTATTAAGACACTAGCTAACAACCAATAGTTATAGGGAATTTCTAAAATGTCCAATGGTTATCCGGAGTGAGTGACTTAGGGGCCTTCACTGACAATGATAAAGTCTTATCGGGAGGACTAAAATCTTGGTTCTAAAGCGGGATAAAAAGGTAAGGTTTTTGGGTACTCAAAATACATCAGTTCAACATCTCATCCATCACCCTCTGAGTTCGATCGGCAATCCCTCTTTGAGCAGACTCTAGGAATCTGGCATACCGGCGAGTCATCGGTGAACCAGGTGAATGACCCAGTTGATAAGCAACTTCATCAAGAGTCGCACCAGATGATAAAAGGCGTGAAGCCACCGTATCGCGCAGGCAGTAGTTTGGCCGGTACTCCTCAGGAATCCCTGCTAGATCTCGTATCCGTCGGAAGTGACGGAGGTATGAATCCAACTTACGTTGACCTCCTGCTGGACCTGGAAAGACAAAGCGACTGGTTCGCATAACTTCTGGACAGTCCTCGAGCAATTCTCGTTGCTGCTTTAAGATTGAATGTAATCTGTCACTCATTGGAAAGATGAGTGACTTCCCACTTTTCGTATCTCGCTTGGTGTAAAGACGTTGTTTGAAATCTACATCCGACCAAAGCAGCTTTAGTGGTTCTGAGGCTCTTGAGCCAGTCCATGCTATAAACTGGTGAAGGTGGGCGATATGTTGGTCAGGATAGTCATCCCAAACTTCATGTAGTTTTCGGAACTGTTCATCAGTCAGGATCTCAATCCTCTCAGAGTCAGGATCAGCTTTTGGTAATTGAATCGTCCAGTCCAGTGCCGGACAGAGTTTCTTGCGGACTCCAAAGTTGATAATCCTCCGGAGTAATTCCAGAACATTGCTCACTGTTTTGCTGCTGTGCTCTTTAAGTAGATCTAGGTGCAGTCTGTCCACATCAAGTGGAGCCAATTCCTGTGGGGTCTTTTTACCAAACGTACTTCTAATATGTAATTCATAGCGGTTCTTATCAGTGGTTAGCCCCTTGAGAGAATCTCCCTTCGACTCAAGGTAGAACTGCCACAGTCGGTCTATCGTCGATTTCTCTGATTCCGCTAACTTGGCTAGTTTACTAGCTTGGCGTTTCTCTTCATTTGTCTGAGCTTGCCCGGTCATCCGTCTGGCACGTTCTGCAGCTGCTCTTGCGACTGTCCAGCCTTCAGACTTCCGGCCTAACTTCTCTTCGTATATTTTGCGACTCTCTGGACGTCGATAGGTGATGTAGAAGATCCTCTCATCACTCTTCTCAACGTATGAGACACCCTTGTAATCTGTTTGAACTCTGACAGCTCTGGGCATCGACACTCTTTTTTGATCAGATTTCATTTTACCCAACCATATACCCAACCAATTTATGGGTAAATGAGGGATACTAGTTGACACATCTGACCAAATAGGCTATCAATATTACCAGTAAATACAAGGCTATATCATAAATCAGGGGTACTTCTGGGTAAATGAGAGAATACTGTGCCAGACGGGCTCATAACCCGAAGGTCGCAGGTTCAAATCCTGCCCCCGCCACCACACTTTTCCTCAGTAAAATCAGTATTTAAGAACGAAACCATCTTACCGCTGTAAGTACCTTCAATTTTCTGTCCCCACCACTATCCCCACCTACTCGGTAGTATTTCTGTCCTAATCTGACACTACACACCGCAAAATTAATTATCTTCTAGCCCCTCCGCAACTCGTCTCAAAACACCGACTAAAGTTTTAGTCCTTTCTAAATCAACTGAATAATCCTCTGCCAAACAAAGCCAACGATTGATCTCAATCATCAGTGATTGGACTCTTTGGTCTTTGCGATAATGTTTCATCGGAACAATGGTTCCATTGAATGGCTGCAAACCTTTAATTCACTCTCAACCTTTGCCACTGACTCTTCATCAAATGGAATAATGACTAGAATCTTTCGTTTTTTGGTCGCAATTCAATCTCCCAACTCCATGTTGATTTATGATGACGATGAAATTCCAAATAAATTTTGGCAATTTCGTCTGGATTTAACTGTTGCTCGTTGTCTTCTGAATTTTCTTTATTGCTACCAACCTCATCCCTGTGATTAAGCGTAAGAATTTGTCCATCAATTACAAAATGACCAATATGAATATTTGACGGATGTAGTTCCCTTGCTAAAGACTGAGCAAGCCCTCGCAATGCGAATTTTCCCATTGCGAAAATGGATGATCTGGGAAACCCTTTGACACTTGCCGAAGCACCTGTGAATAGAATGGTCCCTTTACCTGCTTTTTTCATTCTTATCGCTGCTTGTCTTGCGACAAGAAATGCACCAAAAGAAGTTGTCTCTATTGCTTTCTTTGCTGCTACGGGATCTATCTCAGTTATAGAACCTGGGACCCTGACAGAGGGGTTATAGATAACTAAATCAATGTGATCGGATAGATCATCAATTTGTTCAAACAGTTGTTCGACTTGATTAGTGTCACTTGCATCACACTTGATAAGTGTGGCATTAACTTCACTTCCAATAGTTTCGAGTTTTTCTACATTTCTAGCAGCTAGGATAACCTTCATACCATCTGTGTACAATGTTCTTGCTAAGGAGGCACTTAATCCTTTTCCTGCGCCAACAACTAGAGCGATTTCATTTGACATGTTAATTTTTCTAAAAGTTAAATTAAAATTATCTATGTAGTTGATCAATAAGTGAGACCCTGAGATTGGGTTCCAAAACTCTTAACTAGTTGAAGCTAAAGGGCCTTGATTTTAGCCACAAATCTCTGGAAATCATCAAAGGCATTCAAATCCTGCCCCCTCCACCATACTTACTGAATCCTGATAGGGAATCCCATCATCTCTCTTGTCATGAAATGCCCATACAGGTAGATCCTTGAGTCTCTCCATGAAATAAGGGCTCACAAACAAACCACCTCCACCAATAGGGGCAATAGCAGCAAATCGCTCAGGGTATTCATGAGATATTTGCCAAGTCCCGTACCCTCCCATGCTCAGTCCTGTTAAATAGATGCGAGTTGTGTCGATGGAGTAGTTCTCTACAATCTGATCAATCATTCCCATGATAAAATTGCCTCTCCAATAAAAGCCAGCGGGACATTGGGGACTGACAAGTACAAACGGAAACTGCTTGCCTTCAGCTACTAATTTAGCCAGTCCAGTATTTCGAACCATTTCCAAATCGTCTCCACTTTCGCCATATCCATGTAAGAAAACGACAAGAGGCCAATTCGTTTTTTCAGCATAGTCTTTAGGCAGATCAAGCAGGTATTGGCCACTTACTTCTTGGGTGAATAATTTTTTGAACTGCATAAAATTCTCTTCAGCTGTGTGGAATTAAAAAATCTTTCAGAAAAATCTCAAAATTATGATTTCGCTATCTCGTAATTTGTCTATCACCAATAAATAATTTTCGATGAAACGTATTTTCGTCGTATTTGATACTTTTGGGCTTCATCCAATTAATTCGGTTATAGCTTCATCAACAATCTTCCTCTCTGGAGGCTGAGCTAAAATTCCACCCGCATGACCCCAAATGGATGGAATTTCTCTAAAGGTAGCATTTGGTAAGATTTCAGCTTCGTCACGATTATCATCAGCCCAAAAATATAGATCTGTGGAAGTCGGCATGATGAATCCTTTTGCTGTAATTGATGATAAAGCTGCCTTTAAATTTCCACTGTGTGTTGGATTTTCACTAATGTCAGCATTTTGCCAAGCTCGAATCATCGACAGCAAATCATTCGGATCGCTTGGAATAAAGACTCCTTCAAGAAATTTGGGTGCCTCTTGGATTGATTCATAGCCAAGAATGCTATGACCATTCTGCCTAAAGAATTCTTGGGAGAATACCCAAGCCGTGTATACAGAACAGAAAGCTTTCATTCCGGCCATTGGATATTCTTGGTAGTTGCCGTTGTTGAAAACTGGATCTGTTTGTAAAGTATTTGCCAAACTTTCCAACATCAGCCAATTGTGTGCAGAACATTTTGAGGTACCGCAGATTGGAATGAAATTCTGAACCATAGTTGGGTACATTGCTGCCCAATGGTAAGCTTGAAGGCCACCCATCGAAAATCCAATAACCAACTGAATTTCTGATATCCCAAAAGCCTTGGTAACCAACTCATATTGTGCTCTTACACTGTCAAAAATAGTTACACCTGGAAACGATGGTCCTGCAAAGGGCGCAGAGGTGTTCGATGGAGAAGAAGATAGCCCATTGCCAAACATGTTCGGCATGATGATGAAATGTTTTTCAGGAGAAATGGCTCGATTTTCCCCATCAAGATGAATTGCTTCTGCATTTTCATGGGCGCCTCCCACTGGATGATTCAAGATAATCACATTGCTTTTATCTGCATTCAAACTACCCAGAGTCTTGTAGGCGATTTGAGCATTAGGAAGCTTCTTTCCACATTGAAGTTCAAAGTCTCCCAATTGAAAAATTTCATAGTCACTAATTGAATCCCTGTAATGAGCCATTTTCACCTTCTGTTTATTTTCAAAATTATTTGATTTATGAATGTTGGAGACTTAAATATAGTCATTTTACTAGTTGAGTTCATGAAGATCACTGGCTAAGTACCGAATCTGATCATGTTCATACAAGCCATCGAACATCCAATCAGGGAAGGAATAGCAGCCGTAGATTCTTCCTGCTAGCTGTCCTGTCACTGCTCCCACTGTATCTGCGTCATGTCCCCTGTTGACTGCAGTAACCACAGCCTCCTCAAATGAATATGTATTTTCAACAGCCCACCAAGCACACTGATAGGTCTCTTTGACATAACCTCCTGACTTTACCTCCTTACGATGGGTATCTGTAGGAAGTTTGAGATGCCGATATTCATCCAATGCTTTGCCAATCCAAAGCTCTCTTGCAAACGCCTCACTGTATTGCAGACACTCTGTGCAACCGTGAGTGAGTCTTGTTTGAAGCAGAGCATTCTCTATAGCTTCTCTTTCATCTCTAGCCGCAATGATCACAGGAGCCGTTCTCATCAAGGCTCCATTGCCTGCCCTATATGGATCAGTCGGCCCACAGTAGGGGTTGGATTTATCCTTCCTGTATTTCCCTAGAGCCATTTGGCAAGTCATCCCAATATCAAAACAAGTGCCTGTGCTAGAGAACTCACCATCCGTCATCCAACTGACGAAGTTTTCCATAATGAGATGAGGATCAAACTCTCCGTTTCTCACTAACAGACCCTCAGCAATCGCAAGTGCCATACTTGTATCGTCAGTCCAATACCCTGCAGGTAAGTTGTGCGGCCCTCCACTTTTGTATTCCCTGAGGTAGTTCTCAGGCTCCCGACTTGAGTGAAACTCTAGAGAAGCTCCCAAGGCATCACCAATTGCCAAGCCAAGCAGCATTCCGCTTGCTGCATCCCAACTGATTCTTTTGGTTTTCATAGTTCCTTCAAGCCTTTTAGATTAATACTCTTGCTAACCTACACGGATGGTAACAAAGGATTAGATTAACCTATGAATAAAATTATTAAAAAATGCTAAGATCTTCTCTATTCAACAAAATGCATTGACTGATTCCTTTTTTTAAGAAACTCTACTACTGATAACAAATTAAAATTAAAATATAAATTTTCAAAAATCTTATGGAACTTCAGTTAGATTTTTTTGAAGTAAACGAAAGACAAACTAGTAAAAAAAAGAAATCGGATCCGGTTAAAGCCAATTTGTTAGCTGATAAATTAGGGGTTCCAGAAACTGCCCTAGATCGAAAAATCAGAAGACTCCAGATAAAATCTAGCAGCGTAGTATGGAACAGAATCCTGAGAAAAACGTATGGACTAAGGATAGAGGACCATAGTAAAATTGGCGAAAACTAGCGCCTAAATTGCGCTGTATCTAGCGTAAATCAAGAGAAAAATCTACGGAATTTTTGCTTCTAATCACAGAATAGTATGGCAGGGTTTCACAAAAATTTGCTCCTTGTTGGTGGGAGTGACTAGTCTTCTACAGAGTAGTGTTACGTGATTAAAAAAAGAAACTTAATATCTGAATCAGTATGAAGAATCCCTTAGTTACCCAATCGCACATGATGCCAAAGAGACACTGAAAACTACAGGATTAGTGAACCAACGGATCAAGCCACGACCAGACTTGTCTCACCGCTAAATACCCCTTCCATTCGACAAAATATTTCTTAGTAACAAGAGGTGTTGCAAATGGACATAAAGCTTTACGAGTATGGTTCCTCAAGGTCTCTTCGATGCCAATGGCTTCTCAAAGAACTCAATCTTCCCTACGAATCAGTTGAAGATCGATCATTATTTAGAAGTGACGAACTCCGTAAAATCCACCCGCTTGGGAAAATGCCTGCAGCCATGATTGATGGTAAGCCGCTCTTTGAATCCTCTGCAATCTGCACTTTTATCGCCGAACAAACTAAGCATGTTGATTTGATTGCCAAGCAAGGCACATGGTCTAGGGCTCAACATGATCAATGGGTTTGTTTTAATTTGAGTGAGCTTGAGGCGTGGCTGTGGAGTAGCGCAGTCAACACCTTCATCCTGCCAGAGTCAGAAAGACTTGCAGAGTGTATCCCTCAAAACGAAAAAATGTTTAAGAAGGGAGCATTGGTTATAGATGAATATATAAGTGATCATAATTACTTCATTGAAAACCGATTCACAGTGACGGATATCATCATCGGCTATACTCTGAATTGGGCGAGAAGAAAGAGGCTAACAGAGAACTTTCTATCAATATCTGCTTATCTTGAGCGGCTTTTTGCTAGAGAACATTGTGTTTTGCCACAGGACTGACCTGCCGAAGGGATTTAGTGTCATAGGCTTTTGTATTTCACAGGTCTCCCAAACGCTCCTCAATCATTCTTCCCT
>JACLAD010005506.1_pt1 | contig 16399 bp, 13 predicted proteins | sample 8027901 | NCBI WGS metagenome assembly JACLAD01 (sample SAMN15725071, study PRJNA655200) | protist metagenome | isolation source: fluorescence activated cell sorting (FACS) single amplified genomes of... | place: Spain: Blaines Bay Microbial Observatory, Mediterranean Sea | collected 2016-07-05 | reverse complement strand
TCGCCCGACTGGCTGACGAAGAGCGCGGCGGAGCGCGCCGGGATCGGCGGCTCGCGGTAGCGGAACTCCGAAGCGACGTCGATCTCGACCGGCAGCTTCGCCACCTGCTCGAACCAGTACTTGGCGACGTTGCAGGCATAGAAGGCGGTGCCGCAGGCGACCAGCGTCAGCCGCTCGATGCCGGCGAAGTCGATGCCGGGCTCGGGCAGGGCGACGCCGCCCTCGGGGCGCAGGTAGTGGCGCATCGCCTCGGCCAGCACGCGGGGCTGCTCGGCGATCTCCTTGGCCATGAAGTGCTTGTGCCCGGCCTTGTCGACCTGCGCGTTCGCCGCGGCGATGCGCTTTTCGGGGCGGGTCGTTTCGCGGCCCTGCGCGTCGAAGATCACCACGCCGGCGCGGGTGACCTCGGCGCGGTCACCCTCCTTGAGATAGGTGATCCGGTCGGTCAGGTTGCCGAGCGCGATGGCGTCTGAGCCCACGAACATCTCGCCCTCGCCATGGCCGATGGCCAGCGGGCTGCCCTTGCGCGCCGCGATCAGGAGGTCGGGCTCGTCCTCGAACAGGAAGCACAGCGCATAGGCGCCGGTCAGCTTGGCGATGGTCGCCTCGGCCGCCTCGCGCGGGCTCATCTGCCGGTCGATATGCAGCTGGCACAGCAGCGCCACCGTCTCGGTGTCGGTGTCGGTGTGGGTCCGGATGCCTCCGGCGGCCAGCTCTTCGCGCAGCTCGCGGTAGTTCTCGATGATGCCGTTATGCACCACGGCAACGCGCGGCCCGGCATGCGGGTGGGCGTTGGCCTCGGTCGGCGCGCCATGCGTGGCCCAGCGGGTGTGGCCAATGCCCGACTTGCCGCGCAGCGGCTCATGCACCAGCTTGTCGGAGAGGTTCACCAGCTTGCCGACGGCGCGGCGGCGGTCGAGGCGGCCCTCGTCGAGCGTGGCGATGCCGGCGCTGTCATAGCCGCGATATTCGAGCCGCCCCAGCGCCTCGACCAGCAGCGGCGCCGCCTCATGCGTTCCCAGAACGCCTACGATCCCACACATCTCATTCGCCTTTCAGCTTCGCGGCCTTGGCGGCCCGCAACTTGTCAAAGAACCTCGTGGCGAAGCCCGCCTTGTTGGCCTGCTTCGCGCGGCCGATCGCCATGTCGCCGGCCGGCACGTTGTGGGTGACCACGGTGCCGGTGCCGGTCATGGCGCCGTCGCCCAGCGTCACCGGGGCGACCAGCATGGTGTTGGAGCCGATGAACACGTCCCGGCCCACGGTGGTGCGATGCTTGAACACGCCGTCGTAGTTGCAGGTGATCGTGCCCGCGCCGACATTGGTGCCCGCGCCGATATCGGCGTCGCCCAGATAGGTCAGGTGGTTGACCTTGGCGCCGGTGCCGATCTGCGCGTTCTTGATCTCGACGAAATTGCCGACATGCACCTCCTCGGCCAGCTCGGCGCCGGGGCGCAGCCGGGCGAAGGGGCCGACGGTGGCGCCGCGCGAGACGTGGCAGCCCTCGAGATGCGAGAAGGCGCGGATCCTGGCGCCGCTCTCGATGGTCACGCCGGGGCCGAACACCACGTTGGGCTCGATCACCGTGTCGCGGCCGACCACCGTGTCACGGGCGAAGGTGACGGTCTCGGGCGCGAGCAGGGTCACGCCGTCTTCCATGAACTCGCGGCGGGTGCGCGCCTGGAAGGCGGCCTCGGCCGAGGCCAGCTCGGCGCGGGTGTTGATGCCCAGCGTCTCGGCCTCGTCGCAGCGCACCACCTCGGCCGACAGCCCGTCGGCGCGGGCGAGGCCGACGATGTCGGTCAGGTAGTACTCGCCCGAGGCGTTGTCGTTGGTGACCCGGTCGAGCAGCGCGAAGAGCGTGTCGCGATCGGCGGCGATGACGCCGGAATTGCACAGGGTGATGGCGCGAGTAGCCTCGTCGGCATCCTTGAACTCGACGATCCGGTCGAGCGCGTCGCCATCGGCGACGAGACGGCCATAGCGGCCGGGATCGGCGGCCTCGAAGCCCAGCACCACGACATCGGCGCGGGCGCGGGCGGCAAGCATGGCCTCCAGTGTCTCGGGGCTGATGAAGGGCGTGTCGCCATAGAGCACGATGGCGTCGCCATCGAAGCCCTCCAGCGCGGCGCGGGCCTGGCTCACCGCATGGCCGGTGCCCTCCTGGCTCTCCTGCCGAACGGTGACGATGCCCTCGTCATAGGCCGTGGCGGCGCGCTCCACCGCCTCGGCGCCGTGGCCTGCGACGACGATCATGCGCTCGGGCTTGAGCGTCATGCCCGCCGCCATGGCGTGGTGAAGAAGCGGCGACTGGCCGATCTCGTGCAGGACCTTCGGAAGATCCGAATTCATTCGTGTACCCCGGCCCGCGGCCAGAACGATTAGTGCCGTGTTCGTCATTGCCCCTCTTGTTGCTTGATCCGACTTTTACTACCCGCATTGGCGGATGCACGCCGTTTGACCGCGCCCATCTGCATTTCGACCTCAGCTTCGACAATGCGCTCGGTGGCGGAAGCTAGCCGCTCGCGCACAAAGTCGTCTTCAATCTGCTTCGCAACGCCAATGTTGCGAAGTTTGCTTGGCTAGAGCGGTCCCCTTGTTAAATCCTTGACCCGACACCATCCTAAATATCCGAATATATGCGGAAAATTATTTAGTTTCGAGGCGTCTCTTATTTGATATACTTAGCGCCGAATATACTCTGTCTTTATAAGACTTCTCTCCCTCAAGCTCACTATGGGAATGTCTGAAAATCGTGTTGGTGCGCCTTCGTTCTGCCCGAAATGGCCAATATTGCCTCTATCACCCCATCGGAGAGGCTGAATGCAACAATCCCCCGCCCAACTCCTGGACTTCCTTCTAAGGGCCATCGCCAACCTGCCGCCTGCCCAGATCGTGAAGGCCGAGGCCGCCCTCGCGACGGCGCGCCGCCGAGCTGAAGCGGTCGTCGAGATTGACGCCGTAGGCCAGGCGCAAGGCTGCCCGCATTGCGGCAACAAGGAACGCTCCTCCTGGGGTTCGACGAGGGCTGGCGCACAGCGCTGGCGATGTAAAAGTTGCGAGCGCACTTGGACTGGACGAACCGGCTCGCCTCTCGCCCGTATCCATCGGCCCGGCCTGTTCATCGAGGTGGTCCGGAATATGCTGGACCCGAACGAGGAGCCGCTCTCGTGCCGCAAGCTCGGGCGGCGCCTTGGGGTGTCGCGAGATACCGTCTGGCGCTGGAGGATGGTCGTTTTCGAAGAACTCAAGGCGGTGCTTCCGAGCGCGATGTCGGGCATCATCGAGACCGACGAAACATACCAGCGCGAGAGCCGCAAGGGTTCGCGGGAGTGGGTGCGCCACGAGCGCGACAACACGCAACCGAAGCCGCCTCGGAAGCGCTGGTATGAGTATCCAAAGCGGCGGCCGCCGAAGGCCATCGCCCGGGCCTGGTCCGAGCCAATACTCGGCGTCGTGGATCGCACTGGGCGGGCGACCTTCCAGCACATGCCAGACACATTGCAGCCTACGATCGAGGCGACGCTCGTGCCGCAGGTGGCGCCAGACGCAATGGTTCTTTTCGATGGGGCGCCCCAGTATGAGGCGATTGCCAAAGCGCGAGGCCTCTCCTTCAAGGTCCTCGTTGCCGGCCGCCGGACCAAGCAGATGCCGAAGGCGTATCACCTCAACAGCGTCAACTCGCTGCATTCCGAGTGGAAACGGGATTTCCGTGGGCGATGGCGGGGGCCAGCGACGAAGTATCTCGATGGCTACGCGCGCTGGATGGTGGCGCGTAGAAGCACCGATCCGCTGGCCTTCTTCAGAACGCTCATCGCATAGCAAACAGCGAATGGTGGTAGAGTTCCGGCTACCCGAACAGTGCTGTGATGATCAGGAGCACGACACCCAAGGCCCCCATCCCGAGCAAGATCTGGAGCGTCGCCGCACCAAGGTTCTTGCCGAAAACATAGTCCTTCCAAGTGAAGTAGGGCTCACCTTCTTTACGCTCGTCCATCTACGCTCTCCTCAACCTGCGTCTCCTGTTATCACCTGCAACAGAGCGCGAAAAGCTCAGGCGAGCGCTCCGCGTTGCATCCTTTTGCCAACACGAATTGCTGACATTCCTCTCACTATCGTTTGGGCAAGTTCTTTCAATCTTTTGAAGGTATTCGTCAAAGTCAGTAATGCGTCGAGCGGGAGCGCCACCAACCACCATGCCTTCAGGGACATCTCGAGTTACAACGGAGCCTGCGCCAATGATCGTACGGGAATGTATGGTGACCCCTGGCATGATAATACTGTCCACTCCGATGAAAACATCATCACCAATTTTGATGGGCGCGTAATATTGATATCTTTGTCCTTGGCTATTGCGCACGAGAGAAGTACTGCCGTCATGTGTCAGCAATCTTACTCCCGCAGCGATGGTGCAACGGCTTCCGATAGTTATTAAGAACGGCTCAGATCCGAAATCTCGGATATAGATTCTGTTATCTTCCCCTATCTGTACGCCTTTGCGCCGTGCCGCCGCTGCCCCCCCCCTTGGTAACGAAAAATGCCAAGTCGAATATCTTTCCGAAAATACGCAAGATTGCTCGCATATGATATCTCCTTATTGATGGCCTTGTTGCACGTGGTCTGCCCCCTGAAAACGCGACCGCCTGAAGCTGGAGTTTTCGGCTAAGCTTGGCCCGGCTGGGACGAGGAGCGAAGCCATGAAGGCATCGAAGTTCACCGAGGCGCAGAAGGCGTTCATTCTGAAGCACGTAGATTGGGCCATGGCGGAGGTCGTCCTCCTGAAAGCTGAATGTTTGGCGTAGATAACCAAAACATATGGCGTTTCAGGTGGTTACGCTACCTCCGCCGCCTTCTCGTGAATTATCCGGGTTAGAGCGCTATAGCCGCAGATCGGCCTCATCGGGGGTAAAGACCGATTTCAGGTCGAAGAAGACGTGGCCGTCAGTACCGTACTCCCGCAGGGAGGCCGCACCGGCATTGAGGAACTCGTCGTGGGCCACGGCCAGGAGAACCGCATCGTAGTCGCCCTTCTGAGGCGTCGTCACCAGTTCGAGGCCGTACTCATGACGCGCGCGATCCGCGTCAACCCAAGGGTCATGCACGTCGACATTCGCGCCATATTCCTCGAGCTCCTGCACCACGTCGATGATGCGGGTGTTGCGCAGGTCGGGGCAGTTTTCCTTGAAGGCCAGACCGAGGATCAGGATGCGGGCGTTCTGGATGTGAAACCGGTTGCGCAGCATCGACTTGACCAACTGGCCCGCCACGTACTGGCCCATGCTGTCGTTCAGACGCCGCCCTGCCAGGATGATCTCGGGATGGTAGCCGATCGCCTCGGCCTTGTGGGTCAGGTAGTAGGGGTCGACCCCGATGCAGTGACCGCCCACGAGGCCGGGCCGGAACGGCAGAAAATTCCACTTGGTGCCGGCAGCTTCCAGCACCGCACTGGTGTCGATGCCCATCTTGTTGAAGATCAGCGCAAGCTCGTTGACCAAGGCGATGTTGAGATCGCGCTGCGTGTTTTCGATGACCTTGGCGGCTTCGGCGACACGGATGCTTTCGGCGACATAGGTGCCGGCGGTGATGATCTCGGCGTAGAGGCGATCGACTTCCTCGGCAATGGCCGGAGTCGAGCCGGAGGTCACTTTCCGGATGGTCGGAAGGCGGTGCTCCTTGTCGCCGGGGTTGATGCGCTCGGGGCTGTAGCCGACGAAGAAGTCCTCGTTGAACTTGAGACCGGAGACGCGCTCGAGAACGGGGACGCACTCCTCTTCGGTGGCGCCTGGGTAGACGGTGGATTCATAAATGACGATGTCGCCCCTCTTCAGCACGCTGCCGACGGTTTCGGATGCCTTGAGGATGGGCGTCAGGTCAGGCCGACGATGCGCGTCGATCGGGGTCGGCACGGTAACGATGTAGATCTGGCAACTCGCGAGCTCTTCGGTCTGGCTGGTAAAGGCGAGGTTCTCGGCGGCGGTGAGTTCTTCGGGCTCCACCTCGAGCGTGCTGTCTCGGCCGGCGGTGAGTTCGGAGATGCGATCGCCGTTGATGTCGAAGCCGATGACAGGACGCACCTTGGCGAATTCCACGGCCAGCGGCAGTCCAACATACCCCAAGCCGATCACGGCCACGCGTTTTTGAGTCATGTCTATCCCTTTTGAAATGAATGGGTGGGGGCTGTCCTTGCTGACTGCCCCCAAAATTTCGGCCTCAGGTGTTGCGGTACTCGACAAACCATTTGACGAAGCGATCGATGCCGACCCGGAAATCGGTCTCGGGGCGGTAGCCAGTCAGCTGGCTCAGCAGCGAGGCGTCAGCCCAGGTGGCCGGCACATCGCCCATCTGCATCGGCATGTAGTTGCGCTTTGCCTTCATGCCGAGGCTATCTTCGATGGCCTCGATGAAATCGAGCAGCCGCACCTTGTCGGAGTTGCCGATGTTCACGACCCGGTAAGGAGCCACCGGAGACAGGTTGTCGCCCTCGGCGATGTCGTCCTTGCTGGCCGGGCGTTCGGGGACCGCAGACATCAGTAGCATGATAGCGCGAACCAGGTCGTCGACATAGGTGAAGTCGCGGTACATGTCGCCGTGGTTGTAGATGTCGATCGGGCGGTCATCGAGCATGGCGTCGACGAACTTGTAGAGCGCGAGATCCGGCCGTCCCCAGGGTCCGTAAACGGTGAAGAAGCGGAACATGGTGGTCGGCAAGTTCCACAAATGCGCATAGGCATGCGCCATGCTCTCGTTGGCTTTTTTCGTCGCCGCGTAGATGGTCAGCTGCGTGTCCGCCTTCTCCAACTCGGAGAACGGCATCTCGTCGTTTGCCCCGTAGACGCTCGAGGTGGAAGCCATGAGCAGGTGTTGGACCTCGAGACGGCGTGCGGCCTCCATGACATGGAAGGTGCCGATGACGTTCGCGTCCAGATAGGCTTTCGGATTTTCCAAGGAGTACCGCACCCCGGCCTGGGCGGCGAGGTGGACGATGATGTCCGGCGCGAACTCGTCGGCCACGGAGTCGAACAGCTTCTGATCCTCGAGCATGCCCTCGGTCATGGAGAAGCCTTCATTCTGAAGCAGCATGGCGTGCCGTCGCCGCTTCAGATTGACGTCGTAGTAATCCGTCAGACCATCATAGCCATGCACCCTGAAACCTTCGGCCAGAAGAAGTTTCGCGAGGTGGAATCCGATGAATCCTGCCGTCCCGGTGATAAGAACTCTCATCGATGAACCTTTTATTTTGGTCTTATAATTGAGTAAGAATTGCCCCCATCTGGGTCGGCCAATCTCAATTATGCTGCGTAATTTGGCGCTTGCGCCAAGCTAAGTGAATTGACAATCGATTCTGGGTATTGGGTGGTCGTATGGCCAAGCTACAATAGTTTGGGACGGTGAGGCGAAGGGGCGTTTGCGCTGGCTTTAGATGGTCCGATTGCCAAAGGAGTGAAGAGAAATCCGCCTCCGTTAGTGAAGCCCTGACCCTAGGACGCGTCAGTCGGAGAGTACTTGGTTGAAGAAACAGCCGGATCCATATCCCTTCCAAATTCGCCGAACTGACGCAATGCCTTCCTGTAGGCGTCGATTACCCAAACATGGTCATATTCTTTTTCCATTTTTTCTCTTCCCAGAAGCCCCATGTTAGCCCTCTCCACCGGCGTTAAAGACAATATCTTCTCACAGGCAGCGGCAAGACTTTTCGCATCTCGCGGAGCGCATAGAAAACCCGTCCGACCATCCTCAAGTACGGCCCGGCAACCCGGTACATCAGTTGCGATTAACGGCCGCGACATAGCCGCAGCTTCAATCAATGTACGCGGAGCTCCTTCGCGGTAAGAGGGGAGAACTACGCAATCCGCTGCAGCTATTTCACTGCGAACATCATTGCTTTCCCCAAGGTATTCAATTGCACCCGTTTTCTCCCATTGCTTGAGTGTTTTGACAGAGATTGCCGTTCGGTTTTCTGCGGTGAGCGGGCCCAGTAGTTGAAAATCGACATTGGGATGTGCTTCTTTAATCTGCTGCGCAGCTTCGAAGTACTCTATGACACCTTTATCGCGCAAAAGTCGCGAGATCATCAGGAAACGTATTCTGCCGGAGCTTAACGGAGGTGCTGATGAAAACTCGGAAAGATCAATGCCTGACCCTGGTAACAGTCGACATTGCTCCATTTTCGTTATCCCCAAGGAGACAAAGAGATCTCGGTCGTCAGGATTTTGGAAGAATACTACGGGGAGCTTCCTGAAGGACTTCTGGTATAACCACACAGCTATGCGCCGGACAATACCGGAAGAAAGGAACGCAGTTCCCAATCCCGTGACGTTTGGAATGAACAATATACCAAGGCTTCGGGCGGCAAGCGCCCCAAATATATTGTTTTTGATTGTAAATGATAGTATGGCGCACGGCGATAATTTTCGCAATTTTAACTTTAATGTAGCTAATAGTACAAGATCAGACACTGGAGAAAGGCCTTTGATGTCCATTTTCAGCGGGACGAAGCGACATCCAAGCGCTTTCACATCATTCACGGAGGCGTCTGGCGGGGCAAGAATTGTGATTTCGTGACCATCTTCTTGCATCGCCTTGACGAGAGAGCGGCGAAAGTTCAATATATTCCAAGTGGAGTTTGCTGTCAAAACTATATGCATATTTCGCTACTATTGCGTTTTTGGAATTTGTTGTGCGGACGGGCGGTGTTGCGCAAAGCAGCCTCGGGCATGACTACTCCCTTTCCCACCTTTCTTCCGTGGACGGCTATGCTCTCGGCCCGTCCAAGGGGCGAGAAGCGGTTCATGATGGCAATGCGGATCTGGATTTCGGCAGTTTGGCGGTCGGGATCTCGTGACATGATCCGCTCGCCGAAGGGCTTCAGGCAGTTCACCCGGGCCTCAACCCGACTTCGGACGTGGCAGCCGTCCCATGTCTTCCAAAGCGCTCGCCCCAGATGCCGGGTCGCTTACAGAATCGCCTTTCGCGCGATGGCAGCGGGGCAGTCTTCTTCCCAAGCGCGACCATTGCAACGGATCGGTATAACAGCGGCGGCGCCTCGATCGACGATCGCGCCATGGCATCGTCTCGTATCATAGGTACCGCCTGCGGTGACCGTGCCGATCGTCTCTTTCGGCGGGATCCGCGCCAGCAGCACTCGCTATGACAAGACTACCGAAAGCTTCTTCGGCTGCATCGATATCACATCGATCCGCCTAAGTTTTCGCCATTTGTCAGCATGACTTGGAATCGGTTTTTTTTCTTTCTGCAATATTAGCCAAGGTGTTGGTAAATTTTTTAACCTCACGGTCTAGGCGCTTCGATTCGAAGCTTCTGGCCGCCGTAAAGTTATTGCGCACAGCTAGTTCTCTCGTTTCTCGACTATTTATCAGGCGATTGATAATATGTGCGAGTTCGACGTGGTCGCCGGGCTTGCACAGGAATGGGACGTCAAGAAGCTCGGGAATGCCGCCAGCTGTGGAGCCTACAGCGGGACAAGCCCGGCTCAAAGCTTCCACAAGTGCCCTCGGAAGCCCTTCCTGCCGGCTTGGTTGAATATAGATATCGATGCCGTCGAGCCAATGAAAAACCTCACTTCCTGAGGGAAGGGATCCGTCAAAGTGAATGCGGCCAGCCAGACCCATTGATTCACTGAGTGCGCCGAACCTTTCGGCGTTGCCAGGTCCGAGAACTCTCAGCTCGACATCCTGCCCATTGGAGATCAAACGGGATACCGACCTTATGGCGACATCAATTCCCTTGTAGTTGGTGTTCAGCGACCCTATCAGCCCAATCCTAATAATTCCACCGGCGCCAAACGACTTGCGGAGCCGATTGTTTAGTGTTGAGATTTCAAGCTCAGGAATAGCAACGTCGGAGACAGATGAAACGATAGTGGAAGGACCTGGAGGGTACCTTCTTTGGAGGAATTCTTTCGTTACATATGTAGCAGCTTCGGCGCGACGTATGGCACTGCGCGATCTGAAGAACATAAAAGGCGCATAGACTTTAGCCGCTACACCACCCTTGCTCCAATTCGCATCCCAAGGACAGCCAACAATCTCTACAGCAAAAGGTTTTCCGAGACATCTCGCGATATATGTCGCCGTAAGTCCGAGTTCGCTGGGCAGTCTTGCGATTGCTATGTCGCAGCTATCTATTATATTCGAAAGCTGCTTCTTAACACGCTGCCGTGCACCAAAGAAGGAGCCGAGAGAGCTGATGTTTTCTACTAAATGAAAATTTATACCCGGCCCTGACGTGCGTTCTAGCCCTTGAGTTGAAGCGTTTTCGCTGGTGTCGGCCCGCCGCCCTATAACTGTAATTTGATCGAAAACGTCAAGATATCTTTTTAGGAAGTGATAGGTAATCTGATTGGAGTAGACTTCGCCGGAATACTCAAGAAACCTATGGTCGTGAATGAAAGCCGCCTTCATTTATTACCTCTTGTAAGTTTTTACAACTAGTTGAGCTGCTGTGGACTTGCCCCGAACGCTGGACCCCTGCCTTAAGGTCTTTCCTGTCTTCTAAGCCATCAACGGGCAGGTGGTGCTGACGCTTTCATGAACTCGTTCGGGGTTTCCTTGCCGATTCAGCTGTGCGGTCGTTCGTGATTATACTCGAGGCGGTATGCCTCGCATTTTAACCGGGCATCCTCCACGGGCAAAAGCCAGTTTTGGCTATTCATTCGGCCCTGACTTTCCCGTTGAACGCCTCGGCGCGTGCGTTGTCGATCGGTTTTCCGGACGGGCTGAAGTCGAGAATGACCCCGTCCATCCACGCCCATAGATCGAGATCCTTGGAGATGAATTCCGGCCCTTGGTCGACCCGGATCGATCTTGTTTCACATCTCGGCGAGAGAGATTCACCGAGCGGGTCCTGACGGTTAGCTCGGGAGCATGCCGAAGCCTTCCCCGATCCGCTACCGCACGACGAATTGGTCCGACTACAATGCAGCGCTGCGCAAGCGCGGTTCGCTGTCGGTCTGGTTCGATCCCGAGATGGTCTGGCATGCCGGCAAGACCGGCAAGCGTGGCCGGCCCAAGACCTTTTCGGACGCTGCGATCCAGACATGCCTGACCCTGAAGGTGCTCTTCGGTCTCCCCCTACGGCAGACGATGAGTCTGGTCGAAAGCCTGATCCAAATGGCAGGGCTCGACTGGCCAGTTCCGGGCTATTCCACCCTGTGTCGGCGACAGGCGCGGATCCCGTTGCAGGTTCCGTATCGCGTCTCGGGGCAGCCGCGGAACCTGTTGATCGATAGCACCGGCATCAAGTTTCGTGGGAATGGCGAATGACAGGCCCGTAAGCATGGCCCATCACGCCGGAGGCAATGGAGGAAAGTCCATATCGCCATGGACGCGGGCACCGGGGATGTGCGCGCGGTCGAGTTCACCTCGAGCCGTCAAGGCGACAACCCGTTGCTGCCGGCCCTGCTGGCGCAGATCCCGCCGGAGGAGACGATCGGCACGGTCACTGCAGACGGTGTTTACGATACGCGCCGCTGTCATGGGGCGATCATCGATCGGTGCGCGGACGCTATCATACCGATCCGCCGCAATGGGCGTGCCTGGAAGGAAGATTGTCCCGCCGCCACCGCGCGAAACGAGATCTTGCGGGCGACCCGGCACCTCGGCCGGGCGCTCTGGGAGAAGTGGGCCGCCTATCACGTTCGAAATCGGGTCACAGCCCGAATGAACTGCCTGAAGCTTTTCGGCGAAAGGATCATATCATGAGACCCCGACCGCCAGACCGCCGAAATCCAGATCCGCATCGTCATCATGAACCGCTTCTCGGCCCTCGGCAGGGCCAAGATCGAAGCCGCCCGCTGAAGAATGGCGGGAGAGGGGGCAGTCATGCTCGAGGCTACTTTGCGCAACATCGCCCCTCTTGCCTAAAGCTATAAAAGCTCTCCAGAACATTCCCCGCGCTCAAGTTTTGTTTGCAAATTCACTTTAATATCAATTTCAGAAACGCTCCGAAAGTTTTTTCGAGGCTGAACTCGCTACGGGCCCAATCTCCTAGGTCTTCCCCAAACTCGCGGCAGCAGCCCTTTTTTAATTCCCCGATCTTCTCAATGGCTGCACCTGTGTCACGAGGATCAAGTAGAAATCTATCGTAGGAGGCAGGAAAAATCTCACGAATGGCGGGAATGTCGCTCGAAATACAAGGAATAGATAGAGTCATCGCTTCCAGTAAGGAGTTAGGCATTCCTTCATTCAGGGATGGAAAGTAAAATGCGTCTGCTGCTGCCACGACATCTAAAACGTCTTCGCGATCCTCAAATAATTGAATGCGGCTCCCCATCTTAAGGTGCTTAATTTCATCCCCATAAGTGGCGTTCAAGCCACGACCGCATAATACGAAGTAAAGATCAGGATCTGCAGCAGCTGACGTAGCAGCCACCTCGAGTATTGTGGCGTGGTTTTTTGCAGGAGTTACCCGCCCCGTATGTACTATTAAGAATGCATTCTCCGGTACACCCAGCTCACTCCTTACTACCTCTCTAGGCTTCAAAAGTCCGCATTCCATTATAGGCGCGGGGTTTCTCAAAACCGCAGCTCTCGGCTGATTGTGGCGCCAGCCTGGATGAAACTTGTCAAGTGCAGTTTCTGAGTTAGAGAGGATATTTGTTGAGCAACGTGATACTATATACCCCAGAAAGCGCGCAATTGAAACTCGAAGCGCGGACTTTCTGAATTGGTAGTCTGACTCCCGGTAGAATGTTATCCGTCGCCTTACTCCGGAAAGCATGGCAGCAAGTATATTTGGGCCCGCAAAATCTCCGGTGAAGTCGCATATCACATCTACTTTCTCGTGCCGCAATAACTGTAGGAAGTTCCAGTGCTGCAGAGTGACTGTTCTACCGAGATCGAGGTATACGATTTGCGCATCAAATCGTTCGAATGTCGTTACCAGCTTTCCACCACGGCCACTTCGGCAAAGAACTATGGCCCGAAATTTTCCCTGCGAAAATTTAAGAAAGCGGGCTAGATAAGTCTCTATTCCACCGACTTCAAGGGATGTGATGACGAACAATACGGTTTTCATTCGGTTCTTCTTCTGAAGCTGGGCTGCTTATTTTTCGGCCCAATAGGTTTCGCGGTAATCTTTATTAGGCCGTATACTAAGATTGCATCCGATAGGTCTAAAAGTAAGCTAGACCGCGCAAGGTAGATAGAGTTCGCAAAGTATATTAAAACACAAACCCAAGTGAATGAAATATTTTTGTCTCCCCGGGTAATGCCCCCCTCGTATCTTCCCGCGAATAGTCCAAAAGCAAATAATCCAATCACAACGCCCGGAAATCCGAAGTCCAAGTAAAGCTCAGCAGTGGCGCTTGTTCCGTCACCATATGTGGGAAAGTTACCCTGAATTAGGTATGTAATAAAGTTTGCGCTTCCGTCGGTTCTCCAATCACCACCCAGAAAAATCGAGTTTACGATGCCAGAAAGACCCGGAACGATGGATAGAATTTGTTGAAATGAGAAGAAGCCATAGCCAAACCCGTATTCAGAGGGGACATTTGCAATGGCATGATTCAATGCTCGGACCGACGCTCCGAGCTCCAACGTGTGGCCGAGAAATACAGGCTGGTCCATATAGAAGCTCGCGCTATACATAATGGAGTTATCTGATGTCGTGTCTGCCCATCGTTCAAAAAGACTTTTCCCAGAGAACCTTGCCTGCCTCACAATGCCGATTAATGAGAAGAGCAATGACGCACAGTAGGCGAATGCGGCAGCTTTTAAAAAGCCTACTCTATTTCTATCTCCCAAATAGGGCCCAAATATTAGCAACGTGTAGTATAGCAAAGGACCGCGGTCCCCAACCACGAGAGACAGGGCCAAAAAGAAGGACAGGGTTAATATGAGTGGTGTGCCAAGTAGTGAAAGATACGTACGAAGGTCTCTTACTTCGTCGCGGGCGACGAAATAGTGATAAACTTTAACAAGTATCGCAGCTGTTAGAGACACCTTAAACAATTTGTAGAAGTAGGTCGAAAGCGCAGACGCATCGTCCGGCGTATATTCTCCGTATATATAAGATCCTGAAGAGGCGATAAACAGTAGAAGAAACCCGATCGTGATATAGGGGAGAAGGGGGGCTCTATATGTATGTGAGTTACTGGGCCTGTTTGGGGGCGGACTTTTCTTTTTTCCTATCGTCGATCCTAGCAAAAAGAATGCAAGACCTGTCGCGGAGATAGCAACGGAAGTATTCTGTACTTCGCGTGAACTCCAGATAAATGTCTTAAGATGCGCCGAGGGCTCCAGTCCAATCAACCTGAGGATCGGCACATTTAGATTGACAATGACGTAGCCAACTACAAATAGAAATGTAATGGTAGCCCACCCATCTGATTTCCGATGTCTCAAGGCAAAGAAAGCTACTGCGGACGCAAGAGATAGAATGATTAGAGCTGCCTGGAAGGGGAGACTATCTTCTTGGGGTGGAAAAACCGACAGCGTCAGTGCACTTAAAGACAATGCGAGAACTACTAGCAGCCGCGACTGCGCCATTTTTCCTCCAGTGTTATTTTGTCGATTGAGCTAGCAACTGTATCTGTCAGACTGGTTCCTGAGCCCAAGAATGCCGGCTTTTGCAGAGCGCATTGGCAATGGTGACGAGTTTGCGGGCGACCGCCGTGATGATGACCTTGTGCGGCTTACCAGTGGCGCGTAGGCGCTCTGCGAATTTTCTCAGGACGGGGTTGTGATGGGTTGCGACTAGCGCGGCCTGGAACATGACGTGCCGCAGCGCTCGGCGTCCGCCACTGATGGACCGCCGCCCGCGTAGTGTGCCGCTGTCGTGAGCAATAGGTGCGAGTCCTGTGAGGGCGGCGGCCTGCTCGCCGGTGATCTGGCCGAGTTCGGGCATCGCAGCGATCAGCGTCGAGCTGGCAACAGGGCCGATGCCTGGGATCGAGCGCAGAATGGCCGCGGTTTCGGCAATGACGTCGTCGTGCGCGACAATTGCTTCAATCCTTTGCTCCACCTCTGCAATCTGGCGGTCCAGCAGTACTTTGAGAGCGCTATCTATATCCGCAAATGCATCTGCCGTGCCCAGTTTTTCATGCGCCTTGATCTGAGCCAGAAAGCGCTTTCGCGTTTCAACCAACTGACCGCGCTTGGAGGTCATGGCTCTGAGAAGACGCAATTTCTCAGCCGGGAGGCACCGCCCGGCATCGGGACGAAATGCCATGAAGCGGGCGATCAATTCAGCATCGATCCGATCGGTCTTGGCCCGAGTGCCGCGGCTGGCAGCAAATGCCTTGATTTGTGCCGGGGGCAACTGCCGGGTGGGGACCCCAGCGGTATCCAGAGCCGCCCAAAGTCGCCACTCCTGACCGCCGGTGGACTCGAAACAAACCAGAGCATGCTCGGCGCTGGCCATGCTCGCCAGTTGCACGTGGCCTTTGGCGGTGTTCGGCAGCCGGAGCCTGCGACCGTCTGGCAGGCAATGAACGTCGAGCCAATCGCGCGAGACATCAATTCCAATGATTGCTGAATGAGGTATTCTACTCATGCTCTCTTCCTTCTGCTCCGCGGTCCTGACCGGCCGCACTCAACTGTTCGAGACGATGAGGAGAGATGGTGTTGGCTCGCTAGGAAACGTGGTCGATGCCACAGGGCTCAGACGCCATACACCATCCCGTCACCGGCCTTGGCCAAGGCCGGTGACGGGATCAGAATAGCAGAGCCGAGATACAGAAGGCTCAGGACTCATAGCCAATAAGTGACGATCGCGGCGAGAGCGATGGCGGAGAGGAAGACCTTCGGGCATCGGTCGTAGCGCGTGGCGACGCGTCGCCAGTCCTTGAGCCTGCCGAACATGATCTCGATCCGGTTCCGGCGCTTGTAGCGGCGCTTGTCATACTTCACTGGCGTCTTGCGCTGTTTCCTGAGCCTAACTTGTCACTTCTGTATCAATGTGGAGAAAAGGCGTAGTGATATTATCCACAGGATGAGATCAAGGGGGTATCGAAGCGCGGCTAGTAACATGAGTGAACTGGCGTCCGACGCGACCGCGGTCACAACCAGGAGGTAGCCAATCCCGACTATTGCAGTAATTGTACTTGTGGCGTATATTACTTTAAGATTGGCGTCCGCGTAGTATGTAGACGAATTTTGATAGAGCGTTTTAAAGAAGAATAGCCCAGTGCTGCTCGCCATTATCGTTGCTATCGATGCGCTCTCTTTGTATTCTGACCCATAGATTAACGGCACGAGATGTGGCAGCGAGGCGGATATTATTAATCCGATTGCCGTTCCGGCAATAGTCACAGCTAGATACTCTTTGGCGCCGGGACGCTTGTGCACAAGTCTTGGCTTTATTGTATTGAACACTGATTTAAATATTGCGTTAGTCGCTTGCCCTAACGCGATTCCGATACTATAGATCGCTAGGCTCT
>JACLAD010005688.1_pt1 | contig 16402 bp, 9 predicted proteins | sample 8027901 | NCBI WGS metagenome assembly JACLAD01 (sample SAMN15725071, study PRJNA655200) | protist metagenome | isolation source: fluorescence activated cell sorting (FACS) single amplified genomes of... | place: Spain: Blaines Bay Microbial Observatory, Mediterranean Sea | collected 2016-07-05 | reverse complement strand
CCCCATCGAGGACTTCACGGGCCAGATGGCCCTCAGCCTCACCGAGCACCAGTTCGAGGCCCCGAAGCACTCGACCGAGGAGTGCCGGGAGAAGGACCTCACCTACTCCGCGCCGCTGTTCGTGACCGCGGAGTTCGTCAACGCCCAGACCGGCGAGATCAAGCAGCAGAAGGTCTTCATGGGCGACTTCCCGATGATGACCGACCGCGGGACGTTCATCATCAACGGGACCGAGCGCATCGTCGTGTCCCAGCTGGTCCGGTCCCCGGGCGTGTACTTCGACACCGACGTCGACAAGACGACGGGTCGTGACACGTACGGCTGCAAGATCATCCCGTCGCGCGGCGCGTGGCTCGAGTTCGAGATCGACAAGCGCGGGTTCGCCGGCGTCCGCGTCGACCGCAAGCGCCGCCAGCACATCTCGGTGCTCTACCGCGCGCTGAAGGCGATCACCTTCAACGCCGAGACCCAGGAGTACGAGCTCGCGCCGAAGGAGGTGCTCGACGAGCCCGTCGCCGACGACGAGATCCTCGAGTTCTTCGGCGTCCTCGGCGACCCCGAGCAGATGGACGAGTCGCGTCGCGAGATCCGCGAGATCCTCGACCGGACCCTCGCGAAGGACTCCATCGCCACCCCGGCCGACGCGCTGATGGACATCTACCGGAAGCTGCGCCCGGGCGAGCCGCCGACCCCGGACTCCGCGGGTCAGCTGATGATCAACTACTTCTTCAACGGCAAGCGCTACGACCTCGCGCGCGTCGGCCGCTACAAGGTCAACAAGAAGCTCGGGGAGGAGCAGGTCTACCTGGGCCTGCGCACCCCCGAGGAGGCGAAGCCGCGCCAGGACGACCCGACCCCCGAGCGCCTGCTCGCCGCGGACGCGGCGGACAAGCGCGACGTGCGGCCCCTCTCCCTCGCGGAGGAGGACGCGACGCCGGTCGGCCACGCCCTCACGAAGGAGGACGTGCTCGCGACGATGCACTACCTCCTCGGCCTGGCCACGGACGTGCGCGAGACCGACGGCTCGGTCCGCTACTTCACCGACGACATCGACCACTTCGGGAACCGCCGCCTGCGCAGCGTCGGCGAGCTCATCCAGAACCAGGTCCGCATCGGCCTGTCCCGCATGGAGCGCGTCGTCCGCGAGCGGATGACGACCCAGGACGTCGAGACGATCACACCGCAGACGCTGATCAACATCCGGCCCGTGGTGGCGTCGCTGAAGGAGTTCTTCGGCGCCTCCCAGCTGAGCCAGTTCATGGACCAGACGAACCCGCTGAGCGGCCTGACGCACAAGCGCCGACTCTCGGCGCTCGGCCCGGGCGGCCTGTCGCGCGAGCGCGCCGGCTTCGAGGTCCGCGACGTCCACCCGTCGCACTACGGCCGCATGTGCCCCATCGAGACGCCGGAGGGTCCGAACATCGGCCTCATCGGCTCGCTGGCGACGTACGCGAAGCTGAACGAGTTCGGCTTCATCCAGACGCCGTACCGCAAGGTCGTCGACGGGGTCGTCACCGACCAGATCGACTACCTGACCGCCGACGAGGAGGACCGCTTCAACGTCGCGCAGGCGAACGCGCCGCTCGACGGCGACGGCGCCTTCGTCAACGAGCGCGTCCTGGTCCGCCTGCCCGGCGGCTCCCCCCGCGAGATCCCGCGGGGGAAGGTCCACTACATGGACGTCTCCCCGCGCCAGATCGTGTCGGTCGCCGCGGCGATGATCCCGTTCCTCGAGCACGACGACGCGAACCGCGCGCTCATGGGCACGAACATGCAGCGCCAGGCCGTGCCGCTGCTCCGCAGCGACTCCCCGTACGTCGGGACCGGCCTCGAGCAGAAGGCGGCCCGCGACGCGGGTGACGTCGTCATCTCCGACGCCGGCGGCACCGTCGTCGAGGTCGCGGCCGACCGCATCATCCTCAAGACGCCCGAGGGCACGCTCGAGAAGCACTTCCTCCAGAAGTTCGAGCGCACCAACCAGGGCACCTGCTACAACCAGCGCCCCCTGGTCGACGAGGGCGACGACATCCTGCCCGGGCAGATCATCGCCGACGGTCCCTGCACCGACGCCGGCGAGATGGCCCTCGGCCAGAACCTGCTCGTCGCGTTCATGACGTGGGAGGGCTTCAACTACGAGGACGCGATCATCCTCTCCGAGCGGCTCGTGAAGGAGGACGTGCTCACGTCCATCCACATCGAGAAGTTCGAGGTCGACGCCCGCGACACCAAGCTCGGCGCCGAGGAGATCACCCGGGACATCCCGAACGTCTCCGAGGACGTCCTCGCCCACCTCGACGAGCGCGGCATCGTCCGCATCGGCGCGGAGGTCAAGCCGGGCGACATCCTCGTCGGCAAGGTCACGCCGAAGGGCGAGACCGAGCTGACCCCCGAGGAGCGGCTGCTCCGCGCGATCTTCGGCGAGAAGGCCCGCGAGGTCCGCGACACCTCCCTCAAGGTCCCCCACGGCGACACCGGCATCGTCATCGGCGTCCGCACGCAGTCCCGCGAGGACGGCGACGAGATGCAGCCGGGCGTCAACGACCTCGTCCGGGTCTACGTGGCCCAGAAGCGCAAGATCTCCGACGGCGACAAGCTCGCCGGCCGCCACGGGAACAAGGGCGTCATCTCCAAGATCCTCCCGATCGAGGACATGCCGTTCCTCGCCGACGGGACCCCCGTCGACGTCGTCCTGAACCCCCTCGGCGTGCCGTCGCGCATGAACGTCGGCCAGGTCCTCGAGACCCACCTCGGATGGGTGGCCTCGAACGGCTGGCGCTTCGACGAGACGCCCGAGTGGTTCTCCCGCATGGGCTGGGGCGACGACATGCTCGACCACGCCCCGCAGAAGCTCGCGACGCCCGTCTTCGACGGCTGCCGCGAGGACGAGCTGCAGGACCTCCTCGAGCACACCAAGGAGGGCGCCGGCGGCGAGCGGATCGTCGACCGGGCCGGCAAGGCGGTCGTGTTCGACGGCCGCTCCGGCGAGCCCATCGACCAGCCGATCACCGTCGGCTACATGTACATCCTGAAGCTGCTGCACCTCGTGGACGACAAGATCCACGCCCGGTCGACCGGCCCCTACTCGATGATCACCCAGCAGCCGCTGGGCGGGAAGGCGCAGTTCGGCGGGCAGCGGTTCGGCGAGATGGAGGTGTGGGCCCTCGAGGCCTACGGCGCCGCCTACGCCCTGCAGGAGCTCCTGACCGTCAAGTCCGACGACGTCGTGGGCCGCGTGAAGGTCTACGAGGCGATCGTCAAGGGCGAGAACATCCCCGAGCCGGGCATCCCCGAGAGCTTCAAGGTGCTCGTCAAGGAGATGCAGTCCCTCTGCCTGAACGTGGAGGTGCTCAGCGCCACCGGCGAGGAGATCCAGTTCAAGGACTCCGACGAGGACGCGTTCCGCGCCGCCGAGGAGCTCGGCATCAACCTCTCGCGCCCCGAGCGCCAGACCGACGACTTCGCCGCCAGCTAGGTCCCAGGAGGACACGCACATGCTCGACGTCAACAACTTCGATGAGCTGAAGATCTCGCTGGCCACCGAGGACCAGATCCGGATGTGGTCCAACGGCGAGGTCCGCAAGCCCGAGACGATCAACTACCGGACGCTCCGCCCCGAGAAGGACGGGCTGTTCTGCGAGAAGATCTTCGGCCCGACCCGCGACTGGGAGTGCCCCTGCGGCAAGTACAAGCGGGTGCGCTTCAAGGGCATCATCTGCGAGCGCTGCGGGGTGGAGATCACCCGCTCGAAGGTCCGCCGCGAGCGGATGGGCCACATCGAGCTCGCCGCCCCGGTCACCCACATCTGGTACTTCAAGGGCGTCCCGTCGCGCCTCGGGTACCTGCTCGACATGGCGCCGAAGGACCTCGAGAAGGTCATCTACTTCGCCGCGTACATCATCACCTCCGTCGACGACGAGGGCCGCACCGAGGCGCTGCCCGAGCTCGAGAAGGAGATCTCGGCCGACAAGAAGCGGCTCGAGAAGGAGCTCGAGGTCGAGCGCGAGCAGCTGCTCTCGGAGCTCGAGACCACCCTCGCCGAGATGGAGGCCGAGGGCGTCAAGTCCGACCAGATCAAGAAGAAGCGCCGCGAGATCGAGAAGCAGATCAAGCTCGTCACCGAGCGCGCCCAGGACCGGGCGGACCGGCTCGACGACGTGCTCGACCTCTTCCGCGGGCTGAAGGTCCAGGACCTCGTCGTCGACGAGATGCTGTACCGCGACCTGCGCGACCGCTTCGGCGAGTTCTTCACCGGCGGGATGGGCGCGGAGGCGATCCGCACCCTCCTCAGCCAGGTCGACTTCGAGGCCGAGGCCGAGCACCTGCGCCAGGTCCTCGCCGACGAGGCCGAGAAGATCAAGTCCGGCAAGCGCAAGACCCGCTCGCAGAAGGCGACCCGCGCGGTCAAGCGCCTGAAGGTCGTCGAGGCGTTCCGGACCACCGGCAACGACCCGACGTCGATGGTCCTGAAGGCCGTGCCGGTGATCCCGCCGGACCTGCGCCCGATGGTCCAGCTCGACGGCGGCCGCTTCGCGACGTCGGACCTGAACGACCTGTACCGCCGCGTGATCAACCGGAACAACCGGCTCAAGCGGCTGATCGACCTCGGCGCCCCCGAGATCATCGTCAACAACGAGAAGCGGATGCTGCAGGAGGCCGTCGACGCGCTGTTCGACAACGGCCGCCGCGGCCGGCCGGTCACCGGGCCGGGCAACCGCGCCCTCAAGTCCCTCAGCGACATGCTGAAGGGCAAGCAGGGCCGGTTCCGCCAGAACCTGCTGGGCAAGCGCGTCGACTACTCCGGCCGCTCGGTCATCGTCGTCGGCCCGCACCTCAAGCTCCACGAGTGCGGCCTGCCGAAGAAGATGGCCCTCGAGCTGTTCAAGCCGTTCGTCATGAAGCGGTTGGTCGACCTCAACTTCGCCCAGAACATCAAGTCCGCCAAGCGGATGGTCGAGCGCCAGCGCCCCCAGGTCTGGGACGTGCTGGAGGAGGTCATCACCGACCACCCGGTGCTCCTCAACCGCGCGCCCACCCTCCACCGCCTCGGCATCCAGGCCTTCATCCCGAAGCTGGTCGAGGGCAAGGCCATCCAGATCCACCCGCTCGTCTGCTCGGCGTTCAACGCCGACTTCGACGGCGACCAGATGGCGGTCCACGTGCCGCTGTCCGCCGAGGCCCAGGCCGAGGCGCGGATCCTGATGCTGTCCGCCAACAACATCCTGTCCCCGGCGAACGGGCGGCCGCTGGCCACCCCGACCCAGGACATGGTGCTCGGCGCGTACTACATGACCTACGCCGAGGGCGAGGGGGAGTTCTCCACCGCCCCGCCGGAGGGCCTGCTCGACCGCGCCCGCGAGGGCGAGACGACCATCCCGGCGTTCGCCGGCGCCCACGAGGCGATCATGGCGCTCGACCAGCGCGAGGTCGGCCTGCAGGACTGGGTGCTCGTCCGCCTGAAGGGCAAGGTCGTCCGCGAGGACGCCCTGTTCGACCCGATCGACACCGACCTCGTCGTGGGGGAGGAGGACGGGTTCCGCCTCGTCCAGGAGGACGGCAAGGGCCTGCGGGTCGCCACGACCATCGGCCGGATCCTCTTCAACGAGATCTTCCCGGCGCGGATGCCCTACAAGAACGAGCTGGTCACCAAGAAGGGCCTGGCCAACCTGGTCAACCGCTGCGCCGACGACTTCCCGTCGTGGGAGACCGCGGAGGTCCTCGACCGGATGAAGGACATCGGGTTCACCTTCAGCTCCCGGGCCGGCGTGACGGTGTCGATCGACGACGTCACCCCGCCGCCGATCAAGCAGGAGCTGGTCGACACCGCCGACGCGGAGGCCGCGAAGGTGGAGCAGCGCTTCGAGAAGGGCCGCCTGGCCCCCGACGAGCGGCGCGAGGCCCTCATCGACATCTGGACCGAGACCAAGGACAAGGTCCAGACCGCGATGGCGGAGAACTTCGCCGAGCGCGAGAAGACCAACCCGATCTGGATGATGGCCCACTCGGGCGCGCGAGGCTCCATGGGCCAGCTGGTGCAGATCGCCGGCATGCGCGGCCTGGTGGCCAACCCGCGCGGTGAGATCATCGAGCGGCCGATCAAGTCCAACTTCCGCGAGGGCCTGTCCGTCCTCGAGTACTTCATCTCGACCCACGGCGCCCGCAAGGGCCTGGCGGACACCGCGCTGCGGACCGCCGACTCGGGCTACCTGACCCGTCGCCTGGTCGACATCGCCCAGGACCTCATCATCCGCGACGAGGACTGCGGGGTCACCCGCGGCGTCCCGGTCGTCATCGGGGAGCGCGACTCCCAGACGATGTTCGGGCGCATCCTCGCCGCCGACGTCCTCTACCCGGGCACCGACGAGGTGCTCCTCGAGGCCGGCACCGAGGTCGCCGACGACGGCATCCGCGCCCTCCGAGCGGTCCTGGTCAAGGGGGTCCACCCCGAGACCGGCGAGCCGCTCGACCGGACCGCGGAGTCCGACGCCGAGCGCACCGTGCGCGTCTTCTCCGTCCTCAACTGCGAGGCCGAGGTCGGCGTCTGCGCGAAGTGCTACGGCCGTGCACTGGCCGAGGGCCGGATGGTCCAGATCGGCGAGGCCGTCGGCATCGTCGCCGCCCAGTCGATCGGCGAGCCCGGCACGCAGCTGACGATGCGGACCTTCCACTCCGGCGGTGTCGCGGGTGAGGACATCACCCACGGCCTCCCGCGCGTCGTGGAGCTGTTCGAGGCCCGCTCCCCCAAGGGGAAGGCCGAGATCGCGCCCGTGTCCGGCACCCTCACGATCGAGACGACCGACAAGGGCCTCGACCTGACCGTCGACCCGGGCGAGGACGAGGAGCCCGTGACCATCTCGGTCACGACCCGCGCGCGCCTCACCGAGGTCGAGGACGCGTCGGTCGGCGGGGGCAAGCGCCCCCTCCAGACCGGCGACAGCGTCCGCGTCGGCCAGCAGCTCACGGTCGGGTCGGTCGACCCGCACGAGATGCTCGAGGTCCTCGGCGCCCGCGAGACCCAGAAGCTCCTCGTCGAGGAGGTCCAGAAGGTCTACGGCTCCCAGGGCGTGTCGATCCACGACAAGCACATCGAGCTGATCGTCCGCCAGATGCTGCGCCGCGTGAACATCATCGAGCCCGGGGACACCGAGTTCCTGCCGGGCGAGCTGGTGGACCGCCTCAAGTTCGCGAAGGGCAACCGCCTCGCGCTCGACGAGGGATCGCAGCCCGCGAACGGCCGCCAGGTCCTCATGGGGATCACCAAGGCGTCGCTCGCGACCGACTCGTGGCTGTCGGCGGCGTCGTTCCAGGAGACCACCCGCGTCCTCACCGAGGCCGCGATCGAGGGGAAGTCCGACTCCCTCAACGGCCTCAAGGAGAACGTCATCATCGGGAAGCTCATCCCCGCCGGGACGGGCCTCCGCAAGTACCGCGACATCGACGCGGTGCCGACCGAGATGCCCCAGCAGCTGATGCCCGCCGACCTGCTGGACAGCTTCGGCGAGGGCGGCGACTGGGAGTCCGACGAGGCCTGGTCGGAGTACGTCCAGTAGCCCGACGCCAGACCCGCGCGACGGCCGGCCCCACCCGGGGCCGGCCGTCGTCGTGTGGGAGGATCCCCATCCGCCACCAGATGGTGGGTTACATCGAGCCTTGATCTGTCACGGCTCGCATGTGACGATGGCCGCATGCTCGAGCCGATCACCGATCTCGCCCGCAACACCCGCCGCCGCGTCGTCGAGGCGCCCCGCGAGGCGGTGCGCAAGACGGCGGACGTCGCCCGCGCGATCGCGGGCGCCAGCCCGGCGGAGGCGGTGACGTTCGTCCGCGACGTCGTCGCGCCCCAGCCGCACGCGCTCGCCGAGCCGCCGGCCGGGTCGGGCCTCGAGCCGGTGATGGGGGACGCCGACGCCCCGCTGATCGGCTCCTTCGAGGCGCTCAACCACGACCGCGTGGCCTGGGGGATGGAGAAGGCCGAGCGCTACGGGAACCTGTGGTGGGCGATGATGGCGGGTCGTCGCTTCGTGCAGGTCACGGGCGGCGACGCGACCAAGCAGGTCCTCATCAACCCCGACAAGGACTTCTCCTCCGACGGCTGGGTCGAGCTGATCGGCAAGTTCTTCGGAGGCGGGCTGATGCTCATGAGCTTCGGCGAGCACCTCGACCACCGCCGGATCATGCACGCCGCCTTCACCCCGCAGCGCCTGTCCGGCTACCTCGCCGGCATGGACCGCCAGATCGTCCGCGAGCTCGACGGCTGGCAGGACGGGGAGCTGCGCTTCTACCCGACGCTGAAGGACCTCGGCCTGCGGATCGCCACCGAGGTGTTCCTCGGGATGGACCTCCCCGCGGAGCAGCGCCGCCGGATCCTGCGGTCCTTCCACGCCCAGCCGCGGGCTGCGCTCGCGAAGCTCCGCATGGACCTGCCCGGCACCCGCTGGGGCCACGGCCGCGACGGCTACGACCACGTCCTCGGGTTCTTCCGGGACCACCTCGAGGACAAGCGGGAGCACCCCGGCGACGACCTGTTCAGCGCGATGATCCACGCGACCGACGACGACGGGGCGACCTTCACCGACGACGAGGTCGTCAAGCACATGAACTTCCTCTGGTTCGCCGCGCACGACACGACGAACCTCGCCATGACGATGATGGGCTGGGCCTTCGCCGCGCACCCCGAGTACCAGGAGCGCGCCCGCGAGGAGGTGCTCGCGCTCGGCGAGGGGCCCCTCCGCCGAGAGGACCTGGAGTCGCTCCAGACGATCGACCTCGTCCTGAAGGAGGTCATGCGCCTCTGGCCGCCGGTGCCCGCCGCGCTCCGCCGCGCCGTCCGCGACACCTCGATCGACGGGTACTGGATCCCCGAGGGCACGTGGCTCCACGTCCTGCCGCCGGTGACACATCGGATGGGGGAGTACTGGACCGATCCCGACGCCTTCGACCCCGAGCGGTTCCTGCCGCCGCGGGAGGAGCACCGGTCGCACTCCCACGCCTACATCCCCTTCGGGGCGGGCGTGCACAAGTGCCTCGGCTTCGCCTTCGCCGAGATCGAGGCGAAGGCGGTCTACGCGCGGATGCTCCGCTCGCACCGCCTGAGCGTGCCGGCGGGCTACGTCCCGCCGATGGGGTGGGCGGGCCTGCCCGAGCCGACCGACGAGCTGCCGGTCACCGTCGAGCGGATCGCCCCGACGGCCGGCCGCGCGCTGTCGGCTGCCGGGTAGCGCGGCCGGGTCAGAGGATCGAGCCGCCGGCGAGCAGCGCGGCGGCGGCGGCGATCACGCCGAGGACGACGAGGACGATCAGCAGGGGCGAGCCCCAGCGCCGGTCCGTCGGGGCGGGGTTCGGGCGGTCGAGGTAGGCCATGTCCCCGCCCTACCCGGGGCCGGGCGGCGGCGACCCGCCCTGCCCGGGCGGGTCGCCGGGCGGTCAGCCGGCGAGGTGCTCGAGGAACCAGTCCCGCTGCGCGGGGGCGTTCACCGCGAACGCCTCGTCGACGTAGGCGTCGAAGTGCCCCCCGTCGAGGGCGAGGAAGCGCTTCGGCTCGAGCGCGTGCTCGTAGGCGCGCGCGGCGAGGTCGAACGGCGTCAGGTGGTCGCCCCGGGCTGCGACGATCATGAGGGGCGTCGGGGAGATCGCCGCGACGTGGGTCGCCGGCTCGTACTCGGTGAAGAGCTCGACCGAGCGGAGCGTGACCTCGTTGCGCCACCCCTTCGAGCGAGCCGGGGGGAGCTCGGTGAAGAACCTGTACGTGTCGGGCGTCGGCAGCGCGCAGGGCTCGCCCTCCGGGGCGGTCACCGGCAGCACCGCCCCGGGGGTCCCGCCCGCGCGGGCGGCGCGGTCCGCCTCGAAGCCCTCCCGCAGGCCCGCCCACACGTCGCCCCGGATCAGCCGGCGGGCCGACTCGAGCCCGTAGGTCAGCGGGACCTGCGCGACGACGCAGCGGACGCGGCGGTCGATGGCCCCGACGACCAGCACGTGCCCGCCGGAGTAGCTCGAACCCCACACGCCGATCCGGTCGGCGTCCACCTGCTCCTGGGCCTGGGCCCACGTGATCGCGTCGCGGTAGTCGTCGACCTGGCGCCGCGGGTCGATGTGCTGGCGCGGCTCGCCGTCGGAGTCACCGAACCCGCGGTGGTCGAAGACGACCACCCCGAGGCCGGCGGCCGCGAAGACCTCGGCGAAGTCGTCGAGGTACATCTCCTTGGTGGCCGAGAAGCCGTGGGCCATCACCACCGTCGGCGCGGGTCCCTCCACCCCCTCGGCGTCGTAGCGCCAGCCCCGCAGGGTCACGCCGTCCTCCGCCCGCAGCTCGATGTCGTGTCGCACGCCGGTACCTCCTGCTCGTCGTCGCCGGACCGGTCGGCCCGTCCGGCGGAGCGTCCCGCGGCCGACCGCGGGACGCTTGTCCTCGGGCGCAGGCTGGTTGACACTCCGCGCAGCGGTCCGGGCCGGGCCGCACGTCGGCGGCCGCGCGCCGCCTCCGAGGAGGTCACCGGAGTGGACGCGGCCGTGGCGCCCGACTGGAGCGCCGCCGACGTGCCCGCCGCCGAGCGCCCCGACGCGGTCCGCGAGGCCCTGTCCCGGTCCCACCTGCCGTGGGACCTCGACTTCGAGCCGGGGGCCGCCGTGGAGTGCGCCCTGACGAGCCACGAGCTGGCGGGCGCCTCGCTGGTGGAGTGCCGCAGCGGGGTCCTCCGCGGCCGCCGGCGACCGGCGCGGGCTCCGCGCGACGACGAGCACGTCGGCCTGCTGGTCGTCCTCGCCGGCCGCGAGCGGGTCCGCCAGGGCGACGTCGTCGTCGACCTCCGCCCCGGCGACGCGCTCGTGTGGCGCTCCGGGCTGCCGGCGTCCTTCGAGGTGCTCGAGCCCCTCCACAAGGTGACCCTGCTGCTCCCCGCCGAGCGGCTGGGCGGCGCGGACCCCGGCCCCTCGCCGCTGGTCGGCGCGCGGCCGGCGACGCGGCTGCTGGCGGGGCACCTCGCCACCCTCGCCGGGCTGGCCCGGGAGCTGCCCGCCCTCGACGCGGGGTTCGTCGTCGACGTCGCCGTCGACCTCGTCCGGCGCGCCGCAGCGGACCGGGGGGCCGCGGACCGCGTGGCGGCCGGGCGCGGGGCGCTCCTGCGCCGCGCGGTGGAGGTCATCGACCGGTCGCTCGACGACCCGTCCCTCTCGCCCGCCGCGGTGGCCGCCGAGCTCGGCGTCAGCACGCGCTGGCTGCAGCAGGCCTTCGCCGACGGCGGGACGACGATCACCGCCCACGTCCGACGGCGGCGCCTCGAGCGTGTCCGGCGCGACCTCGCCGACCCGCGGCTGGCCGACCGGACCGTGACCGCGATCGCCTTCCGGCACGGCTTCACCGACTCCGCGACGCTCAGCCGGCAGTTCCGGGCCGCCTTCGGGACGACCCCGACCGCCTACCGCGCCGCGAGGGCGGCCCCGCTCAGTTGACCTGCCGGTCGCGCCCCTCCCAGAACGGCGCGCGCAGCTTGAACTTCTGCAGCTTGCCCGTCGCGGTGCGCGACAGCTCGGTGCGGAACTCGACCTTCTTGGGCGCCTTGTAGCCGGCCAGGCGCTCCTTGCAGTGGGCGATGATCTCGTCCTCGGTGACCTCCGCCCCCTCCTCGACGACGACGAGGGCGGTGACCAGCTCGCCCCACCGCTCGTCGGGGATGCCGATGACGGCGACCTCGGTCACCGCCGGGTGGGAGAAGATCGCGTCCTCGACCTCGATCGAGGACACGTTCTCGCCGCCGGTGATGATGACGTCCTTCTTCCGGTCGGTGATCGTGAGGTACCCCTCGTCGTCCATCCGGCCGCCGTCGCCGGTGTGGAACCACGGGCGGCCGTCCGGCTCGTCGCGGAGCGCGTCGGCGGAGGCGTCGGGGTTCTCCCAGTACGACTTCAGCATGTGGTTGCCGCGCGCGATGACCTCGTCGTCGCGCGCCAGGCCCAGCTCGATCCCGATCGCGGGGACGCCGGCGCGGGACAGCTTCGCCGCCCGGTCGGCGGGGGAGAGGTGGTCCCACTCCGCCCGCGTCCGGTTGATCGTCACGAGGGGCGCGGTCTCGGTGAGCCCGTAGATCTGGATGAACTCCCACCCGAGCTCGGTCTCGACCCGCTCGATGGTCCGGGTGGGGGGCGGGGCGCCGGCCACGATGACGCGGACGCGGTCGCGGCCGGGGATCGCGCCCTCCCAGCCCGGCGCCGCGTCGAGGACGGCGTTGACGACCGCGGGCGCCGCGCACATGAACGTGACGCCGTGGCGCTCGACCCGGCGCAGGATCTCGGTCCCGTCGATCTTGCGGATGACGATGTTCGGGATCCCCATCCCCGCGACGGTGTAGAGCATCCCCCAGCCGTCGCAGTGGAACATCGGGAGGGTGTGGAGGTAGACGTCGCGGTCGGTCACCCCCGCGTGCCAGCCGAACGTGACGGCGTTCGTCCAGCGGGCGCGGTGGGTCTGCTCGACGCCCTTCGGCCGCGCGGTCGTCCCGGACGTGTAGTTGATGGAGGCGGTCGCGTCCTCGTCGGGCGTCCACGGCTCGGGCTCGCCGCCGTGGTCGTACATCGCCTCGTCGGACTCCTCGCCGAGGGTGAAGCGGTGCCGGGCGGAGATCCCGTCGAGCGCGTCGGTCAGCTCGGGGTCGACCAGCAGGACGTCGGCGCCGGAGTGCTCGACGATGTAGGCGACCTCCTCGCGCTGGAGGCGGAAGTTGATCGGGACGAAGATCCGCCCGTTGCCGCTGACCCCCCAGAACGCCTGCAGCAGGCGGGAGGAGTTGTGGCTGACCATGGCGACGCGGGCGCCCTGCGCGACGCCGAGGCGGTCGAGCGCGGCCCCCATCGCGCGGCGCCGCTCGCCCAGCTCGCGGTAGGTGAGGTCGCCCACCGGCGGCGCCGGCTGGTCCGGCTCGTCGACGATGGCGGTCCGGTCCGGGTAGACCGCGATCGCCCGGTCGAGGAAGTCGTTGATCGTCAGCGGCGTCTTCATCGTCTGTTGCCCTCCAGCAAGGCCGCCGACGTCCGGCGGCGCGCGACTGGACCGGACCCTAGTCCCCGGCGGCCGCGGGTGGGAGGGCCCGCGGCGTCCGGTTGACACCCCAGGGGGCCGCACGTACTCTCGTCCATCCGCGCCCGTCATCACGGGCGCCTTCGTGTGCGACCCACACAGCGTTCCCCACCCCACGGCGCAACCGCCCGCCCCGCGCGGCGGTGCCCCGGTCCCGAGCGGACCGACGGCAGCCGACCACCGCACGGCCGCCCTGGCGCGTCGGCGGACAGCACACGAAACGCCCGGCCACGTGCGTCGGGCTCCACCCCACCTCATCGCCCGACCACCGCGACGCCGCGCGTGCCAGGGCCCCAGCCCACCGCACAAGAGGACGCACATGCCCACCATCCAGCAGCTGGTCCGCAAGGGCCGGCAGGCGAAGACGGACAAGGCGAAGACCCCCGCGCTGAAGGGGTCTCCGCAGCGTCGCGGGGTCTGCACCCGCGTCTACACGACGACCCCGAAGAAGCCGAACTCGGCGCTCCGGAAGGTCTGCCGCGTCCGCCTGAGCTCCGGGATCGAGGTCACCGCCTACATCCCCGGCGAGGGCCACAACCTGCAGGAGCACTCCATCGTGCTCGTGCGCGGTGGGCGTGTGAAGGACCTGCCGGGTGTCCGCTACAAGGTCATCCGCGCGGCCCTCGACGCCTCGGGCGTGCGGGACCGCAAGCAGGCCCGCTCCAAGTACGGCGCGAAGAAGGAGGGCTAGCGATGCCCCGCAAGGGACCCGCCCCGAAGCGCAAGCAGGTCATCGACCCGAAGTACGCCGACGCGCTCGTCACCCAGCTCATCAACCGGGTGATGGTCGACGGCAAGCGGTCGACCGCCGAGAAGATCGTCTACGACGCGTTCGAGACCGTCCGCGAGCGGACCGGCGCGGACCCCGTGCAGGTCTTCCGCAAGGCGCTCGAGAACGTCCAGCCGGCCCTCGAGGTCAAGTCCCGCCGCGTCGGCGGTGCGACCTACCAGGTGCCGATCGAGGTCAAGGCCGGGCGCGGGACGACCCTCGCGCTGCGCTGGCTCGTCATGTTCGCCCGGGACCGCCGGGAGAAGAGCATGGCCGAGCGCCTCGCGAACGAGGTCATGGACGCCTCGAACAACGTCGGTGCCGCGGTCAAGCGCCGCGAGGACACCCACAAGATGGCCGAGGCCAACAAGGCCTTCGCCCACTACCGCTGGTAGCCGGAGGAACCCGAACCATGGCGAAGCGAACCCACCCGCTGGGCAAGACCCGCAACATCGGGATCATGGCCCACATCGACGCCGGGAAGACCACCACCACCGAGCGGATCCTCTTCTACACGGGGGTCAACTACAAGATCGGTGAGGTCCACGACGGCGGCGCCACGATGGACTGGATGGAGCAGGAGCAGGAGCGCGGCATCACGATCACGTCCGCCGCGACGACGTGCTCCTGGGACGACCACGTCATCAACATCATCGACACGCCCGGCCACGTCGACTTCACCGTCGAGGTCGAGCGCTCGCTGCGCGTGCTCGACGGCGCGGTGGCGGTCTTCGACGCCGCGACCGGCGTCGAGCCGCAGTCCGAGACCGTCTGGCGCCAGGCCGACAAGTACGGCGTCCCCCGCATCTGCTTCCTCAACAAGATGGACAAGATCGGCGCCGACTTCCTGATGGCGACCGACACCATCCGCGAGCGCCTGGGCGCGACCCCGGTCCCGATCCAGCTGCCGATCGGCGCGGAGTCGAACTTCGTCGGCATCGTCGACCTGATCGACCGCGAGGCCCGCGTCTGGGAGGGGTCCGGCGACGACTTCGGCGCGACCTGGGAGTCCGTCGACGTCCCCGAGGACATGGCCGACCAGGTCGAGGAGTACCGCTCCGCGATGGTCGAGGCGATCGCCGAGTCCGACGAGGAGCTGCTCGAGGCGTACCTCGAGAACGGCGACCTGACGACGGACCAGATCCACCACGGCATCCGCCACGGGACGATCAGCGGCCAGCTGGTCCCGGTCCTGTGCGGCTCGGCGTTCAAGAACAAGGGCGTCCAGATGCTGCTCGACGCCGTCGTGCGGTACCTGCCGGCCCCGAGCGACGTGCCGCCGGTCCAGGGCGTGCACCCCTCCACGGGCGAGGCCATGACCCGCGAGGCCTCCGAGGACGCCCCGTTCTCCGCCCTCGCGTTCAAGATCATGACCGACCCCTACGTCGGCAAGCTCACCTACTTCCGGGTGTACTCCGGCCAGATCGCCCAGGGCGACTCCGGCATCAACTCCACCAAGGACAAGAAGGAGCGGTTCGGGCGCATCCTGCAGATGCACGCGAACTCCCGCGAGGACCGCGAGGCCGCCTTCACCGGCGACATCGCCGCGGCCGTCGGGCTGAAGCACACCACCACCGGTGACACGCTCTGCGACCCCGACGACCCGGTCATCCTCGAGACGATGAGCTTCCCGGCCCCCGTGATCCACATCGCGATCGAGCCGAAGACCAAGTCCGACCAGCAGAAGATGGGCGAGGGCCTGCAGAAGCTGGCCGAGGAGGACCCGACCTTCACCGTCCACACCGACGAGGAGTCGGGCCAGACGATCATCGGCGGGATGGGCGAGCTCCACCTCGAGATCATCGTCGACCGCCTCAAGCGCGAGTTCAAGGTCGACGCGAACGTCGGCAAGCCGCAGGTCGCCTACCGCGAGACCATCTCGGTCCCCGTCGAGGGCCACCTCGAGCGCCTCAAGCGCCAGACCGGTGGCTCGGGCATGTTCGCCGAGCTCGTCATCAACCTCTTCCCGACCGGGGCGTTCGCGTCCGAGGACGACCAGATCCAGGTCGAGGACGAGGAGGGCAAGGCCACCGGCGAGGTCGGCGGCTACCGCTTCGACGACTCCATCAAGGGCGGGGCCATCCCCCGCGAGTACATCGGCTCGGTGGACAAGGGCATCCAGGAGGCCATGGAGGGCGGCATCATGGCCGGCTACCCGCTGGTCGACATCCGCGCCGAGCTCACCGACGGCTCCTACCACGACGTCGACTCCTCGGAGATGGCGTTCAAGATCGCCGCCTCCATGGCGCTCAAGGCCGCCGCGAAGAAGGGCAAGCCCGTCCTCCTCGAGCCGGTCATGGACGTCGAGGTCACCACGCCCGAGGAGTACATGGGCGACGTGATCGGCGACCTCAACTCCCGTCGCGGCCAGGTCGGCTCGATGACCGCCCGCGGTGGCGCCCAGGTCGTCAAGGCCACGGTCCCGCTGAGCGAGATGTTCGGCTACGTCAACGACCTCCGGTCGAAGACCCAGGGCCGCGCCCAGTACACGATGCAGTTCTCCGGCTACGAGCAGGTCCCCGGCAACCTCGCCGAGGAGATCGTCGCGAAGGTCCGCGGCGAGTAGCCGC